>Ga0255334_1000857_pt1 | contig 18004 bp, 13 predicted proteins | sample EtOH5_35cm_T3_12_FD_202080 | JGI IMG/M metagenome (GOLD analysis project Ga0255334, IMG submission 202080) | Sandy soil microbial communities from University of British Columbia, Vancouver, Canada - EtOH5_35cm_T3_129 | ecosystem: Engineered > Artificial ecosystem > Sand microcosm > Unclassified ...
TGAAAATCGACACCGACAAAATCCGTGATGTCATCGGTAAAGGCGGCGCGACCATTCGTGCGATCTGTGAAGAGACCAAGGCTTCGATCGACATCGAAGACGACGGTTCGATCAAGATCTTCGGCGAAACCAAGGAAGCGGCTGAAGCAGCACGTCAACGCGTTCTGGGCATCACCGCAGAAGCTGAAATCGGCAAGATCTACGTCGGTAAGGTTGAGCGCATCGTCGACTTCGGCGCATTCGTCAACATCCTGCCAGGCAAGGATGGTCTGGTTCACATCTCGATGCTGAGCGACGCTCGCGTTGAGAAAGTGACCGACATCCTGAAAGAAGGCCAGGAAGTGGAAGTGCTGGTACTGGACGTGGACAACCGCGGTCGTATCAAGCTGTCCATCAAAGACGTCGCAGCAGCCAAGGCTTCGGGCGTTTAATCACCCCCCACGCCTGACCGCTTCAACGTTGTAAAAATGCCCCGCAGTGAAAACTGCGGGGCATTTTTTTGTCTGTGAAACAGGGCATGAAGTTGCTGGCTTTCGAACCCGGTGCTAGGTTTAGCCCACCGCCCGTGTAGCTCAGCCGGTAGAGCAGCGCACTCGTAACGCGAAGGTCGCAGGTTCGATTCCTGTCTCGGGCACCATCCCCTCCGTTTATTTCACCTTTCTGCTCAAATCTTCAACGCTGCGTTTGAGCTGATCCAGTTGATTGTCCTGATCGCTGACTTCCCGCTTGAGGCTGGACAGGTCGCTGGCGCTCGAGCTGGAATTCGATCCGGCGCTGCGCTTTAGATCTTCCACCTGGCTGGCAAGCCTTTTCAGGTCGTTTTCCTGTTCGTTGACGGTGCGCTTGAGATCACTCACTTCGCTGGAGCTGGAGTTCGAACTTGCGCTCGAGCCGCTGCTGCGTTTGAGATCGTCCATCTGACTGGCAAGTTTTTTCAGGTGGTTGTCCTGTTCGCTGGCCGTACGCTTGAGTTCGCTGACTTCACTGGAACTGGAGCTGGAACTCGACGTGCTATTGCGTTTGAGTTCATCCACGGCCTTGGCGAGGTTTACCAGGCCGGTGTTCTGTTCGCTGACCGTGCGTTTGAGGTCGTTAACTTCGCCAGCGCTGGAGCTGGAGCTTGAGCCGCTGTTGCGTTTTAACTCGTCCATGGCCTTGGCGAGGTTTTTCAGCGCCGTTTCCTGTTCACTGACGGTGCGCTTGAGTTTGTCCACTTCGCTGGCAGTCGAGCTCGAACCGGACAGCGTGTTCTTTTTCAACTCTTCGATGAGCCGCGTCTGTGCACTGACGGTTTTCTTCAGCTCTTCCAGATCTGCCGTATCGGTTTTAACTACTCTTTGTAATCTTTCCACGTCCTCGATACTGATACCGGATCTGACCATCACGTCTGTGCCGTAATAGTTGTGGAAAACGAGGAATTTATCGGAAGAGTTTGCGCTGTCGGATTTGTACTCCAGACCTGCTTGAACCGAATCGGGCATTGCCAGGGTGCCGAGAAGAAGGGCGGTCATGCCAGTTGCAGGCAGGATGGACGAAAGCTTGGAAAAATTGCGCATCACCGGGTTCCTTGTGAAGTGCCTAGATGGCACATCGCTATGACTTTACCTTTTGAATGTTGTTCCGGGGTAGCGAAGGAAAATTTGCAGAAAGCCCGATCCGCGGTTTTTTTGTAGATTTGATGTAAAAGTCCATATAAATCGTCGACCAAACGTCCTATATTCGGACGTTGAACACGTACCACTTTGCAGTTTTCAAATGATCCACGAATGGTTCTGAAGGCCAGACAAACCGGGCTTCACACGGTTTCTCTGCGTCAGAGAGATCCTTGATGATCCAGATCCATCTTCCATTCCCCCGATCAGCGAGAACGACATGACCGTTAAAGAATTGACCCAGGAAGCCAGGCACGAAGAAGCGCTGAAGAAGTACTTGCTTGAATCGCCCCAGCTAGCCGAAGAGATCAAAGACCTGCCCGCCGACGATCAGAAAGACCAGATTCAGTGGGCGTTCGAGGATGAAGCGGAAGCCCAGGGCTTGCAGCCGTGGGAACTGACGCTCAAGTACACCTCGAGCCCGGAAGAATTCGAGGCGGCGCGCCTCGCGCTGCACAAGGAGGCGGCCGAGGTATTGGGCGTCGAGTGGGAAGAGTACTGCGAGATGAACAATCTGGTGGTCTGACCCTTGTAGGAGCCGGCTTGCTGGCGAAGGCGGCGTAACGAGTAAACCGCGTCGCCTGGATCGCCAGCAAGCCGGCTCCTACAGTTTCATGCCGTTCAGGAAAGTTCAGAGGCTTAAACGCATCGACAGATCGACAGCCTTCACATCCTTGGTCATTGCACCAATCGAAATGTAATCCACCCCGGTTTCGGCGATCGGTAGCAACGTGCTCTCGTTGATGCCGCCGCTGGCTTCCAGTTTTGCCTTGCCGCCGTTCAGGCGCACGGCTTCGCGCATGTCATCCAGGCTCAACTCGTCGAGCATGATGATGTCTGCACCGGCCGCCAGGGCCTCCTTCAGCTCCGCCAGGCTTTCCACTTCGATCTCCACCGGCTTGCCCGGGGCAATCTTGTGCGCGGCGTTGATCGCTTCAGGGATGCCACCGCAGGCGGCGATGTGGTTTTCCTTGATCAGGAAGGCGTCGTACAAGCCGATGCGGTGGTTGTGGCAACCGCCGCAGGTCACGGCATATTTCTGTGCCAGACGCAGTCCCGGCAGGGTTTTACGGGTATCGAGCAGCTTCACCTGCGTTTCGCCAACGAAATCCGCCAGGTATTGCGCGCGCGTGGCCACGCCGGACAGCAATTGCAGGAAATTCAGTGCGCAGCGTTCGCCTGTCAGCAGTGAGCGCGCGGGGCCTTCGAGGTGGAACAGGGCCTGATTGGGCTTCACCCGTTCGCCATCGCGCACCTGCCAATGCACGGCCACTCGCGGGTCCAGTTGCCGGAACACGGCATCGACCCAGGCGGTGCCGGCGATGACAGCGGCGTCGCGGGTGATGATGGTGGCTTTGGCCAGGCGTTCGGCCGGGATCAGCTGCGCAGTGATGTCGCCGCTGCCGATGTCTTCACGCAACGCACGGCGCACGTTGGCTTCGATTTCGGCGGTCAGATCGGCGAGACGTAGATTCGGCATAACGGGCTCCACAAACAAAGTGGCCCGATTATAGGGCCATGGCGCAGGGCAACCCAAGGCGTGAGAGACCTTCCGGTCGCTCTGAAACCTGTATTTGGTCGATTTGCCCGAGCAATTGGCGCTAAGCGGCGGTCAATCCGGAACGTCTGTTTCAATACGAAGTAAAGAGTCCGCTGGCAGACGGGACGTCTTTTGCAAGATAATGCGCCTTTCATTTGACGTCATAGCTTTGACGTAAATATGTATCCCGAATTTTTGAATGACAGCGGATGGGCAGTGTCCACTGTTGAGCGCGGTTGTGAGGCCGGCGCACCGAATCTACCGACGCATCACCGTTTCAGGAGACCAGGATGCACAACGACGGGAATGTAGTGCCTTTGCACAAGGCGCCTACCGATCAGGCGACACCTTCGCCGCTCGCCCGTGTGCCTGTGATTCTGCTTCAGGTTCGCGACAAGGCTGCGCTGCAGCTCAGGCATGGTTTGCAGGAGCTGTTCGATAACGCCGACGACACGCTGTTCGAAATGGCTGACCGCGCCCGAAACGATGTCGAGCAGAACCTCTTTTTCCAAGCCATGCGCGACTTGCGCCTCAAGCGCAAAAGTATCGAGCGGGTGTTTCTCGAACAATTCCTCGAGGCGTTTGTCTGGCTCGCCCGAAACGACACGGCCAGGTCTGCCTTGCCCCGGACACTGGCCTTCGACACCTCGACTGCGCAGTTCGGCGATGACCTGGAGCGCAGCGTGGCGGTGGAAGCCATGGTCAACAAGGTGCTGAGCCGGGACGGTTTCGGTCTCGATCAACTGACCGCTCGGCTCAGCATGCTGCTGGGCAAGAAGCTGGTGGCTCAGCACAACCCGCTGGGCCCGGCGATGCTGTGTGACTATTTCATGCAGGCCGGGCGTAATCTGGGGGTGGAGATCAAGGTCAAGCTGATCATCCTGAAGCTCTTCGAACGCTATGTGCTCAGCAATACCGACGAACTCTATACCGAAGCCAATCAACTGCTGATCGCCACCGGCATATTGCCCGAACTCAAGCCCGCGCCGACGCGGCGTGCGACCGATCGGGCGGAGGCCAGTGTCCGTGCCGGGCCCCTCGAAGCCGGTATCGATCCCGGTAGCATGCCGGTCGACGACGGCGTGCAAGAGGTTTTCGCGGCGCTGCAGGAGCTGCTGTTCCACGTACGCGGCAGTGTCGCGCCGACGCTGGAAGTCAGTGGCACGGCCCAGCCGATTTCCACTCGCGACCTGCTGCGCCTGCTCTCGCATTTGCAACAATACGTGCCGGCGCCGGCCGCCCAGGACGATTTCGACCTGCGCAACCAGCTTGAACAACTGCTGACCCGGGTCAGCGTCAAAAGCGGCAAGTCACGCGTGGTGGGTGTGGCCGATGAGGACGTGATCAACCTGATCGCCATGCTGTTCGAATGCATTCTGGATGACCGCAATCTGCCGGATTCTCTCAAGGCGTTGATCGGCCGCTTGCAGATCCCGATGCTCAAAGTGGCCGTGCTCGACAAAAGTTTCTTCAGTCGCAGCAGTCATCCGGCCCGCCGTCTGCTCAACGAAATCGCCGCAGCGGCCATGGGGTGGGGCGAATGTGATGACCATCAGCGCGACAGTCTGTACCTGCGTATCGAGCAAGTCGTACAGCGCTTGTTGAACGATTTTGTCGATGATCCGGCCATCTTTTCCGAACTGCTGGCGGATTTTCTCGCGTTCACCAGCGACGAGCGTCGTCGCAGCGAGCTGCTGGAACAACGCACCCGCGATGCCGAGGAAGGCCGCGCCAAAACCGAAATGGCCCGTCAGCGCGTCGAACAGGCGCTGAACCAAGTGCTGATGGGCAAGGTTCTGCCGCAGCGGGTAGTGGCGTTTGTCCAGGAGGCCTGGAGCCAGGTGTTGTTGCTGACCTGTCTCAAGCACGGCGATCAGTCGGCCGAATGGCATACCGATGTGCAAACCATGGAGCAACTGGTCTGGAGCGTCCAGCGCCATGCCGAACCTGACGCGAGCCTGCGCCTGTTGGCGTTGGTGCCGGGGTTGCTCAAGTCCTTGCGTGACGGGTTGAGCAGCGCGGCATTCGATCCGTTTGCCACCGGCGAGTTTTTCAGTGAACTGGAAAGCCTGCACGTTCAGCTGTTCGAACGTCCGGATCAGACACCGGCATCCACCCGCGAAGCCGATGCGCCGGTGATGGTGCAAGTGCAGGAAGAAGTCGTTCTGCGCACCGCCGACGAAGGGGCGGTGGCGCCGACCTCGGTACGCTTGCCGACGGATGATGCGAGCCTTGTTCAGGTTGATCAACTGCACCCGGGCTGCTGGGTCGAGTTTCAGGAGGACGAGGATCACACCCTGCGCTGCAAACTGACGGCGATCATCGAGGCCACGGGCAACTACATTTTCGTCGACCGCACCGGGATGAAAGTCCTGGAGCGCAGCCGTACCGGCCTGGCCCTGGATTTTCGCGGTGGCGTGGTGCGAATCCTGGACGATACCTTGCTCTTCGACCGGGCGCTGGAGTCGGTGATTGGCAACCTGCAGCGTCTCAATCGCGGCAAGTGATCGCGCGGCGGGGGGCTATCGCGGCATACTGGGCGCCAACACAGTCGACGTTGAAGGAACCTGTATGCAGTTGGACCCCGCGAGCGGTTGGTGTCAGGGCGTGAATGTCTGCCCTTCACCCAACTTCAATGCGCGCCCCACGGGCGAAATTTCCCTGCTGGTGATCCACAACATCAGTCTGCCGCCGGCGCAGTTCGCCACCGGCAAGGTGCAGGAATTTTTCCAGAACCGGCTGGATGTCACAGAGCATCCCTACTTTGAAGGGATCGCCGACCTGCGGGTGTCCGCGCACTTTCTGATTGAGCGTGACGGCACTGTCACTCAGTTTGTCTCCTGTCTTGAGCGTGCCTGGCATGCCGGCGTGTCGTGTTTCGACGGCCGGGAAACCTGTAACGATTTTTCCGTGGGCATCGAGCTCGAGGGCACGGATGATCTGCCGTTCACCGACGCTCAATATGAGGCGTTGACAGCCCTGACCTTGCAGCTGCAAAGCACTTTCACGGCCATCACCGCACAGCGCATCTGTGGACATAGCGATATCGCGCCGGGGCGCAAGACCGATCCGGGGCCGGCGTTCGATTGGGCACGCTATCGCGCCGCCCTGGCTAAAGAGGAACAAGAATGAGTTTTCTGGTGTTGCTGTTGGCGGTGTGGATCGAGAAATTCTCGGCGTTGCGCCATCGGATTCAACGTGACGGCGGCTGGGTGCGCGAGCTGCACAAGCTTGAAGTCAACCCGCGTCTAGCCGACCGTCCGTGGTTGATATTGGTGATTCTGGTGTTGCTGCCGGTGGCGCTGCTGGGCTTGCTACTGGTGGTTCTGGAACCGGTGGCTTACGGACTGTTGGCGTTGCCGGTGCATTTACTGGTGGTCATCTACAGCCTGGGGCGCGGCGATCTGCTGGCCGGTCTCGGGCCGTTTCGCGATGCCTGGCGCCGGGAAGACTTGCAGGCCGCCGCTCACGTGGCAAAGCGTGACCTGGATATTTGCGCCGACAGCGGCGAACAATTGCTGGAACGGGTGGAAGGGCATCTGCTCTGGGAGGCTTATCAGAGCTTTTTTGCGGTGATTTTCTGGTACTTCCTGTTGGGTCCGGTGGCGGCGTTGAGCTATCGACTGCTGGCACTTGCCGAAGAGCATGGGCAGAGCCTGGCTGTTGTCGAGCGCGCCGCACAATTGCGTCACGCGTTCGATTGGGTCCCGGTGCGTCTGCTGGCGGCCAGTTTTGCGTTGGTCGGCAACTTTGTCGCGGTCAGCCGGGTGATGCTGCACGAACTGCTGAACTGGAACATCAGCGCCGCCCAGTTGATCGAGAAGGTCGGGCTGGTGGCCGGTGAAATTCCTGCACCGGTGGTCGGGCCGGACGGCATCAACAGTCTCGACCGGATCTGGGAATTGCTGCTGCGAGCGGCGGTGCTCTGGTACGCCGGTTTTGCGCTGTGGACCGTCCTTCCCTGAACACCGAGTCCCGTGTAGGCGCCGGCTTGCTGGCGATGGATGCGCCTCGGTGTTTGAGCAACACCGCGTTGATGCTATCGCCAGCAAGCCGGCTCCCACAGGGGCAGTGTTGGCAAGGCGCCTTGTGACCGGCAGGTCCGCTGCGTATGCCGTTAACCTTAAGTTACAAAACCTCCCGCCGATTTAAGCTATACAGAGATAGCACTGAATAGTGGCTATCTGCTGCCTGCCTGTGCCTGCCAATAAAAATAAGAATGCAAAGGGAGACTTCCAGTGAAGAGCTTGCTCTATCCCGCCGTCGCGCTAATGAATCGCCTGAGCTTCGGCATGAAGTTCAGCCTGATCAGCGTTCTGTTCCTGGTGCCGATGCTGGTGACCAACTTTTACCTGGTGCGCGATTCCTATCGTGAATTCCAGGGCACTCAGGTCGAACTGCAGAGCCTCGACCTGCTGGGCAGCAGCCTGACCTTGCGACGTGACCTGGAAACCCTGAACAACCTGGTGCAGATCAACGTTTACCTTGGCCAGTCCGGCAAGGCTGGCAATGTCGAGACCAAAATCAGCGCCCTGGAACAAAGCGTCCTGGCCCGTCTGGAAGGGCTTGCTGCAATGACCACCGATCCGGAGCAGATAGCGGTTTTCGATGGTAAACGCGATGAAATGATCACTGCGTTCAAGGCCCAGCAAGCAGAAAACTCCCTGCAAAGCAAAAGTGCGCTGATCGGCAAATTGCTCGGCAGCGCACAGATTTTCAGCCAGATCATCGCCAGTCAGGCCGGTTTGAGCCGGGACAGCCAGAGCGACATGCGTCAGCTCACTGAACTCGTTACCAACGTCACACCGCCCGTCACCCAGACGTTGGGCGATGGCCGCGCGATGGGCTCCTACTCGCTGGGGCAAGGGTTCCTCAATTCGTCGTCGAGCACCCGTTTCGAAGAGTTGCTGGCGCAGATCGAAAAGCTGCAGGCCGAGTACGGACTGAAGTTGCAGGACGCGCTGGGCTCAAGCAAAGCGGCGCGTGAAACCTTGGCCGCGCAGGCCGAAAGCAGTAAGGCGACGCTGAAAAAAGCCAGTGAACTGTTCGAAGAACAAGTGGTGATGGCCGACACCCTCGATGCGCCGTGGCAGGACTTCTACGATCAGGTCACCGGCCTGATGGACCAGACTTACCAACTCAACGAAGCCACCCTGAAATTTCTCGACACCCAATTGCAACAGCGACTGGCCCAGAACCGCACGCACATGGTCCTGCAAGCCGTCGCGTTGTCGGTGGTATTTGTGTTGATCTTCTACCTCTACGGCGGCTTCTACGCATCGACCCGCACCACCCTCAAGCGTCTTGGCGCGATGATGGACAAGGTGGCGGCCGGTGACATGACCGTGACTTTCAACGCCAACAGCCGTGATGAGCTGGGCGAGTTGGGCGAGGTGTTCAACGGCACCGTGAAGAAAATCCATGACCTGATCGAGCGTGTCGGCCACACCGTCGGTGAAGTCGAGCGTCAGGCCGGTCAGGTCGAGAACGTGTCGGCCCAGAGTAACCAGGCCGTCGCGGGTCAGCGCACACAGATCGAACAGGTCGCCACGGCCATGAATCAGATGTCGGCCACGTCACTGGAAGTGGCTCGCAGTGCTGCGGCGGCGGTCAGCAGCGCCCACAGTGTCAACGACGAGACCATCAGCGGGCGCGGTCTGGTGGAATCGCAACAGGGCAGCATTGCCGCATTGGCCAGCGAGATCGACCAATCGGTGGGGGTGATCAATCAACTGGCCAGTGACAGCCAGTCCATCAGCCGCGTGCTGGAGGTGATCAAGAGCATCGCCGAGCAGACCAACCTGCTGGCGCTCAACGCGGCCATCGAAGCGGCGAGGGCGGGCGAGCAGGGTCGAGGTTTCGCAGTGGTGGCGGACGAGGTCCGGACTTTGGCCAAACGCACCCAGCAATCCACTGAAGAAATCGAACAGATGATCACCAAACTGCACAGCGGTGTCGGTGCGGCGGTGAAGGCCATGGGCACCAGCCATCAAATGGCCAGTGGCACGGTGGGGCAGTCGGAAAAGGTCCAGCAGGCGCTGGAAAATATCCTCGGCGCGGTAGGAATGATCGTCGACCAGAACCAGCAGATCGCTGCTGCCGTGGAACAACAGACTGCCGTGGCGCACGACATCGACCAGAACATCGTCGAGATCAACCGTGCCGGCGAGCGCACTGCCGAAGGTGCGCACCAGACCGAAAACGCCAGTCGGGCGTTGTCGGCTCAGGTGGTGGAATTGAAACAGCTGATCAGCGCGTTTCGGGTCTAGAAAGCACACAGAAACCAATGTGGGAGCGGGCTTGCTCGCGAAAGCGGCGTAACATTCAACAGAAATGTCGACTGTCACGCCGCTCCCACAGTTTTTTGTGCACTGTCTGTAGTAATTATTACCTCCCCGCGTCGGCAATATCCGGTTTCCTCCCAGGCTCTGGCATTTGGTCTTCAATGAAGGATGATCCACAACCCTGACCTACCCTGAGGAGGCTTGGTTATGTCCTTTGCTACAACTGGAATCCAGGGGCACTGTGCCCATTGCGGGAGCACGCGGCTACTCGAACCCTGGCAACTCAACGCCATCGCAATCAACGAAGCATTCTCTTGTTCCCACTGCCACAAAGCCTTGCAACTGAGCGACCCAACGCAGATCCGGCGCATCAAGTCCCTCGACTCACTCGCGATGTTGCGGGCGAGTACGTTGGTGATGGTTTGCACCGCGCTGCTGGTGGCGTTGGTGATGGAGTGGGTCGGGTTGCTCAGCGTGGTCGAGCAACTGAATTTCTCGCTGGTGGCAATTCTGATCTACTGCGGCGTTGTTCAGTACGCGAGGCATCGGCAGCACATCACGTTGATTCTCGATGCAGCAAAGGCTCACGCCGATTGACTACCAGTTGAACAGCTCACAGGCATTGGCCGTGCTTGCGGCGGCCAGTTGCTCAGGGCTGATCGCCATGATTTTCGCCAGCGCCTCGCAGATCGCCGGCAGATGCGCCGGGCTGTTGCGTTGACCGGGAAACATGGCCGGCGCCATGTCCGGTGAGTCGGTTTCCAGCACCACCGATTCCAGCGGCAGCTCGGCCAGCACGCGGTGCATGCGCAACGCCTGCGGCCAGGTCGCCGCGCCGCCGAGGCCCAGTTTGAAGCCGAGCCTGATGTACTCGCGGGCCTCTTCCTTGCTGCCGGCGAAGGCGTGAATGATGCCCGCGCGTTTCAACTTGAAGCGCTTGAGCGTGGCAATCACCGCCGCATGGCTGCGCCGCACATGGATCAATGCCGGCAGATTGAAGTCCGCTGCCAGTTGCAGTTGTGCGTCGAACAACGTCTGCTGGCGTTCACGATCGAGGGTTTCGATGAAGTAATCCAGGCCGATCTCGCCCACCGCACACAGCTGGCGGTGATCGGCCAGGCGGGTCAGCCAGTCACCCAGTTCGCGTAAATCTTCAGGGCGATGATCATCCAGATACACCGGGTGCAAACCGAATGCCGCGTGCAGATCGGGATCGCTCAGCACCAACTCCCAGACTCGCTGCCAATTGGCCTGATAAACCCCCAGCACCACCATCCGCCGCACACCGAGGGCGCGGCTCTCACTGAGCAGCGCCTGACGATCCTCGTTGAAGTCCGGAAAATCCAGATGAGTGTGGGTGTCGATCAGCTCCACGGTTCAGTCCTGGCGAATACGCTGCTTGAAGGTCCGCGCGATGGCCTGCACGCCGGGCTGGTAATCGGACTGCTCAATGGCCGCGAGGGCCAATTGCAGCGCTTTGTCGGCGATCAACTGGTGCTGCTGGGCCATGGCGTTGACCGGCAGTGGCAGGAAGTCCAGCAACTGCGTATCACCGAATGTGCCGAGGCGCAGCGGGCGGGTTTTCAGCGGGAAGTCGTGCAAGGCGTCGAATACGCCCTGAAGCAACACGTAGGAAGTGGTCACCAACGCATCCGGCAAATGACCCAGGCGCTGGAGCATTTCTTCCATCAACTGCTTGCCGCACTCGCGGCTGAACGATTCGCCGTGTTCGATGAGGATTTCGCCTTTGAACCCGGCCAGAGCTTCCTTGAACCCTGCCGCCCGCTCCTGGCTGATGCTCAGTTCAGGGCGTGCGCCAATCAGGGCGATCTGCTTGGGCAGCGGGTCGAGCAGGCTGCGCGTCAGTTGCAGGCTGGCTTCGCGATCATCGCTGATCACCGAGCAGAAATGCTCAGGCTCCATGACCCGGTCGATGGCGATGATCGGGATACCCTTGGCTTGCAACTGACGGTAACTGTCGTCACCGGTCGGCAGGCAACTGGCGACGATCAACGCGTCGCAACGACGGGCGCGGAACAGTTGCAGCAATTGGCGTTCGCTGTCCGGCGCGTCGTCGGAACTGGCGATCAGCAACTGATAGCCGCGCGCCCGGGCACCTTGCTCCAGCAGTTTGGCGATTCGTGCGTAACTGGGGTTTTCCAGGTCCGGCAGAATGAAGCCCAGCGTGCGGGTGTGCCGACTGCGCAGCCCGGCCGCCTGGGGGTTGGGCGTGAAGCCATGCTGCTCGACGACCGCGCGCACGCGCTCGACGGTGGCGCTGCTGATGCGTTGCTGTTCGGCCTTGCCATTGATGACATAACTGGCGGTGGTCACGGACACACCGGCCAGTTGGGCGATATCACTGAGTTTCAACTCGGGTTTCCTTGTTTGTCGGCCGACATTTTCGCCAATCCTACCCGATTCAGGCAGGCAACTATTGTCGCAGCCAATCCGACAAGTTGGACTTCAAGGATGGGACATTATCGAGTAACGTGCCAATCATTCTAGATTAAACGTTTCAGCAAGCGTATTTTCTACGTTCAGGTGCATTTTGGCCGGTTCTGCCGTGAAACCGCCAAAAGTGATGATTAAGCGCCTAAGCTGACTCATTCAAAACAATACCTGGCACCTCAAGGTGCCAAAAAGGAGAAAGCATGCTCGAGCTCACGATAGAGCAGATTTCCATGGGCCAATCGGCCGTGGACAAGTCCGCAGCGTTGCATCTGCTGGCACACCATCTGGTCGCCGATGGCCTGGTGGCGGAGGGTTATCTCGCCGGTTTGCAAGCACGCGAAGCCCAGGGCTCGACCTTTCTCGGTCAAGGTATTGCCATCCCCCACGGTACGCCGGAAACCCGCGACCAGGTGTTTTCCACCGGCGTGCGGCTGATGCAGTTTCCCGAAGGCGTGGATTGGGGCGACGGTCAGATTGTCTACCTGGCGATCGGCATCGCCGCAAAATCCGATGAACACTTGCGGCTCCTGCAGCTGCTGACCCGCGCCCTCGGCGAGACCGATCTGGGCCAGGCCCTGCGTCGCGCCGCTTCTGCCGAAGCCTTGTTGAAACTGCTGCAAGGCGCGCCGCAGGAACTGGCGCTGGATGCACAGATGATCGGCCTGGGCGTGTCGGCCGATGACTTCGAAGAACTGGTCTGGCGCGGTGCCCGTTTGCTGCGACAGGCAGATTGTGTGAGCAATGGTTTCTCCGCGGTGCTGCAACAGGTCGAGGCGCTGCCACTCGGCGATGGCTTGTGGTGGTTGCACAGCGAACAAACGGTCAAGCGTCCGGGCCTGGCCTTCGTCACCCCGGATAAACCGATGCGTTATCTCGGTCAGCCGCTCAGCGGCCTGTTCTGTCTGGCCAGCCTCGGCGAGGCGCATCAGGCCTTGCTCGAACGCCTTTGCGCGTTGCTGATCGAAGGCCGTGGCCATGAACTGGGGCGCGCCACCAGCAGCCGCAAAGTGCTCGAAGTGCTCGGCGGTGAACTGCCGGTAGACTGGCCGAACGCGCGCATTGCGCTGGCAAACGCCCACGGTTTGCACGCGCGCCCGGCGAAAATCCTCGCGCAACTGGCGAAGAGTTTTGAAGGCGAGATTCGTGTGCGCATCGTCGACGGACAGGACAGCGCCGTGTCGGTGAAGAGCTTGAGCAAGTTGCTCAGCCTCGGCGCCCGTCGCGGTCAAGTGCTCGAATTTGTCGCCGAGCCGAGCATTGCCGCCGACGCCTTGCCAGCCTTGCTGGCCGCGATCGAAGAAGGCCTGGGTGAAGAAGTCGAGCCATTGCCCGCCGTGAGCCAGCAGCGCGAAGTCGTTGCGGATGTGGCTGAAGTGCTGCTCGCTCCGGCGTCCGGCAGTCTGGTCCAGGCCATCGCCGCAGCGCCGGGCATCGCCATCGGCCCGGCGCATATTCAGGTGCTGCAAACCATCGATTACCCGCTGCGCGGTGAGTCCGCCGCCATTGAGCGCGAGCGTCTCAAGCAAGCGCTGGCAGACGTGCGCCGCGACATCGAAGGCTTGATCGAACGCAGCAAATCCAAAGCCATTCGCGAAATCTTCATTACCCACCAGGAAATGCTCGACGACCCGGAATTGACCGATGAAGTCGAAACTCGCCTCAAACAGGGCGAAAGTGCCGAAGCGGCGTGGATGGCGGTGATCGAAGCGGCGGCGAAGCAACAGGAGTCGCTGCAGGACGCCTTGCTCGCCGAACGCGCGGCAGATTTGCGTGATATCGGCAGACGCGTGCTGGCGCAACTGAGCGGCGTCGAAACCCCGAGTGAACCCGATCAACCGTACATTCTGGTGATGGACGAAGTCGGTCCTTCCGACGTGGCGCGTCTCGATCCAACCCGCGTCGCCGGCATTCTCACCGCCCGTGGCGGCGCCACCGCGCACAGCGCCATCGTCGCCCGCGCGCTCGGCATTCCGGCATTGGTCGGCGCGGGTGCGGCGGTTTTGCTGCTGGCGCCGGGTACGCCGTTGCTGCTCGATGGCCAGCGCGGTCGCTTGCATGTGGACGCTGACACGGCGACCTTGCAGCGCGCCACCGAAGAGCGTGACACCCGCGAGCAACGCTTGAAGGCGGCTGCCGAACAACGTCATCAACCGGCACTGACTACCGACGGGCACGCGGTGGAGGTGTTCGCCAACATCGGTGAAAGCGCTGGTGTCACCAGCGCAGTGGAGCAGGGCGCTGAAGGCATCGGCCTGCTGCGTACCGAACTGATTTTCATGGCCCACTCGCAGGTGCCGGACGAAGCGACTCAGGAAGTCGAATACCGCCGCGTGCTCGATGGCCTCGCCGGTCGGCCGCTGGTGGTGCGCACCCTCGACGTCGGTGGCGACAAACCGCTGCCGTATTGGCCGATTGCCAAGGAAGAAAACCCCTTCCTCGGCGTGCGCGGCATTCGTCTGACCTTGCAGCGTCCGCACATCATGGAAGCGCAATTGCGCGCCCTGCTGCGTGCCGCTGATAACCGCCCGCTGCGCATCATGTTCCCGATGGTCGGCAGCGTCGACGAGTGGCGGCAGGCGCGGGACATGACCGAACGGCTGCGTCTGGAAATCCCGGTGGCGGACCTGCAACTGGGGATCATGATCGAGGTGCCGTCGGCTGCGTTGCTGGCGCCGGTGCTGGCCAAAGAGGTCGACTTCTTCAGTGTCGGCACCAACGACCTGACTCAATACACCCTGGCCATCGACCGTGGTCACCCGACCCTGTCGGCCCAGGCTGACGGCTTGCACCCGGCGGTGCTGCAACTGATCGACATCACCGTGCGCGCAGCCCATGCCCATGGCAAGTGGGTCGGCGTGTGCGGCGAGCTGGCGGCCGATCCGCTGGCGGTGCCGGTGCTGGTCGGTCTTGGTGTGGACGAATTGAGCGTGTCGGGCCGCAGCATTGCCGAGGTCAAGGCGCGCATTCGCGAACTCAGCCTGGCCCAGACCCAAACCCTTGCTCAACAGGCGCTTGCCGTGGGCAGCGCAAATGAAGTGCGCGCATTAGTGGAGGCCCTGTAATGGCCAAGATCCTGACCCTGACCCTCAACCCGGCGCTGGACCTGACGGTGCAGTTGCCGCGCCTTGAGCCCGGTCAAGTCAATCGCAGCGACGAGATGCACACCCACGCCGCCGGTAAAGGCGTGAACGTGGCGCAGGTGCTGGCGGACCTTGGGCATCAGCTCACCGTCAGCGGTTTTCTCGGCGAAGACAATCTTCAAGCGTTCGAAACCCTGTTTGCCAAGCGCGGTTTCGTCGATGCGTTTATCCGGGTCCCCGGCGAAACCCGCAGCAATATCAAACTGGCTGAACGAGATGGGCGCATCACTGACATCAACGGCCCGGGGCCAATGGTCAGTGAGTCCGCGCAGCAGGCGTTGCTGGATCGACTGGATCAGATTGCGCCGGGGCACGATGCGGTTGTCGTTGCCGGCAGCCTGCCTCAAGGCATCAGTCCCGAGTGGTTGCAGGCGCTGATTTTTCGCTTGAAAAACCTTGGCTTGAACGTTGCACTGGACACCAGTGGCGAAGCGTTGCGAGAAGCACTCAAGGCCGGTCCGTGGTTGATCAAACCGAACACCGAAGAACTGGCCGAAGTGCTCGGTTGCGAAGTGATTTCGGTCGCGGCTCAAGCCGAAGCGGCGAGCCGCTTGCACGCGCAAGGCATCGAGCACGTGGTGATTTCCCACGGTGCCGATGGCGTGAACTGGTTCAGTGTCGGCGCGGCGATGCATGCCACGCCACCCAGGGTCAGCGTCGCCAGTACGGTGGGCGCTGGTGATTCGTTGCTGGCCGGCATGCTTCATGGTCTGCTCAGTGCCGACACGCCGGAACAGACCCTGCGCACCGCCACGGCGATTGCCGCGATGGCGGTGACCCAGATCGGTTTCGGGATCGGCGATGCGACCCAGTTGGCGCGGCTCGAACAGGGTGTGCGCGTGCGCCCCCTGACAGAACAATAAGAGGGGTTGTCATGAAATTAGCCATTGTTACGGCCTGTCCGAACGGCATGGTCACCAGTGTGCTGTGCGCCCGTTTGCTCGATGCCGCGGCGCAGCGGCAGGGCTGGAGCACCAGCGTCGAAGTGGTGGACGCGGCGCACCCGGAACGCCAATTGTCGGCGGCCACGATCGAGGCTGCCGAGTGGGTGTTGGTGGTGACCAGCGTACCGGTGGACATGTCACGATTCGTCGGCAAGCGCGTGTTCCAAAGCACCCCGGCACATGCTCTGCAAGATGTTGAAGCGGTACTGCGACGCGGTGCTGAAGAGGCTCAGGTCTACGTCGCAGACGAAGTCGTCGCCGAACCTGTGGCCGTCACGAAAAACGCCCCGCGCCTGGTCGCAATCACGGCGTGCCCGACCGGTGTTGCTCACACCTTCATGGCTGCCGAAGCCTTGCAGCAAGCGGCGAAACGTTTGGGGTATGACCTGCAGATCGAAACCCAGGGTTCGGTTGGCGCGCGCAATCCGTTGAGCGCGACGGCGATTGCCGATGCTGACGTGGTGCTGTTGGCGTGCGATATCGAAGTCGCGACCGAGCGTTTTGCCGGCAAGAAAATCTACCGTTGCGGCACGGGCATCGCGTTGAAGCAAGCCGAGGCAACGCTGAACAAAGCGCTGGCCGAAGGCAAACAGGAAAGCGCCGCGACCGGTGCCAAAGGCCCGGCCAAACAAGAGAAGACCGGCGTCTACAAACACCTGCTGACGGGCGTCTCGTTCATGCTGCCGATGGTGGTGGCAGGCGGTCTGATGATCGCGTTGTCGTTCGTGTTCGGCATCACCGCGTTCAAGGAGGAAGGCACACTCGCCGCCGCCCTGATGCAGATCGGCGGCGAGACCGCGTTCAAACTGATGGTGCCGCTGCTGGCGGGTTACATCGCCTACTCGATCGCCGACCGCCCGGGGCTTGCGCCGGGAATGATCGGTGGTCTGCTGGCAAGCACGTTGGGCGCCGGTTTCATTGGCGGGATCATTGCCGGTTTCATCGCCGGTTACGCGGCGCAGGCGATCAATCGGTATGCGCGTTTGCCGCAAAGCCTTGAGGCGTTGAAACCGATCCTGATCATCCCGTTGCTGGCGAGCCTGTTTACGGGATTGGTGATGATCTATGTGGTCGGCAAACCGGTGGCCGGGATGCTTGCGGGGCTCACGCATTTCCTCGACAGCATGGGCACCACCAACGCGATTCTGCTGGGCGTATTGTTGGGCGGGATGATGTGCGTCGACCTTGGCGGGCCGATCAACAAGGCGGCCTATGCGTTCTCGGTGGGGCTGCTGGCGTCGCAGAGTTATGCACCGATGGCCGCGACGATGGCTGCCGGGATGGTGCCGCCGATTGGTCTGGGCATCGCCACGTTCATCGCCCGACGCAAGTTTGCACAGGCCGAACGTGAAGCCGGGAAAGCGGCGTTGGTGTTGGGGCTGTGCTTTATCTCCGAAGGCGCGATCCCGTTTGCCGCCAAGGACCCGCTGCGGGTGATTCCGGCGAGCATCGCCGGCGGCGCGCTGACCGGTGCGTTGTCGATGTATTTCGGCTGCAAGCTGATGGCGCCGCACGGTGGATTGTTTGTGTTGGCGATCCCGAATGCGATCAACCATGCGCTGCTTTATTTGCTGGCGATTGTGGCCGGGAGTTTGCTGACGGCGGTGGTGTATGCGGTGGTCAAGCGGCCGGAGGTTGTTGACCTGGCAGTAGAGCCCGTCAGCACATAACCCGTCATTGTAGGAGCCGGCTTGCTGGCGATGGCGTTTTTGAAATCGTCATCGCCAGCAAGCCGGCTCCTACAAGGTTAGGGCGATCACCAAAATTGTGAACGACACTGATCCTGTGGGAGCGGGCTTGCCCGCGATGACGTCCGCTGACGGCGGTGGTGTATGCGGGTTGTTGACCTGGCAGTAGAGCGCTGTCAGCGCATAACCCGTCATTGTAGGAGCCGGCTTGCTGGCGATGGCGTTTTTGAAATCGTCATCGCCAGCAAGCCGGCTCCTACAAGGTTGTGGCGATCACCAAAATTGTGGACGACTCTGATCCT
>Ga0255334_1000858_pt1 | contig 17990 bp, 17 predicted proteins | sample EtOH5_35cm_T3_12_FD_202080 | JGI IMG/M metagenome (GOLD analysis project Ga0255334, IMG submission 202080) | Sandy soil microbial communities from University of British Columbia, Vancouver, Canada - EtOH5_35cm_T3_129 | ecosystem: Engineered > Artificial ecosystem > Sand microcosm > Unclassified ...
CCGAGGTAACGCGTTGCGGGTGTAACAGGTCGGCGCGGATGTGCGCCTCATGATCTGCCGAGTGGGTCTGCTTCTGGCAGTCCCTCTACAGCGGACTTTGGATTCTTCTGTTTCGTCCCCTGCAAGTCAAGTCGTCAATGTGCTTTATTGAAGTAAGCACATGAGAAAGCAAGAAAAAACCGCGAAACAGCAACTGTGTTAGCTTCAATTGCGCAACCCAATACAAGGAAATGGCATGCGAACGTTTTTCCTGACCGCCAGCCTGCTGATCGGCATCAGCCCTGTGACCATGGCCGCCCAGATCTACAAATGGGTCGATGAGCAGGGCGTTACCCATTTCGATGCGCAACCGCCCCAGGGCCGGGAAGCCACCACCGTGGTCACGCCCTCCCCCTCTGCGGGCAAGCCGGCTACGCTGCCACGCAGTAACGCCATCGGCGATCAACAGGCCATCGACAAGACAGTGAAAAAACAGGTCGCCGAGCAGCAAGCCCAGCTGAAGGTGTTCTGCGAGCAGGCGCGGACGAACCTGGCTCAACTGCAGAACAATCCGCGATTGCGGGAGGATGTCGACGGTGAAATGCGTCGCCTGACTGACGAGCAACGCCAGGAACGCACCGCCGAAGCACAGCGACAGATCGCCGAGAACTGCCAGTAACTCCTGCAGGAGCAGAGCCTGCTCGGCTCCTGCAGAACGGCGGGGTTAGCGGGAGGCGGTGATCAGCAGGTCGAACTCTTTGAGCAGAACCTGCAACTGCCGATCCCTGCCCTGAACATTGCGGGCGGCGAAGACCATTTCGGCCATCTCCTGAATGCCCGAGGCATTGGGCAGCGGCAAATCCTGCTCGAGGATTGTTTTCATGCGTGGCAGGAAGATCCATTGCAGCCACTGCTCGAAATCCAGCGTATCGACCGAAAAAGGCTCGACACTGGACAGCGCTTCAGCAGATGGCGAGACATCGTCCCACCACCCCTGAACACGCAGCTCGCGCTCGATCAACAGCAACTGCTCGGCAATCTTTGGAAAGCGTGCGTCCATCACGACGAAACCTTGGCCTTCTGACGAGCCAGGGACGCACCTGCGGAATCACCCTGCTTCTCACGAGCTTGCGCAATCAATTCCCACAGACTGGCCTGAAGCGCCGGACGACCATTGGCGAACGTCAGACCGCGACGCGCGAACTGTTCGGCTTGTGCAGCATCGCCTTGAGCCATGCGGACCTGAGCCAGACGATAAAGCACTTGCGGCTCACGCGGCGCGACACGTTGAGCGCGCTCGAGACTGGAAGAGGCACCATTAAGGTCGCCACCGGCCTGTTGCTGCTGAGCGGTGGTCAGCAATGCCAACACCGGGCCATCCAACTGTTCGTCGGCAGACAGGCCGCCGGCGCTCGACGAAGGAATCCCGCTTGGAGTCGACGGCATGCTGTAGCTGCCCTGATTGATCGGGGCCGACTGAACCGACGAGGTGTCGATCGGGCCTGAGGTAATCGGGCCAGGTGTAATCGGCGAGGTGCTGATCGGTGCCGAGGCAACGGCGCCACCACCTGGCACCATCACTACGACGCCGGTGTCACCTTGCGGAATCGCTTGCGCCTGGGCTTGCACAGGACGCTTGGTCGTCGTCTGACGATAACCGCCATTCGCCGAAATCCGCTCACTGTTGGAAACGGCGCTGCCGGAATCCACAACAGGGATCGAACCGCGCTGTACGCTGGAACAACCGCTGAGCAAAGCCACGGCGGTTACCGCTGGAATCAACCACTTGTTCACTTGAAACCCTCTTTGCTTAATTCATCCAGCCCTTGACCCAATCCATCACCGTTTCACCGTTAACAGGGCTTTCGCCACCGCACGCGGCGCCGGGAGGCGGTTCGCTGCCGCGAATATACGGCATCTGCACGGCACCTGGGCAGTTGGCATCAGAGCCTTGTCCGGTATGCGAGTCGACCCAGGCCTGCACCACATTATCCGGCTGCGGCATGTCCAGCGGCAACGGATCGGCCTTGCGCATGAAACTGGTCCAGACCTGCAATGCGCCCGTGGCACCGGTAAACGGTGTCTTGCCGTTGTCGTCGCGACCCAGCCACACCACCGCCAGCAAGTCCTGACTAAAACCGGCGAACCAGCTGTCTCGCGAATCGTTACTGGTACCGGTCTTGCCCGCCAGCGTCAGGGTTTTCGGTAACACGTTGTAAACCGAACTGCCGGTGCCTTCACGCATGACCCGCTGCATGGCGCTCTGGATCAGGTAAATGGAAGCCGGATCGAAACGCTGCTGAATCTGGAACGGGTACCGTTTGAGCGGCTCGCCTTCGGCGGTCAGAACGCTGCGAATCCCGCGCATCGGCGTATTGAAGCCACCGTTGGCGAGGGTCTGGTACATGGTCGCCACTTCGATCGGGGTCATGCCGCCCGCGCCGAGCAACATCGACGGGAACGCCGGAAACTCGCGACTAACACCCAGGCGAGCCAGCGTCTTCAGGACATTCGGCACGCCCACCGCCAACCCGAGACGCGCAGTCGACAGGTTGTAGGAATGTGCCAGGCCTTGATACAGGAAAACCGTGCCATGGGAGCGGCGATCATAGTTCTGCGGTTTCCAGACCTGACCATCCGCCCCTTTCACCGAAAAGGACTCGTCCGACAGCCAACTGGTCAACGTGTACTGGCTCGGCTTCTCAAGGGCTGTCAGATAAACCGCTGGCTTGATCAACGAGCCGATCGGTCGGACAGCATCCAGCGCCCGGTTGAAACCGGCGAAGCTCGCCTGACGACTGCCGATCATGGCCTGGACTTCGCCGGTTTCCGGGTTGGTCACGACCATCGCCGCTTCAACATCATCGGAGCCTTTGCGTCCGGACAAACGCTTGAACGTATCGTTGACCGACGCTTCCGCCTTCATCTGCAGAATCGGGTCGAAACTGGTGAAGATCCGCAGGCCTTCTTCGGTCAAGTCTTCGTCGCGATAGTCTTCGCGCAGCTGACGTTTAACCAGATCGATAAAACCAGGGAACGAGCTGTCGGCCAACTTGCCGCGCGTCGTCACACCCAGCGGCATTTTCTTCGCGGCAGCAATCTGCTCGGCGCTGGCGACGCCTTGTTGCTCAAGTACATCGAGCACCAGGTTGCGTCGCTCGAGCGCCCGCTCCGGGTTGCGACGCGGGTTGTAATAGGACGGCCCCTTGACCATGCCCACCAGCATCGCGACTTGATGCAGTTTCAACTCGGACAACGGCTGCGCAAAGAAGAACTGGCTGGCCAGACCGAAACCGTGCACCGCACGCTGGCCGTCCTGACCAACGAACACTTCATTGAGGTAAGCCTCAAGAATTTCTCGTTTGTCGTAATGCAGCTCCAGCAACATCGCCATCATGGCTTCGGTGAGCTTACGGGTCAGGCTGCGTTCGCTGGTCAGGTAGAAATTCTTGACCAGCTGTTGTGTCAGCGTACTACCGCCCTGGGTCATCTTGCCGCCAGAGGTGTTGACCCAGATGGCGCGGGCGATCGACTTGGGCGACACACCCCAATGGCTATAGAAGTCCCGGTCTTCCACGGCAACCAGGGTTTCCAGCAGATACGGCGGGACCTGATCAATCTTGATCAGAATGCGGTCTTCGAGGTTCTTCGGGTAAATCCCACCGATCAGCAGCGGTTCCAGCCGTACTACAGAAAGCTTCGAACCGTTGGTCGACGAAAGCTCGGCGACATAATCACCAGAGAAGCGCACACGCACGGGCTGGGCGTTCTCCAGGCCCTCATAGAATTGAAAACCACGGGTATTCAAGTCGACGGTGTTGCCGTTGACCGACGCCGCGCCGGGACCGTTGCTCACGCTTTCGCGGCGATAGCCCAAGGCGTCGAGCTCGGTGAGGAAGTCTTCCTTGCTCAGCTTCTGCCCGGTGAACAGCTCGAGCGGGCGCGCATACACCTTCGCCGGGATGGTCCAGCGCTTGCCGGAGAACTTCTCCTGCACGATGGCATCGAGGTAAACCGCGAATCCGGCGAGCACCACGAGGCCGACCAGACTGAGTTTAATGGCCCAGCCCAGCCAGGGGCTCAGGCCTCTGGAAGGTGGTTTTTTGGGGGTGCGGGGGGATCGAGTACGAGTCATGGCGCCGGATTATACGCACTTTATTCATACTCAACAGGAGCCCGCCGAGGTTTGCGTCGGGCGGACTTGCGGCCATAATGGCGGCCGTGAATTTTCCCAGACTCTGAAGGAATGCCTGTGAGCCAGTCCCTGATCGCCGCCCTGCAAAACCCGGCCCTTTACCCACATCCGGTAGACGGGTTCCAGGTCATCGAAACCCACATCTCCTGGGTGATTCTCACAGGCCCGTTTGCCTATAAAGTGAAGAAACCGGTCAATTTCGGCTTCCTCGACTTCACCAGCCTCGATGCTCGCGAGCATTTCTGCGGTGAAGAGCTGCGCTTGAACCAGCGTCTGACCAATGATTTGTATCTCGAAGTGTTGCCGATCACTGGCAGCGCTGAAGCACCACAATTCGGTGGCGACGGCCCGGTCATCGATTACGCCCTGAAAATGCGTCAGTTCCCACAAAGCCAGTTGCTCAGCACGTTGCAGGCCAACGGCGAATTGACCACCGCGCACATCGACGAGATGGCCGCACAGATTGCTCAATTCCACCTCACCGCGCCCAAGGTACCTGCCGAACATGAAGCCGGCACCCCGGACAGCGTCATGGCACCGGTGCGGCAGAACTTCGAACAGATTCGCCCATTCCTGAGCGACAAGGCCGACCTGCTGCAACTCGACGCCCTGCAAGCCTGGGCCGAAAGCAGCTTCGAACGCCTCAAGCCGCTGTTCGCCCAACGCAAGGCTGAAGGTTTCATCCGCGAGTGCCACGGCGACATCCACCTGGGCAACGCTACCGTGATCGATGGCAAGGTCGTGATCTTCGACTGCATCGAATTCAACGAACCGTTCCGCTTCACCGACGTCTACGCCGACACCGGTTTCCTGGCGATGGACCTTGAAGACCGCGGCCTGAAAAGCCTGGCCCGTCGCTTCATCAGCCAATACCTGGAGTTGACCGGCGATTACCAGGGCCTGGAACTGCTGAACTTCTATAAAGCCTACCGCGCACTGGTTCGCGCCAAGGTCAGCCTGTTCAGCATGCCGGCCGAAGCCGATCCGGTGCAGCGCGCCACCACCCTGCGCCAGTATCGCAACTACGCCAACCTGGCGGAAAGCTACAGCACCATTCCTTCGCGCTTCATGGCAATCACTCACGGCGTCTCCGCTGTCGGCAAAAGTCATGTGGCCATGCGTCTGGTGGAAGCGCTGGGCGCGATTCGCCTGCGCTCCGATGTAGAACGCAAACGCCTGTTCGGCGAGCAAACCGTCGCGAACGATCCGCAAGCCGGCATTTATAGTGCCGACGCCAGCGTCGCGACCTACACCCGCCTGCATGAAATCGCCGCCGTTATCCTGCGTGCCGGTTTCCCCGTGGTGGTCGATGCCACCTACCTCAAGCGCGATCAGCGTGATGGCGCAGCGAAAATCGCCGAAGCCACCGGCGCGCCGTTCCTGATCCTTGATTGCAACGCGCCACAAGCGGTGATCGAAAGCTGGCTGGCCCTGCGTCAGGCAGACAAAAAGGATCCGTCCGACGCCAACCTGGCCGTTATCGCTGCTCAGCAAGCCAGTCGTGAAGCCCTGACGCCTGAGGAGATTCTGTGCAGCAAGCGCGTTCAGACCAATGAAAGCGGAACCCTCGACACCGTCGTTGCGCAAATTCGCCAACGCTTGCCGGGGCTGTAAGGAAGTATTTCAGCCGTGGAGCCCTCGCCGGCTTCACGGCTGTCAAATAGTGGCACTATACTGGCGCCATAAAACCAACAGGTGATGTGACATGAGCCAGCCCAAACTTCTCGATACCCCGCTTTATGCCTTGCTGCACAAAGACGACATCACAGGTTTCAACAACGAACGTCCAAAAGACGGACCTATCGACATGGTCGGTGGTGATTTCCGAGGTCTGGACCTGCGTGAGCTGAACGCCGACGGCGTCGACTTTACCGATGCCTATTTCCGTTCCGCCGACTTGCGCGGCATCGACTTCACTCATTCCAATCTTGAAGGGGCCAGCCTGGCCCACGCACAGATTTCTGGCGCCTACTTCCCCCCGGAACTGAGTGCCGACGAAATCCTGATGTCGATGAATTTCGGCACACGCCTGCGTTATCGCACCCGTTAAAAACGACCGATAACTGACATGTCCAGCGCCCCCGCGTTGCGCTGGACCGTGGGCATTTTCAGCTTGGGAACCTGACGTCCTCCTGCCTGTTCCCATCGTTTTCGCGCACTTTTACGCCGCCTACCGGACTTGCCTCTTAGAAGCATTTGCTCCGAAACCGACCAAACAATCACGCTTTTCCTACTGATGGCTACACTCCTCAGAAGCTTGCCCACGCACCGTTCGGCCGTCGCAAGGAGGCTTGATGAATGATGAACTGCAGCACCTGAAGAATCTTGGCAAGACGTCAGCGCAATGGCTGCATGCCGTGGGCATCCACAGCGCCTCGGACTTGCGTCGCCTGGGGGCGGTGGATGCTTATCGGGCTGTGCGCACACGCGGGTTTCGGGCATCCAAGGTGTTGTTGTATGCGATCGAAGGCGCATTGATGGACGTGCACTGGAACGACATTCCCGCCGAGCGCAAGGAAGCCCTGAATAAACAGCTGGAAGCGATCTCGTCACGCCACAAGAATTGAACGGGTACGACCGCCATGGACTTGCTGAGCCAGCAAGTTATACAGAGCGCGCTCAGGAGCACACCTTGAAACCCAGCGCTCACGGGGCTTTCCGGCGATCTGTAGATGAATTTCAAACAAATGAAAAATCAGCGGTTGACTTGGTAATGAGAATCGCTATGATTATCACAACTGGTCGCGAGACTGGTCGATATTTGAAAAGCCCTTGGTTCGGACTCTCAGATATCTCCTCATCAGGCTAATCACGGTTATTTGACCCGGCTCTTGCCGGGTCTTTTTTTGCCTGTCTGTAGGAGCCGGCTTGCTGGCGAAAGCACTCGCGCAGCCAAAGCATTAATAAACTGACTCGCCGCCTTCGCCAGCAAGCCGGCTCCTACAGGAGAGCGGCATGATGCCGGTTACATGCTCACTCATTGTCTTTGCTTAGGGTTTTGCGCATCTCTGCACAGTAATCCGGCGCCGGCGTGGCAGGTGTATACCAGACGTAATCGGCCATCGCCGCCGTGACCTCACTGCCCTGCTGCACCAGCATCAATACCGTTGGCGCTTCGGACGCCCCCAGATCAAGCGCGTGTATCGGCACACCCACATCCTTGCGCGCATGATAAGCGCCGGCAAACAGCAATGCAGGCGTGGGTGCCGCCAGCAGCCGCTCAACCATGCGTCGATCACGTTGTTGCTGCACCGCGAGCATCGCCGGCATTTGCGAGGCGGGCAGCAGGCCGCAGTGGGACTCGCTGATCTGGGTCAGCAACTCAGCCTTCACCGATGCGGTATTGGAGCGAGCCCCGCTCAATATCGGCGGTTGGGCGTAAAAAGCACGCACCTCGACGGTGTTCAGATTGGCGGCCAGCAGTGGATACGGTTGGGTCAGGGCGAAACGGACGACCGGGCCGTAGAGATTCCAGTCCCAGCCAGGCTCCCAGGCCAAAGCATCGGGCAAATCGGTAGGCAGCGTCGAGGCATGACGAACGTCATCGACGCGCTGTTGTTGATCCGGCGTGATCATTTCCAGCAGCAGGCTGCCTTGCGGGCGCTGCTCTCCCAGCGCCTGCAATAACCAGCGTTGCAGCGCATGGTGATCACGATTGTCATGCTGCTCCCCCACGATCAATCGCGAAGGCTTGGCCAACCGCATTACCAGTTCCTGCGCCGTCAACGCCTGGCCGGTGCGCAGGTCGCGGATCTCGCCTACGATCGGCGGCGGTACTGAAACATGCTGGCAGGCACTGAGCATCAGCACCGCCAGAATCATCATTAAACGCATGAAGTCCCCCTATCAAAAACCTAGCGGGCGATGATCAGCGGATGCCCGCGCTCCGGGTGCTGTTGGACCAGCACTTCCAGCCCGAATACTGCCTTGAGCGGCTCAGGACGCAACACCTGCTCGGGAGTGTCGAGCGCCACCGGGCGCCCGCCTTCGAGCAGTAACAGGCGATCACAATAGCGCGCCGCCAGGTTCAGATCATGCAGGATCACCAACACGGACGCACCGCGATTGGCGAACTCACGCACCGCTTGCAATGTGGTGTGTTGATGCAGCGGATCAAGCATCGAAGTCGGCTCATCGAGCAACAGCGTTTGCCCCGCTTCGCCCGGCCAGAGTTGCGCCAGCACCCGCGCCAGATGCGCCCGCTGACGTTCGCCGCCGGACAACGCCAGATAGCTGCGGCCGCTCAGATGCCCGGCATCGGCGGCCTGCAACGCGGCGGCGACGATTTCGTCGTCCCGGACCCGGCCGCTCTGATGCGGCAAACGGCCCATGCCGACGACTTCCTCGACGCGAAAAGCGAAGTCCAGTGTCGAAACTTGCGGCAATACCGCCAGACGCTGGGCTCGTTGTGCACCGCTCCAGTCACGCAACTCGCGGTCATCGAGCCACACGCTGCCATGATTCGCCGGCAACTCACCGCACAAGGCACCCAGCAACGTACTTTTTCCGGCACCGTTAGGCCCCAGCACGCCGAGGACTTCCCCCGGTTTGAGCTCAAGCGTGATATCCGTCAGGACGATCTTGCGGCCACGGAGGATTTGCAGATTTTGCGTTCGCAACATCAGGCACGCCCTCGGAGCAATAAATAGAGGAAGAACGGTGCGCCGATGAATGCGGTGACGATCCCGATCGGCAGTTCGGCAGGTGCCAGCGCCAGGCGCGCCACCAGATCGGCGAACAACAGGAGACTGGCGCCCGCCAGCACCGAGGCCGGCAACAACACCCGATGATCGGGACCGGCCAGCAGACGCACCAGATGCGGCACCACCAACCCGACAAATCCGATCATTCCCGCCGCTGCCACCGCAGCCCCGACACCCAGCGCTGTGCAGAACACCAATTCGCGCTTGAGCCTTTCGACGTCGATGCCCAGGTGACCGGCCTCCGACTCTCCCAGCAACAACGCATTCAAGGCCTTGGCCCTTCGCGGCAACCACAGCGCCACGCCGACACTGATCAGCAGCAATGGCCAGAGTCGCGAATAGCTGGCGCCATTGAGACTGCCCAGGTTCCAGAAGGTCAGCGTGCGCAGGGTCGCGTCGTCCGCCAGATAGGTGAACAGTCCCACTGCCGAGCCTGCCAGCGCCGTCAATGCGATACCCGCCAGGAGCATGGTCGCGACGTTGGTTTGTCCGTTACGCCGACCCAGTCGATACACCAGCGCGGTCACGCCGAGACCACCCAGAAACGCGCACAGCGATAGCAGATAAGGCCCGAAGGATTCCGGCAATCCGCCAAACAGGGAACCGCCGACAATCGCAATCGCCGCGCCTAGTGCCGCACCGCTGGAAACACCCACCAGGCCCGGATCGGCCAGCGGGTTGCGAAACAAGCCCTGCATCGCCACGCCCGACAGCGCCAGCACACCGCCCACCGCCAACCCCAACAAGGTACGCGGCAGGCGAATTTGCCCGAGGATCAGTTCGGCCTGCTCCAGCCCGTCAGGCGCAATGGGCAAGCCGATCATGCGCAACGCCGCACACAAGGTGTCGAGCAACGGCAGGCTCACCGGCCCCAACGCCAATGACAGCCAGATCGCCAATAAACACAGGAGGCTCAGGCCAATGAACAGCGTTCGCGGCTTTACCAGAACGGTCATTGGGCAGCCGTGCCCGGATAGAAGCCGTCACTGATCTTTTTCAACGCCTGCGGCAATCGCGGGCCAAGCCCTCCCACCAGCAGCGTCGGATCAAGCTCCATGACGCGCCCGTCCTTGGCAGCGCGGGTCGAGGTCAGAATCGGGTTTTCCTTGAACAACGCTGCACGCGCCGCTTCGCCGGTCAATGCACGATCGGCGAACACCAGTACTTCAGGATCAAGACTGATCAAGGATTCGTTGGAAAAAGGTTTGTAACCGGTGTGCGTCGCCAGATTATGTCCGCCGGCCTTCTGGATCAACCAGTCGGCTGCGGTGTCCTTCCCGGCGATCAGCGGTTTGCCGCCTGCGTGACCGAGCAGCACCAGTACGTCTGGTGATTTTTGCGTCAATTGTGTCTTGGTGACGCGAATCTTTTGCTGATCGAGTTGCTGTTGATAAGCCGCGAACAATTGCGCCGCCTTGTCTTCTGCGCCGAGTAACTTGCCCAACTGCTGCAAGTTACCCTGCAACGTCGGCAGATCTGGCCGGGCCGAAAACAGTTCGACTTGCACGCCCGCCGTACGAATCTGCGACAGCACCGGCGGTGGGCCCATTTCTTCGGTGCCGACCAGAATTTGCGGGCGTAAGCTCAGGATGCCTTCTGCGGACAACTGTCGCTGATAGCCGATGCCGGGCAACGCCTTGAGGGATTCCGGATGCTGGCTGGTGGTATCGACACCCACCAGTTTCGATTCGCCGCCCAGCGCACTGACCCACTCCGACAAGGCCCCGCCGGCGCTGACCCAGCGTTGTGGCAACTCGGCCGCCGCGGCGTGGTGGCTGACGAGGAGTCCGACACACAGCGCGGCAACGCGGGTACTCAGACGCATAAACAGCTTCCTTTAATGGTTTTCCCAGGCATTGAAGTGACAGGCCAAGTATCCTCGGCGTCCGGCACCTGCACCCGACGGGCAAGGCAGCCATTTGATAATTGTTTGCATTTGAACGTCAAGCTCGGACATATCCAGTCACGAGCCGACGGGGTTGAGGATAGACATGAAGTTTCTTTGCGCAGGCTCTGAACTGGCCGAATCCGGCAGCCGCGGTTTCGACCTCGACGGCCAGAAGCTCTTTGCCGTGCGCCGGGCCGGCCAGGTCTATGTGTACATCAACCGCTGCCCGCACCGTGGCGTCGGGCTGGAATGGACGCCCGACCAGTTTCTTGACCCCAGCAACAGCCTGATCCAGTGCGCGACCCACGGCGCACTGTTCTTGATCGAAGATGGCGAGTGCGTCGCCGGCCCGTGCGCCGGGCAATCCCTGACCACCGTTGAAAGCCGCGAAGACGATCAGGGCATCTGGATCAATCTTTAACCGCCGAGCACCACCTCCAGACGCCGCTCGACCACCATTTCCTCATGGGTCAAGCGCACGCCGTAAGCCAGCACCTCGACCCCGCACGCCACCGCTTCTCGCAAAGCGGCGGCGTAGACCGAATCGATTTCGTCTGCAGGACGCACGGCATCGATGCCGGTGAGGTTCACGCAATACAACTGCACCGCGCGAATTCCATCCCGGGCCAAATGCGCCAGCTCACGCAAATGCTTGGCGCCACGCTGGGTGACCGCATCGGGAAACGCCGCGACCGATGAGCCATCGAACCCCAGCGTGACGCTTTTGACTTCCACATACGCCGGCCCGCTCGGGTAATCGAGACGAAAGTCGATGCGACTGCTTTCCTGACCGTAGGCCACTTCACGCTTCAGCTCGGTGAAACCGTTGAGTTCGCTGATGACGCCGGCCCTGAGCGCCTCTTCGATCAAACCGTTGGCTCGGCCTGTGTTCACGCAAAACAGCCGACCCTGAGGGGTTTCGCCGACTTCCCAAGTGCCCGGCAACTTACGCTTGGGGTCGTTGGAACGACTGAACCACACCTGCCCGCCCTCGACCTGGCAATTGAGCATCGAGCCGGTGTTCGGGCAGTGAATGGTCAACAACTCGCCGTGAACGGTTTCGATATCGGCGAGAAAACGCTTGTAACGCCGAATCAGACGACCTTCTTCGAGTGGCGGATGAAAGCGCATCAGCCTTGCCAGCTCTTCAAGCCGCGAGCAATGCGTTCGACCGCTTCCTGGAGGCGCGGCAGACTTTGGGTATAGGCAAACCGAACGTGATGGCCGGCCTGATAACGCCCGAAGTCGAGCCCCGGCGTGATCGCCACGTGCTCGGTTTCGAGAAAATGTCGACAGAATGCGAAGGCATCGCCACCGAACTTGCTGATATCGGCGTACAAATAGAACGCCCCTTCCGGCTCGACGGCGATACCGAAACCCAACTCACCCAGGGCGGGCAAGAGGAAATCACGGCGACGGCCGAATTCGGCGCGGCGCTCTTCCAGAATGGCGATGGTCGCGGGCTCGAAACAGGCCAGCGCTGCGTGCTGGGCCATGCTTGGGGCGCTGATGTAAAGGTTCTGCGCAAGCTTTTCCAGCTCACCGACCGCCGCTTCGGGCGCCACCAGCCAGCCAAGCCGCCAGCCAGTCATGCCGAAATATTTCGAAAAACTATTGAGCACGAAGGCGTTGTCGTCGACTTCCAGCACACTGGCCGCGTCGGTGCCGTAAGTCAGGCCGTGATAGATCTCGTCCACCACCAGATGGCCGTGGTGCGCCTTGATCGCGGTCGACAGCCCCGCCAGTTCGTCGCGGGTCAGAATTGTCCCGGTCGGGTTGGCCGGCGATGCCACCAGCGCGCCGACGCTGTCCTGATCCCAATGACGGTCGATCAAGTCCGGTGTCAGTTGATAACGCACGTCCGGCCCCACAGGAACAAGCTGCGCAGCGCCCTCCACCAACCGCAGGAAATGCCGGTTGCACGGGTAACCCGGGTCTGCCAGCAGCCAGTGTTTGCCCGGATCCACCAGCAAGGCGCTGGCCAGCAGCAATGCGCCGGAACCGCCGGGCGTGATGAGGATTCGCCGAGGGTCGATGTTCAAACCGTAACGCTGTTGATAGAAGCCTGAAATCGCTTCACGCAGCTCGGGGATGCCGCGGGCGGCGGTGTAACGGGTCTTTCCGGCAGTCAGTGCAGCCTGGCCAGCCTGGATGATCGGCTCGGCGGTGGTGAAGTCCGGTTCGCCGATTTCCAGGTGAATCACGTCGTGGCCGGCGGCTTGCAGTTCATTGGCCCGCGCCAGCAGCGCCATGACGTGGAACGGTTCGATCGCGCGACTGCGGGCACTGTAGGACTGAGCCATTAGCCTTCCTTCAACGGGAAAAAAAACCGATTCTACCCAAGCGCAGGAACGAGCGAGAACCTAAAGCGGTCAGACGCGTTAAGACCCTGGCCACAAACGACTCATGCGAGTGCGCAAGGTTTGACTAAAATCATTAATTGATCAGGTCTCCAGCACCACCAGTCAAGGCTTTGCAATCATTTGCAAGCCCTTCGAGCCACTACCTCGACATCCGGGAGTAGCGCGGCCCGATTTGATCTGGTAAGTTCGCCCGCTTGCAGCCGCAGGGCCGGCAGGTGTCGGTGATGGAGCAATCCTGCGCAGATGGATTACAAGAGTAGAGGCGGTCCATTTCATGCCCACCCAAGCAAAGCAGCAAAATCAGTCGATCAGCGGCTTCGAACCCTACAAAGAAGTAAAGGGCGAGGAGTACATGGGCAAACCCATGCGCGCTCACTTCACCAAGATCCTGAATAAGTGGAAACAGGACTTGATGCAGGAAGTCGACCGCACGGTTGATCACATGAAAGACGAAGCGGCCAACTTCCCTGACCCGGCAGACCGTGCCAGCCAGGAAGAAGAATTCAGCCTTGAATTGCGCGCCCGCGACCGTGAGCGCAAGTTGATCAAGAAGATCGACAAGACGCTGCAATTGATCGAAGACGAAGAATATGGCTGGTGCGAGTCCTGCGGCGTCGAGATCGGCGTCAAGCGACTGGAAGCCCGCCCTACCGCCGACATGTGCGTTGACTGCAAGACCCTGGCGGAAATCAAGGAAAAACAAGTCGGCAAGTAATCTCGACTTGAACGAAGAACGGAGCGTGCGAACGCTCCGTTTTTGTTTCCGAAATTCATGATTTGCAGGAGCCGGCTTGCTGGCGATGGCGGCGTATCAATCGACAAAAATGTTGACTGACAAACCGCTATCGCCAGCAAGCCGGCTCATACAATGTGATTTGCGCAATCCCTGACAAAGTACCATCGCCCTTATGACCTCCCCCGCCTACATCGGACGCTTCGCCCCCACGCCAAGCGGCCACCTGCATTTCGGTTCGCTGGTCGCAGCACTGGCTTCGTACCTCGACGCGCGTACGGTGGGCGGTCGCTGGCTGATGCGTATGGAAGACCTCGATCCGCCACGGGAAGAGCCCGGCGCGCAAGCCGCCATTCTCAAGGCGCTGGAAAGCTACGGTTTCGAATGGGATGGCGAGATGGTCCGACAGAGCGACCGACACGACGCCTACGCCGAAGTGCTCAATCGCCTGTTCAATCATGGCCTGGCCTACGCCTGCACCTGCTCACGAAAACAGCTTGAGCCCTATCACGGCATTTATCCGGGCCTGTGCCGCAATGCCGGCCATGGCTCTGAAGACGCCGCGATTCGCCTGCGGGTGCCCGAACTGGAATACCACTTCATCGACCGCGTGCAAGGCGAATACCGCCAGCATCTGGGTCGGGATGTCGGTGATTTCGTGATCCGCCGCCGCGACGGGCTCTACGCCTATCAACTGGCCGTGGTCCTCGATGACGCCTGGCAAGGCATCACCGATATCGTCCGCGGTGCGGACCTGCTCGACTCCACGCCACGTCAGCTCTATCTGCAGGAACTGCTGGGTTTCTCGCAACCGCGCTATCTGCACATTCCTTTGATTACCCAGCCTGACGGCAACAAGCTCGGCAAGTCCTACCGTTCGCCGCCGCTGACCGAAGATCAGGCCACGCCTTTATTACTGCGTGCACTGCGCGCGCTCGGGCAGAATCCGGGCGCCGAACTGGCGTATGCCACCCCACGTGAAGTGCTGAACTGGGGAATCGCCCACTGGGATGCATTGAAGATCTCGCGCACACTCACCTTGCCCGAAGCGCAACTACAGTGATCACACTTGCAGTGGCGCGCCCATCCGTTACCATCGCCGCACGTTTTCGGGCACGCGCATAAAAAAGAGAGGCCGGGATGTACATCTATCGCTTGGTCCTGCTCCTGGTAGTGGGGATTTATCTGTTCTCCCCGGCCATCATGGATTGGTGGATCGACGCCACTGGCGCCTGGTATCGCCCTTATCTGCTCTGGCTGATTCTGATCGTCGTGACCTTCATCCTGCAGAGCCAAAAAGATGCCGATGAGCTTTAGCCTGACCCAGATGATCCTGATCAGCGCCGCGTACCTGGCGGTGCTGTTCGGCGTAGCCTGGATCAGCGAACGGGGCATGATCCCCCGGGCGATCATTCGCCACCCGCTGACGTACACCCTGTCGCTGGGTGTTTATGCCAGTGCCTGGGCGTTTTACGGCACCGTGGGCCTGGCCTATCAGTACGGCTACGGTTTTCTCTCCAGCTATTTAGGCGTTTCCGGCGCATTTCTGCTGGCGCCGGTGTTGCTGTATCCGATCCTCAAAATTACTCGCACGTACCAGCTGTCATCGCTGGCCGACCTGTTCGCGTTCCGCTTCCGCAGCACCTGGGCCGGCGCACTGACCACGATCTTCATGCTGATCGGCGTGCTGCCGTTGCTGGCGTTGCAGATTCAGGCAGTGGCGGACTCCATCGGCATCCTCACCCGCGAACCGGTGCAGCATCGTGTCGCCCTGAGCTTCTGTGCGCTGATTACGCTGTTCACGATTTTCTTCGGTTCGCGCCACATCGCCACCCGCGAGAAACACGAGGGGCTGGTGTTCGCGATTGCGTTTGAGTCGGTGATCAAGCTGATCGCCATTGGCGGCGTTGGCCTGTATGCGTTGTATGGCGTGTTCGACGGCCCGCAACAGCTGGAACTGTGGCTGCTGCAAAACCAGACCGCCCTCGCCGCTTTGCACACGCCGCTGCAGGAAGGCCCGTGGCGCACGCTGCTGTTGGTGTTCTTCGCCTCGGCAATCGTGATGCCGCACATGTACCACATGACGTTTACCGAAAACCTCAACCCGCGCTCACTGGTCAGTGCGAGCTGGGGTTTGCCGTTGTTCCTGTTACTGATGAGCCTGGCCGTGCCGCTCATTCTCTGGGCTGGCCTGAAACTCGGCGCCACCACCAATCCTGAGTATTTCACGCTGGGCATCGGTATCGCCGCCAACAGCAAGGCCTTGGCGCTGCTGGCTTATATCGGCGGGCTATCGGCAGCGAGCGGGCTGATCATCGTCACCACCCTGGCGCTGTCCGGTATGGCGTTGAACCATCTGGTGCTGCCGCTTTACCAGCCACCGGCCGAAGGCAACATCTATCGCTGGCTGAAATGGACTCGCCGCGCACTGATCGTCGCGATCATTATGGCGGGTTACGGTTTCTACCTGTTGCTGGGCGCTGAACAGGATCTGGCCAACCTTGGCATCGTCGCGTTTGTGGCAACACTGCAGTTCCTGCCGGGCGTGCTGTCTGTCCTTTATTGGCCGACCGCCAACCGTCGCGGCTTCATCGCCGGTTTGCTGGCGGGGATTATGGTGTGGCTGGTGACCATGCTGCTGCCGCTGGTCGGCAATCTGCAAGGGTTCTACATTCCGCTGTTGAACATGATCTACGTGCTGGACGACACCAGTTGGCACATGGCCGCGATTGCGTCGCTGGCCGCCAACGTGCTGATGTTCACCCTGATTTCACTGTTCACCAATGCCAGTCCCGAGGAGGCCAGCGCTGCCGAAGCCTGCGCCGTGGACAACGTGCGCCGCCCGCAACGCCGTGAACTGCACGCGGCCTCGCCCCAGGAGTTCGCCACGCAACTGGCCAAACCCTTGGGCGCCAAGGCTGCGCAAAAGGAAGTCGAGCAGGCGCTGCGCGATCTCTATCTGCCGTTCGACGAGCGCCGGCCTTACGCCTTGCGCCGCTTGCGTGACCGGATCGAAGCCAACCTCTCGGGCCTGATGGGGCCGAGCGTCGCGCAGGACATGGTCGAGACGTTCCTGCCTTACAAGGCCGGCGGCGAAAACTATGTCACCGAGGACATCCACTTCATCGAAAGCCGCCTCGAGGACTACCACTCGCGCCTCACCGGTCTTGCCGCCGAACTCGATGCCCTGCGCCGCTATCACCGTCAGACCTTGCAGGAATTGCCGATGGGCGTTTGCTCGCTGGCCAAGGATCAGGAAATCCTCATGTGGAACAAAGCCATGGAGGAGCTGACCGGAATTGCCGCGCAGCGTGTGGTCGGCTCACGACTGAGCACCATCGCCGATCCGTGGAAAGAACTGCTGCAAGGCTTCATCAACCTGCCCGACGAACATTTGCATAAGCAACATCTGGCACTCGATGGCCAGACCCGCTGGCTGAACCTGCACAAAGCGGCGATCGACGAACCGCTCGCGCCGGGCAACAGTGGCCTGGTACTGCTGGTGGAAGACCTGACCGAAACCCAGATGCTCGAAGACAAGCTGGTGCACTCCGAGCGCCTGGCCAGCATCGGGCGACTCGCGGCGGGTGTGGCCCATGAAATCGGCAACCCGATCACCGGGATCGCGTGCCTGGCGCAGAACCTGCGCGAAGAACGTGAAGACGATGGCGAGCTGAAGGAAATCAGCGGGCAGATTCTGGAGCAGACCAAACGCGTGTCGCGCATCGTTCAGTCGCTGATGAGTTTTGCCCATGCCGGCAGTCATCAGCACAATGACGAGCCCGTCTGTCTGGCCGAAGTGGCCCAGGATGCCATCGGTTTGCTGGCCCTGAACCGACGCAATTTCGAAGTGCAGTTCTACAACCTGTGCGACCCCGATCATTGGGTCGAAGGCGATCCGCAGCGCCTCGCCCAGGTACTGATCAATCTGCTCTCAAACGCCCGTGACGCCTCGCCTCCCGGCAGCGCGGTGCGGGTCAAAAGCGAAGCCGGCGAACACACGGTCGATCTGATCGTAGAGGACGAAGGCAGCGGTATTCCTTCGAGCATCATGGACAGATTGTTCGAACCATTCTTCACCACCAAGGATCCTGGCGAAGGCACCGGTCTGGGCCTTGCACTGGTCTAT
>Ga0255334_1000859_pt1 | contig 17979 bp, 17 predicted proteins | sample EtOH5_35cm_T3_12_FD_202080 | JGI IMG/M metagenome (GOLD analysis project Ga0255334, IMG submission 202080) | Sandy soil microbial communities from University of British Columbia, Vancouver, Canada - EtOH5_35cm_T3_129 | ecosystem: Engineered > Artificial ecosystem > Sand microcosm > Unclassified ...
AAGATGGCCATGGCAGACGCCCCCCCCAACATGACAGACGCCCCCCCCAAACGATCCGCGGCGCTCGTGCTCAATCCGCGCGCCGGGCGGCTCTCCCGCCTGGTCGATCCTGTCGAGGCGCTGAGCGAGGCGATCGCCGCGACCGGGCTCTGGCTGGCGCTGCCGCCCAGCCCCGACCTGCCGATCGAACAGCAATGCGAGCGGGCCATGGCCGCCGATCCCGAAGTGCTGATCGTCGCCGGCGGGGATGGCACCATCGCCGCCTGCCTGCCCTGGCTGATCGGCGGCAGGACCTTGTTGGCGCCCTTGCCGGGGGGGACCATGAACCGGGTGACCGAACGCCTCGGCCTGCCGCCGGACCCGCTGCAGGCGGTCGGCGTGCTGGGGCAGGGGCGCCCCGGCGCGCTCGATGTCGCCGAGATGAACGGGCGGCATTTCCTCTATCAGTCGATCATCGGCACGCCGGCACGGCTCGGCCGCTTCCGGGAGATGCAGCGCAAGGGCGGCACCTGGTGGCCGATGGTGGTGGCGGCGCTGCGCGCGCTGCTGCGCCCGCCCGGCCGGCGCCTCGCGGCCGGCACCCGCGTGCCGCGCCGGCGGGTGCGCGCCCGCACGATCGTGGTGACGGTGCCCTCCCGCTGCGGCGAACCGCTGCTGACCGAGGCGGTGCTGAGCGACACGCCCTGGAGCCGGCTGCGCCAGACCCTCGCCTGGGCACGCGGCCGGCTGCGCGAGGATGGCGACGTCATGGTGCTGGAGTCCGAGGCCCTGGTCGTCACCGGCCCGCAGGCGGCGCTGCGGCTGACGCTGGACGGCGAGGTGACCATCGCGGCCCCGCCGCTGCGTTTCCGGCTGCGCCGCGGCGCGCTGCCGGTGCTGTTGCCGTGACGCGCATCGCGCTGCTCGCGGACCTGCATTTCGGCGCCCATGATCCGCTTCTCGTGGCGGCGCTGGAGGAGGATCTGGAGGCCATGGCGCCGGATGCGGTCGCGGTCGCGGGCGACCTCACCTACCGCGCCCGGCCCGAGGAATTCGCCGCCGCCGCCGCCTTTCTCGCGCGGCTGGGGCGGCCGGTGGTGGCGGTGCCGGGCAATCACGATATCCCGAACCTGCGGCTGTTCGATCGCTTCCTCGACCCCTTCCGCGCCTGGCGCGCGGCGATGGGGGCGGACACCGAGCCGGGCTGGGGGAATGCGGAGGTCGCCCTGCTCGGGCTGAATACCGTCCGCCGGATGTCGTTGAAGCGGGACTGGTCGGCCGGGCGGGTCTCGCCGGGGCAGTTGCTGCGTCTGGGCCTGCGCGCGGCGGCCTGGCCGGGGCGCCTGCTGTTCGTGGTCGCCCACCACCCCTTCGAGCACCCCCCGGGCGAAGAGGCCCGGGGCCGGCTCGGCCGCGCGCCGCTGGCGCTGAGGGCCTTCGCGCAGCTTGGGATCAGCGCCGTGCTGACCGGCCATCTGCACCGCCCGACGGTGATGGCCGCCCCCGGCACGCCGATGCTGGTCATCACCGGCACCGCGGTGTCGTGGCGGCTGCGGGCCGGGGTGCAGAATGCCTGGAGCCTGATCGAGGCCGGGCCGGAGGGGGTCGTCGTCAGCCATCGCGGGTATGGGCCGGCGGGGTTTGCGCCGCTGCTGTGACGGCATCGCGCGATGCGCCGCCCTGTTGCCGGGCTCAGTTCCGGCGCGGCCCCGCCTCGTTCAGCGCGATGTTCTGCGCCGCGAGATCGGCGGTCGGGCTGTCGGGCGCGAGGGTGATCGCCCTTTCCCAATCGGCGCGGGCACCGGCGGCATCCCCGCCCATCTGCTTCAGGATGCCGCGTTCCAGCAGCGCCTCGGGACTGTCGGGATCGATCGCCAGCGCGCGTTCCAGATCGGCGAGCGCCACCGCCGGCCGATCCAGGTGCCGCGCCGCCGCGGCATGGAAGACCAGCGCATCGGCGCGATCCGGCGCCAGCCGCAGCGCCTGGTCGAGATCCTGCAAGGCCTCGCCATAGCGCCCCAGCACGCCGGAGGCGACGGCGCGATCGATCAGCAGATCGGCGTCATCCGGCGCGAGGCTGAGCGCGACGGTCACCGCGCCATAGGCGCGCTGCGGTGCGCCCGCGATCATCCAGGCCTGGGCCGCTTGGCCGAAGACCGCGGCGCGGGCGGTGGCGCCGGCCTCCGAGGCGCGGCCGATCTGTTCCAGCCGCGGCGCCGCCCGCTCGGCCTCGCCCAGCGCCAGCATGGCCAGCGCCGCGCAATGCCGCGCCGCCTCGCCGCCGCCCTGGGCCTCCCAGGCCTCGGCCAGGGCGGCGCTGCCGCGCGGGTCGTCGGCCAGCATGTCGAGGCAGCGGTCGTATTGGGGATCATCCGACAGCCGCACCGGGGGAGGCGGCAGCGGCAGCGCGTCCTCGGACCGGGTCGGCGCGCTTTCGGCATGGGGGTTCCAGCGGACCCAGCTGCCGCCGCCGACCGCGACCAGCATCGCGCAGGCGAAGGCGCCAAGCAGCAGGGGGCGTGAGGTCGAGCGCATCTCAATGATTACTTACCCCGGCCGGAGGCATTCCGCATCCCCTGGTCGACGCCGTCGTCGCGCGACAAAATAGGGGATGGACCATACCACGCGAGACGAACGGCTTCTGGTGATCGGGCTTGGCGCCAGCGGGCGGGCCGCGGCGCGCGAGGCACTGGCCGCGGGGTTCCGGGTCACGGCCACGGCACGCGATCCCACCCTGGCGGGCATGGCGGGGGTGGCGGTGATCCCTTTCGCGGAAGCCGCCGCCGCCATTGCCGAGGCGACGCATCTGCTGGTGACCGCCCCGCCGGGGGAGGCCGAGGGCGATCCTGCGATCGCGGCCCATCGCGCGGCGCTGCGCGAGGCCGGGCGGCTGCGCTGGATCGGCTATGTCTCCACCACCGGGGTCTATGGCGATCGCGGCGGCGCCTGGCTGGACGAGACGGCGGCGCCCGCGCCGGGGCAGCCGCGCAGCCGGCGCCGGCTCGCGGCCGAACAGGCCTGGCGCGCCATTGCCGCCGGCCGCGCGCTGGACCTGTTCCGCACCGCCGGCATCTATGGCGCGAAGCGCAGCGTCTTCGAGGATCTGCGCGCCGGCACCGCCCGCCGCATCCTGGCACCCGACCACGACTTCGGCCGCATCCATGTCGCCGACATGGGCCGTGCCCTCATTGCCGCCGCCGGCCGGACGCCGCCGCCTGGCGTGCGGGTGCTGCACCTGACCGACGACCTGCCGGCACCGCCATCGGAGGTGATCGCCGAAGCCGCGCGGCTGCTTGGCATCGAACCGCCGCCGGCGCGGCCGCTGGCCGAGCTCTGGCCGGAGATGAGCCCCATGGCGCGGTCCTTCTGGTCGGAGAGCCGGCGCCTGCGCAACGACATCACCAAGCAGGCGCTGGGCCTCGCCTGGCGCTACCCGAGCTATCGCGAGGGGCTGGCGGCCGTGCTCGCCGCCGAATCGACCAGCTGAGCGATCAGCGCCAGATCCTGCGGCCGCGACAGCCGGTGGTCGCCGTCGCGGATCAGGGTCAGGCGGGTATCGGGGCGGCGGCAGGCCTCCAGGATGCGCAGCGCGTGGCGCCAGGGCACATCCGGATCCGCCATGCCCTGCAGCAGATGCAGCGGGCAGGGCAGGTCGAAGCCGGAATCCAGCAGCAGATGCGCGCGGGACTCCTCGATCAGATGCCGGGTGATGGGGATCGGATCGCCATAGTCGGAGGGCATATGGAAAACCTCGTCGCGCGCCAGCGCTTCTTGCGCGGCTTCGGGCAGTTGCGGCGCCATCAGCAGGGTCGGGAAATCCGGCGCCGCCGCAAGGCCCAGCACCGCCGCGACGCGCGCTGGATGCCGACGCGCCAGCAGCAGCGCGATCCAGCCGCCCATGGAGGAGCCGACCAGGATCTGCGGCCCCTCGGTCACCGCACAGAACACCGCCTCGGCATCCGCCGCCCAGGCGCCGATGCTGCCCTCCTCGAAGCGGCCACCGCTCTGGCCATGGCCGCCATAGTCCAGCCGCAGGAAGCCGCGCCCCGCGGCCGCGCAATGATCGCGCAGGAACATCGCCTTGCTGCCCTGCATGTCGCTGTGGAAACCGCCCAGGAAGACCACGCCGGGCTGCGCGCCAGGCAGGCGGCAATAGGCGAGCTCGCCGATGCGGCCGTGTTCCTCCTTCATCGCCGCGGATAGCCGCGTCGTGCCAGCGAGGCGAAGAGCGCGCCGGTGCCAAAGGTCCAGGGCGGGCAGTCGCTGGTCAGCCGCACGGTATTGGACAGGGTGCCGAGCCTTTCGCTGCTGATCGTCACCACATCGCCGACCTTGTGCGTGAAGCCCATGCCCGGCGCGCCGCGATCCTTGGAGGGGCTGAAGGGCGTGCCGAGGAACAGCATGGCCCCATCCGGATACTGGTGATGCGGCCCCATCAGCTGCGCCACGATCTCGGCGGGGCTGCGGGCGATGGCGCCGACGGCACCGCTCTCCTCCAGGCGAAACCCGTCCTCGCCGACAATGCTCAGCTGCGTGGTGCCGGCCATGACATCCGCCAGCGAAAACCCGGCATCGAACAGCCGGATCGCCGGGCCGATCGCGCTGGCCGCGTTGTTGTCCTTGGCGCGGCCGAGCAGCAGCGCGCTGCGCCCTTCCACATCGCGCAGGTTCACGTCATTGCCCAGCGCCGCCCCCAAGATCCGGCCCGCGGCCGAGATCGCCAGCACCGCCTCCGGTTCGGGGTTGTTCCAGCGCGACATCGGGTGGATGCCGATCGCGGCGCCATGCCCGACCGAGGCCATGGGCTGGGTCTTGGTGAAGATCTCCACATCCGGGCCAATGCCGACCTCGAGATACTGGCTCCACCAGCCGAGCGCCTGCAGCCGTTCCTTCACCGCCATGGCCGCCGGGCTGCCCGGGACCAGCGCGGCCAGATCATCGCCGATCACCGCGCGCAATTGCCCGCGCACGGCTTCCGCACGGGCGGGGTCGCCGTGGCAGCGTTCCTCGATCACCCGTTCCAGCATCGAACGCACATAGGTCACGCCGCAGGCCTTGGCCGCCTGCAGGTCGCAGGGCGCGAGCAGCGGGCCCAGCGCGCCGAGGGCCACAGGCGCGCCCAGGCTGATCGCGCGCAGCGGGTCGGGATCGTTCAGCCAGGCCGAGACGGTGCCGAAATTCGGGGTCATGTCGAAGGCCGCGCCGTATTGCAGCGCCACCACCATGGGGCCATCGGCCGAATCGGTTCGCAGCGCGAAATGGCCTTGCCGCCAATCGGCTGGCAGTACCGTCATATCCATTCTGGTGCCTCCCTGGCGCGCCCAGGGTGGCGCTGCGCCCGGCAGGGGACAAGCCCGCCCCGGCATCGCCATGCCGGGGCGGAACCGGCGCAGGCTCAGCGGCGCTCGATTCTGTCGCCCCTGCGCAGCACCGCCTGGACCCTTTCTGGCGCATCCAGCGCGGCCTTGGCGGAGGGATCGCCGAGCAAGGCCCAGCGCCAGACATCAACGCGGTGGAGAACCGCGAAACCCGCCGCCGCCCAGGCCCTGGCCCGGAGCGTCCCGCCGTCGAGCGAGCCGCCGGGTCCGGTCAGCAGGAACGCCGCTGCCAGCACGTCTCTGCCAGTACGCCTCTGGCGGGGTGACGCGGGGCGGTCGCCCCGTTACGAAGCCTGCCATGTCCGATCCCCCCGCCATCCTGCAGGTGCTGCCCGCGCTCGTCTCGGGCGGGGTGGAGCGCGGCACCGTGGAGATCACCGCGGCCCTGGTCCAGGCGGGGTTCCGCGCCCTGGTCGCCTCGGCCGGCGGGCCGCTGGTGGCCGAGGTGGAAGCCGCTGGCGGCCGCCATGTCACCTTGCCGCTGGGGGGAAAGACCCCCTGGGGGCTGGCCGCCAATGCCCTGGCGTTGGCCCGACTGCTGCGGCAGGAGGATGTGGCCATCCTGCATGCAAGGTCCCGCGCCCCGGCCTGGGCCGGCTGGCTGGCGACGCGGGCGGCGGGGGCGCATTTCATCACCACCTACCACGGCGCCTACAACGAAGGCTTTGTGGGCAAGCGGCTGTACAATTCGGTGATGGCGCGCGGCGAGCGGGTCATCGCCATCAGCGGCTTCATCCGCGACCTGATCCTCGAACGGCACCACATCGACCCCGCCCGCATCCGGCTGATCCCGCGCGGGATGGACCCCATGCTGTTCGATCCCTCGCGAGCCGCGCCGGAGCGGTTCGGCCTGCCCGCGAGCACAAAAATCCTGCTGCTGCCGGCGCGGCTGACGCGGTGGAAGGGCCAGGCGGTGGCGGTCCGCGCCTTGGCGGCACTGCCCGAAGAGGTCGTGCTGGTCCTGGCCGGCGGCGATGCCGGCGGCGGCTTTGCCGGGGAATTGCGCGCGCTGGCGGCCTCCCTCGGCGTTGGGCAGCGGCTGCATCTGGCCGGGCATCTGGCGGATCTGGCGCCGGCGCTGGCGGGGGCCGATGTGGTGCTGCATGCCAGCACCGATCCCGAAGCCTTTGGCCGCACCGTGATCGAGGCCCAGGCCATGGCGCGCATCGTCATCGCCGCCGATCTCGGCGCGCCGCGGGAGACGGTGACGGAAGGCGTCACCGGCTTTCGAACTCCCCCCGGCGATCCCGCGGCCCTGGCCGCCGCCATCGGGCGGGTGCTGGCGATGCCGGATGCGGCGCGCCTGGCGATGGGGGAGGCGGCGCGGGCGGCGGTGCTGGCGCAGAACACCACGGCGGCGATGCAGGCCGCGACGCTGGCGGTCTACCGGGAAGTTTTGGCATGAATGGCGGACCGATCCTGGTGATCAAATTCGCCGCACTCGGCGATGTCGTGCAGGCCTTCGGCCCCTTCGCCGCCATCCGGGCGCAGCACCCGCGGCAAAAGATTACCTTGCTGACGACGCGGCCCTATGCCGAGCTGCTCGCCGGCAGCCCCTGGTTCGATGCCTTTCATGCCGAAGGCCGGCCGCCCTGGCGCGACCTGCGCGCCGTGGCGCGGCTGGCGCTCTGGCTGCGACGGCAGCGCTTCGAACGCGTCTATGATCTGCAGACCTCGGGGCGCTCCTCGCGCTACCGCATCTTTGTCGGCGACAAGGCCGAATGGTCGGGCATCGCCCGGGGCGCCAGCCACCCCCATGCTAACCCCGGCCGCGACCACATGCATACGGTGGCGCGTCAGCGCGAACAGCTTGAGATCGCCGGTATCACCCGCTTTCCGCTGCCCGAAACGTCTTGGCTGCTCGCCGATATCACGCGTTTCGCGCTGCCGGAACGCTATGCGCTGCTGGTGCCGGGCGCCTCGCCGGGTCGGCCGGGCAAGCGCTGGCCGGTCGCGAATTTCGCGACGCTTGCGGAAAAACTCGGCCTGCCGGTGGTGGTCGCCGGCAGCACCGCCGAGGCGCCGCTGGCCGCCGCCATCGGCGGCATCGACCTGACCGGCCGGACCAGCCTGCGGGAATTGGCGACGATCGCGCGGGGGGCCGCGCTCTGCATCGGCAATGACACCGGGCCCGTGCATCTGGCCGCGGCCATGGGCGCACCGACCCTGGCACTGTTCGGCGCCGACAGCGACCCCGCGCTTTGCGCGCCACGCGGCCCGGTGGTGGCGGTGCTGCGCGCCCGCCCGATCGCCGCCATCACCCCCGACCAGGTGCTGGCGCGGATCGGGTCAGGCTTCCTCGGCGACCTCGACCCAGCCGCCGCCCTCGCCGGGGATGCGCCTGAGCCCCGCGGCTGACAGCAGCGCCTCCAGCGAGCCGGTGCCGAAGTAATCGCTTTCGCGCAGCGAGATGCCGATCCGCTCGGTCGCCATCTTGCCAAGCATCGGCAGATGCAGCCGGCCATGGTTCTGCACCATCTCGCGCAGCCGGCCGATCGGCGGAGTGCCGTCTTCGGCCGGCGGTTCGAAGGGCGCGGCCTGCAACGCCTGCCAGCCGAAGGCGCCGGCGGCGAAATCATCCAGCGCGATCACCTCATCCGCCGATTCCCGCATCGCCGAGGCCAACGCCGGATGCGCCAGCAGCAGGCAGCGCCGGTCGCGCGCCCGCAGCCGGTGCAGCAGCGGCAGGAAATCGCTGTCGGAGGTCGCGAGGAGGATGTCCTCCGGCGCGACCTCGGCCGCGATCGCATCCAGCACGTCGATCACCATGCGCACATCGGCGGCATTCTTGCCGCGGGTCAGGCGCGGGCAGTCCACCACCTCGAATCCCGCCTCGGTGAAGGCAGTACGAAAACGGCTGAAATAGACCCGCGGATGCTGCCCGGTCTCGGCGAAGGGGCCGTCGGGGCGCGTCTCCACCCAGCCGCCGGGGTTCATGTAGCAGCGCAGCGCCAGCATCCGCCGCCGCGTCCTCGGCCCGCAGAGCCAGTCCCGCCAGCGCATCGGCGTGGTGGCGAAGGCGAAGGAAAGTGCCTCGTCCTGCTGGTGCAGGATCGAGAAGACATTGTCGAAGTCGAGATACAGGCAGGCGCGGGCGGGCAAGGCTTCGGTCATGCGGGGCAATCTGCCCCCCGCCGGGGGCGCCTGACAATCGGAGTTGGCTGCCCTGTCCCGGGGCCTGCTTGACCGCGGCCCTCGCGCTGGCCAAACCACGGCTCCCGCATCCCTTGCCCCGAGGTAACGCACCGCCATGCCCGCGATCACTTTGCCCGATGGTTCCACCCGCCAGTTCGACGGGCCGGTGACGGGCACGACGATCGCCGCCAGCATCGGGCCTGGCCTCGCCAAGGCCGCGCTCGCCATGCAGGTGGATGGCGTCACCCGCGACCTGTCCCAGACCATCGACGCCGATGCCAGTGTCCGCTTCATCACCCGCCGCGACCCCGAGGCGCTGGAGATGATCCGCCACGACGTCGCGCATGTGCTGGCCGAGGCGGTGCAGGCGCTCTACCCCGGCACCCAGGTCACCATCGGGCCCTCGATCGAGAACGGCTTCTACTACGACTTCGCCCGCAACGAGCCGTTTTCGTCCGCCGACTTCCCGGCGATCGAGGCGAAGATGCGCGAGATCATCGCGCGCAACGCGCCTTTCGTCCGCGAGGAATGGCCGCGGCACGAGGCCATCGCCTTCTTCCGCGAGCGCGGCGAGCGCTACAAGGCCGAGCTGATCCAGGACCTGCCGGCCGATGTGCCGATCAGCATCTACCGCCAGGGCGAATGGCTCGACCTCTGCCGCGGCCCGCATATGCGCGGCACCGGCGATATCGGCACCGCCTTCAAGCTGACCCGCGTCGCCGGCGCCTATTGGCGCGGCGATCACCGCAACGCCATGCTCAGCCGCATCTACGGCACCGCCTGGCGCGACCAGAAGGAGCTGGACGCCTACCAGCTCCAGGTCGAGGAAGCGGAGAAGCGCGACCATCGCAAGATCGGCCTGCACACCGGCCTGTTCCATCTGCAGGACGAGGCGGTCGGCAGCGTCTTCTGGCATCCCAAGGGCTGGAAGCTCTACCGCACCGTCGAGGACTACATGCGCCGGCGCCTCGATGCCGCAGGCTATGCCGAGGTGAAGACGCCGCAGCTGGTGGACCGCAGGCTCTGGGAAGCCTCCGGCCATTGGGAGAAGTTCCGCGAGCACATGTTCGTCGCCCGCGTCGAGGACGAGGCCGAGCATGAGCGCGTGATGGCGCTGAAGCCGATGAACTGCCCCTGCCATGTGCAGATCTTCAACCAGGGCATCCGCTCCTACCGCGACCTGCCGATGCGCCTGGCGGAATTCGGCGCCTGCCATCGCTACGAGCCCTCGGGCGCGTTGCACGGCATCATGCGGGTGCGCGCCTTCACCCAGGACGATGCGCATATCTTCTGCACCGAGGCGCAGATCGCCGACGAGACGGTGGCCTTCGTCGATCTGCTGTCCTCGATCTACCGCGACCTCGGCTTCGACAGCTTCGCGGTCAAATTCTCCGACCGCCCGACCAACCGTGCCGGCAGCGATGCGGTCTGGGACCAGGCCGAGGGCGCGCTGAAGGAGGCCTGCGCCGTCGCCAAGGTCGAATACGAGCTGAACCCCGGGGAGGGCGCCTTCTACGGCCCCAAGCTCGAATTCGTGCTGCGCGACGCGATCGGCCGCGACTGGCAATGCGGCACCTTGCAGGTGGACTTCGTGCTGCCCGAGCGGCTGGACGCGCTCTACACCGCCGAGGACGGCAGCCGCCGCCGCCCGGTGATGCTGCATCGCGCGATCCTTGGATCGTTCGAACGGTTCCTTGGCATCCTGATCGAGCAATATGCCGGGCGCTTCCCGCTCTGGCTGGCGCCGGTGCCGGTGGTGGTCGCGACCATCACCGAGGAAGCCACGGGTTACGCGCAAGAGGTTGTCGCGGCCCTGCGCACCGCGGGCATCGCGGCCAATGCCGATGCGCGGAACGAGAAGATCAACCGCAAGGTCGTCGATCATATCGAACAACGCATCCCGGTGCTGGCGGTGATCGGCAAACGCGAGGCGGAAGAACGGCTCGTCGTGCTGCGGCGGCTGCCGGGGCGGGAACAGCAGACGCTGCCGCTGGAGGAGGCGGTCGCGCTGCTGAAGGCCGAGGCGACGCCGCCGGATCTGCGAGGGGGCTAGCCCCCTCGCGCTCCCCCACCAGGAAACTGAGAGTTTCCTGGACCTTCCTTGCGAAACGATACGGCAAGCAGTCTCTCGGCAACGTGAGGCGACGGCCAGGCAAACCCGGGTGCGCCGCCTCGGTTCTCTGCGCAGCGCCGGCACGCCCTCTCGCCGCCGGCCGCAACGGAGGCGCTCCCCATGTTCATCCACCGCAAGGAAACCATCCAGCCGGTCAACGTCGGCACCCCCGACGCGCGTTTCGGACAATATCTGCTTGAGCAGTTCGGCGGCGCCACCGGCGAACTGACCGCCGCCCTGCAATACTGGGTGCAGTCCTTCCACATCACCGATCCCGCCATCCGCGACATGCTGCAGGACATCGCGATGGAGGAATTCAGCCACCTCGAAATGGTCGGCAAGCTGATCGTCCAACACACCGCCAAGCTCGACCAGACCCCGGTCTTCGACGCGCCGCTGTTCCAGATGAAAGGCATCGGCCCGCATCTGGTCGACAGCCACGGCTCGGCCTGGACCGCCTGCTACGTCCAGGAAGGCGGCAATGTCGTCCGCGACCTGCGCGCCGATATCTCGGCCGAGGCCGGCGCCCGCCAGACCTACGAAGCCCTGATCCGGCGCTGCGAGGACGAGGGGACGAAGAAAGTGCTGACGCACCTGCTGACCCGGGAAATCACCCACGCCAACATGTTCATGAAGGCGCTCGACAGCATGGGCAAGCTCGATGACCCGATGTTCGGCAACATCCAGCCCGACGACACCGTCAATGTCGTCTTCAACCTGTCCCAGGGCGACGACCATCGCGGCCCCTGGAACGAAGGCACCATCTACAACGGCGAGACCATCGAATACCGCGAAAACCCCGAGCCGCAGGGCGGGATGCCGCCCTCGCCGGTCAATTCGGACGATGAAGGCCAGATGAAGCCGGCCGCCAAGGCCAGGACCGGCGCCAGGGCGGTCCGGGCACGCTGAGCGACGCCGCCCCATCCCCGCGGGCGGGGGTGGGGCTTGCCGCGGCGATCGTCGCATCCCATACAGATATGTTGCGTGTGGTTGCCATTTTCGGGTATCGCGCGCGACAAGAACGTCCACCACGATAGGAGACCACCCTGGCCCGAGGCCCTTCACCCGCCCAAATGCCGACCCGCGACGGTCCGCGTGTCAATGAGGATATCCGTGTGCCGCAGGTGCGGCTGATCGACGAAGAAGGCGAGATGCTCGGCGTGATGAGCGCCTATGACGCGCTCCGCCGGGCTTACGACGTCGGTCTCGATCTGCTCGAAATCTCCCCGAACGCCGTGCCGCCGGTGTGCAAGATCACCGACTACGGGAAGTTCAAATACGAGCAGCAGAAAAAGGCCAATGAGGCCCGCAAGAAGCAGAAGGTCGTCGAAATCAAGGAAATCAAGGTTCGCCCGAACATTGATGACCATGATTACGAAGTGAAGATGCGCTCGGCGAAGTCCTTTATCGAGGATGGCGACAAGGTCAAGGTCACGCTGCGCTTCCGCGGTCGCGAAATGGCGCATCAGGATCTGGGCGTGAAGGTGCTGGAACGGATCCGGGTCGAGCTGGGTGAGGCCGTGAAGGTCGAACAGATGCCCCGCCTGGAGAACCGCCAGATGATCATGGTGCTGGCGCCCAAGTAACTACGGCGCCCACGCGGCCGGACGCAGAATGCCTCGGCTCAGTACGCCTGGGCATTGGCAACCTGGGCATTGGCAACCTGGGCGGCGCGATGGAAGGGGCAGCCTTGCGCCTCTTCTGCCCGCCGCCGCTTCCGGGCGGCGACGGCGTAGCGGCCAGGCTGGTGTTCCATGGCCCGTGGCGGCACCCCAACCGCGGCGTCATAGCCCTCCCAATCCATCCCCGAAAATCCCTCGCGGGTTTCCGCGGCATTCAGCCAGGCTTCGGCATAGGCCGGGCGTGGCACCGGCTGCGCCATTGCGATCGGCCATTCCGGGCGCAGCGTCACCGCCTCATGGCTGCGGGTCAGCCGCAGATTGACGAACAGCGGCCCGAACCAGGTATCGGTCTCGACCAGCCCCTCGAAGACCTCGATGCCCGCGGTCGGCGGCAGGTTGGGCGGCCGGCGCAGCAGCAGGCTCCAGCCCGGGGCGCTCTGCGCCATCAGCCCGGTCCAGATCTGCACCATCCCGAGTTCCGGCAGCGCGGTCAGGAAGGGCGGCGAAAAACCCTTCAGATCCGGCGGCGCCGCGGCATCGAAGATTGCGGCGAAGCCGGGGAATTGCGCGGCGTCATCCAGCGCCATCCAGTCCTCGCCGAGGCTGTCGCATTGCCAGTAGATCCGCTCGCCATCCTGGAACAGTCGCAGATGCGTCGGCGGAAACAGATGCCAGCCGAGACCCGCGGCCGTGGTCACCGCCTCGCAATGGCGCAGCGCCCGGATCGGCAGGGTGCCGAAGCCGGAGCGGTCGGCCCGGGCCGGCGGCCTCTGTCCGGGCAGCAGCGCGTGGAACCGGACCGGCGGCGCGGCGGGGGGCATGATCGTCTGGGACATCTGTCTTAGGCTCCTGCCGGCTTCGGCTCCTGGCGAAATCCCCCGGGAAGCGGGGCCGTCCCGCTCCCCGGGGGTCGAGGGGTCTCAGAAGCGGCGGAGGCCGGCACCGAGGCGAACGCGGCCGCTGTCGCGGACGCTGGCCGGGGTCGCCAGGGGCCCCGCGGTCACAACAGCCGCACCCTGGCGGCGCAGCCCGGCGCCGAGCCGCACACGGCCGGCATCGGCCGTCGCGGCCGGCCGGAGGGGGCGGAGGGGCAGGGAACTCGGGGTCATCGTCTTGGGGGCCATCAGGGGAAAACTCCGGGGAAGGGCGGAAACGAGACCGCGCCTGCGCGGTCCACCCGACCATGAGTAGGCTATGTATCCTAAGAAATCAAGGAAAAAATACGGTATTTTGTCGAGAGCGCCCTATCTATGGGTCTGTGGTCCTTGACGGCGGATTCACGCGAATCCCTCTACTTCTCACGCGCGAGAGCCCCGATTCTCCGCGAGGGTAGGGATGTGGCAGCGAGGAACAGGGCGATGGACATGTGGCGAGGGGCACATCAGGCGCAGGCGCGATCCGACGGATCCGCCCATGACGCCCTGCTCACCGAGGTTCTGCGCGCCGCCCGGGCGCTGCTGGCGCTGCAGGAACGCCGATCGGTGCTCGCACGGGGCGCCGAGGCGGCGCCGCCCAGCCTCTCGGATGCCGTCGAGCGAGACTTCCTCGGCTTCGAGATGCAGGACGCCATGGCGGCGCTGCGCGAGGCGGTGCTCGCGGTGGATGCCTCGGCGCCGCCACCCGGATAGCTGGCGTGGCTCGGTGGGAGGGCGTCGCCCTCCCACACCCGCCCACCAGGAAACTGGGAGTTTCCTGGACCTTCCTTTACGAGACCCTCACAAGCACAGTCGACCAGTTATGTTCGCGCTTGTGAGGGCGCGCGCCCACCCGGGCCCTTCTGTCAGGCGTGGCGGAAGGGGCGCAGCGCGCGTTCGGCATCGGCCTGGGTATCGGCCATCGCCTGCTGCGGCGTCTTGGTGCCGCCCATCATCGCCTGCAGGTTGTCGTTCAGCGACTTGTAGACGCGCTGGTTCTCGAAGGTCGAGAGTTCGCCCGTCGCGACCGGCAGCTGGTTCTTGGCGACCAGAGCGGCGGGGAATTCCTCGGTGTAGCGCTTGAGCGCCTCGGTTTCCCAGGCTTCCGGCCGGGTCGCGAGGTAGCCCGTCTTGATGCACCAGTCGGCGGCGCGTTCCGGGGCCGAGACGAAGCGGGCGAACTGCATCGCCGCCGCGCGTTCGGCGGCGCTGGCATTCTTGAGGACATACATGTTGCCGCCGCCGACCACGGTATGCGGGCTTTCCTTGCCGGGCAGGCCGCCGACGCCGAAGGGGAAACGCGCATTGGTGCGCATGTTGGTCAGGTTGCCGGTGGTCGACCAGATCGCCGCGGCGCTGCCGGCCAGGAAATCGGGCGCGAGCGTCGCCCAGGCGGTCTGGCCCTGCGGCGTGATGTGGTGGGTGAAGGCCATGTCGCGCCAGAAGGTCGCGGCCTCGATCGCCAGCGGATGGGTGAAGTAGGTCTCGGTGCCGGCGTCGTTCATCAGCTTGTGGCCCACCTGGTTGGTCAGCGCGCCAAACGTCCATTGGCCGTTGCCGGCGTCATTGGCGAGCTTCATGCCCCAACGGGCATTGTCGCCGCGGCGGGTCAGCTTCTGGCCCACGGTGATCATCTCGGCCCAGGTCTTGGGCGGAGCCTCGGGGTCCAGGCCCGCCTCGCGATAGGCGTCCTTGTTGTAGTAGTAGATCTCGGTCGAACGCTGGAAGGGCACCGACCAGGTTTTGCCCTCGGCGCGGCTATTGGCCATGAAGGCGGGGAAGAAGCCGGACATCCAGGCGGCGGTGTCGCTGCCGGTGTCGCTGTCCTCGATCGCGGCCAGGATGTCGAGGTCCTGCAGGCTGTGCAGCTCGGCGGCCAGCAGCACCGCGAAATGCGGGCCGGCGCCGCCGCGGATGGCGGTCACGGCCTTGGTCAGGGTTTCGCCATAGGTGCCGGCATAGACCGGGTTCACCTTGATGCCGGTCTGCTGCTGGAAGGCGGCGCAATAGCCGTCGATGACGCGGGGGATCGGGCCGCCGACGGCGATCGGGTAGTAGAAGGTCAGCTCACGCACGCTCTGGGCGCCCTGGGCGCGGCTGATCGCGGGGGCGGCGAGCAAAGCGGCACCAACCGAAAGCGCGGTGCGGCGGGTAAAGGCGGTCATGGCTTGGCTCCGGGGAAAGGATGCCGGGCGTTTAGGCTCGCGAAACGACCGAGCGATGACCCATGCATTGCAAATCGGTGACATATAACGCCCGCGTGACCCATCCCCCTCGCTTGACAGGCCGAGGACCGGTTTCGATCATCCGCCCCACGGAACGCAGTGGCTGCCATCGGCCCAACTTCAGGAGCGCCGCATGCAGCGTGATACCCGCATCGCCGTCATCGGTGCCGGCCTGGGTGGGCTGGCGGTGGCCGGGCTGCTGCAAGGCCAGGGCTTTGGCGCGGTCACGCTGCATGAACAGGCGCCGCACTTCGCGCGCATCGGCGCGGGCATCATCCTCAGCGCCAATGGGATGAAGGTGCTGCGGCAGCTGGGTATGGAGGCGGCGCTGCTGGCGACCGGCATCCGGCCGCAGGCCTTCCTCAGCCGCGACTGGGTGTCCGGCGAAACCCTTTACGAGCTGCGGCTGGATGCGGCGAGCGAGGCGCGCTTCGGGGCCGCCTTCCTCAATATCCACCGGGCAGATCTGCTGCAGATCCTCCGCGCGGCGCTGGCGCCCGGCACGCTGCGCTTCGGCCACCAGCTGGCCGGGATCGAACCGGCCGGCGGCGGCACGCGGCTCGGTTTCGCCAATGGCGACAGCGATGTCGCCGATATCGTGATCGCGGGCGACGGCATTCATTCGCGGCTGCGCGAGATCCTGTTCGGCAAGGCCGCGCCGCGCTTCACCGGGCGGCTCGCCCAGCGCGCGATCTTCCCCGCCGAGCGGCTGCGCGGCCTGGCCGTCGACGACTGCACCAAATGGTGGGGCGAGGACCGCCATGCGCTGAGCTACTTCATGACTGCGGCGCGGGAGGAGGTCTATGTGATGGCCAGCGTGCCGGGCGAGGCCTGGGACAATGACGACCTCTCCCGCCCGCTGTCGCGCGATGCCTTCGTCGCGAGCTTCGATGCCGCGACCCCCGATCTGCGCCGGCTGGTGGCGGGCGCGGGTGAGGCGATGGTCTGGCCGATCTGCGACCGCCCGCGCGACGACCGCTGGTATCAGGGGCCGGTGGTGCTGCTCGGCGATGCCTGCCATCCGGTGCGGCCCTACATGGCCGCGGGCGGCGCCATGGCGATCGAGGATGCGGCGGTGCTGGCGCGCTGCATCGTCGGCCTCGGCAGCCCGGCCGAGGCTTTTGCCGCCTATGCCGAAACCCGGATCGCGCGGGTCGCCGAGGTGCAGCGCATTTCCCTCGAGAACAGCTGGATGCGCGGGCCGACCGAGCTCGACTGGTTCTTCGGCCATGATGCCTGCGCGGCGCCGCTGGCGCGGGCCGCAGCATGATGCCGCCCGATCCGATGCTGCGCCGCGACCTGGTCGGCCATGGCGAGCATCCGCCGCATCCGCGCTGGCCCGGCGAGGCGCGCATCGCGGTGAACTTCAACCTGAATGTCGAGGGCGGCGGGGAATCCTCGCTGGCCAATGGCGATGCGGTGTCCGAGGGGATGCTGAACGACATCGGCGTGCCGGAATTTTCCGGCCGCCGGGTGCCGCTGGTGGAATCGGCCTTCGAATACGGCAGCCGCCGCGGGGTCTGGCGCGTGCTGGACATCCTTCGCGACTTCGGCGTCACCGTCAGCGTGCTCGGCGTGGTGCGGGCGCTGGAACAGCATCCGGAGCTCGCCCGCGCCTTCGTCGCGCGCGGGCATGAGCTGGTCAGTCATGGCTACCGCTGGATCGACTACGGCACGGTGCCCGAGGTCGTCGAGCGCGACCATATCCGCAAGGCGGTGGCGGGGATCACGCGGCTGGTCGGCGAACGCCCCCTGGGCTGGATGACCGGGCGGCCGGGGCCGAACACCCGGCGGTTGCTGGCCGAGGAGGGCGGGTTTCTCTACGACCGGGATTCGCTGGCCGACGAGCTGCCCTATTGGCTGGAGATGCCGCAGGGGCCGCATCTGGTGATCCCCTATTCCTATGAGACCAACGACAACCGCTTCAACGAGAACAGCGGCTTCGCCACGGCGGGGCAGTTCTTCGAATACATGCGCGACGCCTTCGACGTGATGTACCGCGAAGGCGAGGCGGGGGCGCCCAAGCTGCTCTCGATCGGGCTGCACGACCGGCTGATCGGCCGCCCCGGTCGCGCCGCCGGGCTGGTGCGGCTGCTGGAACACATGCGCGCGCGGCCAGGGGTGTGGTTCTGCCGCGGGGTGGATGTCGCGCGGCATTGGCAGGGGGCGTTTCCGCCGGGGTGAGGCGCGGCGGTGGGAGGGCGTCGCCTCCCACCCCATCCACCAGGAAACTGGGGGTTTCCTGGACCTTCGGCTTGGGGTGCGTGGGTCAGGCCAGTTCCGGATGCGCCGGGACGTCGCGGGGAAATCCGTCCTTGCGTTGCAGGATCTCCAGCCGGTTGGTCGGGAAGCGCTGCATCGCCGTCCCTGCCGGCGGCAGCGGGCCGAGCGGAACCACCACCTGCAGCCCGGGCGCGAAAGGGGCGGGGCCGGCCACGATCCCGGGCTCGGCCTGCGGCCACCAGCCGATCGCGAAAGTCATCGCGCGCAGCTCCCGCGGGACATAGCCGCTGAGCCGCAGCTCCGGCAGGTAGGGGCTCTGTTCGGCCAGCGGCAGCGGGATGCGCAATTCCCGGCTCAGCGTCTCGGTCGGGCGCAGCACGGCGCAGAGCG
>Ga0255334_1000861_pt1 | contig 17949 bp, 20 predicted proteins | sample EtOH5_35cm_T3_12_FD_202080 | JGI IMG/M metagenome (GOLD analysis project Ga0255334, IMG submission 202080) | Sandy soil microbial communities from University of British Columbia, Vancouver, Canada - EtOH5_35cm_T3_129 | ecosystem: Engineered > Artificial ecosystem > Sand microcosm > Unclassified ...
CTGTAGGAGCCGGCTTGCTGGCGATGCAGGCGACTCGGTTTAACGCCTGACCGAGTCGATTCCATCGCCAGCAAGCCGGCTCCTACAAACGCGTTGCGGGACAGCAGCAGAATGAAGCCCAGGCCTACAACGGACAGATTCGTCAGGCCGTGCGCGGGATTCGCGGGATGTTCCGCACGGATGGGCTGATCGCAAAAACCAACGCCTGACACCTGTAGGAGCCGGCTTGCTGGCGATGCAGGCGACTCGGTTTAACGCCTGACCGAGTCGATTCCATCGCCAGCAAGCCGGCTCCTACAAACGCGTTGCGGGACAGCAGCAGAATGAAGCCCAGGCCTAAAACGGAGAGATTCGTCAGGCCGTGCGCGGGATTCGCGGGATGTTCCGGGCGGATGGGCCGATCGCAAAAACCAACGCCTGACACCTGTAGGAGCCGGCTTGCTGGCGATGCAGGCGACTCGGTTTAACGCCGAGCCGAGTCGATTCCATCGCCAGCAAGCCGGCTCCTACAAACGCGTTGCGGGACAGCAGCAGAATGAAGCCCAGACCTACAACGGACAGATTCGTCAGGCCGTGCGCGGGATTCGCGGGATGTTCCGCACGGATGGGCTGATCGCAAAAACCAACGCCTGACACCTGTAGGAGCCGGCTTGCTGGCGATGCAGGCGACTCGGTTTAACGCCTGACCGAGTCGATTTCATCGCCAGCAAGCCGGCTCCTACAAACGCGTTGCGGGACAGCAGCAGAATGAAGCCCAGGCCTAAAACGGAGAGATTCGTCAGGCCGTGCGCGGGATTCGCGGGATGTTCCGCACGGATGGGCTGATCGCAAAAACCAACGCCTGACACCTGTAGGCGCCGGCTTGCTGGCGATGCAGGCGACTCGGTTTAACGCCTAACCGAGTCGATTCCATCGCCAGCAAGCCGGCTCCTACAAACGCGTTGCGGTGTTGCTTAAACGAACAACGACAGCAGCAGAATGAAGCCCAGGCCTACAACGGACAGGATGGTTTCCATCGCCGTCCAGGTCTTGAAGGTTTCCGCCACGGTCATGTTGAAGTACTGCTTCACCAGCCAGAAACCAGCGTCGTTGACGTGAGACAGGATCAACGAACCGGCACCGGTGGCCAGCACCAGCAACTCACGGTTCACACCCGGCATCATCCCCACCACCGGCACCACGATGCCAGCGCCAGTAATGGTCGCCACGGTCGCCGAACCGGTCGCGATTCGGATCACCGCCGCCACCAGCCACGCCAGCAGAATTGGCGAGATCTGCGCGGCCACCGCCATGTTACCGATGACATTACCCACGCCGCTGGTTACCAGCATTTGCTTGAAGCCACCGCCGGCACCAATGATCAGGATGATCGCGGCGGTCGGCGCGAGGCTCGCGTCCAGCCATTTGAGCATCTGGTTGGAGCCAATGCCTTGCTTGAAGCCGAAGGTGTACAGCGACAGCAGCAATGCCAGCAGGAGGGCCGAGATCGGGTGACCGATCAGGTCCATGAAGGTGCGGAAGAAGTTACCTTCTGGCAGCACCACATCGGCAAAGGTCTTGAGCAACATCAGGAACACCGGCGACAGCACGGTGATCAGGGTGATGGAGAAGCTCGGGAGATCGGCAGAATCGTTCTCGCGCGCCAGTTGATCCACCAGCTCCTGGTTGGGATGACCGGGAATGTATTTGGCGATGAAGGTGCCGTAGATCGGGCCGGCGATGATGGCCGTCGGCAGCGCAACGATCAGACCGTAGAGGATAGTCTTGCCGATGTCGGCACCGAACACGCCGATGGCCAGCAACGGACCCGGGTGCGGCGGAACCAGGCCGTGCACCGCAGACAGGCCGGCCAGCAGCGGGATGCCGATCTTGATGATCGACACGCCGGTACGCCGGGCAACGATGAACACCAGCGGGATCAGCAGCACGAAGCCGATTTCGAAGAACAGCGGAATGCCCACCAGGAACGCGGCGAACATCATTGCCCACTGCACCTTGTCCTTGCCGAACGCGCGAATAAGGGTCTGGGCAATCTGATCCGCCCCGCCCGACTCGGCCATCATTTTGCCAAGCATCGTGCCCAGCGCGAGGATGATCCCGACGAAACCGAGCACCCCACCGAAGCCGTCCTGGAACGCCTTGATGATGGTGCCGATCGGCATGCCGGAGGTCAGCCCGAGAAAGGCTGCGGCAATGATCAGGGCAATGAACGGGTGGAACTTGAACTTGGTGATCAGGACGATAAGCCCGATCACCGTGACCACTGCATCGAGCAGCAGGAACGTCTCGTGGGACATGCCAAACATTAGGGGTGTCTCCTGGTTGTTGTTGTTATTAAAACGGGTAATTCGGAAGCCATAAGGACAGCGCTATCTCTTCGAGCAAAATCAACCGGCGCGTTTCAAGCCGTGTCCCAGCCACCAGGCATGCGCCTGTTTCGCCAATTGATCGACGCTGTGGTTCGAGGCATCGAGGGCCAGGGTCAGCGGCTCGCCAACGGGGGATTCAAGGGTGGCGAACTGGCTGTCGATCAGCGTCGACGGCATGAAATGGCCCGGCCGATGGGAGACACGATCGGCCGCCACTTCAGGCGTGAGTTCAAGGAACACGAAGCCCAGGCCCGGCAAGGCGCTGCGCAGACGTTCACGGTAAATGTGTTTGAGGGCCGAGCAGGTCAGCACCGGGCGTGCGCCCGTGGCGTCGACGCGGCGCAGTTCGTCGCACAGGCTGTCGAGCCAGCCGGCACGGTCGTCGTCGTTCAGGGGAATGCCTGCGCTCATCTTTTCGATATTGGCGGCAGGGTGAAAAGTGTCGCCTTCAATGGCAGTGGCGCCGCTAAGCTCGCACAGGGCTTCGCTGACGCAGGTCTTGCCGCAACCGGCAACGCCCATGATGACCAGGGCGGTGATGGGATGATTCATGTAACACCTCAGCGCGCAGACAGCGCTACCTTTGAAAGCTATGACACTCGTTCAAAAGCAGAAGTTGCCGACGCCTTCTTGTCATTTTTGTGGGTTGCAGCGTGTTCGTTCCCGACGCCGAAAAGCGAGGTTCAGGCAAAACTCGCTTACGCATTTGCAGCTGCTTCGGGACAGCGCTACCTTAGTGCCTTGAATTTTGTTTGGCAAGCTGCCCGATGACCTCCCCTAAAAACGATAAAAATACTCGAACCACTGGCCGTCCTACCCTCAATGAAGTGGCTCGACTGGCCGGCGTCAGCCCGATTACCGCCTCCCGCGCCTTGCGTGGCGTGAGCACGGTGGCTACCGAACTGGTGGAAAAAGTCCAGAAAGCGGCGCTTGAGCTCAACTACGTGGTCAACCCCGCCGCCCGCGCGTTAGCCTCGGCCCAGAGCCATTCCGTCGTGGTGTTGGTGCCGTCGCTGTCGAACTTGCTGTTCATCGACACGCTGGAAGCCATTCATCAGGTTTTACGACCGAAGGGCTTCGAAGTGCTGATCGGCAACTTCCATTATTCACGTGATGAAGAAGAAAACCTGCTGCGCAATTACATGGCGTATCAGCCCCGCGGCTTGCTGTTGACCGGGTTTGATCGCACCGAAAGTTCGCGGCGGATGATCGAGGCGAGCAACATTCCCTGCGTGTACATGATGGAACTGGACAGTGCGGCAGGCCTCAATTGCGTCGGTTTCTCGCAGCTCGCCGCCGGCGAAACGGCGGCCGAGCATTTGCTGTCACGCGGTCGCAAGCGCCTGGCCTACATCGGCGCGCAACTGGACCAGCGCACATTGCTGCGCGGCGAAGGGTTCCGCAAAGCCCTGCAAAAGGCCGGTCGCTATGACCCGGACCTGGAAGTGCTGACCCCGCGCGCCTCCTCCGTCGGTCTGGGTGGCGAGTTGTTCCTGCAACTGATCGCCAGTCACCCCGATGTCGATGCGATCTTCTTCGGCAACGACGACCTGGCGCAGGGCGCTTTGCTGGAGGCGATGCGCTGCGGGATCAAAATCCCCGAACAAGTGGCGATCCTCGGCTTCAACGACCTGCCCGCCTCGGCCCACATGGTCCCGCGCCTGAGCAGCATCAGCACCCCACGCGAGGCCATCGGTCGACGCGCCGCAGAGCAGATGCTGACCTTGATGGCGGGCAACACGGTGGCGAAACCGGTGCAGGACATGGGGTTTGAGTTGAAGGTGCGCGAGAGCACGTAGTTCAGGGCTGATCGTTGCCACGCTCGAAGGACTGAACGGGAACGATCAGTTACACCTTTTATCCTTTACCCCATACGCGCCGCGTGCAAAATCCGCCCTCTCCATTCCCGGCGGACTCGTACATGCGCAAGACAATCATCATGACCTTCCTGCTAGCCGTCTCGTGGGGACAGACGCTTCAGATACAGGCTTCTGAGCCAGACGATTGGACTCATTTCCTGAACGACCCGCGTTTCATGCCGGCGATCAAAACCTGCCTCGCCGCCCACCCCAAGGGGCTGGGCCCCGCTGTCGTGATGAACGTCTGGCATGCAAATGTCGAGGGCGTTGGCGTCACGACCACCGACCTGACCGGGCGCAGGAATGTGTGTTATGCCGCTAAGGACACGGGCGTGCTAGAGCACTCAAAGACCAGGTTCGATCCCGACGGCCCGCTGTTTGTTTCGGTGGACCAGGCCAAGGTTGCGCCCAGAGGCGAGTGCATCGAGCCGACGCCGGTATTTATCGATCAACAGCTTCAAGGCTGGATCCTCAGGCAACCGCTCCTCAATCAGCACCTCCCCAGTGCATGCTCGACGCCAATCTGGACCGATCTGATACCGCATGACTTAAGGTCGCCAGCGCTTGCGCAGCCAAACCGTTAAACGGCGCATCGCCGACGCGGCGGGTTTTCAACTAATCTTGATGAGTGCTTCCCATCCCGCTGATTGCGGGGCGGATGAACACCAGCCCGGTGCGAGCCTCTCTGCTGGATTTGGCAACCCGACCCGATTGAGTCGCGCATTGGCCGACACGCTGTTAGATTCCTGAAGCGTCGAATCGCTAAAGGAGTAGCTCAATGGAACACACACTGAAAATCCTGGGTAAAGCATCGTCCATCAACGTCAGAAAAGTCTTGTGGACGTGCGACGAGCTGAACATTTCCTACGAACGCGAGGACTGGGGCAGCGGGTTCTCATCGACCCACAGCCCGGAATTCACCCGACTCAACCCCAACGCGCAGGTGCCGGTGATCATTGATGAGGCCGGCGTGCTGTGGGAGTCCAATACCATCTGCCGCTATCTGGCCGGCAAACACCCGCATCACGATCTGCTGCCGCACGAACCGGCGGCGCGAGCGCGGGTCGAGCAGTGGATGGATTGGCAAGCCACCGACCTCAACACCTCCTGGAGCTACGCGTTTACGGCCCTGGTGCGCAAGGATCCAGAGTTCCAGGACGCGCATCGCATTGCCAACGGCCTGCGCGACTGGAATCAGAAGATGAGCATCCTCGAGCATCAACTCGCGGCCACCAAAGCCTATGTCGCCGGACCACGGTTCACTCTGGCCGACATTGTCATCGGGCTGTCGGTCAACCGCTGGTTGATGACCCCGATGGACCGCCCCGACTTCCCTGCCATCGATGAGTATTTCCAAAAACTGGCTCAACGCCCCGGCTTCCTCAAGCATGGCTGCAACGGCCTGCCTTGAAGTCATGCCTGCTTCGCGGCGGTCGACGGCTGCCGCACGGCGGCAAAGGTTAACCGCAAAATCCGCGACACTCGCCCACCAATAAAAACTTAACTTATTGATATATTTAGTATTTTTTAATATAGGCATACTATTTGCTGAAGGCACTGCACCGCAAATACCTACAAGGTCTACTCATCATGTTGGTCAGTGCTAATAAACAATCGTTAATGACCCCCATCCCCAAGAAGCCCGGCGAAGATCCGACCGCCGAAGCCGCTGCCGGACTTCAGAGTGCGATGCTGCAAACGTTGCAAGGCAACGTTCAGGCGCAAACCGCACAAGTGCAAAAGTCCGCCACTCAAAACGCCACGCAGCAAGTCAGTGAGGCGAGCAAAATCAGCGACAACGTTGATGAAGCGTTCGCGAAAACACGCGTGGGACTGCAATTGACTTACGCCCCGCTTCCGACTGATGCGCAAGGCAAGTTCAGTGGTGGCACGGCCACGGACGCCTTCAAGGAATACATGAGCAAAACCCCGGAAGAGCGCATGCAGGAAGCCATTCTGGAAGAGATGGGCCTGACCAAAGAAGAAGTGGAACAAATGCCGCCGGAACAACAACAGGCGGTCGCTAAAGAAATGGCCGATCGCATGCAGGACAAGATAAAACTGGCGCAGGCCGAGAAAGAAAACGGTGGTAGCGAGAAAGGCAGCCCTCAAGTGGTCGACAAGTTCCTCGCCTCGCTGTAACAACGCTGATGCTTTTGTAGGAGCCGGCTTGCTGGCGATGGCGATCTTGCGGACGCTATCGCCAGCAAGCCGGCTCCTACAGGTCTGTGATTCAATTCAACTGCAGCGTTGAGTTGAACTGGCTGATCGCATCCACGACATGCCGCGACCCCTGCTGAATCTCCAGAATCACCTCCCCCGCCTCGTTCGCCAATTCCACCCCAAGACCGGTCCGGCTCAGACTCGACTGCATGCTCGATACCGCGTTCAATGACAAATCATGGTTCTTGCGCACCACGTCGACGATCTCCAGCGTCGCCTGGCTGGTGCGTGCGGCGAGGCTGCGGACCTCATCGGCGACCACCGCAAACCCTCGCCCGTGCTCCCCGGCCCGGGCCGCTTCAATCGCCGCGTTAAGCGCCAGCAGGTTGGTCTGATCGGCAATGCCGCGAATGGTCTGGACGATGGTGCCGATAATGTCCGACTGCTTGCTGACCGCGTCGATGCTCAACGCTGCCTCGTTCAAGTCTTTGGAAATGTCCTGGATGATCTGCACCGTTTGCTGCACCACCTGCGACCCCTTCTGAGCGCAGGCGTCGTTCTGGACCGAGGTGCTGTGGGCCGATTCGGCAGCGGTTTGCAGGGTGGTCACCTGATTCGTGATGTCGCTGGCGAACTTGACCACTTTGTACAGCCGGCCCTTGGTATCGAACAACGGGTTGTAGGACGCTTCAAGGAAAATCGTATGGCCGTGTTTATCCTTTCGTTCAAAACGGTGCGAGTGATATTCGCCGCGATTCAGTGAAGCCCAGAACCCTTTATAGGTCTGGGATTCAGCCTCGGCTCGGTGGCAAAACAGGCTGTGATGCTGACCGACGACTTCATTGAGCGAGTAATGGGTGGTCTTCAGGAAGTTGTCATTGGCCGTGATCACATGGCCTTCGGGGGTGAATTCGATCACCGCCATGGAACGACCGATCGCCGCGAGCATGCTTTCGTTTTCGTGCTCTTTGTTAATCCTGGCAGTGATGTCCGTGGCCACTTTGATCACTCTTTTTACCTGGCGATCAGGGCCGAAAACCGGCATATAGCTGGCTTCGAGCCAGATCTCCTTGCCCCTCTTGTTCAAGCGCAAGAAAGTGCCGCTGACCGGTTCGCCACGGGCCAGGTCACGCCACAATCTGGCGTAGTCTTCGCTGCGGTAATACGCTTCTTCGCAAAAGATCCGGTGATGTTTGCCGCGCACTTCCTCGACGCTGTAACCCATGGCGGCGCAAAAGTTTTCGTTGGCATTGAGGACAATGCCTTCAGGGGTGAACTCAATCATCGCCATCGAACGGCTGACGGCGGCCAGCTTCGCATTGGCCTCGCTCAGTGCACAGCTGTAGCGCTCGATTTCCAGCAGGTCAGCCTTGTGATGTAGGTTAAACATGGTCGTATCACCCTAAGTGCGGTCGTTTGATTGATGAAAGTTCTTCGGTCTTTCAACGTATCCACCACAACGTTCCATGGCACAGGCGCACACATTCCTCCACAGGAGGAACGGTCAGGTGATCGATGATGTTGAATCGGAGAGTCCAAGTGGCAACGCTCTTATCAAGACATCCGTCTCTTGATAGCCCGGGACCGGGCCAGCCCTGATGTTTTCAAAGTAATTCCCTTTAATGAAAAGCTCCCTGTTGCTCGCATCGGTGCCTTGGACTGCGCACTCTTGAAGCGTGCATGACGGCCTTCATATTGCGACCGACATGGTTGTCAGGAGTGAGCATAGTCAGCCGCAATCGGCTTGCAAGGCCACTAGTCGGCCATCATCGAGGACAAAATCGGTTCAGCTGAAACCGATTCAGTTTTCAGCCAGCATGCTCAACAACGCCTGCACCGCTGCCGAGGGTGGCTTGTTCGCCGCGACCACCAAGGCGAATTCGCGATCGATTCGCGGTATCAGCGGCACCACACGCAGCCCCTGGAGCTGGCTCGGCAGGGTCATTTCCGGCACCAGAGTCACACCGATGTTTTCCCGCACCAGGGTGAACGCACTGCTCCATTCACGGACCTCGACACGGACGTCATGCAACTGCAAACCGGCGTCGATGGCCAGACTGCGGGCATTGGTTGAACAGCCGCCGGTGGCCAGCACAAAGGGTTGCTCCGCCAACTCGGCGAGGGAGACACCCTCTTCGACCGAACGCCGCGCCAAAGGATGGCCACCCGGCAGAACCGCCACCCAGGCATCGCGCCCCAATCGGCCGGCATTGCGCTCCGGCGCCGGGTTCAACACCACACCGACATCCACCAGACCGCCGCCGAGCAGCGTTTCCACTTCATCGTCGCTGACTTCCAGGGCAACCACCTGTATGCCGGGATAAAGCCGATTGAACTGGCGCAGCAGCGGCGGCAGAAAGGTCGCCAGTACCATGGGGAAACTCGCCAGGCGAATCGTCCCGCGCTGGATGCCTTTGGCGGCATCGACGGTACTGCGGATGTTTTCCAGGGCACCGAGCATGGCGCGCGCCTGCTCGATGACCGGCAGACCAATGGCGGTCGGCAGGGTCTGGCGGTTTTCCCGGCTGAACAGTTGAACGCCGAGGGTTTCTTCGATCAGCGCCAGCGCCTGGCTGGCACCGGACTGGGTCATGCCGACCCGCTCGGCCGCGCGGGTGATGTTGCCTGTGTCCGCCACCGCCACCACCATTCGCCAGTGCATCAGATTCATCATGGCAGTAGCTTTCCTTATGGCCGTGTTCTGAAAGATTAATTTTACCGAGGGCGCCGCGCACTATGACAATGGCGAAAACCCCGAACCAGAGGCCTGCCGATGAAGTTGTATTACGCCCCTCACGCTTGCTCGCTCGCACCGCACATTGTGCTGCGCGAACTGGACCTGCCCTTCGCGTTGATTCGCGTCGATAACCGCACCAAACGGACCGCCAGCGGTGCCGACTTCCTCGCCATCAACCCGAAGGGTTACGTTGCGGCGCTGCAACTGGACAACGGTGAAGTGCTGACCGAAGGCCCGGCGATCCTGCAGTACCTGGCGGATCTGCGACCCGAGACGAACCTGGCGCCAGCCCAGAGGACGTTCGAGCGGGTGCGGTTGCAGGAGTGGTTGAACTTTGTGTCGACGGAGATTCATGGCGGACTGGGGTGGTTGTTCAACGTGCAGTTCCCGGAGGAAGTGAAGGCGCTGATCAAGGAGAAGCTGTTCAAGCGGTTTGCGGTGTTGTGCCAGACGCTGGAGCGGCAGGATTATTTGCTGGCGGGTGGGTTCAGCATTGCCGATGCGTATTTGTTTACGGTGTTGCGGTGGGCTCCGTTGTTTTCGATTGATTTGAATGAGTGGCCGGCGTTGGTGCAGTTTCAGGCGCGGGTTGATGAGCGGCCGGCGGTGAAGGCGGCATTGGCCGCGGAGTTGGTGTAAGGCTTTAGACCCATCGCGAGCAAGCCCGCCCCCACATTTGATCGCTTTCTTTCAGGGAGAACTCGGTTAAATGTGGGAGCGGGCTTGCTCGCGAACGCGGTGGAACAGGCGCTTAAGAAATTACAGACTCGCACTCACCTTGGTAGCCACCTCCCCCGGCACCCACCCTTTCCAGATCTGCGGCTGATCGCGCAAAAATGCTTCCGCCACCTGACGCGGTTGCTGGCGCTTTTCGCTCATCTGCGCCAGCGTCCGGTTCAGCAGATCGATCGGGAAATCGACTTTCTCGAAGAACGCCACCAAATCCGGATACTGCGTCTTGAACGGTGCGGACACGCCAATGGCTAGGCTCGCCGGCATCGAGCGCGTGCCTTTGGGGTTCAGGTTGTTGGCATCGGCGAGGGTCTTCCAGGCTTCGGCGTCGAACGGCGGTTCTTCGAGCTTCACCAGTTTGAAGCGGCCCAACAGCGGCGTTGGCGACCAGTAGTAGAACAACACTGGTTTGCCGCGGCGGATCGACGATGCGACCTCGGCATCCAGCGCCGCGCCGGAACCGGTGCGGAAGTTGACGAAGCTGGCGGTCAGGTCGTAAGCCTTGAGTTTCTGACTGTTGACGATTTCCGAGGTCCACCCGGTCGGGCTGTTGAGGAAGCGTCCGCGGCTCGGGTCCTCGGGGTCTCGGAACACGTCCTTGTAGCGCGCCAGGTCGGCGACGGATTTCAGCTCTGGCGCCAGCGGTTTGATCCCGCGCTCCGGGTCACCCTTGATCACGTACTCCGGCACCCACCAGCCTTCGGTGGCGCCTTTGACGGTGTCGCCCAGACCAAACACTTTACCTTCCGATGCCGCCTTGACCCATGCCGGACTGCGCCCGGCCCACTCTTCGCCGATCACCTGGATATCGTTCTTGGCCAATGCCGCTTCGAGGCTGACGGTGCTGCCCGGCAACGTGTCAGTCGGGTAGCCGTAACCTTTTTCGACGATCAGCCGCAGGATCTCGGTGATCAGGCTGCCGCTTTCCCAAGTGATGTCGCCGAAGTGGATCGGCGCGATTTTTTCGGCGGCGGGAACGTGGCTGGCCACAAGGCTCAGGGCCAGCAGCGAACTGCCGAGCAGGGTTTTGATCGATTTCATGCGGACCTCTGGTGCAAGGGTTCATTGGCGCTGTGCTGGGCGCACAGCGTTTGGGAGCGGGTCATGTAGACGCTGACCGAACGCTGGGAAATGCCCAGTTCGGCGGCGATTTGCGGGTACGTCAGGCCATCGATTCGTGACAACAGGAACGTCGCCCGGACCTTGCCCGGCAAGCGCTGAAGCGTTCGGTCGAGGCCGTGCAACGTCTGGGTCAGTTGCAGCAACTCCTCGGGCGAACTCGCTTGCGGCTGATCGAAGTGTTGCAGTTGATCGAGGTGCTGACGTTCCAGATCACGGCGACGCCAGAGTTGGTAAATCAGCCGATGGGCAATGGTGGTGAGCAGCGCGCGCGGCTCGCGAATCGGGGTCAGCCCAGGGGATTCGAGCAGTTGCGCGAAGGTTTCGGCGGCGATGTCTTCGACACTGGAGCTGGCCCCCAGATGCCGTCGCAACCGAGCGCACAGCCAGGGGTAATGGGCGCGGAACAATCCGCCCACGTCGGTGCGATGGGATAAGTCGGTGCCGGACATAGAGGCTCCAAAGGTTAGGGGTCGCTGAATGTCCGGTGGTCCGGTGACGCGAATCCTAGCAAGGAGCCTTATTCATTAATAATATTTAAAAAGCATTTTTATATGCATTTTTGGAATTTATGTGGCGTTCGATAGATCGCCTTCGCGGGCAAGCCACGCTCCCACAGGTTCTGTGTCGTTCATCGATCCAGAGATCGACACAGAACCTGTGGGAGCGTGGCTTGCCCGCGAAAAATCTTCAGTCAACGCAGGCGCCCGAACCCCAACGCCTCGGCTGCTTGTTGATAGTCGAGAACGATTTGATAGTCGCCCTCACTCGCCGGCAAAACCTCCTGCAAGCCGAGAATTTCAGCCACATCAGGCAGCTCCCGCAACGCCTCGTTCATCACCTGCCGCAGCGCCTCTGCCTGTTCATCAGTCAGCGTCGCAGCGGTGATGTAAGGCAAGGTCGGGCTGAGCGCACTGCGCGCCACCACCCGCAATCCCGCCACTTCCTCTTCGGCGTGGCGCGCGAGGTAGGCGAAGGTCACGCTGTCGATGGCCGCCAGATCGGCCTGGTTTTCACGCAGCCAGCGCAGGCTCTCGCGATGGCTGCCGCTGATACCGACACGGGCGAAGAACTGTCCGTCGCGATGCAGCGATGCCAGTCGTTGACGCAGCAGGTTCATACCACTGTTGGAGTCTTCGCCGTTGATCACGCCTCGGCTGCCAAAAAAAGCGGGCAAGGTCCGGCGTGAATCATCGGCACGACTCAGCAACAGGCTGCAATGGTTGCCGCCGGTGCTGTCCGGCAGTTCGTAGCGAGGCCGGCCGATGATCCGCACCTGGCCGCGCAATGCGGTCATCAGCGGATAGCCGCAGGTTTGGGTCAGCAGTAAATGCGGGGACAGCCACAGGTCCCTTAACGACAGCACTTCGGCGTTGCGGCGCGTAATGCCCAGACGTTCGAGGATTCGCGTCAGCCAGCGTTCGTTGGCCTGGCGGATCGGCTCTGGGGCGACGTACATGAGTAGCTCAGCGATGTCTTGAGTCATCAAATTATTCCCATACAACAAAAATCAACCGTAGGAGCCGGCTTGCTGGCGATTGCGTTCTTTCTGCCAACATTGATGTCGACTGACACACCCTCATCGCCAGCAAGCCGGCTCCTACAAGGGGAATGGGTTCGTAATCAGTGGAAGGGGTGTTTCGGGCTGTCGATCGCCTTTATCCCATTCTCACGCCACAACTGGCCATAACCCTGCACCAGAAACCCGCCGCTGCGTGCCACCCATTGCTCGCGGCGCGCGTGATAGGCACGGGGCAAGTCGTACCAGGGCAGGCCTGGCAGGTCGTGATGCACCAGATGAAAGTTCAGGTTCAGGAACAACCAGCGCCATGGCCAGCCGGCTTCGTTGAGCACGGTGCGTTGCTCCGGTTGCGCATGGGGTCGGTGTTCGTAGTAAGAGCGGATCATCGCAATCGACAGCGCCGGCACACTGATCAGCAACAGGTAATGCCACACCGGCAGCACGCTGTAGCGGGCGATGAACAGCAACATCAACAGGGTCAGTGTGCCGTGGGTCAGCCACATCAACCAGGCCTGCCGTTCGCCCGCTTTCAGACGTTGCAGCTCTTCCCGCGCCAGCGCCAGCAAGGCCAGCGGTGCACCGAGGATGAAGCGCCCGAGCACGGTTTTGTTCAGCCAGTGCAGGCTCTGTTCGAACACTGAGCTGCCCTGCCACCGCTCGGCGCTCAGGTAGCGGCTTTCCGGATCGAGACCCGGCAGGGTCAAGTCGTCGTCGCGGTGATGCAGCAAGTGGCTGTCGCGATAGAGGGTGTAGGGATACCAAACGGCGAACGGTGCGTAGCCGAGGACTTTGTTCAGCGGGGTCCAGCGGGTGGGATGACCGTGCAGTAATTCGTGCTGCACCGACAACCACAGCACCACCAATGGAATCAGCAACAGCGTGCTCCACCACACACCCAACTTTGCACTGCCGAGCACGATGCTGAACCAACCGGCGTACACGCCGATTAGCAGCAACCAGGTCGGCCACTCGGTGCGAGCGGTCAGGCGTTGACGCAGGGTTTCGATTTCTGCTCGGTGGGCACTGTCGAAGTAATGGGGCATGGCGTTGCTCAGATCGGGGACCAGTCCCCCTCTGTGCAATGGCGCAGGGAAATCTTGCAGATTATTTTTTCGCTGTCTGTAGGAGCCGGCTTGCTGGCGATTCAGGCAACGCGGTGCCTGACACACCGAGTGGTCTGAATCGCCAGCAAGCCGGCTCCTACAGGGGGGGGCGTGCGTTTCTGGCTTACCGCTTAATGACCGAACACATCCACCTTCTTGGCTTTCTTGTCCGCGCGCTTTTCATCGGCGGTTTTCGCCGGTTTCTTTTTTGCCGCTTTTTTTGAATCCATGCCTTTGGCCATGATACGTACTCCACTCATACGGGATGTGAGATCAGGTATACACCTATCGCCGGGCGCGCGTTCTTTTATAATCGCCCGCTTTGCGCCCCGACAGATCACCTCCATGCCCGACACCCAGTACACCTTGCTCGCCGAGCCGCTTTGGCCGCTGATGAACAAGTTTTATCGTGCCCATCAATCGTCGATGAAAGCGGTACGCGACGCTCAATTGTGGGTCGCCAGGCGCGACGAGATCATTGGCGCGCTGTGTTTGCGCCCGGTTTCGGGCGGACATTGGCTGACCGGCTTGTTCGTCGATCCGGCGTGCCGCGAACAAGGGATTGCGGCGACATTGATCGCCGAAGCGGTGAAAGGTCTCGAACAACCGGTGTGGCTGTTCTGCCATCCGGATTTGCGCGAATTTTATGAACGACGCGGTTTTACCTTCGATCCGGCCATGCCCTACGCCATGGTCGAACGCTTGAGCCGCTATGCGCGCAGCAAGCCGATGATTGCGATGGGGCTGGAGCCGGTCGGGTAGGCGTATGGAGATCTAATGTGGGAGCGGCTTGCTCGCGATGGCGGTGTGTCAGTCGACATCAATGTTGGCTGACACTCCGCCATCGCGAGCAAGCCCGCTCCCACAGTTTTTTGCGGTGAAATCAGTCGTCGGCGTTGGGATCGAGATCCGGGAACATCACTTCAGTGAACCCGAACTTGCTGAAGTCGGTAATCCGCGAAGGATATAACCGGCCGATCAAATGATCGCATTCGTGCTGCACCACACGGGCATGAAAGCCCTCGGCGATGCGCACGACCGGCTCGCCCTTCGGGTCGAAACCTTCGTAACGAATCTGCTGATAGCGCTCCACCGCGCCACGCAGGCCGGGCACCGACAGGCAACCTTCGAACCCCTCCTCCATGACCGGGCTCAGCGGCGTGATCAGCGGGTTGATCAGAATGGTCTGCGGCACCGCTTCGGCATCCGGGTAGCGCTCGCTGTGCTCGAAGCCGAAGATCACCAGTTGCAGGTCGACACCAATCTGCGGCGCCGCCAGGCCAACGCCACCGACGCTTTCCATGGTCTGGAACATGTCGTCGATCAGTTGCCACAACTCCGGGCTGTCGAACATTTCGGCCGGGACCGGTGGCGCGACACGCAGCAGGCGCTCGTCGCCCATTTTCAGGATTTCACGGATCATTTGATGACTTCGTCAGTGTTCGGCTTGATCGAGTGATCCCGACCCAGTCCCGAAACGTGGTGTTTGTGTGCATGGGCGAGCTCGCCGGGGACCTTTTCACCAGGGTCCTTGCCTTCGCTCGACATGTGTTCGATCACCGCATTCATCTCCGCCCCGAGCAACAGCACCGCCGCGGAAATATAGAAGTACAGCAACAGCACGATGATCGCGCCGATACTGCCATACATGGCGTTGTAGTCGGCGAACGTCTTGACGTAGAACGCGAACCCCAGGGAAGCGACGATCCACACCGCCACCGCCAGCACCGAGCCGGGGGTGATGAAGCGAAACTCTTGCTTGACGTCGGGCATGACGTAATAGATCAACGCCACCGCAATCATCATCAGGACAACGATGACCGGCCAGCGGGCGATCGTCCAGACCGTGACGATGAAGTCTTCCAGCCCGACCTGCGCAGCAATCCAGCCCATCACCTGCGGCCCGAGCACCATCAACGCGGCGGCGACCAGCAACATGCCGGCAATGCCGATGGTGTAGATAATCGACAGCGGAAAACGTTTCCACGCAGGACGGCCCTCCACCACATCGTAAGCGGCGTTCATCGCGCTCATCATCAGGCGCACGCCGGCCGAAGCAGTATACAGCGCGATGACGATACCGACCGACAGCAGGCCACCCTTGGATTGCTGAAGCTGGTCAATCACCGGGTTCACCTGCTCGAGCGCCTGGGGCGGCAGGACCAGTTCCGATTGCAGGCGCAGCCAGGAGAAGAAGTCCGGCAGGTGCAGGAAACCGATCAGGGCGATCAGGAACAGGATGAAGGGAAACAGCGAAAACAGCATTTGATAGGCCAGCGCCGAGGCATAGGTCGACATCTCGTCGTCGACGAATTCGGTCACCGTGCGCACCATGACACGGTGCAGGCGCAGGCCTTTCATGTGTGGGAAAAACATTAGCGTCTCCTTTCGCCGCAAATTGGGTAGAAGTCGTGGCGACTCAGGGGCCGTTTTCTACATCAAAGTAGCCTACTTGGCGACTTTGAAACAATTTCAGTGTGCAAGTTCAGGCTGACACAAAAACGGCCATCCGTGGATGGCCGCTTCTGATATTTATCCAAGGCTGAATCAAGCCTTGTCGATACCCTTTTTGATCGCGTCCTTGGCTTTGCCCACTGCTTGCTGAGCTTCGCCTTTCCTTTCCTGCACGACGCCTTCGGCGCGCATTTTGTCGTTACCGGTGGCCTTGCCGACGCCCTGCTTGACGTTGCCGGCGGCTTCGTTGGCCATGCCTTTTACTTTATCGCCAGTGCTGCTCATGGTGTTTCTCCTGTGAACAATTGAACGAGAAAAGTCGTTACACAAGGATTGACCGAGGGCGTTTGCGCGGAGTTTCATTTATTTTCCCGGCGACATTTCATCGTTCCGTGCAGGTTGGGCTTTATGTTTGCCGACCAACCCCCGAGAATGCGCAACGTATTCAGGCCGTGGCGCTGAAGATCCAATCCCGTAGGAATGTTATGAAACTCGATAAAAAGCAGGCCATTGCCCGCAGAAACCAGGAACTCGGCGGTGCTGTGCTTGGCGTCAACAATTGCCATTTCACCGAATTGAACCGTAACCGCAACATCTGGTGGTTCGATATCCCGGTGGCACGCCTGGCCGTTGGTCAGTACGAATGGATTCACCTGCTGATGCACACGCCGGACACCGATGAACTGCTGCACCTGAAGGTGCCGACGGTGTTCCTGCGCGAGAAGCTCGAAGGGCTGGTCGTGCGTAACCAGGGCAAGCGCAAGGCTGCGTTGAGCCTGGAATTGAGTGCGGACAAGGATTCGTACTTGCAGGACATGCGCCCGGCGGGGACCAACGTCAATTTCGCGCCGTTCCGCTTGTAAAACAAAAGCAAAAGCTTCGCGAGCAAGCCCGCTCCCACATTCGATCGCATTCCTACTGAATGAACTCGGTCACATGTGGGAGCGGGCTTGCTCGCGAAAGCGGTCTGACAGACGCAGAATTTTTTACTGTCAGGTAACAAAAAGCCCCGCATCTGCGGGGCTTTTTATTTACGCGCCTACTTTCTTCGCGTTGATCTTCTTCAGCTCTTCATCACGCAATTCCCGACGCAGGATCTTGCCCACGTTGGTGGTCGGCAGCGCATCGCGGAACTCCACGGCTTTCGGCACCTTGTAGCCGGTGACGTTGGCGCGCATGTGCTCCATCACCTGTTCCTTGGTCAGCGTCACGCCCGGTTTGGCGACGATGAAAATCTTGATCGCCTCGCCCGACTTCTCGTCCGGCACGCCGATGGCCGCGCATTGCAGCACGCCCGGCAGGGTCGCGAGCACGTCTTCCAGCTCGTTCGGGTACACGTTGAAACCGGACACCAGAATCATGTCTTTCTTGCGATCGACGATGCGCATGTAGCCATCCGGCTGGATCAGCGCGATGTCACCGGTCTTCAACCAGCCTTCGCTGTCGAGGATTTCATCGGTGGCATCCTGGCGCTGCCAGTAGCCTTTCATCACTTGCGGACCTTTCACGCACAACTCGCCGATTTCGCCCATCGGCTGTTCAACGCCGGCATCGTCGATGACTTTGCACAGGGTCGACGGAACCGGGATACCGATGGTACCGATCTGGATGTTCTGGATCGGGTTCACCGTCGCCACCGGGCTGGTTTCGGTCATGCCGTAACCTTCGCAGATGGCGCAGCCGGTGACCGCTTTCCAGCGTTCGGCCGCCGCCAGTTGCAGGGCCATGCCGCCGGACAGGGTGACTTTCAGCGCCGAGAAATCCAGTTTGCGGAAACCTTCGTTGTTGCACAGGGCAACGAACAGCGTGTTCAGGCCGACGAAGCCGCTGAACTTCCACTTCGACAGTTCCTTGACCATCGCCGACAGGTCACGCGGGTTGCTGATCAGGA
>Ga0255334_1000863_pt1 | contig 17920 bp, 17 predicted proteins | sample EtOH5_35cm_T3_12_FD_202080 | JGI IMG/M metagenome (GOLD analysis project Ga0255334, IMG submission 202080) | Sandy soil microbial communities from University of British Columbia, Vancouver, Canada - EtOH5_35cm_T3_129 | ecosystem: Engineered > Artificial ecosystem > Sand microcosm > Unclassified ...
TGCAGGAAAATCGCGCGGATTGCTCCATTTGGGGAGAGAAACCTGCGATTGTGCAGGAAATTTTCGGATTGCGGTCTTGTTCGTGAGGGAGGACGTGAAATTACCTGCACTTTCGCAGGAATATGGGGCGTGAGGGCGGATTAGGAGAAATATTCCTGCACAATTGCAGCAATCGTGTCATAGCGCATCCCGAGAGCAGCCGGTTCTGTCTGGAATTATCTGCTATCCGGCTTATCTTGCAGGTAATTTCGCGTTGAAGATCGCCGGCGCGATAGGCCGGGGATTGGTCAAGTAGTGGGCCTCAGATTAGCCGGCAAGATGGAAGCGAGAGGATATAGAATGGAGCCGTTGCGGAGACTAGCATGGCAGAGGGAGTATCATCAGCCGTACGAATCGGCGGAACTATTGGGTAGCTGCTGGGATTTCCTGTGATTGTCGATAGATGGATTTTATAATGTGCATAAATGCTGCCTTGACACCAAAAATGAGCTTTTGTTAAACTTGCAATAATATACGCAGGGTTAGAAAAAAGGGAGGCTTCCATCCGTGTGGGAATCCAAGTTTGACAAAGAAGGGTTAACCTTTGACGATGTGCTGCTGGTACCGAGACGTTCCGAAGTATTTGGACCCAAGCAGGTCGATGTATCGACGACGCTCGGCAAGACGCTTAAGCTCAATATCCCGCTGCTCAGCTCGGCGATGGACACGGTGACCGAGGCGGCGCTTGCCATTGCCATCGCGCGCGAGGGCGGGATCGGCATCATTCATAAGAACATGTCCATTGCCCAGCAGGCGGAAGAGGTTGACCGAGTCAAACGTTCGGAAAGTGGCGTCATCACCAATCCGTTCTCGCTGACTCCGGAGCATAAGGTATACCATGCCGAAGAGCTGATGGGCAAGTATCGGATCTCCGGCGTGCCCATTGTCGACAATAACAACCGCCTGATCGGAATCATCACGAACCGCGACCTTCGGTTCATCCACGACTTCTCGATGAACATCTCCGAGGTAATGACCAAGGACAATCTGGTGACAGCCCCGGTTGGGACAACCCTGGCGGAAGCGGAAGTGATCCTGCAGCAGCACAAGATCGAGAAGCTGCCGCTTGTCGATGAGAACAACGAGCTGAAGGGGCTCATTACCATTAAGGATATTGAAAAAGCGATCCAGTTCCCCAATGCGGCCAAGGATGTCCAGGGCCGGCTGGTTGTCGGCGCTGCGATCGGCGTGTCGAAGGAATGGAAAGAACGGGCCGATGCGCTGGTGGCGGCGGGTGTTGACGCCATTGTTGTCGATTCGGCGCATGGCCATCATATCAATATTCTCAACACGGTGCGCAGCCTGCGCGAAGCGTATCCGGAGCTGCTCATCATCGCCGGCAACGTGGCGACGGGAGAAGGAACGCGCGACCTGATCGAGGCGGGAGCGTCGGTGGTTAAAGTGGGGATCGGGCCGGGCTCGATCTGCACCACGCGGGTCATCGCCGGAATCGGCGTTCCGCAGATTACGGCCATCTATGATTGCGCCACCGTCGCGCGTGAGTACGGGGCGCAGATCATCGCCGACGGAGGCATCAAGTACTCCGGCGACATCACCAAGGCGCTGGCAGCCGGTGCGGACGCCGTGATGGTCGGCAGCCTTCTCGCCGGGACGGAAGAGAGCCCCGGGGAGCAGGAGATTTTCCAAGGGCGGCGGTTCAAGGTATACCGCGGGATGGGCTCGCTCGGCGCGATGAAGGAAGGCAGCAAGGACCGCTACTTCCAGGAGGACGAGACGAAGCTGGTGCCCGAGGGAATCGAGGGCCGCGTCGCTTACAAGGGGCCGCTGAAGGACACCGTTCACCAGCTGGTAGGCGGTCTGGTGCAAGGGATGGGGTATTGCGGCACGCGCACGCTGAAGGAACTGAAGGAAGATACTTCCTTTATCCGGATCACAGGTGCCGGTCTTCGCGAGAGCCATCCGCACGATGTTCAGATTACGAAGGAAGCTCCGAACTACTCCCTGTAAGCGTGGGGCGGCTATTGCAGGAGAATGGCAGGAGAACAGCGTCAACCAGACCGCATTCCATCAAGACGGAAGACGGGCGGGGGGAAGCTGAAGTTCCGGGGGCGAAAGCTCCCGGTTTTTCTTTTTTTGCTTCGAGGGCTGTGCTACAATAGGGAAATGAAATTAAGTAAACCTATAGGAGTGTGAATGGTGAAACGGTTGTCAGGTCTCAAAAAAGGACTCTCTCTGGTGTTGGCGGTATCCCTGGCGGTTGCCTATGTACCAGCATCCTCCTCGAAAGCATGGGCCGCACCCGAGCTTAAACTGAATGTGAAATCTGCGATTCTCATCGACGCCGCAAGCGGACAGGTTCTCTATGAGAACAATGCGGACGAACCTCTGCCGCCGGCCAGCATGGCCAAGATGATGACGGAATATATCCTGATGGAACGGATCGACAGCGGCAAGCTGAGCTGGGACAGCATGGTGCACACGAGCCATTATGCTGCTAATGTGGGAGGCTCGGGAGGAATGCTGGCCGAGAACGAGCAGCTGTCCGTGAAGGACATGCTATACGCCCTCTCCATCTACTCCTCCAACGACGCCGCAGTCGCACTCGCCGAATCCATGGCCGGGAACGAGCAGCAATTCGTTGCCTTGATGAACGAGAAGGCGAAGGAGCTGGGGATGAGCAAGACCCATTTTACCAGTGCTACCGGCCTGACAAGAAGCGATATCGAAGATCCCGAGCTGAAGAACAACCCGCTGGAAGGCGATACGCTCATGTCGGCAAGGGATGCGGCGACGCTCGGCCTGCATCTGATCAAGGATCATCCGACCATTCTGGAGTTCACCAAGATCCCGAGCAAGAAGCTGCGGGAAACCGACCAATTCCCGATGGAAAACTGGAACTGGATGCTGGAGGGCAAAGCGACTACGAACTTCCAGAAGCAGTTCGCTTATCCCGGCATGGACGGCCTCAAGACAGGCAGCACCGATGCGGCCGGCTATTGTTTTACTGGCACGGCGCTGCGTAATGGCGTGCGGCTGGTTAGCGTGGTGATGAATGCGCAATCGACCAAGAAAAATCCGAACAATTCGGAACGGGAAGCCGCCCGCTTCATCGAGACGCGCAAGCTGCTTGACTACGGCTTCAACAACTTCGAGACCAAGACGGTGGTTACCAAGGATTCCGCCGTGGCTACCCTGCCGTCCGTGAAGGTCAAGAAGGGTCTCAAGAACAGCGTCCCGGTCGTCGTCGGAGGCGATGTTTCCTTGGTTCTCCCGAAGGGCATCAAGGATGCCGAGATCAAGAAGGCCGCGGTGGATACCACGGGAGGCAAGTTGACGGCTCCGATCAAAAAAGGGCAGGAGCTCGGCACGATGACGGTCTCGTACGGCAAGATTACGAAGACGGTCAAGCTGGTTGCCGCCGAGGATGTGAAGAAAGCGGGAGTCTTCCGTTTGTTCTTCCGCAGTGTGGGAGATTTCTTCTCTCGCCTGGGGCATACCATTAAAGGCTGGTTTTAAGGAATTGCATAATATAATAAGCAAAATTAACCGCATAATCGAGGGGGCTTGAGCAAAAGTGGCAAACGAAACAGGAACGAGTCGCGTAAAGCGCGGGATGGCCGAGATGCAAAAGGGCGGCGTCATTATGGACGTCATGAACGCCGAGCAAGCCAAGATTGCCGAGGAAGCGGGAGCATCCGCCGTCATGGCGCTTGAACGCGTGCCTGCCGATATCCGCGCAGCGGGCGGAGTCGCCCGGATGGCCGATCCCACCATCGTCGAGCAAGTCATGAAGGTCGTCACCATCCCGGTCATGGCCAAAGCTCGCATCGGCCATTACGTCGAAGCGAAGGTGCTGGAATCGCTCGGCGTCGATTACATCGACGAAAGCGAAGTGCTGACTCCGGCCGACGATCTGTTCCATATCAACAAGCGGGAATTCACGGTTCCGTTCGTATGCGGTGCCCGCGACCTGGGCGAGGCGCTCCGCCGCATCGGCGAAGGAGCCTCGATGATCCGCACGAAGGGAGAGCCGGGAACCGGCAATATCGTGGAAGCGGTCCGGCATATGCGCATGATGATCGCCCAGATGCGCAAGGTGCAGGCGATGTCTCCGGACGAGCTGATGGCGGAAGCAAAAAACTTGGGCGCTCCTTATGAGCTGCTCCTGCAGGTTCACGAAACCGGCAAGCTGCCGGTCGTCAACTTCGCCGCCGGTGGCATTGCCACTCCGGCCGACGCGGCTCTCATGATGCATCTCGGGGCAGACGGCGTGTTCGTCGGCTCGGGGATCTTCAAATCGGACAGCCCGGCCAAATTCGCCAAGGCGATCGTGGAAGCGACGACGCACTATACGGATTACGGGCTCATCGCCAGCCTGTCGAAGAACCTCGGAACTCCGATGAAGGGTATCGAGATCTCCAAGCTGAACGCATCCGAACGGATGCAGGAGCGCGGTTGGTAATTGGTCCTTCCCTCGGACAAGATGGCATAGACATGCTGATTGCCTGCTGCCGGCGGCGGAGAAATCCGCTTTCGGCGGGCGGGCTCCCGTTTTATGAGGGAGCCTTTTCGGGAAGAATCGGGATAGAACCGGATAGAAGAGAAGCAGAGAGGGGGAACCGCTGATGAAGATCGGGGTATTGGCCTTGCAAGGCGCCGTGGCAGAGCATCTCTCTATGATGGAGCGAGCGGGAGCCGAAGCGGTTCCGGTGAAACGGACGGATGAGCTGGCCGATCTGGACGGGCTGATCATACCCGGCGGGGAGAGCACGACCATCGGCAAGCTGATCCGCACCTACGGGTTTATCGAACCGCTCCAGGAATTCTCACGGGAGCGGAAGCCGATCTTCGGTACCTGCGCCGGGCTGATCATCCTGGCCAAGGAGATCTCCGGCCAAGCCGACAGGCATCTTGAGCTGATGGACATTCGCGTGGCTCGCAATGCTTTTGGCCGCCAGAGAGAAAGCTTCGAGACGGATCTGGACGTCAAGGGAATCGACAAACCGCTCCGGGCGGTGTTCATCCGCGCTCCGCTCATTGAAGAGGTGGGCGAACGGGTGGAGGTTCTGGCCAGTTACCAGGGCGATATCGTCGCCGCGCGCGAAGAGCATCTGCTCGCGGCCAGCTTCCATCCGGAGCTGACGGAGGATCATCGGCTGCATGCGTATTTTGCCGATATGGTGCGGCAGTACCGGCTCTGATGAGGAGAAAAGCAACATTGCACAGGTGGTTGACGGTCTGATATCTGGATCCCTTTGGGAGGAATACTCGTGTTTGATGTAAAGCTGTTGAGAAATCAGTTTGATGAAGTAAAAACCGGGCTCGAGAACCGCAGCAAGCCGCTGCCGGATCTGGACCGGTTCGCCGCGCTCGACAAGAGCCGGCGCGAGAAGCTCCAGGACACGGAGCAGCTCAAGAACCGCCGCAACACGGTGTCGCAGGAAGTGGCTGCGAAGAAGCGGACCGGCGAGGATGCCGAGGGGCTGATTCTGGAAATGCGGCAGGTGGCCGACCGGATCAAGGAGCTGGATGAGGAGATTCGCGTGCTGGAGGCCGATCTGAACGTGATCGTCATGTCGCTGCCGAATCTCCCCCATGCCTCGACTCCGGTGGGCAAGAGCGAGGAAGACAATGTCGAGGTGCGCCGCCACGGGGAACCGAGAGAGTTTGCTTTCGCTCCGAAGGCTCACTGGGAGCTTGCCCAGGAGCTGGGAATTCTGGACTTTGAAGCCGCCGCCAAGGTGACGGGTTCCCGCTTCGTGTTCTACAAAGGTCTCGGCGCGCGGCTGGAGCGTGCGCTGATGAATTTCATGATGGACCTGCATAGCAACGAACATGGCTATGAGGAAATGCTTCCGCCCTACATCGTCAACCGCGACAGCTTGACCGGAACCGGCCAGCTGCCGAAGTTCGAGGAGGATGTCTTCAAGCTGCAGGGCATGGATTACTTCCTCATCCCGACGGCGGAAGTGCCGGTTACGAATTATCACCGCGACGATATTCTGAGCGCCGAGGAACTGCCGAAGTATTATGTCGCTTTCAGCGCCTGCTTCCGCTCGGAAGCCGGTTCGGCCGGGCGGGATACGCGCGGGCTGATCCGCCAGCACCAGTTCAACAAGGTAGAACTGGTCAAGCTGACCAAGCCGGAGGATTCTTACGACGAGCTGGAGAAGCTGACGAACGATGCCGAGCGCGTGCTGCAGAAGCTGGACCTGCCCTATCGCGTGCTGAGCCTCTGCTCGGGCGACATCGGCTTCTCCTCGGCCAAGACCTACGACCTCGAAGTCTGGCTGCCGAACAGCGGCATGTACCGGGAAATCTCCTCCTGCTCCAATTTTGAGGACTTCCAGGCCCGCCGCGCCAACATCCGCTTCCGCCGCGACACGAAGGCGAAGCCAGAGTTCGTCCACACGCTTAACGGCTCAGGGCTTGCCATCGGCAGGACCGTGGCCGCCATTCTCGAGAACGGCCAGCAGGAAGACGGCAGCATTGTCATTCCGGAGGCCCTCGTGCCCTATATGGGCGGCGTCCGCGTCATTGCGAAGAAGTAGGCCGGAGAGCGCCGGGCAGCAAAAATAACCATTGTAACCCGTGCTTTCCGTATGGTAAAATGCTTGTGCTGCCCTGGCGAACAAGCACCTGCCGGCGGAAAGCGCACCTGGAGAGGTGGTCGAGTGGTTTATGGCAGCGGTCTTGAAAACCGCCGTGTTCGCAAGGGCACCGTGGGTTCGAATCCCACCCTCTCCGCTTGAATTAGATACAAGACATCAAGAAGTCAATTGCCGGAAGCAGCAGTTGGCTTCTTTTTTTCCAAATCCGATCGGAAACGGGGAGTGTGTCCATGGCAAGCTGCTGCGCGTTCCTGCGAGGGATCAATGTGAACGGAATCGCCATCAAGATGGCTGAGCTGAAGGCGGCCTTCATCGAGATGGGCTATGCGGATGCGAAGACACTCTTGGCGACGGGAAACGTCGTGTTTTCTCTGGCAGGGGAAGAGCAGAACCCGGAAGATGCGAAGGGACGGATTGAGCGCGAGCTGAGCAATCGCTTCGGGTACGAGGCGCATGTCTTTTTGCGGGGGGAGAGGGAGATCCGGGAAGTCATCGAAGCGGCGGAAACCATCGACGTTCCGGAAGGCTGCCACCTGTACTGGTTTGTCTGCGAGGACAAGGAGCTGCCGCTGGAGCTGGAGCGGCGGTTTCAGGAGCTGCCGGCGGCTAGCGAAGAGAGGTTCTGGGCCCGGGAAAACGGCGCCTTTTGGATCGTTCCCAAGGGGTCGACGCTCAGCTCGGATTTTGGCTCGAAGGTGCTGGGAAGCAAGAAGTTCAAGGATAAGCTCACCTCAAGGAACATCAACACCATCGGGAAGATCGCCCAGGCTATGGGACAGTGAACGTCCGCGCCTGTACCTGCACCTAAGAAACTGCGCTGACTATCATGCCGGAAGGCCACAAGAAGAACGTACACAGACCGGGCAATCAGCGAGAAAATCAAGGAACGTTAGTTAGACGCAGTTCCCAATCAGGCAGGCAGTCAGCCAGAAAATCGAGAAACCTTAGTTAGGTGCACCTCCTGAACAAATAGAGAAGCTTGCGGTCGGGAAGGGATATCCGCAAGCTTCTTCACGTATGGGCTAGAGTCGGCGCAGCAGGTCCTTTTTCTTCAAGCCATTTTTCTTGGCGGCAGAATGCCAGAATCCGTGAACGGCGGCCAGCCGCCAGGCAATCCGCGGGAAGTTCGGCTGGAGGTACAAGGTCTCGCCGCCCGTCCCGTTAAGGATGGCAAAGGCGAGCCGCTCCATCGCCTTGCCGAGGTTCTTCAGCGGACCGTGGCCGATCGGTACCTTTTCGAGAGAACCGAGCATCTCTCCGGCGCCCTGGCCGATTGCCATCCCGAAGGAAAAACCGCAGCGGGCACACCAGTTGCGAAGGATATCCACGGCGAGATGATTTTGCCTTCCCTCGTAAAAGCCGTTGTTGATCAGGGCGTAAACCCGGATGTTCTTGGTATGGTCCTGCTGCCGGCAGGCCTCCAGTTCGACCATCATCCGCAAGAGCTGCGAGGGGATCGCGTCGATATAGAGCGGGAAGGCGAGAACCAGCGCATCCACGCGGCAAAGCTCCTGAACCTGCTCGGGAGTGAGCGGCTTGTGGTTGACCCGATAGGATACGAGCTCATTCCCGGCGGCGATCAAGGGCTCCAACGCGGCGAGCAAAATGCCGGAATTGGACTTCCCCGCTTTGGGGCTTCCGTTCACCATGGCGATTTTCATTGCCATCCCTCCCCTGATGCTTGCGGGCTGTTATGGAACGCAACCTGAACCTCGCGTGCATACAGATTGATTGCATTGGCCGCGGTCAATTCCCGAGCGGTGTTCCGTTCGGCGTCGGTGATCGCTTCGCCGTAGAAATGGACCGTCAGCTTGAAGCTGTGGTCATAGCGGTTCCGATGATGGGTTTCTCCGTTCTGTTTGACGAAGTAAGGAAGCAGGTAGGAGATGCTCCGCTCGAGGATATTGCGGACGAACGGGCTGTAGCTCCCGTACACGCAGCGGCTGATGAGGACGAGTTCGTCGCAAGCCGCCAGCTTTTCCCCCATATGCTGATACCCATCCTTCAACACGCACGCCCCCGGCGTTCGCACCCAACAGCCGAAGCAGCCGAAGCAGGAACGGATGCCGCCGTCATTTTCGATGATCTCCGTATCTGCCGTACTTTCCCCAAACCAAGCAGCGTACTCCTCATGCGCCAAATCATGGACGACCAGTTTCATCAAGGCTTCCCTCCCGAATAGAGAATGACTTGCCAAACTTCCTGCCAATTGCCGGAATAATGAATGTTCTTGCTCGTGGTCAGAGCGGCGATCCCATGGACTGTGGACCAGACGGCCATCAAGGTCTTCGAATCGTTCTCCGGCGGCAGCCCCATGCTGCGAAAAAGCCGATAAGCCGTCGTCTTAAACACCGCAAACGGCGGATAGGGAGGCTCGGAACCCGGAGCATCGTCGACGTGAACGGCGATTCCCGATTGATAGTAGAGGAATGGGAAGTAGGCGGGATGCTCTTCGAAAAAGGAGATATAGGCGGTTCCAAGCAGCCGGATGGCGACAGCAGGATTATCCTGCCCCTCGACGGAGGCTTGCAGGCAGGCGGTGAATTGATTCGTCACATGATCCCCCATCGCCGCGAACAGCTCCTGGACGTCCTTGAAATGGCTGTAGGGGGCGGCGTGGCTGACCCCGCATCTCGCGGCCACCTTGCGCAGGGAAAAGCCGCTGATTCCTTCTTCGTTGATTAATCCGATGCCGGCTTCGATCAAGGTATTGCGCAAATCTCCATGATGGTAAGGCTTCTCTGTCACGGGTGGCGGACTCCTTTATGCTTTAACTTTACAATGTAAAGATTAATCGAGAAACTTTACACTGTCAAGATGGTCGGGATAAAAAATGTGAACCGGCGCGAAGGCAACAGAAGCCACGAAAGGCTGGAGGTATGGTAAAATAAGGCATAACAAGGGGGAGACGGGATGGTCGATGATGATTCTCAGCGAGGATGCGACGGTGGAGGGATTCGTCATCAATCCTTACGGCGAGAATATCCCCTTTTCCCGTTCTCTGATCGAATCTCTGCGGGAGCAGAAGGCGCAGCATGCGGAGAATGCGAGCGTGACACCCTTTATCGTTGAAAAAGATACCCCCGTCCAGCTCGGTGTGCCGCGTGAGTATCCCGAGGCGCTGGTTCGGACTTTGACGGCTCATTTCAAAAAGCAGAAGGCGGTGCAGGCGGCGTATTTGCAACTGATGGTGCGGGAGGGCGAAGAAAGCTACTTGATCGTCGTCGATTTCACTGGAGACCAGCGGTCCGTGTTCGATGCGATCGCTTCGGTTGCGAGACCCCATCTGAACGGGAAGTACCTGGACCTGATTCCGCTGGATTCCGATTTCGGCCAGAGCGCTGTCCGCCATGTCGCTCCTTTCTACAAACGGAAGCGCGGGTTCCTGTTCGGATAGACGGACTGTACGGAATACGGGCCGGGGAGGCACAAAGCGATGGATCATCCATGGGAAAAGGTGCCGCTGCACGACCTATGAGGCGCATATTAGCTTGCCGTCCGTCCATCAGCTGCAGGCGACCGCGGCCATTCATTCCGGCGGCGCTCCAATCGCCGCTTCCGCGCTTGGATAAGAAATCGGCAAATGGCAAAAGGTAAGGGCGGAGGTGGCGAAGCCCATGAATGAGGAACTTACCCCGATCGTGAACGACTCCTTGATCGCGGGCTGGCGGGAGCACTTGCCGGAATGCCTGAATCCTTCCGACGGGGCCCAGGTTCAGCTCGACGGCCATGATCCGAATTTGCTGCGCATTCATATCGATACGGAAGGCCGCTCCGGTTATGCCTTTGACTTTACGGTGCGGTATGTGGACGATCGCGAGATCGAGGTCGGCTTCATGGATGTGGACAAGAACGGGGTTACGGTCGATGAGACGATCGACAAGGTTCAGGATCTGATCGAAGATTACATTCGGCATATCCATGAATGCGCCCAGATTCTGCAGCGGGTGACGCACGCCTGAACGGTCAGGATGCAGTCCGGCAGGGCGGCCCACTGTACCGGGAGGAGGTGGAGGCCTTGGGCAAGAAACCGAAAGCGGACAAGAATCTGCAAAACACAGTCGCTGAGCTGGAGCGCAATCCGGTGAACAGCAAGCATGCGGCCAAGCTACAGCAAGATCAGGATGATCGGCGCAAGCGGTCGTCCCGGTAACATTACAATTAAGGAGCTGCGCTGAAATAACTTGCCGGAAGAGCACTAGAAGAACGAAAACAAATCGGGCAGTCGGCGAGAAAATCGAGATGCGTTATTTTGGCGCAGCTCTTAACGCGGGAGGCGTTCGATCCTACTCGCCGTAAATCGCTGGAAAGGAGGGCAAGCGCATGCCAGTCGACATTCCCCAGCCGGTGAATCCGCCCCATGAGGGCGGCGGAGATCGCAAGAAGGATTCCCGTGCCGCCGGGCCGGAGCCGCTATCCGGCTCCAAGAAGGTCAAGAACCGCAACCATTCCCGGCAGAATCATGGAGAGGGAAGCTGAAAATCATGTTGCGTCAAGCGAAGTCCGCGGCAGCGAGGAGCCGCGGACTTCGCTGTAGGAGGAGATAAGAAATCGCGGATTCTGATCAGCAATAATTATCAGAACAGACTGCTTTTCTCATTGTAACCTCCAAAAGATAAAGTTTGGGAGGTATTGATTCCCATTTAAGTTCGCCTAGCAGCCGATCAATCCTTAAATTGTGGGTAAAAGGCGTTTCGGCGTGTAAGGAATCTCCAATCGCTTATGTGCCGTTGCGTTTTGTCGTCACGGCGCTCGGCGGCAAGGTGAGCTGGGACAACCGGCTGTACCGGGCGTCTATCACCGCGCCTTGAGGCGGTGCTTCCCGTCGTTAACACCATGTTAATGATTCACGTGGAACAAAAAGAGACACGCTATTCCCTTCATCGGGGGCAGCGTGTCTTTTGTCTGGATGTGAAGGTTCGAGCGGTCTACGGAGCGAGGAAGCCAAGGATGGCGTCGGCCAGAGGCTGAGGCGCCTCCAGCATGCTCATGTGGCCGGCTTCCTGCAGCGTAACGCAGGTGAAGGATTCCCGCTTGACGGAGAACGTCTTCTCCGTCGCAACGATGCCGTCCTTCGCCCCGGCGATCAGGAGCACGGGTAGGTCCGTTTCAGCCAGCACCTGGTTGCGGTCGGGGCGGCGCTTCATTCCTTCCTGAGCGGCAGCGGCTCCCGCCGCGGAGGTTCCGTATCCGATCCGCCTGGCTTGTTCCACGGCAGCAGGCATTGTTGTGAGGTGCGCGGGCGCGAAAAGCTTCGGCACGAGCCCGTCCACGAAGGCGGCGATGCCCTGCGAGCGGATAGTCGCGATGCCCTTGTCTCGTCCCACACGGCCTTCCTCCGTGTCGGGATAAGCAGTGGAGTGGACGAGGCCGAAGCCGCCGAGGAGACCGGGATGCCGCTCCGCCAGGGCGAGGGTGATGTAGCCGCCCAGCGAATGGCCGAGCACGACCGGCTTCTCCAGCCGGAGGGCTTGGATCAGGGCGGCGATGTCATCCGTATAGGCCTCCATCGAATAGACCGGCTCGGCGGGGGCGTCCGACGAGCCGTGGCCGCGCAGGTCGGGTGCGATCACACGGCAGCTGCCGGCGATGAGCGGCAGGACCTCCCGCCAGTAGCCGGAGCTGCCGCAGAAGCCGTGCAGCAGCACAAGCGGGGCTCCCGCTCCGCGATCCTCATAGGCGAGCGCGGGGCCGCCCGGCAGCTCAATCTTCTTCAGGCTCATCGGATCTCCATCCTTTCTCCTCGATGATGACAGGCTGGCCCGTGCGGGCGGACCAGTTGGCCGCGAGCGTCAGCTCGAAGGTCTTCAGGGCATCGGCATAATCCGAGCGGATGCGCGAGCGGTCGCCGGTGCGCAGGGCATGCACGAACGCCTCGTTCTCCTTGCGGAGGGCCTGGCCGTCATGCCGCTGCTCCAGCTTGCGGCCGTCTTCCAGGACGGTCAGCGAGGAATCGCGCAGCTCGACCACGCCCTTGTCGGTATAGAGATCGAGGCCGGTCTTGTGATAATGCGGCAAGAGGCATGTATTGGAGATCGTGGCAACTGCTCCGCTGGCCAACTTGAAGGTGACCGACCCGACATCGTAGACGCTCGTTCCGTCTACCAGCTCATGCATCACCCGCTGGCTGTACGCAGCGTAGACCTCGGTCGCTTCGCCGCACAGGTCGCGCATCAGGTCGACGATATGCGTCGTCTGCTCGAGGAACTGGCCGCCGGAGCGGCTGTAGTTGATCCACCAGTCGGCGCGCGGCATCGTTCCCATCCAGAAGCCGTGGACGAGCCCGATTGCGGTGTTCTGAAGTTCCGTATGGGCGGCGGCTACCGAATCGAGATAGCGCCAGTGATAGCCGACAGAGGTAAGGAGACCGCTCGCTTCTACTTTGGCGGCGATTCGGACCGGCAGCTCCCAGGTAGAGGCGAGCGGCTTCTCGACGAGGAAAGGGATGCCCCGGTCGGCGAGAATATCCTCCAGCCCTTCGTGCGTATCCGGAGGAACGCAGATGTACACCGCGTCGAGCGGTCCGGCATCCAGCATGTCCGTCAGGCTGGCGTAAGCCTTGGCGTTCGGCCAGCGGCCAGCCGCCTGCACGGCGTTCTCGAAGCGGCCGCTGACGAAGCCGGTGACCTCTACGTCGCCCAGACGGGAGAGCTGATCCTGATGGGCACGGGAAATTCCGCCGGTGCCGACAAAGCCGATTCGAAGAGTCATGAGGAAGCTCCTTTCGAGTGGGAATGAGATCTGTCTCTATTGTACTCGAACGGAGGGAAAGCGCAAAACAGGCCCAGGCGCAGTCGTTCGGGCAGGCTAAAAGCCCATGTAGCCTGCAATCGGGCGATCATCGACGGCAATGGCTCCTTGGCCGGATTGAAACAACTCCGCGAGCAAGAGAAAAGCCGGCCGCAGAGCATCCTTCTTCTGTTCTTTTGCCGATCATACCAAGAAGCTAAAAGAGGGTCCGGGGAGGGGATCGGGAAACCTTCGTTAAAAGGTGACCAAGACGATCCGGAGGAGATTTGGAAATGGAGGAGCGATAGTGTTCGCCTTTGTTTTCGGATATCAAAACCGCGACAAGGATAAACGCCTATCGGCGTCTTTATGACGCCAGACGTTTACCGATGAAAGATCAGAAAGGATAGGAGAAAATTTGTACTTTCGGATCTTTGGACAAAACCCGTCGCAGACGGCCCACCCCACTTTCATCTCGGATCAGGGAATGACGGCTTTTCCCCCGAGTGGTATACTGGTCAGAAAAACGGGGAGTGCTAAACGTGGAAGCAATCGGGGGAAAACGGTCCTGGCGCGCGGACAAGCTGGATCATCTTGGCTCGTCGATCTTTGCCGAGGTGGGGGTGTGGAAGGCGGAAGCGCGGAGGAACGGGCGGGATATCATCGATCTCAGCATCGGCAGCCCCGATCTCGGTCCGTCGGAGGAGATTCGGCGAGCGCTGGCGGAGAGCGCCATGAAGGAGACCAGCTATTCCTATCCCGGGACTCCGGGAACGACGGCCCTTCGTCAGGCGGCGGCCGAGTGGATGCGGTACCGGTTCGGGGTCGAGTTGAACCCGCGAGAGGAGATCGTGTCGTTGATGGGATCGCAGGACGGGCTCTCCCATCTCGCGCAGGCGGTGTGCGATCCCGGCGACCTGGCGATTGTGCCGAATCCGGGCTATCCGATCTATACAGGCGCGCTGGCCCTCGCCGGGTTGCGCAGCTGGCTGCTGCCGCTGCGCGAGGAAAACGGATTCCTGCCGGACCTCACGGCCATTCCGGAAGAGGTGTGGAGGGAGGCCCGGTTCATCCTGCTGAACATCCCTGGCAATCCGGCCTCGGCCCGCGCCGACCTGGCCTTCTTCGAGCGGCTCATCGCCTATGCAAAGCGATACGGGGTGCTCGTGGTTCATGATCTGGCCTATTCGGAGATGGGCTTCGACGGCTATCGTCCGGTCAGCATCTTCCAGGCGGAAGGGGCTCTGGAGCAGGCGGTCGAGTTCCATTCCTTCTCCAAGAGCTTCAACATGGCCGGCTGCCGCATCGGCTTCCTGGCCGGCAACCGGGAGGCCGTGGGCGCGCTGCGCGAGCTGAAGGAGAACATCGACTTCGGCGTGTTCGAGCCGGTTCAGGAAGCGGCCGTCGCCGCATTGCGCCAGGCGATGGCGGCGGGCGAAGCCGGCGGCCCGGACGCGGGCAGCGCAGGCGTCGGCCGGCTGTACGAGCGGCGCCGCGATCTGCTGATCGAGGCGCTCGCCCGCGAGGGCTGGGCCGTGCCGAAGCCGGCCGCCACGATGTTCGCGTGGACGCGGCTGCCGGAGGGCTTCCGGCACCTGAGCTCGCGCGAATTCGCCCGCGGGCTGCTCGCCGCGACCGGCGTGGCGGTCATCCCCGGAGACGCTTTCGGCTCCGAAGGGGAGGGCTACGTGCGCATCGCCCTCGTCGGCGGCGAGGAGCGGCTGTTGACGGCGGCGAAGCGGATCGGCGGCTATCTGCGGGAGAACGCGAAGTAATCCCGCAGGCGGCCGTTAGAGGGCGGAAACGGTCTCGGCAAAAAGGCCGCCCCGCACTTGGAAGGTCGAACAGAGTGCGCGGCAGCTTTTTTGCGGGGACAAATAAAAATTCCTCGGAGATGACGGCCGCGGGCGGGGTATACGACGCGGAAGGAAGCGTATGGGCGGCGGTTACCGGCACCGACGCTCCCGTCACCTATCTGATCGTCAAGGACGGGGTGCTGGCGCACAATCCGGCTGCCGCTCTCTTGTGCCTCCCATTCGTACGACTCGCGGCTGCTGAAGAATCAATAGCCGATCCTCCTGACCTTCGACGAAGTACGAATGGAGAGGCTGGAGCGATTCCTGCTAAGCGGAATAGGTCTGTTGTTCCAATCCTTCTCGTACAGAGAAGGGTTTCTTTGTCGTGCAAGGAGAACTATGGCGGCTAAAGCGGCCGTTCCTTTCTCTGTGGAAAATGGCCGGCCGTTCGGCGAGGGGGGCCAAAGGGGAACCGCTCAGTTCGCGGCTTCCTCGGCCTCCAGCTCTTCTACCTCCCGCAGCCAGAGGGCGGCGGAAGCGTCGCTCGGCATGCGCCAATCTCCGCGCGGAGACAGGCTGACGGTCCCGACCTTCGGGCCGTCCGGCAGGCAGGAACGCTTGAACTGCTGGGTGAAGAAGCGGGTGTAGAACACCTTCAGCCAGCCGACCAACTGGGCGCGCGTATAGCCCTTACCGAACGCTTCCTGGGCCAGGTACAGGATCTTGCTTGGGCCGGCGCCGGTGCGCAGCATGTGGTAGAGGAAGAAATCGTGCACTACATACGGCCCGAGGATATCCTCGGTCAGCTGGACGATCTCGCCGGTCGGGGAAGGCGGCAGCAGCTCCGGACTGATTCCCGTGTCGATGATGCTGAGCAGGTATCCCCGCGCTGCCTCGTCGGCTTCGTGGTCGGCGTACCAGCGGACGACGTATTGAATCAGCGTCTTGGGAATGCCGCCGTTCACGCCGTACATGGACATGTGGTCGCCGTTGTAGGTGCACCAGCCGAGGGCAAGCTCGGATAGGTCGCCGGTACCGACGACGATGCCGCCGTTTTTGTTGGCGAGGTCCATCAGAATCTGCGTCCGCTCGCGGGCCTGGACGTTCTCGTAGGTCAGGTCGTGCTGCTCGGGATCGTGGCCGATATCGGTAAAATGCTGCAGGCAAGCCGCTTTGATGTCGACCACCTGCAAGGTGGCGCCGAGGGCCTTGATCAGCCCGACCGCATTGTCGTAGGTGCGGCTCGTCGTGCCGAAGCCCGGCATCGTCACCGCCAGCACGTCGCTCGCCGGACGGCCGAGCCGCTGCATGGCGCGGACGGCGACCAGGAAGGCGAGCGTAGAGTCGAGCCCGCCGGAAATGCCGATGACGAGCTGCTTCACGCCGATGTGGCGGACGCGCTTCATCAGGCCGGAGGTCTGGATCGAGAGAATCTCCTGGCAGCGCTCGTCTCGGACGAGCGGGTTTCCCGGCACGAACGGGCTCGCATCGACCGTGCGGGCCAGCTCTCGCCCGGCGGTGACGGATTCGGACGGATCACGGAAGCGAATCGCCCGGTAGCCCCGGCTGCCTCGGCCCGCGCGGAAGGTGCCCATGATCATCCGCGAATATTGCAGGCGCGGGATGTCGATGTCCGCATGGATCAGCCGGGTCTCATGCGTGAAGCGTTCCGATTCCGCCAGCATCTGGCCGTTCTCGGCGATCAGGGAGTGGCCGCCGAACACGAGGTCGGTCGACGATTCACCGGTGTTGCTCCCCGCATAGACATAAGCGGCCACACAAGACGCCGACTGGCTCGACACCAGCTGCCGCCGGTAATCCGCCTTCCCTACCAGTTCGTTGCTGGCCGACGGGTTAAACAGAAGCACCGCTCCCGCTTGGGCAAGCAGGCTGCTCGGCGGAACCGGCACCCAGAGGTCCTCGCAGATCTCCACGCCGAAGGCGAGGTTGTCATCCTCCTCGGACACAAACATTAGGTCGTTGCCGACCGGGACGACGTTTCCTCCGATGCGCACCTCCGACACCTCCAATTCCTCGGCGGCCGCAAACCAGCGCGGCTCATAGAATTCGCTGTAGCCGGGAATACAGGTCTTGGGCACGAGACCGAGAACGTGCCCGTTCTGCAGCACGGCGGCGCAGTTGAACAGCCGTCCCTTGATGTCCACGGGCAGGCCAACAATGGCCACGAGGTCCTTCCCCGCCGTGCCCTCTGCTATGAGCTCAAGCGCGCGAAGCGCGGAATCCAGCAGCTTGCGCTGAATGAACAGATCCGCGCAAGTATATCCGGTAATGCAGAGCTCAGGAAGCACCAGGTATTCCACCTGCTGCTCCTCCGCTTGGCGTATCGTTTCCAGGATTTTGCCCGCATTATAGGTGCAATCCGCCACCCGCAGCTCCGGAGAAGCGGCGGCAACCCTCGCAAAACCATGCTTGTACAAACGTATCACCCGTCCTTATCGAATTATCGTGAAAGTGCTCATTCGTCAATTTGTTCTCATTGTACCCCAAGTTGGGGGGGCTGTAATAGTCGGTTGTCCGCATCGTCGGATCTGAAGCTATCTGAAAAACGAGCTGAAGGCAACATCCTTGAAGAAGTATCCGATGAAGACCCTGTTATGTTTTAAAAAAAATCTACCCCCAGTAGCTAGACTGGGGGTAGATTTTTTTGGCTCAGTAACAAAGTACGGGTAACATAGATCGACAAAACGACAAAAAAAGGAAAATCCAAATCATCGTCGTATTGGTTAAGTACCTCCACCAACCATACGAAAGGGATGATTTGGA
>Ga0255334_1000864_pt1 | contig 17850 bp, 13 predicted proteins | sample EtOH5_35cm_T3_12_FD_202080 | JGI IMG/M metagenome (GOLD analysis project Ga0255334, IMG submission 202080) | Sandy soil microbial communities from University of British Columbia, Vancouver, Canada - EtOH5_35cm_T3_129 | ecosystem: Engineered > Artificial ecosystem > Sand microcosm > Unclassified ...
GCAAACGCCCCGGCATGTACACCGACACCAGTCGGCCGAACCACCTCGCCCAGGAAGTCATCGACAACAGCGTCGACGAAGCCTTGGCCGGGCACGCGACCTCGGTGCAGGTCATCCTGCACGCCGACCACTCCCTGGAAGTCAGCGATGACGGCCGTGGCATGCCGGTGGACATTCACCCGGAAGAGGGTGTGTCGGGCGTCGAGCTGATCCTCACCAAACTCCACGCGGGCGGCAAGTTTTCCAACAAGAACTACCAGTTCTCCGGCGGTCTGCACGGGGTGGGTATTTCCGTGGTCAACGCCTTGTCGACCGAAGTCCGGGTGCGCGTGAAGCGCGACGGCAACGAATACCAGATGACTTTCGCTGACGGTTACAAGAAAACCGAACTGGAAGTGGTCGGCACCGTCGGCAAGCGCAACACCGGCACCAGCGTATTCTTCGCACCGGACCCGAAGTACTTCGATTCACCAAAATTCTCCATCAGCCGCCTCAAGCACGTGCTCAAGGCCAAGGCCGTTCTGTGCCCGGGGCTGCTGGTCAGTTTTGAAGACAAGGCCACCGGCGAGAAAGTCGAATGGCATTACGAAGACGGTCTACGCTCCTATCTGGTCGACGCGGTCAGCGAATTCGAACGCCTGCCGGATGAGCCATTCTGCGGCAGCCTGGCCGGTAACAAGGAAGCGGTCGACTGGGCGCTGCTGTGGTTGCCGGAAGGTGGCGACAGCGTGCAGGAAAGCTATGTCAACCTGATCCCGACGGCCCAGGGCGGTACTCACGTCAATGGCTTGCGCCAGGGCTTGCTCGACGCCATGCGCGAATTCTGCGAGTTCCGCAGCCTGCTGCCACGCGGCGTGAAGCTGGCGCCGGAAGACGTCTGGGAGCGTATCGCCTTCGTTCTGTCGATGAAAATGCAGGAACCGCAATTCTCCGGCCAGACCAAAGAGCGTTTGTCGTCCCGTGAAGCGGCCGCGTTCGTGTCCGGTGTGGTCAAAGATGCCTTCAGCCTGTGGCTCAATGCCAATCCGGAAACCGGCATGCTCCTGGCGGAACTGGCGATCAACAACGCCGGCCGTCGCCTGAAGGCCAGCAAGAAGGTCGAGCGCAAACGCATCACCCAAGGTCCGGCGCTGCCGGGCAAGCTCGCCGACTGCGCCGGGCAGGACCCGATGCGTTCCGAGCTGTTCCTGGTGGAAGGTGACTCCGCCGGCGGTTCCGCCAAACAAGCGCGGGACAAAGAGTTTCAAGCGATCCTGCCGTTGCGCGGGAAAATTCTGAACACCTGGGAAGTCGACGGCAGCGAAGTGCTGGCCAGCCAGGAAGTGCACAACATTGCCGTGGCGATCGGTGTCGATCCGGGCGCGGCGGACATGAGCCAGCTGCGTTACGGCAAGATCTGCATCCTCGCCGACGCCGACTCCGACGGTCTGCACATCGCCACGCTGCTGTGCGCTTTGTTCGTCCAGCATTTCCGTCCGTTGGTGGATGCCGGGCACGTTTACGTCGCCATGCCGCCGCTGTACCGCATCGACCTGGGCAAAGAGATTTACTACGCACTCGACGAAGCCGAGCGCGACGGGATCCTCGATCGTCTGGTAGCCGAGAAGAAACGCGGCAAACCGCAGGTCACCCGATTCAAGGGCCTGGGTGAAATGAACCCGCCACAGTTGCGCGAAACCACCATGGACCCGAACACCCGGCGTCTGGTGCAGCTGACCCTCGACGATTTCGAAGCGACTTCGGAAATGATGGACATGTTGCTGGCGAAGAAACGCGCCGGTGATCGCAAATCCTGGCTCGAATCCAAAGGCAACCTGGCCGAGGTTCTTGGCTGATGCGGGTTGGCTTTGCCCTGGCGTGTGCGTTACTTCTGGCCTCTGTTTCGGCGTTTGCCGAACCGGCACCGGAGTTGCGCCTGTTGTCCGAGCATCCCGTGGAGGGCATGCGCGGTGGCAACCTGTCGGGGCTGGCCCAGTGTGGCAAGGATTTGTGGACCATTTCCGATCGCGACGACGATCAGATCTACCGACTCGAGACCGGTGACACGGTCTGGCAGGCTGAAACCGTGCGCATCGGTGTGCCGCCAGTGCCGGACAGCGGTTTGCCGTGGGGGCTGCGTTCGCGGACCTGGGCCGCATCTTTCATGCGGGGCGGGGATCTGGACTTCGAAGGCATCACCTGTGACAGCGCCGGTAATCGTTACATCGTCAGCGAGTCCCATGCCGCGGTGCTGCAAGTGCCGCCCGTTGGGCCGACGTCCTGGCTGAAGATTTCGCCGATGCTGGTTCGCGAAGCCCGGGCCAGCGGCATGTTGTTGCACTTCAACGCATTGTTCGAAGGCCTGGCGATCAATCCGGCCGGCGATCAGTTGTGGTTGGCCGCCGAACGTGAGCGCCGTGGTCTTCTGTTGATCAAACGTCAGCAAACGGTCTGGGATTGCGACGGCGGCTGTGTGCTGCTGAGTGAGGCCGGGATGGAAATGCAGCCGGCGAAATTTCCCAAGGCCAGAGCGGTGTCGCGGGATTTTGCCGATCTGTCATTGTTCAACGGCAAGCTGTTTACCCTTGAGCGCAATGCGTTCGAGATTTGCCGCCGTGATGCGTTGACCGCGAAGGTCGAGCGTTGTTGGTCGTTTGCCGACGAGGCATTGCAGGAGAACCGTCGTTATCCACAGGGTTATGGCCTGACGGAAGCGCTGATCGTCGACGCCGATGGCGCCTGGGTCGGCATCGACAACAACGACGGTGCCCGTTCCGATGGCGAGTACCGCCCGATCGTCTGGCGCTTCGCCGCGCCTGAAGGTGGCTGGAGTGCCAAACCATGACGCCACAAACGCCGGGAAAACGCGCCGGTCGGGTGTTCATGGTGCTGGCCTGGTGCGCAGCGCTATTTCTGGCGACACGGTTTTTCGGTCAATGGGAGGAGCGTCAGCAAAATCCCAATGTCGTCGTCAGCTCGGAACAGGGCGAAGGTTTTATTGAAGTGAAACTGGCCAGCAACACCCAGGGGCACTTCGTCGCCAGCGGCCAGATCAACGGCCAGCCGGTGGATTTCATGCTGGATACCGGGGCAACCGATGTAGCGATCCCGGCAGAAATGGCCGAACGGCTGAAACTTGAACAAGGCTTCGGGGTGACCCTGAGCACCGCCAACGGTCGTACCGAGGGTTATCGAACCCGCGTCGACCGGCTGCAACTGGGCGACATCGTGCTGCGTGATGTGCGCGCCATCGTCGTACCAGGCCTGGATGGCAAGCAAGTACTGCTCGGTATGAGCGCGCTGAACAAACTTGAATTTACCCAGCGCGGTGGCACCATGCTGCTGCGCCAGACAACGAACCGATGAGGCCCGCATGAGCGACTCCCTTGATCTCAGCCTGGACGGTGTAGAACGCCGGTCACTGGCTGACTTCACCGAAAATGCCTACCTCAACTACTCCATGTACGTGATCATGGACCGTGCCTTGCCGCATATCGGCGACGGCCTGAAACCGGTACAGCGTCGCATCATTTATGCGATGAGCGAGTTGGGGCTGGACGCCGATTCCAAGCACAAGAAATCGGCGCGTACCGTCGGTGACGTGCTCGGCAAGTTCCACCCGCATGGCGATTCGGCCTGCTACGAAGCCATGGTCCTGATGGCCCAGCCGTTCAGCTACCGCTACACGCTGGTCGACGGCCAGGGTAACTGGGGGGCGCCGGATGATCCCAAGTCCTTCGCCGCCATGCGTTACACCGAAGCGCGGCTGTCGCGTTATTCCGAAGTGCTGCTCAGCGAGCTGGGCCAGGGCACAGCGGACTGGGGCCCGAACTTCGACGGCACCCTCGACGAGCCGCTGGTATTGCCGGCACGTTTGCCGAACATCCTGCTCAACGGCACCACCGGCATCGCCGTGGGCATGGCCACCGACGTACCGCCGCACAATCTGCGCGAAGTCGCGACCGCCTGCGTGCGTTTGCTCGATGAGCCGAAAGCCACGGTCGAACAGCTCTGTGAACATATCCAGGGCCCGGATTATCCGACCGAAGCGGAAATCATCACCCCGCGCGCCGACCTGCTGAAAATCTACGAAACCGGTCGCGGCTCGGTGCGCATGCGCGCCGTTTACCATATCGAAGACGGCGACATCATCGTCACCGCGCTGCCGCATCAGGTATCTGGCGCCAAGGTGCTGGAACAGATCGCGGCCATGATGCAGGCCAAGCCGTCGAAGGCCCCGCAGATCGCGGACCTGCGCGACGAGTCCGACCACGAAAACCCGTGCCGGATCGTAATCATTCCGGGCGCGCGCAAGAATTTTGACCACGACGCGCTGATGCAGCACCTGTTCGCCAGTACCGAGCTGGAGTCGAGCTACCGGGTCAACATCAATATCATCGGCCTGGACGGCAAGCCGCAGCTGAAAAACCTGCGAGCATTGCTGGTCGAATGGTTGGAATTCCGCGTACAGACCGTGCGTCGTCGCCTGCAATTCCGCCTCGACAAGGTCGAGCGTCGCCTGCACCTGTTGGACGGTTTGTTGATTGCCTACCTCAACCTGGATGAAGTGATTCATATCATCCGCACCGAGGAACACCCGAAAGCTGCCCTGATCGCGCGTTACGCTCTGAGCGAAATCCAGGCCGAGTACATTCTCGACACCCGTTTGCGTCAGTTGGCGCGACTGGAAGAAATGAAGCTGCGTGCCGAGCAGGATGAACTGCTCAAGGAACAAGCCAAGCTGCAAGCCCTGCTGGGCAGCGAAGCCAAGTTGAAAAAGCTGGTGCGCACCGAGCTGATCAAAGACGCCGAAACCTACGGCGATGACCGTCGTTCGCCAATCGTCGAGCGCGCCGAAGCCAAGGCCCTGACCGAACACGATCTGCTGCCGAACGAGAAAGTCAGCGTCGTGTTGTCGGAAAAAGGCTGGGTACGCTCCGCCAAGGGGCACGAAATTGACGCCACCGGGCTTTCCTACAAGGCCGGGGACGGTTTCAAGGCTTTGGCGGCTGGGCGTTCCAACCAGTTTGCGGTGTTTATCGATTCCACCGGCCGCAGCTATTCGGTGGCCGCGCACACGTTGCCATCGGCCCGCGGTCAGGGCGAACCGTTGACCGGTCGTCTGACGCCGCCGCCAGGGGCGAGTTTCGAATGCGTGCTGATGCCGGAAGACGATTCGCTCTACGTGATCGCCTCCGACGCGGGTTACGGTTTCGTGGTCAAGGGTGAGGATTTCCAGGCCAAGAACAAGGCGGGTAAGGCGCTGCTGAGCTTGCCGAACAACTCGAAGGTCATTCTGCCGCGCCCGGTGGCGGATCGTGAGAACAACTGGCTGGCCTCGGTGACCACCGAAGGTCGCCTGCTGATCTTTAAGATCAGCGATCTGCCACAATTAGGTAAAGGTAAAGGTAATAAGATCATCGGTATTTCCGGTGAGCGTGTTGCCAGTCGCGAAGAATATGTCACGGACATCGCTGTACTGCCGGAAGGCGCCACCTTGGTGTTGCAGGCAGGAAAACGTACCTTGTCACTGAAAGCGGACGACCTCGAACACTACAAAGGTGAGCGTGGGCGTCGTGGTAACAAGCTTCCACGAGGCTTCCAGAGGGTAGATGCGCTGCTCGTCGAAAACCTCAATTAGGCGTCCTAGAGCGCTCGATCTGCGATTTAACGCGTAGATCGACGCTTTGCCGCTGGAGTCGGAACGCATATTCACGGATGATATGGCCTTTCCAAGCGCCGGCGTGGCCGAGCGTTCTTCATATTTATTGAGTATCTTCACTGTGGTTAGCCTTGTGGCAACCACCTGGATGGGACGATGACTGCTCTGCGCCTTCCTTTTATTTTGATGCTCGCCGGCGTTCTTGGCCTGGCGGGCTGCAGCACTCACCAACCGGTGTCGCTGTATCAGCTGGACAGCGGAAGTCCGGCTCAGCCTGCGCAAAGCGCGGGCATGGCGGTATTGCTCGGCCCGGTGACGGTCGCCGACTATCTGCAACGTGAAACATTGCTGCAGCGTCAGCCGGATGGCAGCTTGCAGGCTTCGACCGATGGTCGTTGGGCTGGAAGCCTGTCCTCCGACATCGATCAGCTGTTGCTGCGCCAGGTCGCGGGTCATCTGGACAGTCAGCGTGTGGTGCTGGCGCCGGCAACGGTCGGCTTCACGCCGGACGTGCAGGTGTTGCTCACCATCACACGTCTGGACTCGGGTGAATCGCAACCGGCGATCCTTGATGCTCAATGGCGTTTGATCGACCGCCGTGGTCAGGTTCGCGATAACCGCATCATTCACTTGCAGGAACAACACACCGGCGGCACTGCCGCGCAGGTTCAGGCTCAGGGGGTGTTGTTGCAGAAACTCGCCGAACAGCTGTCGACCGCGCTCAAGCCACTGGCTAACCAGCCACCGATTGCGGAAGCGCCAAAGAAACCGGCTGCCAAGCCTGCGGCACCGGCGGCCGAACAGGAAAAGCAGCCGAAGATCCCGATGGCTTCGCCGATCCGCACCGATATGGAAGTGTTTCGCTTCTAAGCCCGCACCGATACAACATAAAGCCCGCGATGATGCGGGCTTTGTTGTTTCTGCAGGTTAAAGAGATCCAGTGCTACTGATGGCCCCTTCGCGGGCAAGCCCGCTCCCACAGATCCCGCGTCGTTCGCGCGATAGGTGTATGACACTAAAACTGTGGGAGCGGGCTTGCCCGCGATGGGGCCGCGACAGGCAACAAAAAAGCCCGCAGACGATCACTCATCTGCGGGCTTCTTCACATCAGGCTTAAGGCTTACGCCCGACGCTCATGCATCCGCGCCAGTTGCCGTTCCAGCATCGACGGATAAGGCTCCATCAACCGCTCTACACAGCACGCACCCTCAGGGCTGGCAATCGGACGGATCCGCGCACGCTGGCGAATCAGCGCGTCGTCACTGATCTTGCGCTCCACCAGCAGCAGATTGCGGCTGTGTTGCGACAGGGCCAGGGCGTCCTGGGCGGTTTCGGTCAGCAGCAGGTCGATCTGGCTCAGGCCGAACAACTCGTCGCCCAGGGTCAGGCCCAGTTGCAATTGCAGGGTGATGCCGCTGTCCGCGACTTCGATCTGCAACTGATGGCCCAGCGCACGCAGCAACTCGCCGCAGCAGATGGCGTTGGTCAGGTAGTCGTCGCCACTGTCTTCGGTGTGGAACACCATCAGCGTGCTGCCATCGTTCAGGCTGTGCAGCTCGCCCTCATAGAGCGACGCGGCCTGGTCGAGGCAGTCGCGATAGCGTTTGAGCAGTTCTTCCAGGCGCGCCCGCGGCAGACGGCGCAGCTGATCCTGAGCACCCAGTTGCACGGCCAGCACCGCGCTGTGTTGCGGCACGTTCGATACCTGCGGTTTGACCACTGGCTTCGGTGCACTCGTTACCGAATCGTCACGCAGGTCGGCAAACGCATCATCGTCATCCTCATCTTCTACGGTGCTGACGATGTGCCGTGGCGCAGGCTTGAGGCCAGCAACGGGCTTGGTTTCATCAAAACTCGGGTCCCGCAGATTGCGCACTTCGAAGGACGGCTCGTCGGCGGCGTCTTCGTAATCGCTTTCGTCGTACTCGGGTTCCGGCTCAGGTTCTGGCTCGGCCGGCTCCGGCGCAAAGTTGGCGTGCAGCTGACGAGCCAGGTCGCCGATTTCGTCCTGACGTCCGGTTGCCGGGGTGTATTCATCGATATTGCGCAGCCACACACGCAATTGCAGCAGCGGCGTGGAGATGTGCCGACCCAGGCGCAGGCTCAAGGCCAGCGACAAGGCCAACAGAATCGCACTCAAAATGCCCATGCTCTGCAGGCTGATGGTCATCGGCTGCTGGAACTGATCCATGTCCAGGCTGATGCGCAGTTGCCCGGCGGTCACGTCCTGGAAGGTGATCTTGCTCTGGTACATGCCCTCGGCTTCGCCCAACAGGCTGTGCTTGGGACGCTGACCGGCTTCGGCGAGGATGCGGTTATCCACGCTGTAGATGGCGGCGTGGGCCACCAGCTTGTTCTTGGTCAGGTTGTTGAGCAACACGTTGAGGCTGAGGATGTCGTTGGACACCAACAGCTCCGTGGCGGACGTGGCGGTCTGCGTGGTCAGGCTTTCGCCCAGGGCATCCGCCTGTTCGTGCATGGCCTGCTTGAACTGCAAACCCATCACGCAGGCGTAGATCACCAGGGCCAGAGCGACCAGGATCACGTTATGGCTGGCGATGCGCAATGCAATCGGTACACGGCGGTGGCGCAGTGCACGGAAGATCAGCAGAAAGAAGTTATCGGTTTTAACTGGCGTGGGCCGGTTCACTTGAGCTCGGCTCTTTTGTCCGTGAAGTTGACGCGCAGTATAGCGACAGGCCCTAGACCGTCAAAGCGCTCACGGTGCCCGATGGTCACTGAAAGTGGGTAGAATGCGGTTTTTTTCCACCTGCGGGGGTGCGCCTTGCGCGAAATCGTCCTGATAAACATCACTGGTGAGGACCGTCCAGGTCTGACCGCGGCCATTACCGGCGTTCTGGCCCAGGGTGGTGTGAACATTCTCGACATCGGTCAGGCGGTGATCCACGACACCCTGTCGTTCGGCATCCTGGTTGAAATTCCTGACACCGAGCAAGGCAAGTCCGTGCTCAAGGACATTCTGTTCACGGCTTACAAACTCGACCAGCAGGTGCGTTTCACGCCGGTGTCCGAAGATGATTACCAGCAGTGGGTCGGCAATCAGGGCAAAAAACGCCACATCGTGACGCTATTGACCCGCAAAGTGACTGCCGGGCAATTGCAGGCCGTGAGCTCGATCACCGCCAAATATGGCCTGAACATCGACCACATCGATCGTCTGTCCGGGCGCATGCCACTGGACACGCCGGCCGACAAAGGCAAGGGCTGCATCGAGTTTTCCGTGCGTGGCGAAGCGGCTGATCCGCAAGCGCTGCGGGCCGAATTCCTCAGCGTCGCCCAGGAACTGAACGTCGATATCGCCTTCCAGGAAGATTCGCTGTTCCGCCGCAACCGCCGTCTGGCGGTGTTCGACATGGACTCGACGCTGATTGAAGCCGAAGTCATCGACGAACTGGCCAAGGCCGCGGGTGTGGGTGACCAGGTTTCGGAAATCACCGAGCGGGCGATGGCCGGTGAGCTCGACTTCCGCGCCAGCTTCAAGGAGCGTCTGGCCTTGCTCAAAGGTCTGGACGTCAGCGTGCTGGATTCGATCGGCGCTTCCCTGCGCCTGACCGAAGGCGCCGAAACCCTGTTCGCCGAACTCAAGCGTCTGGGCTACAAGACCGCGATTCTGTCGGGTGGCTTCACTTACTTCGCCAAGCAATTGCAGGCGAAATTGGGTATCGACTACGTGTTCGCCAATGAGCTGGAAGTGGTTGATGGCAAAGTGACTGGCGTAGCGGTCGAGCCGATCGTCGATGCGCAGCGCAAGGCGGATTTGTTGAAGGAGTTGGCGCACAAGGAAGGCTTGCGTCTGGAGCAGACCATTGCGGTCGGCGACGGTGCCAACGATTTGCCGATGCTGGCGATTGCCGGGCTGGGTGTGGCGTTCCGCGCCAAGCCGCTGGTCAAGCAGTCGGCGAAGCAGGCGATTTCCACTCTGGGGCTGGATGGCGTGCTGTACCTGCTGGGCTTTCGGGATCGTGACGGGCAGCTCTGAAATCCCGGTTGTTTGAGCAGGCCTCTTCGCGAGCAAGCCCGCTCCCACATTCGAGCGAGTTCTTCCAGAAGGATTACAGTCGAATGTGGGAGCGGGCTTGCTCGCGATGGGCGCGACACGGTCTTAAGGGGTCACCCTCAAAGCGTCTTCCACAACGAATCAAATTCCTCCTCGTTTCCGACCACGCCGCTCCCCGCGGCGTTTTCGTTTCTGGCAGCCTCCAGCGAGCGATAGGCAAACTGATTGAAACTGTTGGTGCTCGCCACCCGTCGATCCAGCCCGGCCCGGCGTTCCTCGCCGTTGGTGTTGATCAGCACCTTGTTGCCTTCCTCAAAGGGCAGGCGCGGCGCGAGCAAGGTGGCAGGCAGGTCTATCGCACTGATCGCGGGTAGCAGCAGGCCGCGCAAGTATTGGCTGTGGTCGTCACGGGTGCGCACCAGTTGCAGGCCGCAAGGCTCAGCGTAGGGCGCGACTTGCTCGATACCCATTTGCGTACCGCCGCCGCGAACCTGGCGGATCCAGCGCACCACGGCGATGCTCCAGCCCGACCCCGCCGTATCCTCGATGCCGACCATCTCGCCAGCCTGCAACTCCGCGGGCACTGCACCGGGCCAGGCCAGGCAGTAACCGCCCGGGCTGTGATTGATCACCGGCAAGGCGTAGGTCGGGAAGTGACGGTTACGGTCGGAGTCTTTTTGACTGTCGTCGTTCTGAAGTTGCGGGTATTCGATTTCTTCGTAAGGCAGCAACGCGTCAGCGGTGCCGAGTGGCGCCGCGTCGAAGGCATGGTGCCATTGGTCTTTTTCCCGAAGGGAAATCGCCGTGAACTGCGCGCGGCCGGCACCGGGATGTTTCAGGATCTCGCTGAACGAGCGCTGCCCGCCCAGATAGAAGTGCAGCGCGCTCATGCCTACGCACAAGGTCAAGGTGCCTTGACTGGCCGTGCGCTGGAAACTGCGTTCGACCGCCTGGCCCCAGGCGGCACTCAGGTGTTGCAGCGTATCCAGGCTCAATCCTGCCGGCACGGGCAGTGGTACCGGGCTGTCGGTTTTTTGCAGATGGGCTTCGATGGCTGCGACCAGTGGCAGCGGATCGAGCGCCAGCAGGTTCTTCTGCTGCTCAGGTCGGAATTTCGAGCGGTAACGCGGCCCGATGTCGAGCTCCGGTGCGACGCCAAACAGTCCGTCGGCCGCAGATTCCGGCTGCAGCTTGATCAATTTGCTCCACGGCTCCAGCACTTCGGCGAGCCGCGCGATCTGGTTCTGGCGCAGTTGGTTGCATCGCGCAGCGCCCAGCAACAATGCGACTACGTACGTCTGTTCGATGCTCAGGGTTTGCGTCTGGCTGGCCAGCTCATCGCGCAGGTTCAGGTGCTGGAGCCGATGGGAGCAGGCGATCCGATACAGCAGATGCAGTTCCAGCCACACGCCTTCCGGCACCGGGCAATAGAGCTCGGTGGCGCGGATCAGTGATCCGTTGAGGCAATGGATCGCCCGCTGTAATGCCTGGGCCAGCAGCGGTGCGCGGTCTTTGCTGAAGCGCGGCGAGATGCGCGCGACGATCTGTTTATAGCCAATCGCCAAATGACTTTGCAGCGCCTGGCAGAGGTTGGCGATCTTGCGCGAGCGCTCGTCGAGGACAATCGATTGGTGCAGGAAATGCCGCTCCAGGTGCTTGCAGACGTAATACACCTCGGGCCGCAGTAACTCGAGCAGTTGCAGGCGATTGTCGCTGGGCGTCAGTAGTTGGTTCAGCTCGCTCAAGCCTTGATAGAGCTGGCGAGCGGTTTCGCCGATATTGGCTTTGGGCAGATCGGCGATCCAGCGCTTGAGGTCGCGCGGGGTGGCTTCGCAGAACGACAGGCGCAACTGTGCAGGGATCGGCGCGCGTAGCAGAAGGTGGGGACTGGTCTCATTCATGCCGTGAACAAACTCCAACCGGGAAAATGGGCAGTGAATGACCTGACTGTAGCAGCAATAGCCTGTCGAGGAACCCCTGTCGCCGGCAGCTCCTACGGAAATCTACCGTTTGTCTGTCAGCCGAGTGAGGTTCGGGCGTGCTACTAATCTGACAGACGTGCGACTGGATACGCACGGTCGTACGGCCTGCTGCCTGTGCCGGGCAGGTCTCTCGTAACTTCAAGGAGATGAAGTTTATGTCTAGATACGTAGTGGCAAATCAATGGGGCGGTAGTTCTGCACCCTGGCATCCGGGCGGAGACTGGACGCTAGGCGCGCGGGACAACCAGAAGGTTGTCGCGATCGAGATAAAGTCGAGCGATGGCGGCAAGAGCTTCACCGGCACCATGACGTACTCAGGTGAAGGTCCCATTGGCTTCAAGGCTCAGCGCACGGGCCAAAACCAGTACAACGTTGAAAATCAGTGGGGCGGCAACGACGCTCCATGGCATCCGGGTGGCAAATGGGTCATCGGAGGCCGGGACAATCAGAACGTTGTCGCGTTGAGCGTGACATCCAGTGATGGAGGGAAAAACCTCAGTGGCACCAATACCTACGCCAACGAAGGACCGATCGGCTTTCGCGGGCAGATAGAGTAGCGGCACCACCGAAATGTCCGACCCCACGAAGACGTTCGTGGGGTTCGGATCAGGGGATCAGGCTTTTGGCAGGCCCATGCCCTGGCCCATCTGCACCGGCGAACCGGCCGCCAGTTCTTCGGCCCACTGCACTTGATCAGGGCCGAACAGCACAACAGCCGTCGAACCCAGCTTGAAACGACCCAGTTCCGCACCTTTTTCCAGATGGATCGGCGCACGGGCCGCTTCGTCGTAGCGGAAGGTTTTCAGCTCGCGCTTCGGTGGCGTCACCAGGCCAGCCCAAACGGTTTCGATCGATGCGACGATCATCGCGCCCACCAGCACCACGGCCATCGGGCCGCGCTCGGTGTCGAAAATGCATGCCACTCGCTCGTTGCGGGCAAACAATTCTGGAACGTTTTCCGCGGTGGTCTGGTTGACCGAGAAAATCCGCCCCGGAATGTAGACCATCTCGCGCAATGTGCCGGCCAGCGGCATGTGCACGCGGTGGTAGTCCTTCGGCGACAGGTAAATGGTCGCGAAATCACCGCCCATGAACGGCGCTGCGTTGGCCGCGTCACCGCCCAGCAACTCCAGCACGCTGAAGCTGTGGCCCTTGGCCTGGAACACGCGACCGTGTTCGATCGGGCCGAGCTGGCTGACCGCGCCGTCGGCCGGGCTGAGGATCGCGCCCGGGGTTTCGTCCAGCGGACGAGCGCCGTCTTTCAACGCGCGGGTGAAGAATGCGTTGAAGTGCTCGTAGGCGGTCAGGTCTTCGACCAGGGCCTGGGACATGTCCACCTGATAACGCTTGGCGAACCACGCGGTGAACGCATTCTTGAACCAGCGCACGCGGCATTCGGCGATGCAGCCGGCCAGTCGCGAGAGCAAGTGGTGGGGCAGCAGGTATTGGCTGAGGATAAACAAACGCTTATTCATTAACTGTCCTTAAAAACCTTAAATCTCTACAGGCGTATCGGGGTGGTTGCCCCATTCGCCCCAGGAGCCGGCGTAGCCTTTGACCCGCGGATAACCGAGGGACTTGGCCACCAGATAGGTGAAGCCAGAACGGTGGTGAGTCTGGCAGTGGGTAATCACTTCTTTGTCTTTGCTGATCCCGAGTTTTTCCAGGATCTGCGGCATGTCGGTGCGGATGCGCAGGTTGCGAGCCGGGTCCATGCCTGCAGTCCATTCGAAATTGACCGCGCCGGGAATGTGCCCGCCCTTGGCTGCGAGGACTTTCTCGCCGGAGTACTCCAGCGGCCCGCGCGCGTCCCAGATCGCCAGGTCGGCGGCGCCGAGACGGCTTTGCAGGTATTCGCGGGTGGCGGTGGGCTCGTCATGCAGAGTCAGCGAAACCGGACCGCCAACCGCGGGCGGGACCTGGATCGACATGGGCGAGCCTTCTGCCAGCCACGCCGTCAGACCACCGTCGACGTAGTGGTACTTGCTGTGGCCGATGACGTCCAGCAACCAGATAAAGCGCCCGGCCCAACCGCCGCCTTCATCGTCATACACGACGTAGACCGCATCGGGGTTGTGTCCCAGCTCACCGAACAACGCTTCGAGTGCCGCGTGCGGCGGCATCAAGCCTGGTGCAGGCGGCTGGCCGAGTTGCGTGCGTTTCGGATCGACAAAACGCGCGCCGGGAATATGCCCTTCGGCATAGCGGGCGCTGCTGGTCAGGTCCACCAGAATCAGATCGCGGGCGTCGAGACGAGAGAGCAAGTCGCTCGGTTCGATCACCAGCGGCAAGCCAGAGAAGTCAGACATGTGAGGTCTCCAGAGCACAAAGGGGAGGATTGTAGCGGGTCATTGGCCGCGATGGCTAAAGCTGTGCAGGGCTTTCTCGATGCACTGCGCGGTTTTGCCAAAGGCCTGCACGGTGATTTCAGAGAACGGCCCGCCGCCCTGATCGGCCACCACGATCATGATCACGCGGCCGTTGTTGACCAGCGAGCGCAACAGCAGGTGTTCGCCACCGAACTGCGAGCGCAGGCTGGCCGGGAGCAGCGCCGAAAATTGCGCGTTGTTGGCCGGGGTCAGGCGCACCTGCGCCTGTTGCGAAAGCAGGCGTTGCAGCACGGTACTTTGGCTGACCACGAAATTCAGGCCGGCGGCTTCTTTCGGCAGCCCGGCGATCTGGTGCACGCGCAGATTGGCGTGCGTGCGGTCGGCCATCAGGATCATCACTCGACGCATGCCGCACGCGACCAACGCGTCACGGGCCGAGTTGGTCAGGTGCATGGCATTGGTGAAGCGACTCGGCTCTACCAGCAGCTCGGCGCATTGTTTGCGCCATTTGGCCAGGTCCTCGGCGGTCGGCGCCGGGGCGGGCAGCAGACCGGCGTGAACGCGGTTCATGCCCCAAGGCCAGAGCAGTGCAACCGCCGGGTGCCAGAGGTCTGGCATGGCATGCTGACGCGCACTGTTGGCGGCCTGCTGGTGCAATTGCTGCTGCACCTCCTCCATCGGCATTTGCAGGTAAAGGCTGGTCAGGTACTGCCAGCGTTCACTGTGCGGACTGTCCCAGGCCTGTTGCGCCGACAGCGCCAGACCGTTGGCCAGCAACACGGTATTGGCCGGTTGATTGAGCCAGCGGCGCAATGTCGGATCGTCATCAAGACGGTTCTGCTGGCGCAATGGATGATCGCTGTCGCGCGCGATGCGCAGGACTTTCACCAGTTCCCGTTGCTCGTTGAGCAGCAGCTTGTAACCTTGCTGCACCCAGATCGGCAGGTGCCAGATCTCCACCAGCGCCTGAGCGATTTCCAGCAGGCGAGCGCCAAACAATTGTTTCTCGACGTTGCGCGCCGACTCGCCTTTATGGATGACCCGCAGTTCCCATTCTTCAAGCAACTGCGGATGGGTCAACGCCATGGGCCACAGCGGCGAAAGAAACAGCAGGCTGCCCCAGTGGATGTCCTGCCACAGCCGCGCCAGGCGCGCGGCGAAAAAGCCGTTGGCCTGTTGCGTCGCGTGCAGGCTGATCATCTGCAACTGTCGAAGGGCCACGGGGATTTGCGATTCAGGTACCGCGGGCAGTCGCGCAAGCAGTTCTTCCGTGCGTTTCAACCCGAGGCGATTGATCGCCACTTCAAGGTTTTCCGCAGGCTCGGTCATGCTGCCGTGGGTGTGCCGGTTGGCTTCGCGGATCACGCTCAAGGCCAGGGCGGGGCTGTCCTGCATCAACTCGGCGATATCGCGCAGGGAGCTGCGGTCGTCGCGGATGGCCTTGCAGACACGGTCATGACTGGCTTGCGGAACCGGCAGGCGCACACCATCGAGAAGCTTGACCCAGCCTTCGAGTGTGGTCGGTTTTGGAGTTGGGACGTTCGTTTCGTTAGCCATGTCTGGACGCGATCATCGTCTGCATTACCTATGCCTGGAGCGGGCCAAATTGGCTTTTCGCCTGAACTGGCTATAGTCTGGCGCAGTTTTGCCGATAAGTAGAAGAAGAGATTTTTTAACTTCCGAATATGACCTTGAACCCGACTCAGTAAGTGCTCTCCTACCTATGGCTAAAATAATCGGCATCATCGTCGTATTCGCGAGCGTGCTCGGCGGATACGTGCTTTCCCACGGCAAGATTGCCGCCCTGATTCAACCCTTCGAGGTGTTGATCATCGGTGGCGCGGCCCTTGGTGCATTCCTCCAGGCCAACCCCGGTTACATGACACTGCACGTGCTCAAGAAGTCCTTGAGCATGTTCGGGTCGCGCTTCAATCACGGCTACTATCTTGAAGTGTTGGGGCTGATCTACGAGATCCTCAACAAGAGTCGCCGCGAAGGCATGATGGCCATCGAAGGCGACATCGAAGATGCCGCCGCGAGTCCCATCTTCGCCAAGTACCCATCGGTGCTCAAAGATGAGCGCATGACGGCGTTTATCTGCGATTACCTGCGCATCATGTCCTCCGGCAACATGGCTCCCCATGAGCTGGAAGGCCTGTTCGACATGGAACTCTACAACCTCAAGGAAGACCTCGAACACCCGTCCCACGCGGTGAACGGCATCGCCGACGCCATGCCCGGTTTCGGTATCGTTGCGGCGGTATTGGGTATTGTGGTGACCATGGCGTCCCTGGGTGAAGGCGACCAGAAATCCATCGGTCTGCACGTAGGTGCGGCACTGGTCGGTACCTTCTTCGGTATTCTCGCGGCGTACGGTTTCTTCGGTCCGCTGGCGCACTCCCTGGCCCACGATGCCAAGGAAGAACTGAACGTCTACGAAGCCATCAAGGCCTCGCTGGTGGCTTCGGCTTCCGGCATGCCGCCATCGCTGGCGGTAGAGTTCGGGCGCAAGGTTCTGTACCCGGCGCACCGTCCTAGCTTCGCTGAGCTGGAACAAGCGGTTCGTGGTCGTTAAGTCATGGAAAACAACCAGCCGATAATCATCAAGCGCGTCAAGCGCATCGCCGGCGGGCATCACGGGGGCGCCTGGAAAATCGCCTTCGCCGACTTTGCGACGGCGATGATGGCGTTCTTTCTGGTGTTGTGGCTGCTGTCCACCGCAACACCGGAACAGAAACTCGCCATCGCCGGTTACTTCAAGGACCCGGTCGGCTTTTCCGAAAGTGGCACACCTTTCATCATCGACTTGGGCGGCACGCCGACCCTGGCGCCGGAAAACACCCTCAACCCCGAAGTGAAATCCCAGCCGCAGCCGGACAAGGTGACCGTCGACGTCGAGCAGGTCGAGGGCATGGCCGAAATGGTCGAGAAGGAACGCCTTGAACTGTTGCTGCAAGAATTGCAGAACAAGGTTGAAGAGAACCCGCAACTGAAGAAATTCAAGGACCAGATTCTGTTCGAAATCACCCCGGACGGCTTGCGCATCCAGATCGTGGACGCTGAAAACCGCCCGATGTTCGATTCCGGCAGCGCTCGTCTGAAACCGTATTTCGAAGACATCCTGTTGGCCATGGCCGACACCATCAAAGCGGTGCCGAACAAGATCAGCATCAGCGGTCACACCGATGCCAAGCCGTATTCGGGCACTGGCGACTTCGGTAACTGGGAGCTCTCGGCCAACCGTGCCAACGCCGCACGCCGTGCACTGGTGGCCGGCAGCTATCCGGAGCAGCAGATTGCACGAGTGGTCGGTTATGCCTCGTCGGCGTTGTTCGATCGCGAGAACCCGCTCAACCCGGTGAACCGTCGAATCGACATTGTCGTGCTGACCAAGAAAGCCCAGCGTGCCATCGAAGGTTCGCAAGGCGCGGAACCGGCTCCGGAGCCGACGCAAGGGCAGGGCGGCCCGGGTGAAGTGCCGACCACGCCAGCTGATCCGAACGCATTGCCAGCCGATAAAGAACCATTGCCGGCCCATGAGCTTCGCGAGCGTTTGAATCTCTTCGATGACCCGGCACCGAAACCGGCTGAACCGCCGAAGCAGTGACCCACAAAAAAGCCGACAGTGATGTCGGCTTTTTTGCTTTGGTTTGCACGGCCCCTTGTAGGAGCCGGCTTGCTGGCGATGGTCGTCAACGATAACGCGTGCTGTCTGAATCAACGCGACGCACTTGCGTCCATCGCCAGCAAGCCGGCTCCTACAGGTTTTGCGTTGTGTTGATCCAGGACGACTGTGATGCCTTGGACGTCCTGGGCGCTGAAAATGAAAAAGCCGCGAGATGATCGCGGCTTTTTTTGTTTCTGCGGTAAGCGGCCTAG
>Ga0255334_1000865_pt1 | contig 17842 bp, 15 predicted proteins | sample EtOH5_35cm_T3_12_FD_202080 | JGI IMG/M metagenome (GOLD analysis project Ga0255334, IMG submission 202080) | Sandy soil microbial communities from University of British Columbia, Vancouver, Canada - EtOH5_35cm_T3_129 | ecosystem: Engineered > Artificial ecosystem > Sand microcosm > Unclassified ...
ACGAAATGCGCGGTCCAATAGAAATCACAGGCAAAAGCCCCTTGGCAAGTGCGCCTGACAAGACCCCGTTTCGCATTGACAGACGCAATGGAAGGAGATCAAGAGGGAATCGTCGCGCTTCCTTTGGAACTACAGGTCATGGTCCTACTGCGTACGGACGCGGCGACCAGGCCCCTTTTGCGCTGCGTCAGCCGCACATGGAGCGCCCTTTTGGACGACCGCCGGGTGCGTCTAAAGGCGCCCACCGGGGCAGGCGAGTGGTATGGCATGAGGTGCGGAATAACCAGATGCGCGGCGAGAGGCGCATGCCTAAACCGCCTTGCGAGCCGCACGGTTCAGTGCAGGCGCTGGGGGGTACTCGTATGGCTGCGATCCCTATACCAAGGGTCGTGCGATGGCGCATGGATCACAGGAGGGGCAACCTATGCCGCGTGCAATGCGGCAGCATCAGACGGTGACCTTGGGCGCGTGAAAACCCTGGTGGCGCAAGGATTCGTGCTCGACCCCAAACGCGCAGCCATTGAGGCGGCCAAATACGGTCACCATGACCTGCTTGAATGGCTCTGCACGGGTGCAGGGCTTTCGCTGCAGATCGAGAACGATGCCTTTTATGAGGCGGCAAAATATGGCCACTTTGACATTGTCAAGTGGCTCCATCTGGAACGGGGGTGCAAGCTGCAATCGCGAGCCCTGTTGACCGCATTCGAGCGCCGAGATATGGCCATGATCAAGTGGCTCTCTGACCGCGACTGTCCCAAAAACGTGACCGTGTGCGAAAGGATGGCTAAACGCGGGTACCTCGACATGCTCAAAATGGCGCGCGCCATCGGCTGCGGATGGGACCACGGGACGTGCGACGCGGCTGCTGCAAACGGCCACATGGACGTGCTCGCATGGGCGCGCGAGAATGGCTGTGCGTGTGGTGCGAGAGCGTGCGAAGCTGCCGCCCGAGCAGGCCGCCTGCACGTGCTGCAGTGGCTTCGCGCTACTGGATGTCGGTGGGACACTTCGACGCCTTATGTCGCTGCCCTCTTTGGCCACCTAGAGGTGCTCGCGTGGGCCATCGAAAACGGCTGTCAGCAACATCCGTATGTTTTGATAGCGGCAGTCCGCGGAGGAAACATCAGCGTCGTAGAGTGGGTCCTGGCCAATGGTGGTTCCTGGAACGAGTCGATCTATTGCCTTGCCATGGAACGGGGCTACCTACACGTCGCAGAATGGGCATACAAGCAAGGGTATCGGTGGGACGTCACCATTAGACTGTTTGATATGGTGTGTATGCCTGCGGCCTCTGCGGGCAACCTCGCGACGTTGCAGTGGCTCTGGAACATCGAGCGCTTTGATGACCCGGCCCTGTGTGCGCAAGCCGCATTCTATGGCCACCTTCACGTCATCGCATGGTTGCGTGCCCAGGGGTGCCCATGGGACGCGCATGTGATTGAACGCGCCGTTGCCAGCGAGCACTGGAACATTGTCGAGTGGGCAAGGGCCCATGGCTGTCCCGAATCATAACCCACAGTAGGTTTACCGTCTGGCAGCCTTGCGGTTGCTCGCTGGTCATCTGCCCAAACTGTGGGTCTGGCTGACCGAAATACCTTTTCTCTTGAAAACAGCAAACAAAGCCATCGTTTGGGATTTGCGCCCACTTTGGGCGCCTTTCTGCGCACGATGAGAGTGTGCCCACCTGATATCCACCCTTTGCGGGGTGACGCCCTCCCCCAAGCCCCGTAAAGAAATCTGTTTCGCTCGCAGTTTGTGTTGTTGTTTATGCAAGCAAGTCTACTCTCTCCCTCTAACCGCAAGTCCGATAGCCCGCCTCGAGCGTCATGTCTATTCAGTGGTGTGGTCAAACATACAGGAGAGAGAGAGAGAGAGAGAGAGAGAGTGCAACACAGTTGCCGTTCGCGCGGCACCGGCACCTACCAACTCGCTCTGGCACGCTCGCGCTCCATTTGCAACATAAAAGTGCAAAGTGGTACCGCCTCATGGCGACGCACAGCATACGTAGGGCGATAGGAATCCCAATACACGAGGCTGGATGTGCGTACAAGTCATCATGTTGTCGGTGCCAATATATAGTCCATATTGCATTGGTAGTGTTGGTGAGAACAACAAGGTAGGCAATTGCAGTTGGTTTGCCTGCCTGTGCTCTCTCGCAATGCGCCACCTCTTGTAAAGCAAAGGAGCAAGGTAGGATATTGCACGACAAACTGCTCCTCCGTGGGGACCATGTCTCGAGGGCGGCCCATGGTGTCTCTTTGTTCTTGCCATGATGAGAGCGGCCATTGTTGGGCATCCTCCAATTACATACATTGACGTCAAATAGACCTCGTCATTAATACAAGGCAAACGCAAAGCAACGCTTGGTCATCCTATGGGGCCAACAAGCGCTCTGTGGCGATTGAGGACAGATCCAAGCTTGAAACGGGCGTGCGGTCCAACAAGATAAAGCTGTCCAATGGGATGATGGCAAACCGGGGACTCGTATTGATACAGACTCGGGCAAGATTCTGTCCGACATTGACAAACGCAATGGAAGAAGACCAAGAAGGGATCGCCGTGCTTCCTTTGGAACTCCAAGCCCTGATCCTGTTACAAACAGACTCGGCGACCAGGCCCTTGTTGCGCTGCGTCAGCCACACGTGGGACGCCCTCTTGCGCGATAGACGCACTCGTCTAAATCCAAACTGCAAGGTACACGAGTGGTACGGCCTGGGGTGTGGCCTCGCGAGGTGCCTGTCTCGCCAGGCCTGTTTTGATCGGTTCGTGCGCAAAACAGTCCAGCACAGGCGTTGGACCGTTCTGTTCTGGCTGCACTGCGCGCCATCAAACTACAATGTGTGCAAGGTGGCGGGGTCGGACGGCGACCTCGAACGTCTGCAGATGCTGATAGGGCAGGGATTCGCACTCGAGCCTGGATCCGCATCTAAAGAGGCAGCCAGGTACGGGCGCCGCAACGTTCTCGAGTGGCTATGCGCAAACGCAAAGCTTTCGCCGTCGGCCAAGAACGATGCCCTCTGGGATGCAGCAAAGTATGGCCACTTTGGCGTCGTCAAATGGCTCCATCTGGAGCAGGGATGCGCGTTGCAACCGCGGGCCTACATACGCGCTTTCAACCGTCGAGATACAGATATGATTCAGTGGCTTCAGGACCACGGCTGTCCCAAGAGCACCATGGTATGTGAAAAGGTGGCCAAACGTGGATACATCGACATGCTCAAGATGGCACGCGCCATGGGCTTCAAGTGGGACCACGATACGTACAAAAAGGCAGCGGCAGGCGGCCACATTGACGTGCTCACATGGGCACGCGAGAACGGCTGCCCTGGATACAACTCGACAGCGTGCGAGGCTGCTGCCAGGGCAGGCCATCTGCATGTGCTACAATGGCTCCGCGCCAATGGATGCACATGGGACACCTCGACGCCCTATGCTGCCTCCTCCGGTGGCCATCTGCACGTGCTCATATGGGCTATCGAAAACGGCTGCCCGCGACATCAGTGCCTCATGAGGCCAGCGGTGCAAGGAGGAAATATCGACGTGATACAATGGGTTCTCGCCAACGGCGGTTCATGGGATGGTTCGACCTATTGTATTGCGCTAGACAAGGGTCACCTGCACGTTGCCGACTGGGCACGCAAGCAGGGGTACATATGGGGCGCCAACTATAGGCTGTTTTACGAGGCGTGCTCGACCGCCGCCAGCAAAGGCGACCTTGCCGCACTAGAATGGCTCTCGACCATCGAGCGACTCGATGACTCGTACCTATGTCAAAGGGCCGCAGCCAGCGGTCACATCCGTGTCCTTGTCTGGTTGCGCGCGCATCGGTGCTCGTGGGACGCACGCGTGATCACAGAGGCCGTGAGGAACGAGCACTGGAATGTCGTCGAGTGGGCCAGAACGAACGGTTGTCCCGAACCATGATTGTCCTTTACAAAACATGGCGCAGTTACTATGCACACAAGGTGACATGATTGGTTTATTCCTTTGAGACATATCGCGGTAGGTGGGAGGCATATGGCCAGTGATCCAACGACGCATGTGCTCGTAGGGGTCATTGTTGGTGTTGCACCGATCCAAACACTCTTGGGGATTCCAGGGGCACCCCTGTTGGACGGCCCATTGTAGAATGGAAAAGTGGCCCATTCTAGTGGCATCCGGGCACACGCCGTCTCCCCACGGACAGCCGTGCTGCCTGAGCCACTTGAGGGTGGCCATGTGGCCGCACAGAGCGGCATAGGAACACTCTTGGCCGTCCCAGTCGATCCCGTTGGCCCTGGCCCAATGCAGGACGCCCAAGATGCCCTCGCTGGCGGCAGAGGTGCAGATGCCGTCAAACCAGGAGCGTGGATACCCATTATCCATGAGCCACTGAAGGACGCGAACGTGTCCCGAGAGGGCAGCAATCCCACACGCATCCTCGCTCCACGAGCAGCCATGGGCCCTGAGCCATGCCAGGATGCGAATATGGCCGGCATCGGCGGCACCATCGCATGCTCCCTTGTCGATGGGACATCCACGTGAATGCGCCCACCAAAGGACATCGAGTCGCCCCCAGCAGGCGGCGGACGCCGACACTGTGGTTCCCCACGGACACCCATTCTCATAGGCCCAATAGAGGAGAGGGGCGTGGTCCCTGCGCATGGCCTCCTCGCACGTTGTCTCGTCCCAGGGACACCCATGGGTTCTGAGCCACTGCAGGACGTGCAGACGGCCTCCCCTTGCGGCCCACGCGCACGTTTTGGCGTTCCAGAAAGAGTCGTGTGCGACCCTGTCCCTGAGCCACTCGAGAATGTCCATGCGACCGCTGTAGGCGGCCGACGCGCACACCTCGGCGTCGTCGCGCGGGAGGCCCTCTTGCCAGAACCACTGTAGGAGGTGGAAATGGCCATGCTTGGCAGCAATCGCGCATGCAGTCTTGTCCACCGAGCAGCGTCGTTTACGAAGCCACTCGCAGATGGGCAGCGATCCCGCGCGAGCGGCAGCGTCAAACACGGCCTCAAACAAGTAGATGCCCCTATGCGAGTAGACCCACTCGAGGACGTCCAAATGTCCACCCCTTGCTGCTGTGGTGCAGGCATTCGAGCGCAAAGGACATCCCTCTTGCACGAGCCACTTGAGCATCGCAAGGTCGCCGATGCGTGCAGCCGCAGCGCACGTGAGCGAGTCCCACAGACATCCCTCGTCGTGCAGCCACCGCAACAGTCTAAAGTGACCCGAACGGGCGGCCGCAGCGCACGTTTTCCTGTCCCATGTGTACCCCATTCTGTGGGCCCATTTGACAATGCCTAGGTGGCCATGGCGCGCGGCCTCGGTGCAAAAGCGGTCGTCCAGGTGGGCGTAGCCCTCTCGATGGGCCCACGCGATCAGGGTGAAATGGCCGCGGGAGGCCCACATGCTCACGCACGCCAGCCTGTTGGGCGCACCCGCGACAAGGCCCCTCGATGTGCGAAACCACCGGCGGCTGACGCGCTCCACGATGGGGGCGCAGTTGTCATCCAAAACGTCAAAGATGGAAGCCACCAGTTCGCTCGGCAGCTGGTTCATCTCACAAAGGGTTTGGTGCTCTGTTGCTCCTTGGTCTTGCGTTTGGGTCAATTCGCAGTAAAGAGGGAAATTCAGCCATTGGTTCCTTTATCATAAAGCATGCGACATGCAAGTGCCAGACCAATACCCGAGTATCCTTGGGTGGGGGCGAACAGTGTCGCAGCATCGTCGTTACGGATGCGTGGCAACCTCGCTCGGCCCCTTGTGTTTTGGCATTGGCTTTGGGGGAAGATCAAAGGTACCAACCAATCCCCATCGACCTCTTTGCCACCGCTCATTATCGCTCGAACGAGACCCGTTATCAACACACGCGACGCACGCACAGACACAAGGATGAATGAGTTGCCCTGCGAGATCGTGAGCCTCGTGCTCGCACATTCAAACGACCTCGCGCTCCCCGTGCTGCGCTGCGTCTGTCCTTTATGGAATGCTCTGCTGAAATTTAGTGCACGCCAGAGGGGACCCTGGAAGCCATTGAACACGAAACGTTTGTGCGACGTGAGCCCGTTTGTAAAGGACAAACATGTATGCGCGACGGCGAGGCGTTGCGCGGTACACTACGCCCATGCGGTCGTCGCCCGAGGCTGGTGGAACATCTTGGACTGGATGCTCGACTGTGCGGGTCCCCTGGGTAGCATCAACAATGTGGACAAGAGCGCGTGCCTGCGCGCCGTGCTCGACAGTGACCTACCGAGGGTACGCGAATGGGTGGCCAAAGGGTGGGAGTGGGACAGGAGCGATGCGTGGATCCATGCTGCGCACCACGCGCAGATGCCTGTTCTCCAATGGATCAATGCGCAGAGGCCCCTCTACAAGCTACGCATCATGGACGACGTTCTGGTGCGCGCTGCGGCAGGGGGCGGGCACATACATATGATCGAGTGGCTCCGGTCAAAGGGTTGCACCTGGTCCGAACGCGCGTGCACCATGGCGGCGCAAGAGGGCCACCTGCACGCCCTGCAATGGTTGCGCGAGCGTGGCTGCCCGTGGGACGAAAAGGTCTGTGCGCGCGCCATGCGAAACGGCCACCTCCACATAGTCGAGTGGGCGCGCGCCAACGGTTGCCCCTGGGATTACAGGACGTTTGCCAACGCGGCCAAGGTAGGCGATGTGGGCGCGGCACGGCGCCTGCTCGAAATGAATTGCCCGTGGAACGGCGATCCGTGCGCCTTGGCTGCGCGCCACGGCCACTTTACGATGCTCCGGTGGCTGCGCGATAATGGGTGCCCATGGGACGGGCGCGTGTGCGCGTGGGCAGTCGATGGCAGACACAGAGACATCATCCTATGGGCCAGACAAGAGGGGTGCGCATGGAGCAGCACCGCATGTCTTTTCGCTGCGAGCAATGGCGATTTAGATATGCTTCGCTGGCTGAGGGACAATGGATGTCCTTGGAACGAGCGAACATGCACGGACGCCACGTACGACGGACACTTTGGCGTGCTCAAGTGGGCGCGCGCCAACGGGTGCCCATGGAGCCGGGACGCATCTGTGGGTGCGGCCTGGGGCGGGAATTTGGACATGTTGCAGTGGCTCTGTATCAACGAATGCCCGTGGGACGCACTCGGAATCTGTATGGTTGCCACCGATGGGGGTCATATGCACGTGCTCGAGTGGATGCACGAGAGGGGCGACCTTGTCCGCGATAAGCGCCTATGTACGGCTGCCGCGTGCGCAGGGCGCCTAGATGTGCTGCAATGGCTGAGAACCAACGAATGTCCGTGGGACCACACGGTATGCTCGCGCGCCGCAACAGAGGGACACATTGAAGTTTTAGAGTGGGCGCGCGACAATGGGTGCCCATGGAATCCCCTGGCCTATTCAAAACTGTTTCCGCACATCGATCATCGCGAGTTGGCGGCCTACCTAGAGGCCGACAGCGTCAGGACCCAACAAGACAGCGATCAGGCAAAAGCAATGCACAGTGACGACAGCCTCATCTACGAGGCTTCCACACGGGCCTACAGATATTGATTCGTATGTGCATCGCAATCATTGTTTGGGTCTGGCACTGAGAGGCATCCCTTGTGAAGACCGCTCTCGAATAAAGGGCAAACACACACCCGATCCAGCCAGTGGCGCCTCAAATGCGTTGAGATCGTCCGGCCCGTAATTGGCCGTTGTTGCTCGGGGCCAATGCCTCTTTTGGGGGGGGGGAAAGTTTGGGAGAGAGACAGTTTGGTATTGCTTTGCGTTTGGAGGCAGAAACACAGGAGAGGAGAATGGAGCCCAGCGGTATCCATAGTCTACCGCCCGAAATGGTGGGCCACGTCTTGAGGCACGCCGACGCCATGACCACATGCGTGCTGCGCTGCGTGAGCGCCCAATGGCGCGCGCTCTTGTCGCATGCGTCACCCTCTCCCTTGACAATGGTGACAATGGCGCTAGGCAAGCGCAGCGTACGCTGTAGGACAAGGTCGGGCGAATGCTACACGCACGAGTGTACGATTCCTAAACGGTGCGCCACACGGTACGCTCTGCGTCTGATTCGAAAGAGACGTTGGGGCCTGCTCGAGTGGTTGCTCGAGTGGCTGCTCGAGTGTGCCTTTGGTCCCGGTCACACGTATCCAGATGAGATCGGCAGGGTGGCCTGCATCACCGCCGCGCGAGACGGCGACGTGGTACGCCTGAATGCGTTTGTCGAGCGTGGATTCGCATGGGTACCGCGCACCGCGGCCCTTTATGCGATCAAGGGCGGTCACATGAGCGTGCTCCAGTGGATATATGAACGAGACAAGGCTGTCCTATCCGAGACTGCGGTCATAGTGGCGACGCGGTACGGGCGCATGGACATTCTTGTGTGGCTGCGCAGCAAAGGATGTAGCTATGGCGGTATGTCGTGCAAATACGTAACCGAGGCCGATCACCTGGCCATGCTGGAGCATCTGAGCAGCCGTGGATGCCCGTGGAACGCCGATGCGTGTGAAATGGCCGCGCGCACTGGCCACCTCTGCGTGCTCCAGTGGCTCCGCGAAAAGGGGTGCCCTTGGAGCGCGTACACGACGCAGGCGGCTGCCGGGAGAGGCCATCTCAACATCCTCCAGTGGCTGCACTCTGAGGGCTGCCCGTGGGGCGTTGGTGTGTGTATATGGGCCGCCGATGGAGGCCATCTGGCAGTCCTAGAGTGGGCACGGCAGAATGGATGCCCGTGGAGCAGCGATGTATACATATATGCCGCCCACAAGGGGCACCTCCATGTGCTCGAATGGGTGTACGCACAAGGCCTCGGGCAGCAGGAAAACAATCCGATCTATTCGCCAGCCAGCGTGATCACGTTGGCGGCAAGCGGCGGCCACCTTGACGTTATCAAGTGGGCCGCTGCCCATGGGTGGCCCTGCGACCGTACGGCGATCGAAGAGACAGTGCGTATGGGCCACCTCCATGTGCTCGTGTGGTTAAAGCACGAGTTTCAGTCGCTGGCCCATGATAATGATGATCACGATATGTGGAACGAGGCTACCTGCGCTTGCGCTGCGTACGCGGGCCATCTGGATATCATGCAATGGCTGAGGTCGGTAGGGTGCCCGTGGGATGAGGCGACATGCGACAATGCGCGCGCACAGCAACACCTTGTGCTACTCAAGTGGTGCATCCTAAACGGATGTCCCTGGGGCGAACGTGTATCCGGGTATGTCGCATTGCGTGAGTTCACCGACGTGATCGAATGGGCCGCGTCTGACGACTATCCCGACGCATGGTGCCCGACTGCGCTCTGAAACAGTGTCTTGTGGTCCCCCGTTTTATGCACAATAGGCTCTTTCTTTTGAACTGTCTATAACCTATCCCTGGATGCTCCTGGAAAAGAGACCTTGCCATATGGTAAAGCACGCCCAAAGGGTATGCCCTAAAGGGGTGGGCGGGAACGGGCCTGCCGTTGCGAAAAAGAACTGCTTTCCCTTGACGCACGTTTGCCCTTTTCTGAAATCATTGGCCCATTTGGGTCGAGAGCCCACCACTGATTGGACGCAAGAGGCCTTTTAAAGGGCGCCAAAGACGAAAAGGACATTTGCTTGTTTTCCCCATGTACCAGAGCAAGAGGAAGAGGTCCGATGGCGACGAGCAGCCACAGAGGGGGGCATCGAGGAGGGTTAGCCCGATAGACAAGTTACCACTGGAATTGGTCAGCCTCATCATCCGGAATGTAGACCCCATGACCGCCATTGTTGTGGGAAACGTATGCAGTACATGGGATGCACTTTCCAAGAGAATGCGCTCCAACCGCGCACAACATGGCTTTGAGTGTGGTGACGACAGATGTGAACTGCCGGGCAGGTGTGCCGTTTTGTACGCCTAAAGGTTGGTCGAAAAGAGACGATGGAACCTGTTGGAGTGGATGCTCGATCAGGTGGGCGCCTTTGAAGGCAAAAACAAGGTCGATATCAGGGCCTGCACGGTTGCGGCAGCAGATGGCGACCTAGCGCGCCTCCAAATGTTTCGAGCGCGCGGCTTTCGCTGGAACGGCAGGACGGCAGAGGCGGCGGCTCTGTACGGGCACCGGCACATCGTCGAGTGGCTCCACGAAACGGGCGCGTTTCGCGACAGCACGGCCATGATGGAGGGAGCGGCACGCGGGGGTCATATTGATCTACTTGTGTGGCTGCACGACACGGGCGGGTACGAGATTAACAGACATCTATACGTCTCGGCTGCGGGGGCGAACCAGAAGCACGTGATCCAGTGGGCGCGCGCCCGTGCTGGCTGCCGTAACCACCGCGTATGCGCCGAGGCCGCCAAGAACGGGCACCTGGAACTCATGAGGTGGCTGAGGGGCAAAGGCTTTCGATGGAACGATATCGTGTGTACCAACGCGGCGGCAAGCGGTCACCTTCACGTTCTAGAGTGGGCCTTGGACAATGGGTGCTCTCTGAACGCTCGCGTAGCCTCTGCCGCAGCGGGGGGAGGCCATCTCGCCATCCTGCAGTGGTTGCGCCAGCGCGGGTGCCCGTGGAAAAAGAGCGTCTGTGCGCGGGCGGCAGGAGGAGGCCACCTGCATGTCATCATGTGGGCGACGGCCAACGGGTGCCCGTGGGGCGGCAAGGTGTTTCTCAGGGCGGCGGCCGGAGGCCATATGGACGTGATTCGGTGGGCCAATGCAAACAACGCCAACGGCGCCGTCACCATGCACGCAGGAGAGATGTGCGCGTTGGCCGCGTCGGGTGGCCATCTGCCCGTGGTCCAGTCGCTCAGCGGCCACATCTTGTTTGGGTATGCCAATATGGAGGCACAAGCGGCGCGAGGGGGTCATGTACACATCTTGCGGTGGCTTCGGGACCACGGACATCTGTTGCGCACCCCCTGTGCGTCCTCTATGGCGGCGCTACGCGGCGATCTGCCCCTTTTAAAGTGGTTCGTGGGCAACAGGTGGCCCTGGCACGATGATGTCTGCGCCCACGCGGCAGAGCGGGGGAGTTTGGAGATGATCAAATGGGCGCGGGCCAACAGCTGCCCTTGGGGCGAACATGCGTGCAGTTTTGCTGCTTTAGGTGGCCACCTCAATGTCCTGAAATGGCTGAGGGCCAACGGCTGCCCGTGGAACGCTCGCGTGATCGCGCACGCCAGAGAGGGCAACCATCATGAGATGGTCGAATGGGCAATGGCCAACGGGTGTCCCAAAGAGTAGTGTCCTTGTCTGAATCGATCTCGTCTGCGTCATCTTTTCGAGAGGGGCATGGCCTTCCTTACTCGAGGTCGATACTTGTCCCCAAGTGCCCGAGGTGCATCTCTAGGGGAATGACCGAAACAACAAGTCGGCAGAGATTGTCCCTTTCAATAAAGTCGCCCTTTTGTTACACGAGTTCCATCCTCTTTCCAATAACGCACGGCATAGTGCCGGACAAGTGGTTTCGCGTGCAATGGGTCCATTGCACAGTGTACGCGCAAGGAATTGGCCGACTTGCGAGTCGCAACGCTCACCATTCCCTGGGCCCTCTCGGCGTATGCCACGGGCCGCAGGGTTGCGGGCCAATTACAAACACACGTTTCCACGAATCGGGGGCTATTCTCGTGTGTTTGTGCAGAGCGAGTTGGGTGCAAAAGTATCGGCGTGCTCTGAATCAAACGCAGAGCGGGCAAACGGCATGGAGGGGCTAAACGACCTGCCCTACGAACTCGTTCATGTAGTGTTTGACTATACGGACGAGGCCACCGGACATGTTTTGCGTTGCGTGTGTACCTCGTGGCGCGCGCTGTTTCATCGACGGCGTGGCGGATGCCGTCGCAATCACGGGGGCACCGCATGGAAACCCTGCAGGGGCAGTGTGTGTGCGCTACCCATGACCTGCGCGTCCGGATATGCTCGCATGCTGGTGAGCAAAGGGAGATGGGCCCTGCTCGACTGGATGGTTGATCTAACGGGCCCGTTTGGGTACAACAACAACGACGTGGACATGGTGGCCTGCAGGGCAGCCGTGTCTGACGGCGACATGAAGCGTCTAAAGTATCTCAGACAGAACGGGTTCCGCTGCGACTGGCAACGCATAGCGAGGACCGCCGGTCAATATGGTCACTGGCACATCCTAGAATGGATGCTCGCCCATCTCTCCTGTATGAGGAAAAGGGTGCGCGGCCTTGTAAAGGCAGGGATGTGCACGGGCGCCGCCAAGGGGGGACGTTTGACACTGCTCAAATGGCTCATGGCGAGGGGGTGCGGCCGCACCGGCGATGCGCATATTCAGGCGGCACGGCACGGCCACATCGATATACTTGAATGGCTCAAGGCCTGTGGCCGCACCCACTGGCACGGGCACGAAGCTGCCGCATCTAGCGGGCACCTGCACGTCCTCCAGTGGCTCCGCGAAAACGACCCGTCCCACTCGTCGCACGCGGTCACGGCTGCCGCGGCCCTGGAAGGTCACCTGGACGTGGTCAAGCACGCGCATGCCATGGGCCACAGAGTGAGCATACTCGTGAGCAGGTCAGCGGCACGGGGCGGTCGCATCGATGTGCTCGAATGGCTGCACGCCAACGGCTATCCCGTGTGCGGTGATCTGGTCTGTTGCGCGGCCAGGGGTGGCCACAGCGATGCCGCCGAGTGGCTCAGAGCCAGGGGATGTCGTCTCGACGAGCAGTTTTACTGCTATGCCGCGCACGAGGGCCACACGCATGCGATGCAGTGGGCCTATGACCGGGGCTGTCCTGTGAGGGAGGACACGCATCGTCTCTCGCCTACCGCACCTGGGGCAATGTGTGCGCGCACGGCAATCAGGGGCAAACTCGCCGCCTTAAAGTGGTTGAGGGCCCATGGGTGCACGTGGGACAGCCGTACCTGTAGGATCGCGATAAAGGGCGGGCACGTGCGCATGCTCGTGTGGGCCCTAAGGAATGGGTGTCCGTGGGATGCCGAATGCTGCGCCATCGCAGCGCGCTCTGGCCGCATCGAGTTGCTGTGGTGGCTGCGCGCCCGCGGCTGCCCATGGGACGCCAAAACGACCGCGGCCCTTGCCGCGCACGGCGACCTAGCCGATTTGCAGTGGGCGCGCACGAGTGGGTGTCCATGGGACGAGGAGACGTGCGAAAACGCGGCGCAGCGGGGTGCCACCCACATCCTAAAGTGGGCCCACGATCATGACTGTCCGTGGGACGAGAGGACCTGCCAACAACTTGCCTCTCATGGGAACCTAAAGGCACTAAAGTGGGCCAGAGCCAACGGGTGCCCGTGGGATGAGATGACATGTCTTAACGCCGCCTCTCGCGGCGACCTGCCCATGCTCAAGTGGCTCAGAGCCAACGGGTGCCCCTGGGATGCCAGAGCGTATGCATGGGCTTGCACGTACAGCAACGTAAATGTGCGTGTGTGGCTCAAAGCCAACGACTGCCCCACCGGATAGATGTGATAAAGCCTTGCCTTTGGATGCACACACACACGCCTACACACACTCTCTCTCTCATGTGCACCATTACTGTATCGACTGGTATCACTTTACGATTTAGTCCATAATAAGCGCACAAAGTGGTACCAACAGACCGGGAGCGCCCGCGAGTCGATCGCAATGTTTGTATGAACATTGCCCTATCTCAAAGGATGAATGGGAACACGGCTCGATAGAGTTGGCAGAATCGATAAAGAGATCAACCATTTCAACCTATTCTCTAGCTTATTGTACGAGTTCCGCTCCTTTAACATAAGCCATGGTATCACGCAAGCGGTTTCCACATGGTGCCATTGCACGACACATACAACGAGACCGATCGACCCGACCAACCCTACCAAGTCGCGGCCCTAGTCATTCCTTTGGGATCGTCGTGGGCGAGCACCTAATCCAACAACGCGCATCATACGCACCAGAGAATGATTCTGTCAGAGCCAATAGCCATCATCCTACGCTGCTGAGACTCTCTGATTAGTGGGTGTGGATAGACGACGAGCAACGTAACGGTGCCAAGACATCACGCCGAGTAGTTGCCGCGTGTGTGCGTGCGTGGAAAGCATGAGCGGCCACATGTGGGCACCGATTCAGAGTGGCACCGGCAAAATGTTTGGTTGGGCCAATGACCAACGAGGACCAAAAGATGCCAACTCGTGCCAGTACCAAAAGGCACAGCGCGACTGCAAAACACAAGACACACAAAGCAGACAAACAGCGGAAAGGGCAGCACGCAAAGCCATGGAGACGCTAAACGTCGAACTGCTCGGTCTCATCGTTGGGCAGGCCGACGCCCTCACGCGGCCCATGTTGGCCCTCGTGAGTCGCCAGTGGAATTCGGCTCTGGCGCAGCAAAAGGCCTTTTGGAGGGCGGGCGACGGGGGCGCAAAGCGCGTAAGGCTCTTGCACCACAGGTACGAGCACGCTGTTGACTATGCGCGGGGCCTGGCCCGGGCAGGGGAAGCGCGCCGACTGCTCTGGCTCACGGCAAACGCGATCCTTTTGCCTCGCGATGCCATCGTCGCGATGGCCGAGTTGGGCGACATTGCGGCATTGTCAGAGGCGCTCGACAATGGCTGTACCTGGAACTCTGCCGTATGTTCCACGGCAGCAGCATGTGGACACTTGGAAATGTTGCAGTGGGCGCGCGCACGCGAATGTCCATGGGATGCGGCGACATGTGCCAAAGCGGCCCAAAATGGCGACCTTGGATTGCTTGAATGGGCGCGTGCCAATGGATGCCCCTGGAATGCAGACACGTGCACCGAAGCGGCCAGAAACGGTCACTTTGAATTGCTCAAGTGGGCGCACGCCAACGGCTGCCCATGGGACGTAGATACCACTTCTGCCGCAGCAGAGGGTGGCCACTTTGAGATGTTGCAATGGCTGATCGCCAACGGCTGTCCAGTATATGACGACATATGCGCCGTTGCCGCGCGCAAGGGAAATCTGGCGTTGGCGCAATGGTTGCGCGCCAGCGGGCCAATGTGGGGCTCGACGTGCGAGGGAGCGGCCCTCGGAGGCCACGTAGAGGTCCTGCAATGGGCCGTGGCCAGCGGCTGTCCACTGGGCACGGGCACCTATGCGATGGCCGCCCTAGGAGGGCACTGGAGCGTGCTCGTGTGGGCGCATGCCAATGGTTTTCCGTGGGACGCACGCGCATGTTCCGAAGCAGCCAAGCGGGGCGACCTCGAGATGCTAAAGTGGCTGCGCGCACACGGATGCCCGTGGGACATTGGAACATCGATTGCCGCCGCGTATGGCGACCATCTGGATGTGTTGCTGTGGGCAGATGATAACGGATGCCCGCGCCACCAACTCGCGTACGAACAGTGCTTGGAGCGCTTTATGCATGTGGCCAAGGAAACGGTTGAGGAGCGCATCTGCCACTATGGTGGGGCTCAACCTGCACTGGCTCACTGATGCGCTCCCAAGGAATTGCGCTGCCGGCTACCAAATTTGCCCACCCATGCGCACATACATACATACAGATAGACGGACGGTTTTTACCATCGAGCCCTCTCTGCTTTTGTAGTTTAACACAACGGGGGGCGCGATTAAAGAGGTGTCTTTTAACATCTATGGTCAGGCATAGTTGCAGTGGACTGGCCCGAAAACAGAATGAGAAAGACTCTGGTCGATCAATGTCCTACAGGCGACGGCGCGAGTCGTGCTTGGACCAAATGGACAGGACTGCAATCATCCCTGAAAAGCGCGGCAAAAGATATGCTCGCTCGTTTGTTGTTGTTATTGTGAAAGGCGGCTGTCGTATCTGCGTGGTCGCTCATATCCTGTAGAAGCGTGCTCGGGCAAGGTGCGGACTCTTAACCGATCATCTTTGGGTGCGTCGCTCCCGCAAAGCAAACCGTTTTCAACCGATCAAGGGCGTGACCCTGTTGGCCAGCTTGCAGGCACCAACTCGGTGATAGTCACATGTCAGCACCAGTTACACAAATGCGAGCGTAGCTGTGAATGGCATTGTGGATGCCGCGCATACGGTCCCTCCAAAACGATCGACATGTTGTGGTGTATCACAGTGCACGTGCCGTACATGCTTGGAACGATGGGAGAAGGGGGGAGGGCGTGGCAGCCCCGATCGCAAACCTCGCCAGCTTGTGCCATTCTTGGCGCATTAACTTTTCCTCGTGATGCCATAGGCAGAACGCGGTCACCCCGTGCGGCGCGAATCATTGCCACCCAGGCTGGGCCCATCATTACGCACGTGTTTCCGCGCGACACACATTCATACAAGCGGCGGGCGAATCACCGCGTTTGGTGGTGTGGTGCGTGGTGGGGTCGGCACCATTTGACAGTGTGACGCCCACGCACGCCGACAGGGGCGCGCGCACCGGACGATTGCACAAAGATGGACGACCTCCTGCCGACCGAACTGGTGCTCGCCATATTGGAGCACACGGACCCGGCGACGGTACCCCTATTGCGTTGCATGTGCCGCGAATGGAGAGCGCTCCTCCAAAACCACCGCAGGCGCTCGACCCCCGAGAGGGAGGGCCGATATGGACTGCGGTGTGGAATCAGCAGGTGCATGTGCCCCCCTCGGGTGCATGGCGCGCTTTGCGCGAAAGGCGATCCGACACAGGCGCTGGGTCATTGCAGACTGGCTGCTCAATGGGATGGATCTCCGCGAACATGGCGAGAACGTGCGCTGGGTCGCCTGCAAAACGGACGCGTCGGATGGTGATCTTGAGCGCCTCAGAGTTTCCTTTCTCATTGGGGATCGCTCATGTCTGCCTGCAGTGGTGGATAAAGCAGCCAGGTATGGACACCGGCACGTGTTTGAGTGGTTGAGCGCCAACAGTGTACGTCCCTTGACTTTAACGGACAATGCGTGCGCCGCCGCGGCAAAGGGCGGCCACCTGGACCTGGTCAGGTGGCTCCATGACCACGGGTGGAGGTGCGGTTACCGCACCTTTACCGAGGCGGCGGGAAGCGGTCGCGTGGATGCGATCAAATGGCTCAGATCGATCGAGTGCCCTCTGAGCCGCGAGGCATATAATGCGGCCGCGTCCAACGGACACACCAATGTTTTGGAATGGCTCTGTGGTGGTGATGGATATTTGCCATTCAGCACGATCGAGGCCGCGATTCAGGGCGGCCACCTGCACGTACTCGAGTGGGTGCGTAGCAATGGCCACACGCTAAATGCAGCAGCAGCATGCTCCATAGCAGCGGCAGCGGCGGGCCGTCTGGATGCCCTGTGCTGGCTGAGAACGCACGGGCACCAGTTGCACGCGAGCGTATGCTCTGTGGCGGTGGAGCGTGGCCATCTACCTGTGGTCCAGTGGGCGCTCGCAAACGGTTTTGAATGGGCCGATTCCTTTTACAGTAAGGCCCTGGCGCATGGGCACTTGCACATTGTAAAGTGGGCCCACGACCGAGGCTACCCGTGGGGTGACGCTGCAGTGCACAAGGCAAAGATATCAAACGATGGACCCTACGCGCGTGCGGCCGCCGAGGGGGACCTGGCCATACTCCAGTGGTTCAGATCCATGGGGTGCGCGTGGTCCACAAACGTGTGCTCGATCGCCGCTTTCTATGGCCACCTGCATGTGATCGTGTGGGCGAGGGCCTACGGGTGCCCCTGGGACACCCATGTCATCCAAAATGCCCTCTACAACAGTCACTGGAACGTGATCGAGTGGGCCAGAGCCAACGGATGTCCCTGCGACGAGGAGTCGACACACAAGATGCTCGCCAGACTAGAGGGCAACCTCGCGGGGATACAGTAGAGAAACGAGCAAACGATACTCTTGGGGCAGACTGCACTCGGCGGATCATACCATATGGTTGTTGTGAGCAAACAAATTGATAAGAAATCGCAAACGGGAGCGCCTTTGTGGCACCTGCGTTTTACGATACACGCTGACCGATGGCACATTTGTGTGTGCTGTAATAAGTAAAAAAAAAAGAGT
>Ga0255334_1000866_pt1 | contig 17818 bp, 17 predicted proteins | sample EtOH5_35cm_T3_12_FD_202080 | JGI IMG/M metagenome (GOLD analysis project Ga0255334, IMG submission 202080) | Sandy soil microbial communities from University of British Columbia, Vancouver, Canada - EtOH5_35cm_T3_129 | ecosystem: Engineered > Artificial ecosystem > Sand microcosm > Unclassified ...
GAGGTGACGTCCCGGGCTCACGCTGCCGGAACCGGCGGCCCGCAGCCACGGCCAGGCGCCCGTCACCGAGGGACACCCCGGGTGGCCACCTGACGGCCGGCTAGACGTTGAAGCGGAACGCACCCCGGGACGACGGCAGTTGACGGTCGATCCGGGATATGGCGGCTGACCTGCACGACGACCGGTGACCGGTGATGGTGGCAAGCGAGTGTCGATGGCCCTCTCGCGGACCTCCTGCGGACTCGCCACGGACCGGCCGCCGTGAGAAGAAGCTCGGACGCATGCGAAGTGGCGTGCACCGGGGGCCTCGGTGAGCGCTTTTTGCAGATCGCTGGGCCGATGCCAGAACCGCCGTTGCGCGGCCGGGTAGGAGCGCTCTACACACTGGTGGCGCAGCACGGCCATCGTGGGCTCGTCCATCGGTTGCGGGCCGACTTCCGCGGCCTCGAGGCACCCGGCGACGGTGGCGACGGGTGTGCAGTCCTCGTGGTCGACGTCCGCCCGGAGCCGGGCCCTCAGCCGCGCTCCGGTCGCCGTCGAGGCACCGGTCCAGGCAGTGGGCGCGGAGGCTGGGGCCCAGCGGGCTTGGCGCCCACAGGTCATGACAGCGCCGGAGTACCTGGCCCACGCCGACCGAGGCGCATGATGCTGCCCTCACCACCTTCGGGGAGCGAGCCAGTAGCCGATGGCCCGGCACTGTGGCCGTGGCCGTGGCTGCGCCGCCGGCCGCTGCGCTGTCTGGTGCGCCACCTCCGCGTCAGCGGCCGCGGCCCTTGAACCGGCTCATCAGCGAGCGGCGGGCTGCCCAGAGTGCGCAGCCGACGCAGATGTAGACGCCGGGGGTGCTGCTCAGCTCCGCGGCATTGGGGCGAGGTCGCCCGCAGCAACCACAGGTCCGAATCGCGGGCGACGGTGGGCGGTTCGTGGCGCTCATGATCCATGGTGGCTGATTCGGTGCCGATGGCGCCGCCGGGGCACTGCGGTCAGGCGCAGCAGGATGTCGGCATCTGGTTGCGGAACAGGCCTGCGGCGATCCGCAGGCTCTCGGCCATGGTCAGGTAGGGCGCCCAGGTGTCTGCGATGTCGTCGACCGTCATGCCGGCTCTGATGGCGTAGGTCGCGGCGAGCATGATCTCGCCGGCGCCGTCGGCGAGGGCGTGCACGCCCAGGACCTTGCCTGTTGCGGCGTCGGCGACGATCTTCACGGTCCCTCGGGTGTCGCGGTTGACCAGGGCGCGCGGGACCTCTGAGAGGTTCAGAACTCGGGACGTGCAGTCGTGGCCGCGCTCGAGGGCCTCCTTCTCGCTCAGCCCGGCGGAGGCGAGCTGGGGGTTGGTGAAGACCACGGTGGGCAGGCCGGTGTAGTCGACCCGCGCCGCAGGACCGTCTGGGCCGGTCAAGGCGTTGGTGGCGGCGGCGCGGCCTGCGGTGGCGGCGACGTAGACGTACTGCGGGGCACCGGACACGTCGCCTGCGGCGTAGACGTGCGGGTTGGTCGTGCGCTGGAACTCATCCGTGACGACGAAACCCCGCTCGTCGACGTCGACGCCTGCTGCGGCGAGTCCCAGCCCGTCGGTGCGGGCCGCGCGACCGGTGGCGATCAGCAGCCGTTCTCCGCGGACCGCAGCACCCGAGGCGGCCCGTACGACGACCTCGCCTCCGTCGACCGAGACGGCGACGGCGACGGCGTGCTCTTCGAGGACACCGATGCCGTCTTCGGCGAAGACCGCGCGCAGGCGTTCGGCCAGCTCCGGTCGGCCCGTGGAGCCACGCGCCCGACCAGGGACACCCTCGCACCGAGGTGGGCGAAGAGCTGTGCCTGCTCGAGCCCGACGTAGCCGCCACCGATCACCACCAGGGACCTCGGCACCTGATCGAGCTCCATGGCCGTCGTCGACGTCAACCAGTCCACGCCGTCCAGACCCGCCAGCTCGGGCACCGCCGGCTCGGCCCCGGTGGCCACCACGTACGCCCGGGCGCGCAGAGGCGTGCCCTCGACCGCGAGCGTGTCGCGATCAAGGAACCCGGCGTGCCCAGGCACGACCTCGAACCCATAGGCGGCAGCGACGTCGGCGTACTTCGCACCGCGCAGCTGCTCGATCAGCTCGTCCTTCTGCTGAACCAACGCCCGTAGGGCCACTCCACCTGCGGACGTGGGAGCGCCGTCGAAGGGATTGGTCAGGGCGGAGTGTCGGGCGCCGGCGGCCGCCAGGAGCGTCTTGGACGGCACGCAGCCGATGTTCACGCAGGTCCCACCGAGAACGCCGCGCTCGATCAGGACCACGGTGTGCCCAGCCTGCCGAGCGGTGATCGCAGCCGCCATCGCCGCACCACCGGAGCCGACCACCGCCAGGTCCACGTCATAGCCCGCGCTCATGCCACATCCTTCGTCGTCGGTCCCGGTCCAGGCGCCAGCCTGGACCTTCTAGCGCACTGGAAGGTCAAGGCCGGTAGGCTCGGCAGCTGGAGGCGATGTGCGTATCGGAGAGCTGGCCCAGGCGAGCGGCACCACGACCAAGACGCTGCGCTACTACGAACAGGCAGGGCTCCTCCCGGCGCCCGAGCGCACCACCACCGGCTACCGCGACTACGAGCCCGCGACCCTCCAGCGACTGAACTTCATCCGCCGTGGTCAGGCCGCCGGCCTGACCCTGGCGCAGATCCGAGAGGTGCTGCACGTACGAGACGCCGGTGCGGCGCCCTGCCACCACGTCCGCGAGCTGCTCGACAGCCGCGTCCACCAGCTCGACCGCCAGATCGCGGACCTTCAGGCGCTGCGCGAGAACGTCACCGAGCTGCGAGACGCCGCCGCCGCACCTGACCCGGGGGCCTGCGACCCGACCGACGTCTGTCGGTACCTCTGAGCCGCGACCGCCGTCCGCGCATCGGCAGCAGGCCAGGGGGCGGCCGAGAACCGTGACCGGCAATCGCCCGCCGACGATGACCTTCTCCGCCGCCACCGGCAACGGCCAACGGCTCTACAGCCCGAAGGCGCCGCCCTCGAGGAGGATGACGATGCCCAGTCCGATCAGGACGAGGGGGAACAGGACGTGTTCCCAGCGTTCGAGGACTTCGGCGATGGGTCGTCGGGTGGCGACGTACCTGGCGGCCAGGACGAGCACGGCGACCAGGGCGAGGAACACGACGGCGTACGCGGCGGTCGCGGCGGGGCCGACGGTGAGGAAGACCGGGACGTAGACGCCGATGTTGTCGCCGCCGTTGGCGAAGGTGACCGCTGCGACGGTCCAGACGGCGACGGCCTTGCCCGGGTCGTCATCGTCGTCGTCGCGGCCACGCCAGGCCCGCCAGGCGGCGTAGAGGCCCAGGAGCAGGGGTATGAGTCCGAAGTAGGCGATGGCGTCTTCAGGCAGGAAGGCGTTGGCGCCGAGTGCGACCAGGACGGAGGCGATGAGGATGGCGCCGAAGCCGAGGTACTGCCCGGCGATGATCTTGGCGGTGGTGCCTGGGGCGCCGGTGCCGCGGGCGAAGAACAGTGAGAGCACGATGATGTCGTCGATGTTGGTCACCAGGAACAGACCGACGGCCTGCAGGGCGGCTACGGCCAGTTCCATCGAGGGGCCTTTCGGTTGGTTGCGGTGCGAGGCCCGCGCGCTACTCGCGGCTGTGGCCGGGGCGGCCGATAGATCGGACACAGCAGCCTCCGGAGCCCGGCCGGGTCGAATCCACACCCGATAGGCGCTAGCATCGACCCATGCCGATGCTCACCGCAAGTCCTGATGTAAGTGGCCGGGCCGAGCTCGCGCCCGCGGGGGCGTTGTTCCGAGGTCTGGGCGACCCGACGCGCCTGGCGCTGGTGCGCCGCCTGGCGAGGGGCGAGGCGCGGGTCGTGGACCTGTGCACCGAGCTGGGCCTGAGCCAGTCCACCGTGTCCTCACACCTGGCCTGTCTGCGGGACTGCGGGTTGGTCGACTACCGCGCGCAGGGACGCGCGTCGGTCTACCACCTGACCCGCCCTGAACTGCTGGACCTGCTGGCTGTGGCCGAGGGCCTGCTGGCCGCGACCGGCAACGCTGTGGCCTTGTGCCCCACCTACGCAAGTCCCACCACGTCTGACCCGATCACGAAGGAGAGTGCACGATGAGCGACGCCTGCGGCTGCAGCGACGACGAGACCACCCCCGGCGGCGAGGAAGCCGAGGAGCACGAGGCCGAGCGGCTGTGGGAGGTCAGCGAGCTCCGCTTCGCCGCCGTCGCCGGCGTGCTGCTCCTGGCGGGCCTGGTCGCAGGGTCCAGGGATCAGTCCGCCGTTGCGACGGTGCTGAACTGGGTGGCGCTGCTGGTCGGTGCGTGGACGTTCGTCCCCAGCACGATCCGGCGACTGGTCAAGGGCAAGATCGGCGTCGGGACCCTGATGACGATCGCCGCGATCGGCGCGGTGCTGCTCGGTGAGGTCGCCGAGGCGGCCGCGCTGGCGTTCTTGTTCTCCATCAGCGAGGGCCTGGAGGAGTACTCCCTGGCCCGCACCCGCCGCGGCCTGAGGGCGCTGCTGAACCTCGTGCCCGCTACCGCGACGGTGCTGCGCGACGGCGCAGAGACCACGGTAGCTCCCGGTGAGCTGGGCATCGGGGACCTGATGGTGGTCAGGCCCGGGGAGCGGGTCGCCACCGACGGGATCATCCGCACCGGTCGCACCGCCCTGGACGTCTCAGCCATCACCGGTGAGTCGGTGCCCGTGGAGGCCGGACCCGGACAAGACGTCTACGCGGGGTCGATCAACGGATCCGGCGTCCTCGAGGTGGAGGTGACCACCACCGCGCAGGACAACTCCCTGGCGCGGATCGTGCGGATCGTCGAGGCAGAGCAGTCCCGCAAGGGTGAAGCGCAGCGCCTGGCGGACCGTATCGCCAAGCCGCTGGTGCCCGGGGTGATGATCGCCGCCGCGCTCATCGCCGTCGTCGGCAGCCTGCTGGGCGACCCGGGCACGTGGATCGAGCGGGCCCTGGTCGTGCTCGTCGCGGCGTCCCCGTGCGCCCTGGCGATCTCCGTGCCGGTGTCCGTGGTCGCCGCCGTCGGGGCCGCCTCCAAGCAGGGTGTGCTGATCAAGGGCGGTGCGGCGCTGGAGGCCCTGGGCGCGATCCGCGGGGTCGCCCTGGACAAGACCGGGACTCTGACCCGCAACGCTCCCGCTGTCGTCGCCATCGTCGCGGCCCCAGGCTGGACCGAGGAGCGCGTCCTGGAAGTGGCGGCCGCTCTCGAGGCCCGCAGCGAGCACCCCCTAGCCCGGGCGATCTTGGCCGCGGTGCCGGCGGTCACCCCCGCCACCGACGTGGAGGCCGTGCCAGGTGCAGGGCTCACCGGCACGTTCGACGGTCGCAGGGTCCGGCTCGGTCGCCCCGGCTGGGTCGAGGCCGGGTCATTGGCGGGTGAGGTGGAGCGGATGCAGCAGGCCGGCGCGACCGCCGTCCTGATCGAGGAGGACGGCACGCTGCTCGGTGCGGTCGCGGTGCGCGATGAGCTGCGGCCAGAGGCCGCGCAGGTCGTGGCCCAGCTGCGCCGCGACGGCTACCACGTCGCCATGCTCACCGGCGACAACACCCTGACCGCGACCGCCCTGGCCCGCGAGGTCGGCATCGAGGAGGTCCACGCGGACCTGCGCCCGGAGGACAAGGCCGCCCTGGTCGCCCAGCTTCGCACCCAGCGCCGCACCGCGATGGTCGGCGACGGCGTCAACGACGCCCCCGCCTTGGCGACCGCCGACCTCGGGATCGCGATGGGAGCGATGGGTACCGACGTGGCGATCGAGACCGCCGACGTCGCGCTCATGGGCGAGGACCTGCGTCACCTGCCCCAGGCGTTCGCCCACGCCCGCAGGGCCCGGCGCATCATGCTGCAGAACGTCGGCCTGTCTCTGGCGATCATCATCGTGCTCATGCCCCTGGCCCTGACCGGTGTCCTCGGCTTGGCCGCCGTGGTTCTTGTTCACGAGGTAGCCGAGGTCTTCGTCATCGCCAACGGTGTCCGCGCCGGCCGCACCCAGCCCCTGCCGACGGACGTGACTGCTACGACGGCGAGGCCCGAGCAGCCAGCGCTGGCCAGCAGGTGACGGCCACAGACCAGGAACTCCGGGTGGCGGTCACGCCGGCGCGGCGACGCCTGACAGTCGGCCTGGTCGCCGCCCTCGTCGCAGGTATCGACCTGAGTGCTAAGGCGTGGGCGGTGTCCCAGTTGCAGGACCAGGTCGTAGGCCTGGGGGTGGTGGACCTGCGGTTGGCGTACAACCCCGGGGTCGCCTTCTCGGTGGGCGCAGGGGCGCCGGGATGGCTGGTACTGATCGCGACGGCACTCGTGACCCTGGGAGTCGGCGTCGTGGCGTGGCGGGCCGCCGCGGGCGGCCCCGGATCGCGGCTCATCGCGCTGGCCCTGGTCCTCGGTGGCGCCACAGCCAACCTCGCCGACCGGGCCATGGACGGCGTCGTCACCGACTACCTGCACACCGGTTGGTTCCCCACCTTCAACCTCGCCGACACCGCCATTGTGACCGGCGCCGGCCTTCTCATTCTCCTCGCCGCTACGGGCCGCGGTGCAGCCGGCAGCGCGCCCGACCGGGAGTGACATGAGGACCGCGACCCCGCTCGCCATCGACAGGACCAAGCGCAACGAAACGGCGCCGCGTGGTGAGCGCCACGGCGTTTTCGACGTCCTGCTGGCGGGGGTCCTCCTCGGAGCGCTTCTCACCGGTTGCACCCCGGCGGTCACCGGGGGCTGGACGGAGCAAGGCACGCAGGCCGGGTACGTCTCCGGCGACGGCACCATCGCCACCTGGGACACCGGGCAGCGCGGCGAGCCGGTCCGACTCCTCGGCGTGGACTTCGCCGGCGCCGACGTGGACACCGCTGCATGGCTCGGCGACGTCGTGGTGCTCAACACCTGGTATGCGGCGTGCCCGCCCTGTCGCGCCGAAGCGCCCGACCTCGTCGCCGCAGCACAGGACTACGCCGAGGACGGGGTGCACTTCCTCGGCATCAACGGCACCGACGACGCCGGAGCCGCCCAAGCCTTCGAACGCAACTTCGCGATCCCCTACCCGAGCATCGCCGACACCGACGGGACCGCGATCGCCGCCCTGCAGGGCAGGGTGCCCGTCGAGGCCGTCCCCACCACCGTGGTCCTGGACCGCCAAGGCCGAGTGATGTCGCGCATCATCGGCCGACTGGACCCCACCACCCTGCGCGAGCTCATCGACGCAGCGCTGGCGGAGAGCGCGTGACCACTGGGTTCTGGGAAGACCTGGCCAGGGTGTTCCAGGAGACGGCGTTCGCCGGGCCGATGCTCCTGGCGGTCCCCGTGGCGATCCTGGCCGGGATGGTCTCCTTCGCCTCACCGTGCGTCATCCCGCTGCTACCCGGGTACTTCGCGTTCGTCTCCGGGATGACCGGTGCCTCCACAGGGGAACGATCCAAGGCGGTCCTTCTGACGGGGGTCGGCCTGTTCGTCCTGGGGTTCTCCGCGGTGTTCGTCCTGCTCGGGGTCGCCTTCGGTGCCCTGGGCGTCGCGGTCCGACCGTGGATGGCCGTGATCATGCCCGTGATGGGCGCCGTCGTGGTGCTGATGGGCCTGTCCTTCCTGGGTTGGATCCCCGGGCTGCAGCGCGAGCGGCGCATGCACCTCGCCCCCCGCCAGGGGCTGCTCGGCGCACCCCTGCTCGGCATCGTCTTCGGGCTGGGCTGGGCGCCCTGCATCGGACCGACCCTGGCGACCGTCCTGTCACTGTCGCTGAACGAGGCCAGCGCCCCACGGGGTGCGCTCCTGGCTGCCGCCTACGCCGCCGGGCTCGGGGTCCCGTTCCTGCTGATCGCCCTGGGCGCACACCGCTCCACAAAGGCAGTGACCTTCCTGCGCGAGCACCGGGTCGCGATCATGCGGACCGGTGGAGCGATGCTGGTCCTCATCGGCCTCGCGCTGATGACCGGGCTGTGGACCACCTGGACCCAGAGCCTCCAAGGATTCATCGGAGGATTCGTCACCGTCATCTGACTCCTCCCCGCCCGTAGCCCTGCCGACGAACAGACACCCACTGTCATGGCACCCACCGAGCTGGGCGCACCCTGTTGGCAGCTGCTGCCCTGATCCTGGCTGGCTGCTCAGCGCCTGCGGACACCGACGCTGCCCCCGCGCCGGGTGCCACAGGAGCCCCGACGGGCGAAGGCCTTCCCAGCGACCACGTCCACGGCGTCGCCTTCAACCCCGCCGACGACAAGGTCTACCTGGCCACTCACGACGGCCTCTTCCGGTACGACCAGACCGGCCCGGTCCGCGTCTGCCCGGTCATCGACCTGATGGGATTCACCGCCGCCGGCCCCGACCACTTCTACTCCTCCGGCCACCCCGGAGCCGGCGTGGACATGGCCAACCCCGTCGGGCTGATCGAGTCCACCGACGCCAGCCAGACGTGGTCGACCCTGTCCCGCGAAGGACAGACCGACTTCCACACCCTCACCGCATCGGAGGCAGGTGTGGCCGGCTTCGACGGGACCGCAGTGCTGAGCACGAGCGACGGGCGGACATGGCCACCCTGGAACCACCGGTCACCACCTTCGCCCTGGCAGCCTCACCGGACGGGACAACCCTGCTCGCAACGAGCCAGTCCGGTCCCGCGCGCTCCACCGACGGCGGCACCACCTGGGACGTCGCCCCCGATGCGCCCCTGCTGCAGCTCGCGTACTTCGCCGACGACCAGACGGTGGTCGGGGTCGCACCCGACGGCGGTGTCTCTCTCAGCACCGACACGGCAGGAACCTGGGCCGAGCGCGGCACTGTCGAACGGGCCCCTCAGGCCGTCACAGCCCGCACCCAGCCCGACGGTGAGCTCGAGATCCTTGTCGTCACCGAGGGCGCCCTGCGGCGATCCGTCGACAGTGGCTCGGCGTTCACCGGCTAACTCCCCGAGCCTCCGTTCACCACCCGCACGACATCGGACCGGCAAAGTGATGCGTGCGGCCAGACCTCAAACCCGGCGGGCCACGTGTGCAGGCGGCATCGCCATGCGTGCCATGACGCGTGCAGTCGGGCGATCATCACCCGCGGCGATCGCAACGACGCCCTCGATGACGTTGTGGGCCACCGTGGACGGCTGCAGGGGTAGCCCGCCACGGGCCAGCTGCTCGGCCTCCGTAGAACCAAGCTCGGCGTTGGGGACCTCTTGACCATCAAGGCCCGGCCACGCCGAGGGAGGACCCCAACCGCGGCACATCGTCGTGTCAGTCGCGAGCCGGGAGGAACTCGGCGACCCGTACGGCGACGAGCCAGGGCGCGCCCGCGCGCAGGCGGCGCTCCAGGCGAGCTTGGACGGTCCAGCTTGCCGCGGTGCAGCCATTGCAGGCACCTCGCATTCGGACATACACCACGTCGGCACGAACGCCCAGCAGATCGATGCCGCCCCCGTGGCTCGCGACGTACGGACCGGTCTCGTCATGGACGACCTGCCTCGCGAGCCGGGCCAGCACGCAGTCCCGCCCCTCGGCGAGGGAGCTCTCGCCGAGGGTTGCGACAGCGTGCTGAACGGCCTCCCGCACCACACCTCCGACGCCGGCCCAGTTGTTTCCGCTGGCGAGCGTCGTGACAATCGCTCCGTCAGCTGCAACGTCGGCCAGGACGCCAGCCGAGATGAGTTGGGCGATGTAGGGGTCTGCACGCAGCAGTGCGTCATCCCCGCCGGGGAGGCCGCCCGCCACGTGCCAACGGACGGTCGACGTGTCGTCGGTCCGCTCCGGATGCACCGCCACGGTGGTCCCCGATGTGTCATCCGCGAGGACGGCTGTAGCCGTCCGGCCCGCCGAGGTGGTCATGTGGAGACGATCGCCACGGTGATCGCGTGGGCCACCCAGGCCAGGACCCAGGCCAGCGCGCCGTACGTCACGAAGGCCAGGGCGGGCCAGCGCCAGGAATTCGACTCCCGGCGCAGGGTGACCAGGGTCGAGACGCACTGCAAGGCGTACACGAAGAAGACTAGGAGCGCGACCATTGTCGGCGCCGTGAAGAGTGGTTGGCCGGCGTCCTCACCCGACGTGCGGGTGAGACCTTCGAGGGCCGCTTGCGGGTCCTCAGGGTTTTCTGCGGCCGCGACTTGGCCGAGGGTCGCGACGAACACCTCTCGGGCCGCCATCGCGCCGATGAGGCCAACGTCGATGCGCCAGTCGAACCCGAGTGGTTCGAAGACCGGCTCCACCGCCCGGCCGACATCGGCGGCGTAACTGTGGTCCAGGACGTAAGCAGTGGCCTGTGCATCGCCCATTCCTTCGGTCTCAGCGGCGCGCGTGGGAAACGACATGAGCGCCCAGAGGACGACCGTGGCGCCGAGGATGATCGTGCCCGTCTTGCGCAAGAAGTGCTTGGCCGGTGTCCAGACCTGTCCACCCACGCTGCGGGGCGTCGGCACCCGGTAGGGAGGAAGCTCGAGGTAGAACGGCACGACGCCACCGCGAAGGAGGGTCGCGGAGAGGAGAGAGGCGACGCCCATTGCCGAAGCGGCGCCGAGGACGTAGAGGGCCAGCATCGCCAGGCCCTGTGCACTCAGCGGCCCCACCGTCCCTTCCGCGGGGACCAGCATCGCGACGAGCAGGACGTACACGGGCATGCGCGCGGAGCACGGCATCAGCGGGATGACGAGCATCGTGGCCAGCCGGTCGCGGGAGGACGGCATGGTGCGAGTGGACATGATGCCGGGAACTGCGCATGCGACCGATGACAGCATGGCGACGAAGGCCCGCCCGTCGAGGCCGGACAACGCCATGATTCGGTCCATCAGGACCGCGGCTCGGGCTAGGTAGCCGACTCCCTCGAGCAGTGCCAGGAGGACAAAGAGCAGGGCGATCTGTGGAATGAAGACCAGAACCCCACCGATGCCGCCGATGAGCGCCCGGTCCACGAAGTCAGCGACCACTGGCTGGTCGATGTGCGTTGCGGCCAGACGCCCGAGCCAGGCAAAGAGCGTCTCGATCAAACCCTGGACGGGCGCGGCGACGACGAAGATCGTCTGGAAGAACGCCGTCATCACACCCGCAAACGCGACCAGACCCCACACGGGGTGGAGGAGGACCTGGTCGATCCGATCGGTAGCCATTGGCGGGCCGGCCGGGCGGTAGCGCGCCCGGTCCAGCACCGACGTGGCCCATGCCGCGCAGCCCTCCTCGTCCTCCGGAGGAAGGATCACCGGCGAAGCCCACTCGGTCCAGGTCAGCAGGCTCGCACGCAGTGCGCCGACGCCGCGCCCGCGGTGGCCGATGACGACCTTCACCGGTACCCCCAGCGCCGCCGACAGTCCTTCAGGGTCGACGGCGCCGCCTCGCCTGCCGAGCTCGTCGGTCATCGTCAAGACCACGGCACAGGGGATTCCCGTCCGCTGTGCTTGCGCGACCAGGCCGAGCGTGCGGCGCAGGGTTGTCGCGTCGACTACGACAAGCAGCGCGTCGGGGACGACCTCGCCAGGCAGGCGCCCCGCTAGGTGGTCGGCGACGATCTCTTCGTCGGGGCTGACAGGGTCAAGACCGTAGGTACCCGGCAGGTCAACGATGCTCACCCGCCGCTCACCGTCGGAGACGAGCCCACTTGTCCGCGTGACGGTCACGCCCGGGTAATTGGCGGTTCGCACCCTCAGTCCGGTGAGGTGGTTGAACACCGAGGATTTTCCCGTGTTCGGAGCACCGACTATTGCGATGCTCGTCCCGTCAGTGGTGACTCTGGGCTCGGTGTGGCAGGCGCTCACCGTGGCACCGCCACCAGGACCCGGTCCGACAAGGACCGACGGAGGCAGAGATCCGTCTCGCCGATGCGAAAGACGGTAGGACTGCCGAGCGGTGCACGCCGTAGGCAGCGCACCTGGGCGTCGAAGACGAAGCCCAGATCGGCCAGTCGCCGGCGCACCGCGGGGCCAAGAACGGGGTCCAGACCTGCGACGCGGCCGACCGCACCTCGGTGCAGCGAACTCAGACGCGTCACCGTTGGCGTGACGTCGTCTGGCACGCTCGCGACCGTGCCGCGCTCCTCAGGTCTCATGAACTGAAGTTAGCGGTGCCTTACCTAACCCCACCGGGCCGATAGTCCCTCCTCCGATACTGAGGAGCCCGGGAAGGCTAGGCGCCGGCCGAAGTGCATCCTGCAGATCTCGCCTGCCCCTGACCAAGCGTGCCGCCGACGTCCTGGCCTACTTCGAACGGCCGCCTGGAGCACCTACTCGGCACCGCGCTCGGCTTCCGCAACCTCACCAACTACATCGCCCGCAGCCTGCTCGAGACCGGCGGCTTCAGACCCGACTACACCCTCATCTGCGATGAGCCCGTTATGTACACGGCTGCGGCGACCGTGGGTCGCAGCACGATGAGCAACCCCACCCCGCCACACGGGGCGCCATCGGCCGACCGTTCCGCTCGTGGTGATGGGCGACGACATGGGCCGCGGACGGATGGGGCGCGTTCGACCGTACTCACAGTCACTGGTGCGGCCAGGACGGTGGCTATGTGCGCCCGACGTCGCGGCGTCGGAACCCGAGCAGTCCGACAATGACGAGCGCAACAGCGGTGCCGAGGACCCAGCCGAGCGGCGTTGGGTCGAGGTGTCCCCCCGGCAGCTTCGGCAAATGGGTGAACGGGGACAGGTCGAGCAGCGTCTGGCCGACCTGGTCGAAGGCGTCGAGGAGCAAGAGCACGAGGAAGGCGACCCAGGCGGCCCAGGCTGCGGGTGCGAGCCTGGGCACCAGGCCGAACAACGCGGCCACGATTCCGGTGAGGACCCAGACGCCGATCAGCTGCACCATGGCTGCACCCAGCAGCCGGGGTATCTGTCCGCCGACGTCATCGACGGTGATGCCGTAGACCAGTCCACTGACCAGGCCGGCCGCGGCCAGTGCCGCCGCGGGGCCGAGCAGGGAGAAGGCGAGGTGGCTGGCGATCCAGCGGAGTCGTGCGGTGGCGGTGGCGAGCACGGGCTCGGCGCGGAACTGTTCCTCCTCCGTGCGGAGCCGGAGCCCGGCTTGGACGGCGTAGCCGGCGGCGATGATGCCCAGGATGCTGAAGGTGCCGGCGAGGAACACGTCGCTGGCCCCGGCGCGTCCGCCGAGCCGTTCGAACATGCTTCGGAGCTGCTCGCTGTCGGCGAAGACCTCTCCGGCGCTCTCGGCGGCGCCGGCGAAGACCCCGGCGATCACGGCCAGCCCGACCACCCAGCCGAGCAGCGGTCCCCAGTGGAGCCGCCAGGCTAGGGCGAGCGGCCCGCGTAGCCCCGGGGTCGCCCGGGCCGGGCCGAGTCCGGGTCGGACCAGCCCAGCGCCGACGTCGCGTCGGGCCGAGAGCGCCACCGCCGCGGCCGTGAGCGCGACGACCAGCACGGCGAAGAGGGCGAGGAGCCACCATCTTTCTGTGGCGAAGGGTCGGATCTCGTTCGCCAAGCCCAGCGGGGAGAGCCACGACAGCCAGGGCCCGCCGTCGACCGCGCCGGTTGCATCGCTCGCGGCGCGGAGTACGAAAGCGGCGCCGAGCACGGCCCCGCCGATGCCCCGCGCGGCCGCGGCGCTCTCCGTGAGTTGGGCCACTACCGCTCCGACGGCGGCGAACGTGCACCCGACCGCGGCTAGCTTCAGCCCGGCCGCCAGCGACCCGGCGGCGGGCAGTCCTTGTGCGACCTCGCCGCCCGCGGTGACCAGCGCCAGCACGAGGTTGCCGGCCCATGTCACGGCCAGCGCCGCGGCCAGGCCGGCGTGCCGGCCGGCCATGGTGGCCCCGAGCAGGTCACGTCGACCGGCCTCCTCGTCGGCGCGGGTGTGCCTGATAACGATAAGCAGGCTCACCAGCCCGTACATCCACAGCAGGTCATCGGAGGACCATGTAGCCAGAGCACCGCGGTTCTCGGCGTAGAGGGGCCCGTGGAGCATCAGCATCCCGGGGCTCTCGGCCAAGCCGACGTAGCCGGGCGACGCGTTCTGGACCCCCAGGATCGGGTAGCCGGCCAGGAGCACGATCCACGCCAGCAGCAGCCAGCGATCCCGACGCAAGATCACCCGGACCAGGGCACCAGTGCCAACCACGGAGTCGCCCCAGGAGCCGACCGAGGTGTTCATCGGGTCCCGCCGGGTCCGGGTTCGGCGAGGGAGGGCTGGGTCTCGTAGTGGCGCAGGAACAGCTCCTCCAGGGTTGGTGGCTGACAGACCACGCTGTGAACCCCAGCGGCGCCTAGGAAGCTCAACACGCCCGGCAACCCGGCGCTGTCCACCCCGAACCGGACCCGGGTGCCGTCAACCTGTAGATCCTGGACACCGCCCAGCCCACCCAGTTCCTGGGTCGAGCCGGTCAGCTCGACGGAGACCGAGGTGCGGGTCAGGTGCCGCAGCTGCGCGAGCGTTCCGGTTTCTACCGCCCGCCCGGCGCGGATGATGGTGACTCGATCGCACAGCGCCTCGACCTCGTTGAGGATGTGGCTGGACAGCAGCACCGTCCGCCCTCGTTCCTGCTGATCCTCGGCGATGACCTGGCGGAACTCCGCCTCCATCAACGGATCGAGCCCGGAAGTGGGCTCGTCGAGCAGCAGCAGCTCGGCGTCGGAGGCCAACGCCGCGACCAACGGAACCTTCTGCCGGTTGCCCTTGGAGTAGGCGCGGCCCTTCTTCCGCGGGTCGAGGTCGAACCGCTCGAGCAGCTCGTCGCGGCGCTTGCCGTCCAGGCCGCCGCGCATCCGACCGAGGAGGTCGATCACCTCACCGCCGGTCAGGCTGGGCCACAGCGCCACGTCGCCGGGGACATAGGCGATCTGGCGGTGCAGCTGGGTGGCGTCGCGCCAGGGGTCTCGCCCCAACAGCCGGGCCGAGCCGCCGTCGGCGCGCATCAGACCGAGCAGGATCCGGATCATGGTCGTCTTCCCGGCCCCGTTGGGCCCCAAGAAGCCATGCACCTCACCGGCGCCGACACTTAGGTCCAGGCTGTCCAGCGCGCGAGTCGGCCCGAAGCTCTTGCGCAGGCCGGCCACCGCGATGACTGCCTCGGCAGTTGTCGACGTCATCTGTATTCTCCCTTCAATGGCCCTGCCGGGCGTGGACACACCGGACCCCTGTGCTCAGGCGCGGCGAGCGGCGCCGAGCAGATAGTCCCCGCGGATCCGAGTGACCGAGCCCAGGATCTGCAGGCCGTGGCGAGGCAGTTCGTCGAGGAACTGCTCGGCTGTGAACCGATCCTGTTCGGGATGGTCGAACAGTGCCCGGTAGCTGGGCCGGGCCAGGGCGTGTGCGGTGACCTCCTCGAAGTAGAAGACCCCGCCTGGGCGCAGCACCCGGGCGATCTCGGCCAGCGCGGCGCGCCAGTCCTCGATGTGGTGGACGATCGCGAAGTCGAACGCGGCGTCGTATGCCTCGTCGCCCGCACCGAAGACGCCCTGCAGGTCGGTGGCATCGCCCACGGCCAGCCGCACCCGGTCGGAGTAGCGGCGCAGGCGTCGCTCGGCCTTACCGATCATCTGGGGGTCCAGGTCGACCGCGTCGACGTGCCCGGCCCCGAAGTAGTCCAGAATCAGCCTGGTGCCGTGCCCCGACCCGCAGCCGATCTCCAGGGCACGGGAGCCCGCCGGCGGCGGACCGCCGAGGCGGCGCAGGATGGGCGCCTCGTACCAGCGCTGCAGCGCCCGGCGGGCTGGATTGTCTACCGCCCACGTCTCGGTCCGGTTCATCAACATCGCCCGCTCCTCTCCCACTGCCCAGATCCAGCATCCTGAGTGGATGGCACCCGAGTCTGACGATCTATCCGACCGTCAGGTTAACATCCGCATATGACGATGATGCAGGAGGAGCGGGCGATGTTGGCCCCGGCAACGGCGCTGTTTCGCGGGTTGGCCGATCCGGTGCGGCTGGCGATTGTGCGGCAGTTGGCGTCGGGGGAGGCGCGGGTGGTGGACCTGGAGCGCCGGCTCGGGTTGGCGCAGTCCACGGTGTCGGCGCACCTGGGGTGCCTTCGCGAATGCGGCCTGGTCGAGTACCGAGCGGTGGGCCGTCAGTCCTTCTACTCGCTGACCCGCCCGGAGCTGATGGACCTGCTCGCTTCGACCGAGACCCTGCTGGCCGCAACCGGGCAGGCGGTCGCTCTGTGCCCCACCTACGGCACCTCGTCGGCCAAGCGGGAGACCTGTCCGCCGAGATGATCCCCGAGCCTCGCGGCTCCACCGACTTCGGGCCGGGCGCCTCGAGGAGGCCCAGCACGCGGGCAGCGACCCCACCGCCGTCCGGGTCGAACCATGGGACGGCGGCGCTGTCGAGTGGTTTGCCGTCGCCGGATGGGCTGCGGGAAACGTGCCGCTCGCCTCGGATCTCCTCAACCAGGTCGTTGAGGGCAGCGACATGCGGCTCGCGCAGTCGCGCGCGCTTGGTCGCGAGGAACCGCTTCGACCGGTGAGCGCGAGGCGACGTCGGTCAGCCTCGGCCCTCGAGCTCCACGATGCGCACGTGGCCGTCGTTGCGGTTCGCGAACGGACGACCGCCGAAGTCGCGGCGGAATCCGGCGATGAGTGCACGCTCCGCGGCCTCCGGCTCGGCTCCGGGCGTCGGCAGCCAGGCGACCACCAGATCGTCGGCATCGGTGAGCTGCCAGATGAACCGGCCACCCCAGTGCGGCGCACCCTGGCCGAGACCGTGCCGGCGGTACTCAGCGAGCCGGGCCCGCAGGCCGCGGTTGTCCGCCGCGCCCGGACGAGCCTTTCCGATGTAGAGAACCTGGGCGCCCTCGATCCAGGCCTCTTCGAGTGTCTCGACCGGCACTGACGGATCCCGACCGTTCCGGCGACCCACAGGGCCGGTGTTCCGGAACGTGACGCGGGCGGCCGCGGTCAGGGCCGCGATGGCGTCACCGATCGGGTCGGGCGTGAATGGCACGGCTGGTCCTCTCGATGTCTCGTGGGCGCGTTGCGGCGCTTCCGCGGTTCCTGTCACCGGTCACAGACGTAGCCCGGACCGGGCGCGGACGGCAGGCCGATGGCGCGTTCCTCGTGTGCGCGTCCGTCGATCACCGGACCAGCCGTGCTGGGCTGGCGGGTCGCGCCCAGGAAGGAACCGGCCGAGTCGACCCGCAGCCCCGCGGCGACGACGCTGGCGCTGCGCTCGGCCAGCGACTGACGGAGCCCGTCGGGAAGCGGCACAGGCCGGTTGGCGTAGGCATCGCCGGCGTCAACCCATGCGGCCGTGTCGGGCTGGTCGGCAAAGAGCAGGCACGCCACCTGCACGCCGCGGGCTGGGGCCGTGAGGTCCGGATCAGTGACCGCATCGCGCAGGACGAACCCGAGGTCGACTGCCGCGATCAGTCCGCGGTGCACCTCCAGACTCGCCGCCTGCAGGTCGGCGCGCTGGGCCATGGTCGCCGGACCGGCGTGCCCGCCAAGATCGGCGGAGATCTCCCGCAGGGACGCACGCAGCTCGGCCCCGCAGCGCAGCAGTTCGGGGTCCACGCGGCGGGCACGGCCTGCGATCTGCTCCAGCTCGCCGCCCAGCCGGCCCCAGGCCTCGTCGAGCTGGGCGAACGCCGGCTCCAGCCGTTGCCTGTGCTGCTCAGCATCGACCACACCCAGGTCCGCCGCCGCGGCGACGATCCGGCCGCCGGTCAGCGTCAGGTCCCGTTCCACCTTGACGGTGAACAGCACGTCGGCCACGGTCGGTGCCGCGGCCAGAGTCCGACGAGCCTGGACGTCCCAGGATGCGACCGCCTGCTCCAGGCGCGCGGGCTCGACCGGGTCGCGGTGCTGACCGTTCAACCCGGCGGGCCAGCGACCCTGCAGGTAGGACGCCGCGAGGTGTTCGGCCGTCCCCACTCGCACCAGCAGGTTGTGCGACTGGTCGGCCG
>Ga0255334_1000868_pt1 | contig 17796 bp, 13 predicted proteins | sample EtOH5_35cm_T3_12_FD_202080 | JGI IMG/M metagenome (GOLD analysis project Ga0255334, IMG submission 202080) | Sandy soil microbial communities from University of British Columbia, Vancouver, Canada - EtOH5_35cm_T3_129 | ecosystem: Engineered > Artificial ecosystem > Sand microcosm > Unclassified ...
ACTGCCTGGCGAGGCGCAGAACAAACCCCCTCCGAGCCACTGTTGTTGCAGCTTGGACAAATGTATGCTCAAACGGATATCTTATCGACCGACCTGTGTCGTGCCATGGAATGTGCGGAACAACCCACCCAGGCCAAAGAATTCGACTTGATTATGCTGGCGCGGCGCGGTCAGTTTCAGGCCTTACTCAGTGCTTTCGAGCACTTGGCTGCGGCAATGGGTCAGAAGACGGGGGAAGCGTCGGCACTCTTGAATCGTTGCCGGCAAATGCAGATGTTTTATCTGCGACGAAATGACGATTTAGCCAAACGGATTGGCGCAGAATTATTTGAGCGAGGATTGCTAGGTGACTGAACATAATAAATTTTCATCGGTGGGGGAGATTCAGGAATCGTTTTCGGAGATGGGCTATATCTGTAGCCAAACGATCGCGACTTGTCTTTATGTGGCGCACAATTTGGGTCGCCCGGTACTTGCCGAAGGGCCGGCCGGTGTCGGCAAGACCGAGCTGGCAAAGACGCTGGCGATGTATTTGAATCGCCCCTTGGTGCGTTTGCAATGTTACGAAGGCCTAGATGAAGCTAAGGCTATCTACGAGTGGAAGTATGGCAAGCAGTTGTTGTATATCCAATTGCTTAAAGAAAAGCTCAACGAAATTATGACGGGCACCTCCGATTTAAACTCGGCGATGGAGCGGTTGCACAGTCATGAGGATGTTTTCTTTTCGCATAACTTCCTTGAACCCCGGCCATTGCTCAAAGCACTGGAGGCCGAGCAAGGCTGCGTTCTGCTGATCGACGAAATCGACAAATCGGATCACGAATTCGAGGCGCTGCTGCTGGAAATCCTCTCCGACTTCCAGATCACTGTCCCCGAGATTGGCACCATCAAAGCCAAAGTGCAGCCGTACGTCATCCTCACCAGTAACAACACCCGAGAGATGAGTGATGCTTTAAAGCGTCGCTGCCTCCATCTCTACATCCCCTATCCCGACAAGGCGTTGGAAAGTCGTATTGTTGAGACCAAGGTGCCTGGCATTGGCCAGTCGTTGAAAGCTCAGTTGGTCAGCTTTATTCAGCAGACGCGTGAGATCGACCTTAAGAAACATCCTTCGGTTAGCGAGACCGTCGATTGGGCCAAAGTGTTGGTGCTGTTGCATGCCAATTCGCTGGACGACGAGATGGTGCGTTCCACGCTTAATGTTTTCCTGAAATTTGAAGAGGACATCAAGCGGATTGATAAAGAGGTGGGCAAGCTGATAGCCCATGCCCGCAAAGACGCCGGGTTGGAAATGTATGCACCGAACGCTTGAAGACTTTATCCAGGCCGTTCGGGGCGCGGATATTCGTGTTTCCGTCGCCGAGACCCTGGAGGCTTTCGAGACGGTGCGCGTCGTCGGCTATCAGGACCGGCAGATACTCAAAGACGCACTGTCCGTTACGGTCGCCAAAACCTGGGAGGAGAAGCAGCGCTTTTATGACGCCTTTGAGCGTTTTTTCACCTCCGACGTTTTTGGTGAATCCGCCCTAGGCGGCGCCGCACCGACCGAAGATGCTCAAGAAGACGATCTTGAGCCGCACCCGCTATTGGACGAAGCCGGCCAAGATCAGATTGTCGAGATGCTGCTCTCTGGCGACAAGGTCGGGTTGAACACCGCCCTGCGTGAAGCCGCCAGAAATGTCGGCATGAGCAACATCAGCTTCTTCACCCAACGCGGCATTTATCTGCAACGTATCATGCGACAAATGGGGCTGGATGCTGTTGATCGGCAACTGGCATTACTCGAAGATCAAGGTCAGGGCGATTCGCCCCGAGCCGAGAAGCTACGCGCCGCACGCGGCTATTTTATTGATCAAGTCCGCGAATTTGTGCAGACGCAGATGAAAATGTACTCCGGCGCGGCGACTAAAAATTTACGCGAAGAGTCGTTGTCAGAGCGTAATTTGGCCCGAGTGGATCCCGAGGATTTCGACCGGATGCGAACCTTGGTTCAAGCAATGGCCCGTCGACTGGCTCAGGTGCATGCGCGGCGGGCCAAACGCTCACGGCGTGGCATGATCGACCTGCGCCGAACGTTACGCGCCAACATGGGTTACGACGGTGAGTTGTTCGATTTGCGCTGGCGGCGTACTCGTATCGACCGCCCGCAGGTGGTGGTGATCTGCGATGTCAGTCGTTCTGTGGCGGCTTATTCGCGGTTCTTGTTGATGTTTCTGTACAGCATGACCGAAGTGATGTCGCGCATCCGCACCTTCACCTTCTGCTCGGATGTGGCAGAAGTCAGCGACATCATGACCAACTCGGACATTGCCGAAGCGTTGTTGTCGGCCCAGGCCGCTGCGCCGATAGGTTCTACCGACTATTCCCGTGTTTTTCAAACTCTAGGAACGGACTATCTAGATGCCTTCACCTCCAAAACCATGGTGCTGATACTGGGTGATGGCCGTAACAACTATGGCGAGCCGGGAGCTGCTCACCTGCGTGTATTACAACAACGTTCACGGCAAATTATCTGGCTTAACCCAGAGCCACCCGTGAGCTGGGACACGGGCGATTCGGTGGTCGCCAGCTATCAGCCATTCTGTCAGATGATGAAGGAATGCAGCAATCTTCAGCAGTTGCGGCAGTCGATGGACACGATGCTGCGCCTATCAATGCGGGCGGCATAATCGTCGTAAGAAAAAAAGCAAATATCGTAGGGTTGACTATACTTCTCCAAGAGACACCGAAAGTATCTTAAGGAGGAGATAATCATGTTTTTATTGAAAAAATTTATGATTAGGGCGGGTTTCGGAGTGGCCGGGCTATGGTCGGCAAATACGAGCGCTTTGTCCTATGGCACGGTCGATGCGGCAGCTTTCGAGCAAGCAGTGGCCGCCTATCGCGATGATCCGACCTACCTGGTCAAAAACCTGGAGTTGTTGCGGGCGCTCACCCCTGAGCAGCTCAGCCAGGCAATCGAACGACTGGACATGACCCATTATGCCTACCTGCATCCAGTAGTGATTAAAGGCAAGGAAGTTCCCGAGCTGGTGAATCAACCCGTGGAGAATGTTTCCGTCATGGTGGTACGAGGCGGGCGCATGCAGCCCATCCCGTTCCAGATTGATGAAATGGATCAGAAGGGCTGGGTCTATTTGCCCGAAGTCTCGCCCAACAAGGCTGCGGGAACCCATGGGAAGATTGACTCGTTAGATGAGTTGGTATTCATGTACCGCGATGCCGGATACGAAACCTATGTGCCGGCGAAACACGGTGAGATCGAAGGGCAGATTGTCAAGGAGCTGACTTTCCAGCACCAAGGCAAGGCGCGCTACGTTTATCTGATGCAGAGCGATAAACAGCGCAACCCGGCGGATTATGTGTCATTCGACGTCAAAACGGGCGTTTCGAAAAACACTTATTACCAGTTCCGAACGGATCCGGCAAATTTCCTGGATTTTCAGGATTTCCGCTCCAATGTGGGTCCGCGTCAGGACAAACGGGTGCTTGATGCGATTTATGGCGAGCTGGAGACGGGAGTGATCACTGCCTGGCCCAAGTTGCGTTTTAATACCCTGGATAACATCCGCCCCGAGTTGATCTTTGTCAAAGACGGACCCGTGCGGGCCACAGGATTGCTCAAGATGCGCATCGTGGTGGCCAATATACCGGTGTTCAACATCCTGACTCAAGTCACGATATACGACCAGGGTATCATCCTGCCGGTGTCGATCCAGATCCCCGGCGGCGAGGTGCTGACTCGACTGCTCAACCAGCCTCGATTCTACCTGGCGCTCGACTTTAACGACATCCAGGGCGGACGAGTTAACGCCGCCGGCAGCCAAGATCCAGATGGCTATGCGGTGGTGGACGGTCAGTTGAGCGAGCTGGAGCGTACCGCCGCTATTTCTCATGAAAAAAATTGGCTGTGGATGGACAGTCGCTTAGGTTGGGATGTCTTTGCCCGCTTCGATATTCCGCCGGGTTGGCCGGAGCAGTTGCTGTTGCTGTACCAGGACGATCCCAATGCGGTGACCCCGTGGGAAGACTTTCCCGGCGCATCGCCCCGCATCGGGGTGGATGCGCGAGGTTTTCCGGTGGGCAAGCTTGATATCTCACTGACGGTCGTCTTGTGGTTTCCAGATACCGTAGGTGCCGGCGGGCCGCAGCGCTTCGATGAGGAAACCCGGTCTCCGCCACGCTGGGTCGCCCAGAATTACGCAGCACAAGTCGCGCGTGCGGATTGAGTCAAGGATGGGGTGCTGGGCGACTACGCAAAGAGGCTTTTCGGCAGTTTGAAGTGGGGGCATCAATCGGGTGTCTTTGCCGCGCAATTTGTTTGTATACTGGGGAGATTGTTGGCTAAAAAAGAACCCCCTATGCCCGCTGCTCTAACTGGCGCTACTACAAAAATCTCATCGCTGCCGGAGGGCTCTCCGCAAGTAGTATGCGCCCGTGGCCTGGTCAAAACGTATGGCGACCGGAATGTGGTAGATGGCTTGGACTTTGAGGTTTATCGTGGCGAATGTTTAGGCTTGCTAGGCCCAAACGGTGCGGGCAAAACCACGACCTTGCGTATGGTATTGGGGCTGACTTATCCCAGCCAGGGTGAGCTGGAGGTGCTGGGCTGGCAAATTCCAGAGCAAGCGCGCCAGATGCGCCGGCGGGTGGGCGTGGTGCCCCAGGCGGACAATCTGGACCCGGATTTTACCGTCCGAGAAAATCTGGTTACTTTCGCCAAGTATTTCGGCCTATCCGGTGCAGGGTTGTCCAGAAAAATTGATGAATTGCTGGAGTTTTCGGCGCTTACCGGCCGTCAGGATGCGGCGATTAATGCCTTATCGGGTGGCATGAAGCGTCGCCTTACCTTGGCCCGGGCGCTCATCAACGACCCGAATTTGGTGGTGCTCGACGAGCCAACGACTGGCCTGGATCCGCAGGCTCGCCAACACATCTGGCAGCGATTACATGGCCTATTGCAGCAAGAATGTACGCTGATTCTGACTACCCACGACATGGGCGAGGCGCAGCGGCTGTGTACCCGTGTGGCGATCATAGATCACGGCAAGGTGGTGGATTGCGATACGCCACGCGGCTTGATCGAACGTCATATCGAGCCACACGTTGCTGAGCTGGTGGGTGACATGGCCGAGCAGTGGCAAGGCGAGGCGGCGGGTGTGCGTTGCGAGCGGATCGGCGAAACGGTATTGCTCTACGCCCGTGATCGAGAGGCATTGATAAGTGCGTTGGCCAGCCGGCCGGCGCTGGCTTATCTGTATCGTCCAGCGAATCTGGAGGATGTTTTTCTGGCGGTGACCGGTCGGGAGTTACGAGATTGAGCCTCCACTACCGACTCCCTCGATTAAGCCGGCGATTCCTGCCAGTTTGGCAGCGCAACTTTCTGGTCTGGCGCAAACTGATGTTCACCTCCTTGCTGGGCAATTTTGCCGAGCCGGTGTTCTATTTACTGGCGTTTGGTTACGGCTTTGGCAGTATGCTGGGTCAAGTGTCGGGTATGCCTTACCTTAGTTTTTTAGCTTCGGGGATTATTTGTTCTAGCGCCATGAATGCCGCCAGTTTCGAGGCGTTGTATTCGGCTTTTACTCGAATGCATATGCAGCAAACCTGGTCGGGCATGCTTTCCACCCCGTTAGAGGTGGATGATGTGGTTTTGGGCGAGGTGATTTGGGCTGCCAGCAAGGCGTTGATTAATGCGGTTGCGATTACTGTGGTTGCCGTTTTGCTGGGAGTAACCGGCGGCTGGCGGATGTGGCTGGTTTTTCCGGCTGTCCTGCTGACCGGCTTTTGTTTCGCCAGTATTGCCATGATCGTCACGGCCTTAGCGCGTGGGTACGACTTCTTTACCTATTACATGACCTTGGCGCTTACCCCGATGATGCTGTTGTCTGGGGTGTTTTTTCCTCTAAATCAATTGCCAGACGTTTTGGTTGGATTAGCCCAGTTTCTGCCCTTGGTACATGCGGTGGAGTTGATACGTCCGCTGATGGTAGGCGCACCTTTATCAATGCCGGTTTTACATGTGATGGTCTTATTGGGTTATGGTATCGCTGGACTTTGGATTGCGATTGAATTGTGCCGACGTCGCCTGCTTGGCTGAGTGATGCGGAAGGAATCATCATGGCAGACAAATCACCAACGCTGCCGGCTAAGGCCGATCTGGACACCCTGATCGACCAGCGCGTGGCAGAGCTGGCGCGGCGTATGGAAGATCGCGGCTGGCGCTTAGCTACGGCAGAGTCTTGCACCGGTGGCTGGGTAGCCAAAGTGCTTACCGACCGTGCCGGAAGCTCGCGCTGGTTTGAATGCGGCTACGTTACCTACAGCAATGCCTCCAAGGCGCGTCTACTTGGGGTAAGCTCGCTTACTCTTGAAAGCTACGGTGCGGTCAGCGAAGCCACGGTGCGAGAGATGGCGGCCGGTGCTTGCCGAGCCGCCGGGGTCGATTGCGCTGTTGCCATCAGCGGCGTGGCCGGTCCCGGTGGTGGTACGCCGGATAAACCCGTCGGTACGGTTTGGTTGGCCTGGGCTGCGGCAGACGGCGAGCTCGTCAGTCGATGCTTTTTATGGGCAGGGGATCGCGAAGCGGTGCGGCGACAGGCGGTGGCGGAGTCTTTGCTTGGGCTGCTGATGATTTTAGATAAAGTCTGACGTCACGTTGGCTGAGAACGGCTTAACCGAACAGCTTAACTGTGGAATAATACGCCCCTTAATTTTGTTAAATGAAAATAGCTTAAGTTGAACTCAAGGTAGGCAAAAATGGATGAGAATCGTAAAAAAGCGTTGGCTGCGGCGCTAAGCCAGATTGAAAAGCAATTTGGCAAAGGCTCGGTCATGCTGATGGGCGACAATCAGACGATTGGTGACATCAACGTTATCCCCACGGGTTCCCTTGGCTTGGATATAGCGCTGGGCGTGGGTGGGTTGCCACGTGGCCGAGTCGTTGAGATTTTTGGGCCAGAGTCTTCCGGTAAAACTACGCTAACGCTGCAGGTTATTGCCGAAGCGCAAAAGGCTGGCGGCACGGCGGCCTTCGTCGATGCGGAGCACGCGCTGGACCCCCTGTACGCCGAGAAATTGGGCGTCAATATCAACGATCTTTTGGTATCTCAACCGGATACCGGCGAGCAAGCCCTGGAAATCACCGACATGCTGGTACGGTCCGGCGCGCTGGATATTGTGGTGGTCGATTCTGTGGCGGCGCTGACACCCAAGGCAGAAATCGAAGGTGAGATGGGCGACTCTCATGTCGGTTTGCAGGCCCGCTTGATGTCTCAGGCGTTGCGTAAGCTGACCGCCAACATTAAGCGCAGCAACTGCATGGTTATCTTCATCAACCAGATTCGGATGAAGATCGGTGTCATGTTTGGCAGCCCAGAAACCACCACCGGCGGTAACGCCCTTAAGTTCTATTCGTCAGTGCGCCTGGATATTCGCCGTATCGGCGCCGTGAAGCAGGGCGAAGAGGTTGTCGGCAACGAAACTCGCGTCAAGGTCGTAAAAAACAAAGTGGCGCCGCCGTTCAAGCAAGCCGAGTTTGAGATTTTCTACGGTGAGGGTATTTCCAAAGAAGGCGAGCTGATCGAGCTGGGTGTCCAGTGCAAATTTATCGAGAAATCCGGCGCATGGTACAGCTATCAAGGCGAGCGGGTTGGTCAGGGCAAAGAAAATGCACGGCAGTTTTTAAAAGCCCACCCGGAAATAGCTGCTGATTTAGAACAAAAAATACGTGCCCAGTTGTTGCCTGTGCGCCAGCGCGGTGGTGAGGTGGTCGAGTTTGCCGAAGCGGCGGAATAAGGCAAGCCTGGGTGAACAAGGACATTCTCGGCTTTGCGATGCGCTTGTTGGCGCGACGTGAATATTCGGTGGCGGAGTTGCAAAATCGATTGGTGGCGCGAAGTGGGTCAGTGGCCGAGGTGAACGAGGTGATTGCCGAGTTGCAGCGTCAGGGCTCGGTTTCTGACCAGCGCTATGCGGAATGTTACTTGCGTAGCCGAATTGATCGTGGCGATGGCCCGGTCAAATTGCAGGCGGCGCTTCGGCAAAAAGGTGTGCCGGAGAGCGTGATCCGTCATTCGATGGCGGAAAGCACCGGCGAAGATTGGCGGGATCGGCTGGAGTCGCTGCGCAACAAGCGCTTTGGTAAACAGCCACCGGTGGATCCAGCGGAGTGGGCGCGACAGGCCCGATTTCTCCAAGGGCGTGGCTATACTGTCGAACAGATACATCGAGTTATCCCGCCGCCCTGGGGGCATTAAGCCCTCATGGCTGCGTGGTGTGATTCACCCACTCATTTTGCTTAGCACTCACAAGATAAATTTTTATGATGACCAGCGCCGAGATTCGCCGCCAATTCCTCGAATTTTTCCGTCAACGCGGCCATGAAGTGGTCTCTTCCAGCTCGCTGGTGCCGGGTAACGATCCGACGTTGCTATTTACCAACGCGGGTATGGTTCAGTTTAAGGACGTGTTTTTGGGTAAAGACCCCAGGCCTTATCAACGGGCCGCGACGGTGCAGTGTTGCGTGCGCGCCGGCGGCAAGCATAACGACCTGGAAAATGTGGGTTACACGGCTCGTCACCACACTTTTTTTGAAATGCTGGGAAATTTCAGCTTTGGTGACTACTTCAAACGTGATGCCATCCATTTTGCCTGGGAGTTTCTGACCGGTTTGCTCAAGCTACCGAAAGAGCGGCTGTGGGTCACTGTTTATGCGACCGATGACGAAGCCTATAACTTGTGGACTAAAGAGATCGGCATCCCCCTGGATCGCATTACACGCATCGGCGATAAGCCGGGTGGTGGGTCCGACAATTTTTGGCAAATGGGTGATACCGGCCCTTGCGGTCCTTGCACAGAGATTTTTTATGATCACGGCCCGCAGATTTGGGGCGGCCCTCCCGGTAGTCCGGAAGAGGATGGTGATCGTTACATCGAAATTTGGAACCTGGTGTTCATGCAATACGAGCGTGATGCCAGCGGCCAGCTGCATCCTTTGCCCAAGCCCTCGGTTGACACCGGCATGGGCCTGGAGCGTCTCGCGGCGGTTCTGCAAGGCGTGCATGAGAATTATGAAATCGATACCTTCAGTCAGCTCATTCACGCCGCCGCCAAATTGGCCGGCACGCAAGATATCCGTAGCCCTTCACTTAAAGTGATCGCTGACCACATCCGCGCCTGCGCTTTTTTGGTGGTCGATGGCGTATTGCCCGCCAATGAAGGCCGGGGCTATGTGCTGCGCCGTATCATTCGCCGGGCTTGTCGGCATGGCCATAAACTGGGTCTGAACGAAGCTTTTTTCTACCGCATGGTGGCGCCGCTGGTTCAAGAAATGGGCGAGGATTATCCTGAGTTACGGCGCGGGCAGGCGCATGCCGAAAAGGTGATCCGCCAGGAAGAGGAGCGGTTTGCCCAAACCCTGGTTCAGGGTATGGGCCTGCTCAACGAAAAATTGAAACTGCTTAAGTCGTCGGCGGGCAGTTCGGTCGATGCTTCGCCGCCAGTTCTGTCGGGCGAGATCGCTTTTCAGCTTTACGACACCTACGGGTTTCCTCTGGATCTCACTCAAGATGTCTGTCGTGAGCAGGCTGTGACGGTGGACTTGGCAGGCTTTGAACAGGCGATGAATCAGCAGCGAGAAACCGCTCGCGCCGCTAGTCACTTCCAGGTGGGCGAGGTAATGCGCCTAAGCGATACGCTGTCGGCGGATGCCATCAAACACCACGAATTTCTCGGATATGAGCAAGATCAAGCAGCTACTACCGTGCTTGCGCTATTCAAAGACAATAAATCGGTCACTCATCTAGCCGCCGGTGAGCGTGGCACGGTGGTGTTGGAGCGCACCCCATTTTATGGCGAGTCTGGCGGTCAGGTTGGCGATAGTGGCGAGCTGATTGGCACGGCCGGGCATTTTAAAGTGGAAGATACCCGAAAAGGCGAGCAGGGCGTTCATCTGCATCATGGCTCGGTATCTTTGGGCGAACTAAAAATCGGCCAAGCGGTGACCGCACGGATCGATATTGGTCGGCGCGAGCCTATTCGGCGTAATCACTCCGCTACTCACCTACTCAACGCCGCATTGCGACAGCAGTTGGGTACGCATGTGGCGCAAAAGGGTTCGCTGGTTACCGCAGAGCGCCTACGATTTGACTTTTCTCACTTTGAAGCGGTGACGGCCGAGCAGCTTCGGGCCGTTGAAGATCAAGTAAATCAGCAGATTCTTGCCAACTGCGAAGCGCAGACTCGGGTGATGGCTTATCCCGAGGCCGTGGCTGCCGGCGCGTTGTCGATGGCTGGTGAGTCTTATGCGGATAGCGTCCGGGTGTTAAGTTTGGGGGAGTTTTCCGTTGAGTTATGCGGTGGCACCCATGTGCGCCGTACCGGAGACATCGGTCTGTTCAAGATCGTTAGCGAGGGCGGTGTTGCCGCCGGTGTGCGGCGTATCGAAGCCGTGACGGGAATGGGTGCGCTGGCCTGGGTGCGTGAGCGTAGCCGTCTTCTGGATGAACTGGCTTTGCTAATCCGTTCCGCCCCGGATGATTTACCCCGGCGTATTCAGCAGCTACAAGAGGAAAGCCGCCGTCTCGACCGCGAAGTCAGCAAGTTACAACGTCAGCTAGCCTCTGGGCAGGGTTCCGATCTGGCCAGCCAGGTGATTGATATTGGCGACACCAAGTTGCTGGCCGCGCGTTTGGATGGATTGGATGCCTCGGCGATGCGCGAGACCATGGATAAGCTCAAAAGCACGCTGCAGCAGGCGGTGATTTTGCTGGCCAGCGTGGATGACCAGGGTAAAGTCATGCTGGTCGCCGGTGTGACCCAGAATCGCGTCGACCGGGTGAATGCCGGTCAGCTCGTCGGCATGGTTGCCGAGAAGTTGGGTGGACGTGGCGGTGGTCGGGCCGACATGGCGCAAGCCGGTGCTAAAGATGCCGCTCGCCTTGATGAAGTTTTGGCAACCGTTCCCGATTGGGTGCGCAGTCGTTTGGGTTAGTCCCTGGTTGCCAAGTCGCTTATCGGGCTTGGTATTTAAGCAGTTTAAGGCTTAAGGCGGGTTTGCCTGGGTCGACATGCTCCACCCGGACTGGGACGTAATCAAGCTGCGCAGCAAGCCAGAAGGTGGTCCTGCGGCCTTTGTCGTCTAGCCACCCAGCGCGGATAGTCGGGTAGCTACCGGCGGGTGTCGTGGTGGTTTCATCACCTTGGATATTGAGCGTGTAGGTTTTGACTTTTTTGCCATTAACAAAACTGAATGTGTAATCCGAGTTATGTTCTCCGTTGATTAGCATTTGCCTTAACGCCAGTTGCAGCAGCATCTTATCCAGCGTGCCTTCGGCCACCGCAATGACCACTTTGGCGCCTTTGCGGGTCTGGATGTTGGCCTGCTTGTTTGGCCAGTCGAAATCCACCGTTTCTACACGTACTTTATCCCCATTATCGTGGCGTGATTCGTAACGTAACGGAATGATTTTATTGTTATCAAAGCGGAAGATGCTCAGCTCACTCAGGCTGTCGTCATAAATCATACGTACCCAGGAATCGACTTTGGCGGTAGAGCTAAACTGCCAACGCCCATCTTGCAGAGGTTTAAGCTGATAACGGGCGATGGCGGTGCCAAAACTACCGTAGCTCAAGCGATATTCTGCGGTGTAGGCGGTCAATTCGGGCTTAGAATCCGCAAACGCAGCGGACGACCACAGCGACCAGACCATGAAGAGGAGCATCCCGCTTAATCGGTGGCCGCCTTGCATAATTAATCTCCCACCTTGGGTTCGATCATAACGGGTTTGGTGAGGGCTTGATTGTCCATTCGGGGTACGCCCTGGCACCAGCTCAACCGGCCTGCAGCAATCCAGCCCAAACAGAGTGGATAGATGCGATGTTCGAGGTATTGAATCCGTTTTTGCAGGGTTTCTTCCGTATCATCTGGATTAATCGGCAGGCGTGACTGAATGATCACCGGCCCGCCATCCAGCTCGGCAGTCACATAATGGACGCTGCAACCGTGCCATTTATCGCCAGCGGCTAGCGCCTGACGATGGGTGTGCAAGCCGCGATGGGCAGGCAGCAGCGAAGGGTGGATGTTAATCATTTTGCCTTCGTAGCGCTGCACAAAACCTGCCGTCAACACCCGCATAAAACCGGCTAAAACGATGAGGTCAGGGGAAAAATTATCGACCGCTTTGGCCAGATCGGCCTCGAAACTTTCTCGACTAACATAGGTTCGATGATCAATCACTGCTCTGCGGATGCTCGCTTGCTGAGCGCGCACCAGGCCCTGAGCATCGGGGCGATTACTAATGACGCCGGTGATCACATAGCCCAAATCGGCGGCTTGGTCGATAAGGGCTTGCAGGTTACTGCCCTGGCCGGAAATAAGCACAACGACGGATAATTTTGTCGCTGCGGTGCCGGTAAGGGGGGGCGTCATCGGCTTCAAGCAAAAATAACGTGGGGTTTATTTGTATCCGAGACTTCGATTTCGCCAATCACCGCGCTCTTAACATCGAAGCGGGCGAGTATCGCTTGCGCTTTCGTGACGGCGGTCGGTGGCAGCACGACGCACATGCCGATGCCGCAGTTAAATGTCCGCCACATTTCATCCTGCGGGACTTGGCCGGCTTGTTGCAGCCAATCAAAAACGGCAGGGCGGCGCCATGCGCCGGCATTAATCATGGCGCAGGTTCCTTCGGGCAATACTCGGGGCAGGTTTTCGGTCAGTCCACCGCCGGTGATATGGGCCATGGCGTGTACGGGAAGCTGCGCTGTGACCGCTAGCAGCGGGCGAACGTAGATGCGCGTGGGTTGCATCAAACATTGCCCCAGCGTTGAATTACCGGTTGAGTTCTCCATCGGCAGGGCCAAATCAGCCTGGCTGACCTCTAGTATCCGACGGATCAGCGAATAACCGTTGGAATGAGGCCCTGACGACATCAGGCCGAGAATTTGGTCGCCCGGTTCAACGTTGCGACCATCAATAATGGCCGTCTTTTCGACGATACCGACGGAGAATCCGGCCAGATCGTAATCTTCACCACTGTACATGCCAGGCATTTCGGCGGTTTCGCCGCCCACCAAAGAGCAGCCGGCGTCTTCGCAGCCGCGAGCGATGCCGTCGATAACTCGCGCCGCCAGATCCACATTCAGCCGGCCCGTGGCGTAGTAATCAAGAAAAAACAGCGGTTCCGCGCCTTGTACGATAAGGTCATTGACGCACATCGCCACCAGGTCGATGCCGATCTGATCGTGGGCATTTAATTCGACAGCCAGCTTAAGCTTGGTGCCAACGCCATCGGTTGTGGAGACCAGCACCGGTTGCTTGTAGCGATCCAAAGGGATTTCGAACAAGGCGCCAAAGCCACCCAGACCGCCCATGACTTCTGGGCGAAGGGTGCGTCGAGCAGCGGGTTTGATGCGCTCAACAAGGGCATTGCCCGCATTGATATCGACACCGGCATCGCGATAAGTGAGTGGTTTTTTGCTGGTCATGGACAAGTGGTTATTGGCAGGTGAATCCGAATTTTTGTGCAAATCTGCGAGATGAATCTAAAGGCTGCGCAGATCGCAACATTATACACCAGCAGATCAGTGGCGGCGACTCAACATGGTATAGCTGCGTGCCCTGCAGCGATAACCGCGCACCCGTTTGTTGGACAAATCCCAGCAAACCGTCACAAAGCTGCAACGATTCTGTAACGATCACAGGCTATTTTTACGCTTCTGTCATTTTATGTGTGGCCTTATGTCGGGCGCACTGATCTTGATGATTGTCTTCGGCTCAATTCGGTTGTCTTAATTTAAGGTGAAAAACCTTGCTTGGTACAAGAAAAACAGTGGCCGTCCATGCCCGGCGATTTGTGGTGGTGGGCGTGTTTAACCTGCTGGCTGTGGGGTCCGTACTGGCTATGGATACGGTTGTTGCTGCGGAGGCTCCAGCCGACGCGAATGCCCCGGTGGCATTCGATTTATGGGAGTTTCAACTGAAGGGGAATACGCTGCTACCGCAGATTACTATAGAGCGAGCGCTTTATCCTTTTCTAGGCCCTGGGCGCACGCTTGATGACCTTGAAAAAGCTCAGTCCGCGCTGGAGAAGGTATACGTTGATGCCGGTTATCAAACCGTTCGCGTGGATTTACCGCAGCAGGAGGTTAAGGAAGGGGTAGTCCATTTGAAGGTTGTGGAAGGCCGCGTTGGCCGCACCCGGGTCAGTGGTGCTCGTTATGTGTCTGCCACATCAATCCGAGAACATCTGCCCGCCTTGGCGGAAGATCAAGTTCCCAATTTGCCGAAAGTTCAATCTGAGCTGACAGCGCTTAATTTATCCAGCCAGGATTACGAAATCACCCCCGTGTTGCGGCCTGGCAAAACGCCGGGCACCTTGGAAGTGGAGTTAAAAGTCAGTGATCGTGTGCCGTTACATGGCAGTCTGGGGCTGAACAATCGATATTCCGCCAGCACCAGCCAGTTACGGGCCGAGGCTCAACTTAGTTACGACAATCTTTGGCAGGCCATGCACAGCTTGTCGGTGCAGTACCAGACTGCGCCGGAAAAACCCGATGAAGTTCAGGTCGCTGCGGCTACCTATATGATGCCTTTGGGGCTGGGCAGTCATCGACTTGTGGTGTATGGCATTGATTCGTCTTCGAGTGTGGCTACGGTGGGCGATATCTCGGTTCTCGGTAAAGGCAATATTTATGGCGTGCGCGGCGTGTTCCCACTCGGCAGCTTAGGCGCCAACGGACAGGGCTTTCACTCCTTAATTTTTGGCGGGGACTATAAGTCATTCGACGAAACCTTAAATCTGGGTGATTCAAGCCTGGAGCGCCCTATTAGTTACGGCCTGATGGCGATAGGTTACAGCGGGCAGCTGCGTAGCAAAGACAGGCTGACCCGCTTTCAGTTGAATGCAAATTTGGGTCAGCATGCGTTTGGCAATGAATGGCTTGAGTTCACCAATCGTCGGGTGGGCGCTAAGCCCAATTTTTACTATCTCACCGGGTCTGCTGAGCGCGTTCAGCCCTTAATCCTGGGCACGACAATCGCCCTGAAAACAAACTTTCAACTGGCCGATCAGCCGTTGATTGGCACCGAACAATTCTCTGCGGGCGGCGTTGATAGCGTGCGTGGTTACTTGGTTTCCGCAGGCCTGGGTGATCGAGGCGTGCGTGGCTCCGTGGAGTTACGCCGACCTATCCTGGCGGGCCGCTGGCCTAATACCCTCAGTGATAGCTTTGTTCGCGCATTTGTTGATGGGGCGGTGTTGTCGGTCATCGACACAGAGCCAGAAGAAATAGATATCTATCGGCTGGCAGGATCGGGCGTTGGCTTGCAAACCCTCGCGTTTAAAAAACTGCAGGCTTCGTTGGATGTTGGTTGGGCACTACGCGAAGTTCGTGAAACACAGCCTGGCGATATACAGGCGCATTTCTTTATTGAATACAAATTTTAGTCACTAACGCAACCATTTTTATGGAGATCAGCATGGCCATGGAACACAAGGATATGCTCAGTGATTGGCTGAACAAACAGCCTATTGGCGACAGCAGACTGGTTCGTGGGCCCGGATTGACGCTGATCGTAACGGGTTTAGCGGCCGCGCTGTTGGCCGTGCAACCAAGCCATGCAGAACTGCCTGTGGCCGCAACCCAGACTCCGTGGATCACTTATGGAAGTGCGCGACGTGAAGTTGCCGACAATACTATGACGATTACCCAGGATACCGATAAGGCCATTCTCAATTGGGATAGTTTTAATATTAGCGCTGATAGTGCCGTGCAGTTTAATCAGCCGGGTGTTAATGCGGTGGCGCTTAATCGGATAAGTGATGGAAGGCCCAGCCAGATTCTGGGTGCGTTGGAGGCCAATGGTCAGGTTTATCTGATCAATCGCAATGGAGTAATTTTTGGCCAGGGGGCTCAGGTTAATGTCGGTGGGTTGGTGGCATCCACACTGGATATCAGCGATGAGGTGTTTACTGAGACTGGGCTGCTGGGTGCGGCGGGCGCAGGGCAAGCGGCTTTTGCAGATGCCGGTGGTGAAGGCGAGATGGGTTCTGTCCTCGTTGAAGAAGGCGCCAAGCTGAAAGCGAATGGCGGGCGGATTATGTTAATTGCACCGGAGGTGGTCAACGCCGGGCAAATTGAAACGCCGGATGGCCAGACCTTGTTGGTGGGTAGCCATGACAAGGTTTATCTGGCGGTGCCGAGTGACGGTGATCCTAATCTGCGTGGTCTGCTGGTAGAAGTGAAAACGGGGGGTGATGTTCGTAACGTCGGCAAAATTGTGGCGGAGCGTGGCAACGTTACCTTGCTGGGGTTGGCAGTGCGTCAAGACGGCGAGATCACGGCCAGCACGGCGATCCGCGCCAATGGTTCGATCAAATTGATTGCTCGTGACGGTGCAACGGATGCAAGCCAGAGAGTCGCCACCCGCGCGGGCACAGTGACAATGGGTGAAGGCAGCCTGACCCAGGTCAAACTGGATGCGACGGACACCGGGACGGCCACAGATGAGCAGAGGGTCGCGAAATCTCAAATTGACGTGGTGGCTAAAACCATCGTTATGGAGCGGCAAGCCCAAATTATCGCCCCGGGCGGTACGGTTAATTTAACCGCAACGCAAACTCCAGACAGCGCGGATACCAACAAACCAAAAATTAACCCGGGTGCGGGCAATGACAGCCGGATTTATTTGGCAGAAGGCAGCCGCATCGATGTCTCAGGTGTGGATGTCGAGCTGGCAGCGGAACGTAACACAGTCAAGGTCGAACTGCGCGGCACAGAGTTGGCGGATTCACCGTTACAACGTGGTGGTACGCTGCGTGGGAAAAAGGTGACGGTGGATATCCGAGAAGGTACCCGCTTGGCGGATATTTCGGGCGCTAAAGCCAACATCCAGCGTGATATTCGTGAGCGCAATACGGCCGGCGGTACGGTGACACTGGCCAGCGAAGGCGATGTCATTATCGCTCCCGATGCGGAGATCGATATTTCCGGCGGCTCGGTCCGCTATCGCGAAGGTTATCTAAGCACGACTAAGCTGCTCACTCAGGCGGGGCGTATCGTTGACATTAGTGATGCCGATCCCGACGTGCGTTACTCGGGCATTGCCGATCAAATTGATCGTAGTTACGGCATTTGGGGTACTCGGGCCAGTCGGCGTGCGACCCCGGCTACTTATAGCCCTGCCTATGTGGAGGGCAAAGATGCGGGCACGCTTAATCTGGCCGGACATGCATTTCAGTTAAATGGCGAGGTTGATGCGCACACGGTGCGTGGGCCTTATCAGCGACTGCCTGGTCAGATTCCAGCGGGTGGGAAGTTTACGCTTAATGACGCTCGTGCGCTTCAGGACGTTAGTATTTTTGGTTTAAGTGAAATTGATACCTTCCAGTCGCCTGATATTTTATTTACGGCAGACGCCGGGCAGAAGCCGACAGTTGGCGTGAACGAAGCCTTGTCCGAAGAATCGCGGAAATTGCTGGAAATTGCCCCGGACTTCTTTCTTAAATTCGGCATCACGGAAGCCAGATTGTACAGTCGTAATGGCCATATCACTGTGGCCGACGGGCAGACCTTGGCAATGGCGCCAGGTAGCCACCTGTATCTGAATTCCGATAATACAATTTCCATCAATGGCAATATTCGTGCAGTCGCTGGCCAGATTGAGCTGTTGGCCGGGCGTATTGATGTTGCCGCCGGTAGTCGCATTGATGTCTCCGGGTTATGGGTCAACGACAGCGAGTTATTGAATATCACTCCAGCCTATGGCCCCGTCTATATCGATGGCGGCAGCAT
>Ga0255334_1000869_pt1 | contig 17790 bp, 9 predicted proteins | sample EtOH5_35cm_T3_12_FD_202080 | JGI IMG/M metagenome (GOLD analysis project Ga0255334, IMG submission 202080) | Sandy soil microbial communities from University of British Columbia, Vancouver, Canada - EtOH5_35cm_T3_129 | ecosystem: Engineered > Artificial ecosystem > Sand microcosm > Unclassified ...
CCGATGCACAGCAGATCTATGACAACGCGGTGGCATGTGCACACATGATCGATCGTCTGTACTACGAGCAACAGGTATCATCCGACGACGTTATACGGCGTAATCGACGGAACGCAGATCCCGAACAGGCATCCGCCCCCATCACCTATCAATCGCTGTTCAACGAAAACTGGGACCAGTTTTGCCATGAAGGCAATATAGCGGCCAACAATTCTCCCGTGGCGTACCTGAGGGCGCTGTATCAGTTTGCCCTTGAGCTGGAAACTTCATCTACAAGCACAAACAAAATCACCTTGCAGCAACGCCGCCCGGACCTCGCAACGCTTATGCTGGACGCAGAAAGCACTTTCGTTGAACGCCCGACGCTGAGCATCGTCAATGACACCTTGAAGACTCATATCCAACATTACCTGGATAAAACCAATAACAAAAAGACCGTTCAAGAGGTATTGGCTAGCGAACACTATCCACTTCAGTTGCCCTACGACCCACATCACCAAAAATGTTTGCTCGCGTTGGGCGAAGATAAGCCAGCGCTGGGTGAGTTTAAATATCGGACCAGTCTTGAGCTGCCGTTCTCAGGAGTAAACTCGACTTATGGAGGAACTTCGAAAGCGCGAATTGAATCTCAAAAACTGCTATCAGGTTTAAGTCCAAAACAACAGAGACTGCTCACCGCGCCGTACGATGACAATGTGGTATGGAATGCCTACGATTCTAAAGATGACGAGCGTTTGTGGGACGTCAAAAGCTTCCAGGAGTTAACCGGACTGACAGGTGATCAGATTGAACAATTACTGGCTTACGGCAAATATTACCCAAACTGGTCGATTAACAACTTATGGTCTACCCGCCATCTTTATGGCCGCCAGTACATCAATAACAAAGCAACCTCGATAGCTTTTTCGGACGGCCAGCTTTTTTATAACTTTCACACAACTAAATTCAACCGTATGTTACGAATGATCCGACTGCACCGCTGGTCAGACATTTCCTTCGCCGAACTTGACACATTAATCTATAACGCATACATGTCGAGCCCAGAAAAAAAACACAGCATGAACAACAATACACTGCGGGCACTCGGCGTGTATCACTACATGAACAAGCGCCTTGGCATAAAGCCAGAAGAGTTTGCTTCGCTTTACTACGACATGCCGACTTACTCCTGCGGTGATCGCGACTCGTTGTTCGACCAGGTATTCAGTAAAACCAAGCCTTCCACGAACCCTTTGATAAAAAACAACGGAAATGACATTGATATCGATGCCCCTGAATCCCTAGAGACTTTAAATTTTTTAAAAGCGGGGCTGGATTCAAACATCACCCAGGATGACTTTCTACTTATCGCGCGACAAAGCAAGAAACACCTCACCTCATTCAAACACGATCTCTCGAGCGCCTCTGCTATTTACCGCCAGGCACGAATCGCCCAGATGTTTGGCTTGTCACCTTCTGAATGCACAGACTTGGCACGATTGCTGGGTGGGGAAGCATTTTGCAAGTCGTTGGTTACAGGAACCATAAAGGCCGAAAACAGTTCCGAAAGCGACATCTTCGACGTACTGATTGCGATGGACTGGGCCGTTGAATGGCTCAAGCAAAACAACTATTCGGTCAAGCAGTGGTGCCGCTTACTCGATAAAAACCAAGATGAACTGGCGTTGAACACGACACTGGAAAGTAAAATTAAAGCCGTTCAAAAAAGTCCGCATGACACGGATGACAAGAAAATTTCTCTGGTACAAAGACTTCTGCATGATGTGACCTCTCTTTCCATGGAACAACTCCCATGCGCGATGAAATTGGCCGGAACTTCCGAAGTTGCGATTTTCGACGAAATGAATACGCAGACATTCGTTTCCGGGAAAAAATCACCGTTACTCGCAAGAACACTGCGCGCTATCGAGGCTATACAGGCACTATTGATAAGCCATGTCTCGTTACTGAAATTGCTGAATAACCCTGCATGGCTTGCACACGGCAACAACGGGACACTGACGACCCATACGCTGTATCTGCTTGATCGATTCAGTACTTGCACCCGCCACCACGTGCAAGCAGAAACCAGGCTTCTGGAGTACCTGGAACAGGCCAATAAACAGTCGGATGCCGTGGCAATTAAAAATACCAATATCTCACTGGCTGGGCTCTTGAGCTGGGCGATTGAAGAGGTCAGTGCCTTGACTGCCGATTTGCCGCACCAGCGCGCCCGATCAATGGATGAAGTGGATTGGGTCATACGCTGCAAAAACTGCTGCAAAGAGACAGGCCTGTCGGCAAACAATCTGAAACTGGCAGCTTCGTTAAACACCGAAAAATCTGCCGCAGACTGGAAAACCGTTGGGGAAGCGCTGATCGCGGCACATCTCTGACACGCCTTTCTCTTGCCGATATTCAAGGACTGAATATGAACGACATACTAAAAAAACTTGATGAAACTCTGCGCGATGTTCAACTGGCGTATTACTTGAAAAAAATTGTGCCCTCCGACGCCACCAAAAAAACACTCAAGTTAAAGACTGTCGAGGATCTCAGCAAATTCTGGTTGCTCGATGTGCAAGTTAGCCAGCGAGTTCCCACTTCACCCGTTGCGTGTGCTGTGGCCAGCCTGCAGCAATACATTCACCGAATTCTGTACGACATCGAACCCGGTTACGGCCCAGCGACAAAAACTGCTGCGCGAGTAAAGACCTGGACCAACGAAATGCGTCGTTATTCAATCTGGGCGGGGCACCAAAAACTGTTGCATTACCCTGAAGTTTACCTCGACCCAAGCCTCAGAAATACGGACAGCGACAATTTCAAGCAACTGAAAAACGACCTGGACCAAAGCAGGATTCAGCCTGCCGCCATCGAGTCGGCCGTTAAATCCTACCTGACGCGCTTTGAGGAAGTCTCTAATCTAAACATTCTCAACGGGTATATCGACGGCACAGACTTTGCCAATAGCACGTACTATTTCATCGCTAAATCGCGCTCCGAACCGACCTATTTCTGGCGCTCACTGAACATGGCCGAGCGGCCGCCCAGCAATGAACAAATCGCAGGAAAGAATAAAAAACAGGACCACCCCGAACCGTATGCATGGTCGGACTGGAAAAAAGCAGACATCCCTATTCCGCACGACGCCATTGAACACACCATTCGCCCTGTCTGGTTCAATAATCGGCTGTTCGTTACTTGGGCCCAGTGCATTCATCAAGACCCGGCGGGTGTAACAAAAGATAGAAGAGACCCTCAGCTATTGATGAGCTACTGCTACAAAAAGACTGACGACACCTGGAGCGCACCGCAAACAATCCTGAACAACTTTGTCAATAATGGCCAGCTTGGCAAACATATTCCACGCCGTGTCGATGAGACGCCATTGTCCGACCTGCATCCAGACCAAATAAAATCACGTATAAATACGGTAGCCATACAAAATAGAGAGAATTCGCAAGACGTTCTGTTCATTGCCATCGTACTGTATGGCGAGCAAATAGAATTAATGCTGCCAGGAACAGCCTATGAAAATGGTGTTTACGATTGGTCAAATCGTAATGACCACAACTACAACATCACCCCTCTTTTTTTAAGCTCCGCAAGCATTAATAAAAATTTCGTTCATACCCCGGGCCTCCCTCCCCAAAACTACAACATAGAAAATCCTCTTTCACTTGCGCATTACAAGCTCGCATACAACATTCATAAACACCCTATAAATGAGTCATCCAAACCTGTTTTCTATTTACAATCAAAGCAGCAGGTAAATCATACGAAAATATTAAACACAAAACCTGTCCCTGCCAACGCACCGTTATTGCCAACGGGCTCAATAAGCTGCGGCATCTCGTACCAATCGTCAAACTCACAAACAATCATTACCCTCAATCTAAACCCTGGATTTTTGTTAATCTCGCAAGTAGCTTCTTTATTTGTAGATCAACAGTCTGCACTTCACCAACCCGTTAAAACCACCCCTCTTGTCTCAGGTAAGGATTCGTATAGCTTCCAATTTGACAATTGCGACCTAATTAGAACATCTGAAATATTTGAATATGGTTTAACAATGAATGCAAGTGATCTATATTTGCTTGCCGGTAGCATTGAAGCCAGCGTAATGGATGGTTATAGCACTCCAAAACTTTCAAGTAGTAATTCAGTGCAATATCTCGATTTTTCAGACTCATTGATTTTGTACAACGATGCCGGCCTGGAAGATCGCCAACCCATCAGACTCAATACCTTGCTTGCCACCGAGCTGACCGGTCGTGCCGAGAACAGTCTGGATGAACTGTTCAGCCGGGAAACGCAACAGTTGCTGGAACCGAGAATATTTGATGGCGACTCCGATCAACCCATGGACTTTCACGGCCCCAACGGCCGCTACTATGCAGAGCTGTTCCTGAATTTACCGTGGTTGATCGCACATCGATTAAACGCGGAAGGGCAATACGTCGAGGCCGAGCGCTGGATCAAATATCTCTTCGATCCGCGCCAAAGCCAATCTGATTGCTGGAAGACTGTGCCCTTGACCGGCACCGATGTCCCCTCCTATGCCGCTCGCGGCCCGCATGATCCACACATGATTTCCCAAAGCTACCCAGTGCACACTCGCAAGGCGCTTTACTTGCTTTATCTCGACATTTTGATCAATCGGGGCGATGCCGCGTACCGGGAATTGATGCCAGATAGTCTCGTCGAGGCAAAGCAATGGTACACGCAAGCATCCAATCTTCTCGGCTCGCGCCCGGAAGTTCAGTTGAATGATCAATGGTCGACCATCAGTTTGAAAGAACTGAGCGCGAACCCTGCCAGGAACCGCCGCGCACTTGAGAAGACACTGAACCAATTGATCGCCAATGGCATGATTAGTCCTCTTGAAGGGGGTGTAGGACCAATGCTGCCTACTCCCCAGACTTCGATCTTGCGTGTGCCGTTCAACCCGGAGCTACTCAAGCGCTGGGACACGGTCGAAACTCGCCTGAACAACCTGCGAAACAACATCGATATCACAGGCAAGCCGCTGCATTTGCCATTGTTCGTGTCGCCCATGGACCCGAGAGTTTTGGTCAGCCTCCGTGAATCGGGCGTCTCCTATGGTGCCAATTCGCAATTACGGAAACCTGTGCTCTGGCACCACCGCTTCACGGCCATGCACAGTCAGGCGTTGAGTGCTGTAGACAGCGTGATTCAGTTCGGCGCCACGCTATTGTCGCTGATCGAACGCCAGGAACAGGCCCATTTGCAGGAACGGCAGCAGCAACAAGCCTGGGACATGGCAAAAACGTCCGTAACGTTACAAACCCAGGCGCTCAGCATTGATCGTAAAAACGGTGAATTTCTAAATGCTGGAAAAAAGATAATCCAGGGGCGGTTGAAGCACTACGAGCAACTACTGGAGAAAGATGTAACCCCGGAAGAAGCCGAGGCTGGCCGACTATATTTGAGCAGCGCCACCGCGGAAATGGCTTCAGCAAAAGCCCAGGTCATCGCAGGCGGTCTGATGCTGATTCCAAACATTTTCGGCGTCGCCAACGGTGGTGCTCGCTGGGAAGGGACAGCCTATGCTACCAGCGCTTATGCACAGCTGCGAGCCACGCAGGATCGTGCCGAGGCGACCAATCTCGACCGAAATGCACAGTTCGCTCGGCGCCGGGAAGAGTGGACGTTAAACCGTAATCAGGCACAACTCGAACTGGCACAGGTCCAGGCGCAAATCGCGCAATTTGCCGAGCAGGAAAAGGCTACTCGCCTGCAGCTGAAACAGGCCGAAACAGCATTGAACCACGCCAAAGACAACTACGACTTTCTCAGCAAGCGCTTTACCAACAGGCAGCTGTATCAATGGCTCAACAATCAATTTACGACGTTGTATGAACAAGCTTATGAAACAACGCTGGACTTGTGCCTGGCCGCCGAGGCTTGTTGGCAATACGAGTGTGCCAATTACACCACACGGTTCATTCAACCCGAAAAATGGAACAGCACCTACCGTGGTCTTTCAGCAGGCGAGAGCCTGAAAAGTCGTCTGGTGACAATGCAGGTCGAATTCTTGAAGGCTAACAGTCGCGATCTGGAGATCACTAAAAACGTATCCCTGAAAGCCCTCAAGGACAAAGACAAGATCAGCAAGATCAATCGCACCTGGGAGCAGATTCACACCTCGCTCTTGGAGGAAGGGAGCTGTGATTTCGAACTGACCCATAAAATGTTTGAAGACGACTGGAAGGGACAAGGACATTACCTGCGGCGTATCAAAACACTCAGCGTTACTGTGCCAGGCACTGTAGGTCCCTACGAAAACATCAGGGCAACGCTGACTCAAACATCCAGTTCGATGTACCTGTCTACCGATACCAAAGGACCGAGCATCAAGGACCCGCGCGTTAAACAACAAGTCGCGCTTTCCACCGGAGAAGACGATAACGGCCTGTTCACCCTCAACCTCCTCGATGAGCGCTACCTGCCTTTCGAATATACCGGGGCGGTTTCAACGTGGCGCCTGACCTTCCCGAACCACTCCGCGCAGAAAGCCATGCTTGAGTCGTTGACCGACATCATCGTGCATGTGAAATACACGGCGAAAAGGCCTGGAGCTTCGCGATGAGTGGACAAGGCGCAATGTCTATCGCTGCTCCTGTACTGCCAAAAGGCGGGGGCGCCATTCAGAGCATCGGCAAAGGTTTTGGCGATATCGGCGCCCGAGGTTCCGCCTCGTATGAGCTTGCCTTACCCATTTCTCCTGGCCGCGGCTTCGCACCTGAATTGTCGCTGAGCTATGGCAGTTCAGTCGGTAACAGTGAGTTTGGCATCGGCTGGGGAATCTCCTTGCCTGCCGTGGCGCGCCTTACCAGCAAGGGTGTGCCGGCCTATGTCGACGATGACGAGATCGTCGGCCCCGGCGGGGTGGTATGGATGCCCGAGCAAGGTGCTCAGGGCACGCTCACAACCAGCATCACTCACTACAACGAGCTGGAACTGGATACGACCTACACCGTGGTACGCCACTTCCCGCGCCTTGAAAAAAGCTTCGACCGAATCGAACACTGGTCTTCAGAAAACGACAGTCCGGGTTTCTGGCTGGTGCACGGCGCCGATGGCAGCCTTCACGTGTTTGGAAAACAACCGGCATCCCGTCGTGCCGACCCTGACGATGCGAACCGTGTTGCCGAATGGTTGCTGGAGGAGAGCCTGAACCCGCACGGCGAACATATCCTCTACCAATACACGGCTGAAAAGGCGCAGCGCTACCTGAGCAGTGTGAACTACGGCAACTTCAAGGCCGACGCCCATCTTTACTTATGGAAACCGGATCAGCTGAAGTCGGTGCAATGGCACTTCGAACTGCTGTTCGACTACGGCGAACGCAGCCTGGATTACCAGCAGAAACCGGCACACGCCGGACAGCAGTGGCAAACACGTAACGACGCTTTTTCCACTTTCGCTTATGGTTTTGAAATACGCACACAACGCCTGTGCCACCAGGTGCTGATGTTCCATCGTTTTCCCGAGGAATTGGGCAATGACCCCGTTCTGGTCAGACGCCTGCTGCTCGATTACCGACAGACGCCTCTGGGGTATCAGCATCTGAGCGCGGCCCATGAGCAGGCCTACGGAGAATCGACGACCGCCGAAAACCGCCCTCCCATCGAATTCACCTACAGTGCCTTTGAACTGCCGGCCGCCTCCAGCAACTGGCAGCCGTTTCAGAACATGCCCGGTCTCAACGACGGGCAACGTTATCAGTTGGCAGACCTGTACGGCGAAGGGCTGTCGGGCGTGCTGTATCAAGACAGCTCTGGCTGGTACTACCGCGAACCCATTCGCGTCAAAGCCAACAGCAACGAGGTGGCATACGATCAACTGCGGGTCGTGCCCAACATGCCTACCGTTGCTTCCGCGAAGAAGGCGCATCAGTCACTGAGCGACCTGACGGGCGATGGTCGGTTGGACCTGCTCGTCGCTCAGCCGAAACCGAGTGGTTTTTTCTCACTGGATGCAGAGCGAAAATGGTCGAAATTCGCCACCTTCGATGCATTCCCAACAGAGTTTCTCAACCCGAATGGCCAATTGGCCGACCTGATGGGTGCCGGACTCAGCGACTTCGCCATGATAGGGCCCCGAAGCGTCCGGTTGTACGCCAACCGTCGTGAAAAAGGCTTTGCCTCCGCTGTCGAAGTGCCTCGTAAAACGGATGAAGATGACCTTCCCGTACGGACCCCGTCGCCCGGCGAACTGGTCGCCTTCAGCGACATGCTCGGCAGCGGCCAACAACACCTGGTACGCATACGTCACAACGAAGTGAAATGCTGGCCCAATCTGGGTCGTGGGCGTTTCGGCAAAGGTCTCGTGCTCGGTTCGCCAGACCTTGCGTATGAGGCATTTGACGCCTCGCGTATTCGCCTGGCTGATCTGGACGGCTCCGGCACGACCGACCTGATTTATCTGGAAACAATGCATGCGCTTATCTACATGAACCGCAGCGGAAACAGCTTTGATCCCCCCGTTACCCTGCCCTGGCCAGAGGGCGTTCGCTACAACCGTTTATGCCAGGTGAGCGTCGATAACCTTCAGGGGCTCGGCTGCTCCAGCCTGATACTGAGCGTGCCAAACATGACGCCCCGCCATTGGCGCTATGACTTCGTCCATGCAAAACCCTACTTGCTCATCGGCGCCAACAACAATATGGGCGCTGCAAACAGCATCAGCTATCGCAGTTCAGCGCAGGAGTGGCTGGATGAGAAGGCGGAGAAAATCAAAGCAGGCAAGCCTCCCACCTGTCATGTGCCATTTGCGATGCATCTTGTCTCGAAAAAAACCCAACTCGACGAGATCACCGGCAATCAACTGACTCAGAAATTTTCCTATCGCCAAGGCTACTACGATGGTATCGAGCGGGAGTTTCGTGGCTTCGGCCTGTTGCTGCAGGTCGATAGTGAGGTCCCCCCCGATGACGCCCGACTGGAAGGCTTTGCGACACCGAGCCTGACAAAGAGCTGGTTCCATACGGGGCAGGCGGTGGACATGTCCCGTGTCGGTTTCGACGATACTGACAAACAAGCTACGCAACCGGGTAAAGCGCTGCTTTGCCAATACCAGTCCCATACGCACAGTGATGCTGTAGTCGATTCACCAAGCCCGGCGACAATACTGGAAATGGCCCGCGCCCTGAGCGGCCAATTGCTGCGCACAGAGGTCTTTGCCGTCGATGAATACTTGGGAACCCGCACGCTTTATTCCGTCCAGGAAAACCGTTATCAGGTTCGCTTGTTGCAGGCCCCGCAAGGAAAGCGGCACTACGCCCGGATGTTGCCTTTTGTGCTGGAATCCATCAGCTATCAGTACGAAGGCATAGTGGATGACCCGCAATGTCAGCACACCTTCAACCTGCTGCATGATCGCTACGGCGCTCTGACCCACAGCGTGAGCGTCCATTACGCCAGACGCAAAACCAGCTCCGATACCCCGCCCTTCAGCGATGCAGATCAACAACAATGGTGGCGTGATGCTCACGATTCGGCGCAACAGTTTTATTACCTGAATGAAACCTGCGCCGAGTTCATCCATCTGGACAAGCCTCAAGGGTGGCGACTGGTCCTGCCCTATCGACGGCGCACTCAGGCACAGCAACGAGCCAAAGCGCCGGAGACTGGAGGGCTGTCTTCAAAGGACATGACGTACGAAAAACTCATCGAGCTCGTCAAGGAACCCATCTGGGCGACCCAGAACGTTCTGACTGGCCTGTCGGTGCAGCGCTACAACAGCACCTTGACCGCAGAAACCCTTGGGGAGGGGGTCGCGCATTTCGAAGCCCTTGCCGACCATCTGGAAACCGCCGAGCTCGACGAAACGGCCCTGACTGCTTTCGACGTGTTGCCGCAAGCGAGTCGTCCCACAGAAGAACTGATTGAACAAATTGGCTATCAGAGCATGACCGATTTTTTTTCCAAATCCACACCCGAAAAAAAATTCTGGTCGGTCAAAAGCCATTTTTCGACCTACGCCAATTTGGCGGGCTTCTACAAAATAAAGAGTCTCCAGGCGAGTAAGAGCCAAGGCGTGACCACGGTTTTTTATGACAAGCATTGCTACCTGATCACTGAGTTCAGGCTGCCGGATGGCTGTGCCACTCAAGCAACCTACGACTACCGCTCGCTTTTGCCCCTGCGCATCGTCGACCCGAACGGCAACGTCCAGGAAGCTCTCTACGACAGCTTTGGCCAGTTGCTGGCCAACAGTTTTTCAGGCACTGAAGGCAATAAGCTCACAGGTTTCAAACCCATCGCTGATTACGAGCGCCCGACATTCACCAGGCCGGACGATGCCATCACAGACGGTAAAAAAGCGCTACATAAAGCCGCCAGCGCCACATTTTCTGCCCCGTTCAGCTGGATGGGCTGCATCTCGAAGGCGGCTATGAAAGAGGTTGATTGGCTGGCGCGCTGCATAGCCAAGGGGGATTTGCTGCCCGGTGGATTTATTTGCAACCGTGCCCGAGTTCGTCTGGCGGCGCTTGAGCAGCGCTCTGTCGATGATGAGAAATTGAAGTTCGAAATCGACAAGTCACCGCGTGAGCCGATACACGTCGCCACCCTGGTCGCCGATCGTTACCCCGACGACAATCAGCAACAAATCCGCATCAGTGCTACTTGCCTTGATGGCTTCGGCCGAACATTGCAAAGCAAGCAATTGGTTGAATCGGGGATCGCTTACGTTGTCGACGCCGGAGGTGCACTGACGCTTGTAGATGGAAAACCGCTAGAGCAGGTGTCAGCCATGCGCTGGCGTATCAGCGAACGGGTTGAATACAACAATAAGGGATTGGCGATCCGCACTTACCGGCCGTACTTTGCCAATCACCATCGGTACATCAACGATGTGTCCTTGCGGCAGTTCGGCCACTGCGACCTGCAGTTTTACGATGCGCTGGGTCGGCCGACTCACACACGACTCGCCATACAAGGTGAACTTTCCTACCTGCGACGACAAAGCCGTCACCCTTGGTACACCGTTGAGGAGGACGAGAACGATACGCTGGAAGAGATCGTGCCCAAGACACCTGCCATTTCCGGAGGTGCCGTATGAGCGCACAAATGCATCGCAAGACACCGACACTGAACGCGGTCGACAGTCGCGGCCTGACCGTTCGGCATATCGCTTACTGGCGTAGCAACGCGACCACAACGGCACAGGCGAGGGTAACCCGCCAAAAACATGACATTGCGGGGCGTCTGGTTGCTCAATGGGATCCGCGCCAGTCCCGCAACGAGTCCAGGGCCAATCTGACCAGTACTTACAGCCTGTCCGGCAAGTTGCTACAGGTAGACAGTGTCGACGCCGGGTGGTGGCTGAATCTACCCGCAGACGCAGGACAAATTGTGCGCAACTGGGACCAGCGCGGCAATGTTCGGTACACCCTCTACGACGACCAACTAAGGCCGGTCAGCATCCAGGAGCAAGCCGCAGACGATACCCTGAACGTAGTCGAGCGCATGGCCTACGGCGACAACTCTCCAGAGAATGCATCACGCAATCTGTGCGGTGCACTGACCCGTCATGATGACTGCGCCGGCACTTTGACCATTGATGAATACACGATCTGCGCCAAACCCCTTGGCCAGACTCGGCGCTTGCTCATCAATCTCGATCGGCCAAACTGGCCAGCGGACAAAAAAGAACGCGACGGCCTGCTTGAAGAGAGCCAAGGTTATGCAACGTTCTGGCAGTACGACGCACAGGGAGAACCCATCCAGCAAATCGATGCAGGCGGACATCAACAGCGCTTCTCGTTTGATGTATCCGGTCAGCTTAAAGCCGTCAGCCTGTTGATCAAGGAGGAGGCTACGGAACAGGTCATCCTCAAGGATCTGCGCTATAACGCGTTTGGTCAGGTTGAATCCCAGACTGCCGGGAATGGTGTTATCAGCCGTGCGGTGTTCGACCCGGCCAGCGGTCGATTGACCTCACTCTGCGCATCCGTTTCGTCGAGCACCTTGCAAGACCTTCACTACGCCTACGACGCCGTGGGCAATGTGACGAAAATCGAAGACAAAGCCCAGCCGATACAGTTCGGCAGCAACCAAAAGGTTGAAGCCGTCAGCACGTATACCTACGACAGCCTCTACCAATTGATCAGCGCTACAGGTCGTGAAGCGGCAGGACCGAACAACCAGCCTCACCTCCCCAAGTCCAGCAGGGCGCCTATTGATGCGCTGCAACTGTTCAATTTTACAGAGCACTACGAGTACGACGTTGGCGGCAACCTGACCGAACTGCGTCATGTGCGTGATCGCAACACCTACACCCGGACGCTGAACGTTGCTGCGGCAAGCAATCGCCTCTTGTCCTGGAACAAGGGCGACTCAACACCCGGTGTGACCGCCACATTCGATACAAACGGCAATCTGCAGGCACTGCAACCCGGCCAATCGCTGCAATGGAACATACGCGATCAGCTTGACAACGTAGTGCTGGTGAAGCGTGACGATGCCCCTGATGACGATGAACGTTATTGCTACGACAGTAACGGGCAGCGCGTACGAAAAATCCACACAACCCATACCGCGTCGGTGACTCACACCCGAGAGGTCCGCTATCTGCCGGGTCTGGAAATTCGCACCCGCCATAACGAGAGGCTGGAAGTCATCACCCTGCAAGCCGGACGCTGCAATGTTCGTTACTTGCACTGGACCGAAGGTCGACCGGCCGGCATCGCGGCAAACCAGTTGCGCTACAGCCTGGATGACCATCTGGGTTCCAGTTCACTGGAACTGGACGACCAGGCCTGGCTGATCAGTCAGGAAAGCTATTTGCCGTATGGAGGAACGGCGTGGGTAGCGTCCCGCTCGGCCGTGGAGGCCGACTACCGAACCATCCGTTATTCCGGCAAGGAGCGTGATGCCAGTGGACTGTATTATTACGGTCATCGGTATTACGCGCCGTGGTTACAACGCTGGCTCAGCCCCGATCCGGCTGGCCCGGTGGACGGGTTGAATCTGTATGCCATGGCGGGGAACAACCCAGTGAGATTTTTCGATCACCGAGGGTTGATAAAAATAGACACATCGGGCGCCATTACCCCGTGGGCGGCAGAGGATGTCATTGCGAAAAAGATGGTAAAGACTGCGACTACAAATGCGAGCAATACCTCAAAGAAAGCGAAAAAGCCAACCACCAATTCCGGTGAAAGTGATCCCGATCGCGGTCTCAGCAAAAATATTCTGAAAGAATTTACTGCTCACTCCTATGGCAACTTTTATGATGAAAAAACTGATGGAGCCTGGAGCATCGAGCGTTCCCATAACCTGATAGGTCCAAAGGCGGGCCCGACGGGGTACAGCGGGGTAGATAAAAACTATGTAGGCAGCGCCACAAGCCCTGACTTCTACTTGAGCTTTGGATCCTACAAAATCAGTAATGTGGATGATTACCTGGCAGATTTGGGCGCTCGATACAGCGCCACGAAAGATGACCCGCACCGTAGAATAAAATTGAGCCTGGATATGAAGGAGCAGCATCCAGAACTATTCAGAGCAAGCGCTAACGTCCATGAACTCCAGCCAATCACCCGCAAACTCATCAAGCAGCATATCGAGCGTTCTAATGGGATCATTCCCATACGCGCCGGAGGACCGGGGGCTCATAGTGAGGTGCGGGAACTGAACACAATTGCTGCACTCTTTCCGGACGAGGCAGAAAGAATGTTTTCGGAAACGACTATGTGCACCTCAACGTTAACCGGTAAGAACGCGGCGAAGCCATTTATTGCCTGCATCAATTGCAGCGGTATCATTCCAAAAAAGGTTGATATCTGGACACGTCGTGCTCCCATTAATTACGACGCGTACAACGCTCGCATACAGCAAATAAACGGCTCTGGAAATTGACAGCACGACCTGACTGAAACGCTCCCCAACCGCCTTCCGTTCAAAGACAGATCGCATTGGTAAACACCAATCGATGCCAAACGGATCACTGATGGCCATGCCCTGGCTGCCCCAGGGCATGGCCTGAATCGGTGGTTGAGCGAACGCGATCACTGCGCCGATCATGCCGCCCACGGATTGATCACTTCAATCCCGGGAAACTCGAAATCCCGAACATTGCGAGTGGCAATGGGAGCCCCGTGACTTCGGCAGATTGCAGCTATTTGCGCGTCAGCCATCGATGCCGTTCGGCCATCGGCTTCACAGCCTGCAACCAGCACCGCGTACTCAACAGCAGCATGGGCATCAAAAGGCAAAATCCTTCCTGCAAAATCCTCTTCGAACATCGCCATCGCATGGGCTTCAAGTTTCTGCTTGCGCTTGCCAAACGGGAGTCGGGAAATGCCATGGAGAATTTCTGCGACAGTGACAGCGCTGATCGCCAGATCCATCGACGGTTGCGCATCGACCCAGGCCAGCACTTTTAAGTCGGGCTCGACGCGCATGAATTCCGAAAGAACATTGGTATCGAGCACTATCATTCGGAGAAGTCCACCGCGGTCGCTTTCTCATGACGCGAAGGAAGATCAAGCTCAATTCCGCCGGTAACACTGAATCTGTTGCGGATTCGGCTTCCAAGCCCTCCAGAACGATCAACGGTTGCCAAAGCTCTACCCAAAATGAGTCGAGCCTCTTCCTCCATCGAATGCCCGTTGTGGGCTGCGGCGATTCGCAGTTGCTCTTTGACCTGATCGTCAAGGTTTCGAATTGTGATGCTGGCCATGATGCCCTCCCGAAATCAATGAAATCATTGATTGCAGGCTAGCACATCATGCTTCAGTAGAACTCACCCGGCTGCCGAGCGGCTTTAAACACTAATCGCATTGGTAAACACCAACCGATTCCCAAACGGATCAGCGATGGTCATGTCCTGGCTGCCCCACGGCATTGCCTGAATCTGCGGGTGCGAGAATTTGTAGTCCTTGGCCAGCAATTGCTGCTGAAACGCCTCCAGCTCATCCGTCTCGATGCGCAGCGCCGAGCCCGGCGTGCTGTCGCCGTGATGTTCCGACAGGTGCAACACGCATTCGCCGCGGGAGACTTGCAGGTACAGCGGGAAATTCGGCTCGAAACGGTGCTGCCAGTCGATCTTGAAACCGAGGAAGTTGACGTAGAACTCCACGGCTTTGTTTTCGTCGAAAATCCGCAGGATCGGGGTGGTTTTGCCGAAGCTCATCAAGTTGCTCCCAGACTGGTAAGGCCCAGAGTGTAGCCGGGCTAGTGTCAGCGCTTCGGCTTGGCGATGGCTTTCTTTAATCGCAATGTGCCACCACGTGAAGCAGTTCAAAAGATTTGTCGACTGGCTGATCGCTTTCGCCGGCAAGCCTGGCTCCTACAGGGGTTTGTGGAGGCTCTGAAAACCGTCACGCAAATCGCCTTGCCGCGCCAGGAACCGCCCTTCCCGTTTCCCGTTCGCCTGCCCTTCGCTGTAACTCAACACACCGTTGACCCACACCCCGTCGATGCCTTCTGCCGCCCGCTGCGGATCGTTGAAGTCGGCGACATCGCGAATGGTTGCAGGATCGAACAACACCAGGTCGGCCCAATGCCCTTCACGGATTTCACCGCGCTCCTTCAAGCCGAATCGCGCTGCGGACAACCCGGTCATTTTGTGTACCGCGGTGTGCAGCGGAAACAGCCCGACATCGCGACTGAAATGTCCGAGGACGCGTGGGAAAGCGCCCCACAAACGTGGGTGCGGGAACGGGTCTTCCGGCAAGCCGTCGGAACCGACCATCGACAGCGGATGCGCGAGGATGCTTCGTACGTCCGCCTCGTCCATTCCGTAGTACACCGCGCCAGCCGGTTGCAGCCGGCGAGCGGCCTCCATTAGCGGAACGTTCCACTCGGCGGCGATATCCATCAGGTCGCGGCCACCGAGTTCCGGGTGCGGCGTGGACCAGGTGATGGTGATGCGGTGCGCATCGGTGACTTGCTTGAGGTCCAGGGTCGAAGAACTCGCCGCGTAGGGATAGCAATCGCAGCCCACCGGGTGGGTTTTCGCGGCCTCTTCAAGTGAGGCCAACAGTTGCGGACTCCGCCCCCAGTTACCGGCGCCGGCACATTTGAGGTGGGAAATGATCACCGGTGATTGCGCATGACGGCCGATCCGGAACGCCTCGTCCATGGCCTCCAGCACGGGCTCGAATTCGCTGCGCAAATGCGTGGTGTACACCGCGCCGAACGCGGTCAGTTCTTCGGTCAGTTGCATCACTTCATCGGTGGACGCCGAGAACGCGCTGGCGTACGCCAGACCGGTGGACAGACCCAACGCGCCGGCTTCAAGGCTTTCGCGCAGTTGCTCGCGCATCGCGCTGATTTCATCCGGCGTGGCCGTGCGGAACAGGTCATCAAGGTGATTGCTGCGCAACGCGGTGTGGCCGACCAGAGCGGCGACGTTCAACGTGGTGTTCGCCGCTTCGACCGCCGCGCGGTAGTCGCGGAACGTCGGGTAAACAAAGGCCGCCGAGGTGCCGAGCAGGTTCATCGGGTCTGGCGGATCGCCCTTCAAACTCACCGGCGAAGCGCTGATCCCGCAGTTGCCGACGATCACCGTGGTCACGCCCTGGCTGAGCTTGGGCAGCATTTGCGGCTGGCGGATCACCACCGTGTCGTCGTGGGTGTGCACGTCGATGAAACCCGGGGCCAGCACTCGGCCGGCGGCGTCGATTTCTTCGCTGGCAGTGGCGTCGTGCAGGTCGCCGATACGCTCGATGCGGCCATGCAGAATCGCCACGTCGGCGGGGTAACCGGGGGCGTTGCTGCCGTCGATGATCAGGGCGTTGCGAATCAGCGTGTCGTACATCATGTCAGTCTCCCAGCGGCAAGTGATCGTCGCCGCCGCGGTAATCGTCGAGGGCGAGTTTGATCCGCCGCAGACGTTCTTGATTGTCTTCAGGATTGGCCAGCGCCAGCTCGGTAGCGAGCACGTCGATGGCCAGCAGCATGCCGTAGCGCGCCGCCGTGGGTTTGTAGATGAACGAGGTTTCCGCACTTTGCAGCGGCAGCACAATGTCGGCCAGTTGCGCCAACGGCGAGTCGCTGCGTGTGATAGCCAGAATCCTTGCCCCGTAGTTGCGGGCCAGTTCCACCGTTTCGAGCAACTCAGGGGTGATGCCGGTCAGCGAGCAGACGATGACCACGTGCTCGGCACTGAGGCTGGCTGCGGTGACCCGCATCATCACCGGGTCGTGGCACACCGAAATCGGGTAGCCGAAGCGCACCAGCCGCACTTGCAGTTCATCGCTGCACAAGGTCGAGCAACCGCCCATGCCGAAGGCATGAATCATCCGCGCCTTGCCCAACAGTTTCACCGCGTCGGCGAAGCGCGACTCGTCGAACGCCGACAAGTGCTGACGCAACGTCGACTCGATATCGCCCACAATCTGCCCATAGAACGCCGACTGATCGGGCGTGCCCGCCGGGTCGAGAAAACGGCTGCCGACGCCGCTGGCCTGGGCCAGTTGCAGGCGCAGGTCGCGCAAGTCGCGGCAACCCACCGTGCGGGCGAAACGCGACAGCGTAGCGGTGCTGACTTCCGCTCTCAGCGCCAGCTCGTCGAGGCTGGCGGCAGAGGCAAATCCTACGTCGTCGAGCATCAGTCGCGCGATGCGTCCTTCGCCGGCGCTGAAGGAATCCTGACGGGCGCGGATCTGGTAGAGGATGTCCATGGCAGGCGGCTCCGGTTAAATCAGGTAAGAAAGACCCACGGTCAACGCAAAGGCGACCAGCGAAATAATGGTCTCCAGCACGGTCCAGGTCTTGAACGTCTGGGTGACGCTCATGTTGAAGTATTCCTTGATCAACCAGAAGCCGC
>Ga0255334_1000870_pt1 | contig 17783 bp, 14 predicted proteins | sample EtOH5_35cm_T3_12_FD_202080 | JGI IMG/M metagenome (GOLD analysis project Ga0255334, IMG submission 202080) | Sandy soil microbial communities from University of British Columbia, Vancouver, Canada - EtOH5_35cm_T3_129 | ecosystem: Engineered > Artificial ecosystem > Sand microcosm > Unclassified ...
GCCTGACGATACGCTCCAGTTTCGTTTCCACGTACTCACGCAGCGGGGGCGTGATGTCCAAGTGGTGTCCACTGATCTTGAAGTTCATAGCGTTTCTCCTTCTGAAAGAGCCACACCAGGCAGGCGGTGCGGCTCGGCTACAAAGTCTTGCGGAGATTGACGGCAGGGATTTTCAGCGCTTCACGGTATTTGGCCACGGTTCGCCGGGCCACCACGAAGCCTTGCTCGCCGAGCAGTTCGGCGATCCTGCTGTCCGACAGGGGGTTCCTGGGGTCTTCGGCTCCTATGAGTTGCTTGATCAACGCCCTGATTGCCGTTGATGAGGCCGCGCCGCCGGTTTCCGTGGATACGTGACTGCCGAAGAAGTACTTCAGCTCGAAAGTCCCCATCGGCGTTGCCATGTATTTATTGGTTGTCACCCGAGAGATGGTGGACTCGTGTAAACCCAGTGTATCGGCAATCTCCCGCAAAACCAAGGGGCGCATCGCAATTTCCCCGTGGGTGAAGAAGTTCTTTTGACGTTCGACAATCGCTTGTGCGACGCGCAATATGGTGTCGAAGCGCTGCTGGATATTCTTGATGAGCCAGCGCGCTTCCTGCAGCTTCTGCTGCAGCCCGGCCGCGCCGGAGTCGCCTTTTGCGCCACGCAGGATCTGCGCGTACATGTCGTTGATGCGTAGCCGCGGCATCACATCCGGGTTGAGCTGCGCGATCCAGCCGCCGCTCATTTTCCGCACGAACACGTCGGGCACGACGAAGTCGGCCTCGGGGCGGCTGTAGGCATGGCCGGGGTAGGGCGCGAGCGAGCGGATCAGCTCGTGCGCGGCCTTGAGGTCGGCCTCGTCGACCTGCAGCGCCTTCTTCAGGCGCGTGTAGTCGCGCACCGCGAGCAGTTCGAGATGGCTAGTGACGATGGTCAGGGCCAACTCGCGCTGCGGATGCTTGAGCCGGCGCAGCTGCAGCGCCAGGCATTCGGCGGCGTTGCGCGCGCCCACGCCGGCGGGGTCGAAGCTCTGCAGCAGCGTGAGGATGGCGTGCACCTCGTCGAGCTCGAATTCGAGCTCCTCGGGCAGCTCCGTGCAGATTTCCTCGAGCGAGGCGCTCAGGTAGCCGTCGTCGTCGAGCGACTCGATCAGGAAGATGGCCAGGCCCTTGTCGCGCATGGAGATCTTCAGCGGGGCGAGCTGCTCCATCAGGTGCTCGCGCAGCGTGGGCTCCGCGTCGCGCAACTGCATCGGGGTCTTTTCGTCCTCGTCGCCCTGCGGGCGGCGGGCGAAGTCGTCCAGGCTCCAGTCGTTGCCGTAGTCCTCGCCGCTGTCGCTGTAGCTGTCCTCGCTGTCGGCGGCGCCGTCGGCGCGGTTCTCGCTGGTGCCCTGGCCGTCGGCGGGGGCCGGCGCGGGCGCGCTCTGCAGGTTGACCGAGCCGTCGGCGGCCACGCGCAGCGGGCTTTCGATCCAGTCGTTCTCGCGTTCGAGCAGCGGATTCTCGGTCAGGGCCTGTTCCACTTCCTGCTGCAGTTCGAGCGTGGACAGTTGCAGCAGGCGGATCGACTGCTGGAGTTGCGGCGTGAGCGCGAGATGTTGCGAGAGGCGGAGCTGTAGCGACGGTTTCATGCGACCTATTTTATGCCCAACTTCCGTACTGGTGGAACGGAAATTGCTATCGCTGGCGTCGCCGTGATCGTTTGCGGGGCGAAAGGCGGCATGAACGCCGCCTCGCGGGTGTCCCCGCGTGCCCCTCCCGCGGCTACATGCGGAAGTTCTCGCCCAGGTAGACCTTGCGCACCGACTCGTTGGCGATGATGTCTTCCGGCTGCCCGGACGCCAGCACCGTGCCTTCGCTGATGATGTAGGCGTGGTCGCAGATGCCCAGCGTCTCGCGCACGTTGTGGTCGGTGATCAGCACGCCGATGTTGCGCGCCTTGAGGAAGCTGACGATGCGCTGGATCTCGCCCACCGCGATCGGGTCCACGCCGGCGAACGGTTCGTCGAGCAGGATGAAGCGCGGCGCGGAGGCCAGCGCGCGCGCGATTTCCACGCGGCGGCGCTCGCCGCCCGACAGCGACAGCGCCGGGTTGTCGCGCAGGTGGGCGATCTGCAGGTCGTCGAGCAGGGTGTCCAGGCGCCGCTCGATCTCGGCCTTGGCCAGCGGCTTGCCGTCGTGGACCTGCAATTCCAGCACGGCGCGGATGTTCTCCTGCACGTTGAGCTTGCGGAACACCGACGCTTCCTGCGGCAGGTAGGACAGGCCCATGCGGGCGCGCTCGTGGATGGCCAGGCCGCTGATGTGCTTGTCGTCGAGCACGATATCGCCCTCGTCCAGCGCCACCAGCCCGACGATCATGTAGAACGAGGTGGTCTTGCCCGCGCCGTTGGGGCCGAGCAGGCCCACCACCTCGCCGCTCTTCACGTCGAGCGACACGTCCTTGACCACCGTGCGCGAGCCGTAGCGCTTCTTCAGGTGGCGCACGACGAGCGTGCTGCTTTCGGTCAGGACGTTGGTCGCGGACGACGGTTCGGTCAAGGTAGCGGTCATGAAGGCGTGAATCCGTGGGTCGGCTGCGGCGGGGTCAGGGGGCGGCGGGGGCCGGCGCGGGCTTGAGCGGCAGCGGGCTGGCGGCGGCGCCGCTGGCGGGCTGCTCCTGGCGCGGCGACAGCACCGCGCGCACGCGCCCGGACGGGCTGCCCGCGGTGGCGTTGTCGGTGCCGCCGGTGGCCGTGTAGAACTCGTTGCGGCTGTCGTAGGTGATCACCGCGCCGCGGATCTCGTCGATCAGCTTGGCGCCGGCCAGGCGCGCCATGCGGGCGTGGCCGATCAGCTTGGACAGGTCCTGCTTGCCGTCGGACTCGATGCGGTCGCCCCAGCCGTCGATGTATTCGTCGACGTTGTCGCGCTTCTGGCGGATGTAGGCCTGCTTGCCGCCCTTGGAGGTGGCCACCGCGTACTGGTAGCCCTCGGGGTCGGTGCGCACTTCCGCCGCGTCCGACTTCAGCACCATCGTGCCCTTGGTCAGCACCACGTTGCCGGTCAGTACGTACACCTGCTTGACGTCGTCGTAGCTGGCGTTGTCGGCCTCCAGCACCAGCGGCTTGTCGCGGTCGGCCTTCTCGGCGCGGGCCGGCGCGGCCAGCGCCAGGCCGAGGAGGGCCGCGGCCGTCATCAGGGCAGCCGTGCCGCGGCGGCGACAGGACGATGTCGTCAGGAATGGATTCATATTGGCGTGGTGGCGGTTGGCGCGGACGGCTGTGGCCCGCGGGCGGCTTCGTTTCTCTGGCGGTTTCCGGGTGGGGCCACGTCAGGCCCTGCTCACGGTCTGGCCGCGGGGCTGGCCGGCGGCGGGACCGTGATGATGGTGCCGTGTACGTTACCCAGCAATTGTACTTCGCGGGTGACGTTGTTGAAGACGAGCCCGTTGGCGGTCATCACGGAAGGCCCGCGCGTGAGCTTGACGGCCTTGTCGGTCTTGACGATGTCGTCGTTGACCAGCACCTGGAAATACTCGGAGGCGGCCGTCATGGGCGGGTCCTTGGACGGGTCGGGCCCCTGCGCGCGCACGATCAGGGCGTTGCCGAACAGGTCCACCACCGAGCCCTCGGCGTTCATGGTGCCGCGGTCGGCATGGCCCGTGACCGGCGGGCGGCCGATCTCGTAGGCGCGCATGGCCGGCCTGGTCACTTCGTAGGTCTGGTCGTCGGCGAAGTGGATCATCTTGTCGCCGGTGAAGCGCATCTTGGTGTTGCCGTCCTCGGCCAGCTCGGTGGCCGAGAAGCGGACCATGTAGTAGTCCGGCTCGTGCTTGGCGCCGACCGGCCCGGCGGGCGCCTCGCGCGGCGAATTGACCTGCACCAGCCAGAACGTGCTGCCGGCCACCAGCGCCATCAGCAGCAGGGGCAGCAGCCGCATGCCGAGCCGGCCGAGGGAGGACAGGAATTCCCGCATGTGTCGTGGCCGGCCTCAGATGACCTTGGCGCGGGTCAGGTCGTGGATGTGCAGCGCGCCCACCAGGCGGCCGTCGGCGTCGACCACCAGCATCTGGTTGATGCGGTTGGCCTCCATCACCTGCACCGCTTCCACGGCGAGCTGGTCCGGGCCCACGGCGTGGGGCGAGCGGTGCATGACCTCGCTGATCGGCATGGTCTTCCAGTCGCGCGGCGTCTCCAGCAGGCGGCGCAGGTCGCCGTCGGTGAACACGCCGATCAGGCGCTCGTCCGGGTCCACCACGGCGGTCATGGCCATGCCCTTGCGGGTGATTTCCATCAGCGCCTGGGCCAGCGGCGTGTTTTCGCGCACCTTGGGCACGGCGTTGCCGCTGCGCATGACGTCGCGCACGTGCGTGAGCAGCTTGCGCCCGAGCGCGCCGCCCGGGTGCGAGCGGGCGAAGTCTTCCTCGCCGAAGCCGCGCGCGTCCAGCACCGCCACCGCCAGCGCGTCGCCCATCGCCAGCGCGGCGGTGGTGCTCGCGGTCGGCGCCAGGTTGAGCGGGCAGGCTTCCTTCTCGACGCCGGCATTGAGGTGGGCGTCGGCCAGCTTGGCCAGCGCCGATTCCGGATTGCCCGTCACCGAGATCAGCTTGGCGCCGATGCGCTTGACGATCGGGACGATCGACAGCAGCTCGGCGGTCTCGCCGGAATTGGAGAAGGCGATCAGCACGTCGTCGCGCGTGACCATGCCGAGGTCACCGTGGCTGGCCTCGGCGGGGTGCACGAAGAACGAGGGCGTGCCGGTCGAGGCCAGCGTGGCCGCCACCTTGCGCCCGATGTGCCCGGACTTGCCCATGCCCGACACCACCACCCGGCCGGTGCACCCGAGCGTGAGCTCGACGGCGCGCGCGAACTCGCCGTCCAGGCGGCCCGCGAGGGCGGCAACGGCTTCGGCTTCGGTCTGGAGCGTGTCGCGGGCGAGCCGAAGTGCTCGATCCGCATTGAAATTAGCTATCATGGCGACGAAGTATACCAACGAATGCGATGGCGCTTTGGCTGTTCCGGGGATCGGGGCGGCCGTTGCGGCTGCCGCGCCTGCCGCAACCCGCCGGCAGGGCCGCCCGCGCCGGGCCTGGCCCTGGCGCGGGACGGCGCACCCAGACCCCTTTCGATGCATTCTCCGCTGGACCTGACTCTCGTGCTGCTGGCCGCCGCCGTGTTTGGCGTGGTCGCTTTCCGCATGCTGCAATTGCCGCCGATGCTGGGCTACCTGGCGGTCGGCATCCTGATCGGGCCGCACGCGCTCGGGCTGGCCAGCGATACCGCGCAGACCAAATACCTGGCCGAATTCGGCGTGGTCTTCCTGATGTTCTCGATCGGGCTGGAGTTCAGCCTGGGCAAGCTCAAGGCCATGAAGCGCCAGGTGTTCGGCCTGGGCGGCTCGCAGGTGGTGCTGTCGATGCTGGCGGTGGTGCCGGCGAGCTGGCTGTTCAACTGGGCTTTCCCGCTGTCCTGGCAGGCCTCGGTGGCGCTCGGCGGGGCGCTGGCGATGTCGTCCACGGCCATCGTCTCCAAGATGCTGTCCGAGCGCCTCGAGCTGGAAAGCGAGCACGGGCGCAACATCATCAGCATCCTGCTGTTCCAGGACCTGGCCGTGGTGCCGCTGCTGATCGTGATTCCGGCGCTGTCGCGCGACCCCGGCGACCTGGTCATGGCGCTGGTGCTGGCCACGGTGAAGATCGCGGTGGCGCTGAGCGTGATCTTCTTCCTCGGCCAGAAAGTGATGAGCCGGTGGTTCCACGTGGTGGCCGCGCGCCGCTCGCAGGAACTGTTCATGCTCAACCTGCTGCTGGTCACGCTGGGCATGGCGGCGCTGACCGAGCGGCTCGGGCTGTCGATGGCGCTGGGCGCCTTCATGGCCGGCATGCTGATCTCCGAGACACCCTACCGCCACCAGGTGGAGGAAGACATCAAGCCGTTCCGCGACGTGCTGCTGGGGCTGTTCTTCGTCACCATCGGCATGCTGCTCAACATCCACGTGGTGCTGGACCACCTGTGGCTGGTGCTGGCGCTGCTGGTGGTGCCGATCCTGTTCAAGCTGCTGCTGATCGCCGGGCTGGCGCGCCTGTTCGGCTCGCGCCAGGGCGTGGCGATCCGCACCGGGCTGGGGCTGGCGCAGGCCGGCGAGTTCGGCTTCGTGCTGCTCAACCAGATCGACGGCCTCAACCTGGTGGACCCGGTGCTGACCCAGGTCATCCTGGCCTCGATGCTGCTCTCCATGCTGGCCGCGCCGTTCCTGATCCAGTACAGCGACGCCATCGTGCTGCGCTTCGCCGCCAACGAATGGCTGATGCAGTCGCTGAACATGACGCGCATCGCCGTGCAGAGCCTGCAGACCGAGAAGCACGCCATCATCTGCGGCTTCGGCCGCAGCGGGCAGAACCTGGCGCGCATGCTGGAGCGCGAGGGCATCACCTACGTGGCGCTCGACCTCGACCCCGACCGCGTGCGCGAGGCCGCCGGCGCCGGCGACACCGTGGTGTACGGCGACGCGGGCCGGCGCGAGGCGCTGATCGCCGCCGGCCTGCACCGCGCCGCGGCGGTCATCATCACCTACGCCAACACGCCGTCGGCGCTCAAGGTGCTGCACCACGTGCAGGAGCTCGCGCCGGCGCTGCCGGTGATCGTGCGCACGGTGGACGACTCGGAACTCGGCGTGCTGCAGAAGGCCGGCGCCACCGAGGTGGTGCCGGAGATCATCGAAGGCAGCCTGATGCTGGCCTCGCACGCGCTGGTGCTGCTGGGCGTGCCGATGCGGCGCGTGGTGCGCGGCGTGCAGCAGGCGCGCGACGCGCGCTACAGCCTGCTGCGCGGCTACTTCCACGGCCGCGACGACGACGAGGACATGGTGGAGCGCGAGTCGGTGCGGCTGTGCTCGGTCTCGCTCGGGCCGGACGCCACCGCGCTCGGGCGCAGCCTCGGCACGCTCGGGCTGGAGCGCATCGGCGTGGAGGTGACGGCGGTGCGCCGGCGCGGCATCCGCGCGTTCGACCCGCAGCCCGAGACCGTGCTGGAGCCGGGCGACATCGTGGTCCTGCGCGGCCAGCCCGAGGCGCTGGAAGCGGCGGAAAAGCGCATGCTGACGGGCTGATGCCCGCCGTCAGGCAAATGCGCGGATCGCGGTCAAGCTACCGTCAGGCCGCCGCGCGCGGCGCGGCCGTGGCGCTCGCCGCGCCGTCGGCCCACGACGGCGGCAGGCCTTCGAGCACCGAGCGCGCGTCGAGCGAGCGGATCGGCACCAGCGGGTCGGCCGGGATGCGGCCCTCGCCCTGCAGCATCAGGTAGCGCAGGCAGCACACGCGCAGGAAGGACGTGAAATTGGCCGCCTCGCCCCGGTAGGCCACCAGTTCGTCGTGCAGCCGCGTGATCAGCTGGCCCACGCTCATGGCGTCGCGCCGGGCCAGCGTTTCCAGCACTTCCCAGAACAGGCTTTCCAGGCGGATGCTGGTGGCCACGCCATGCAGCCGCAGCGAGCGCGACTGGCACAGATACGACTCCGGATTGGCCCGGATGAAGATTTCGCACATGGGAGACTCCCGTTCGGCGCGGCCGGCGGGCAACGCAAGCACGCGGGCCGCCTCCGGCAGCCTCTAATGTACGATCCGGGTGCCCAGCACCGCAAGGAACTGCGCCAGCCAGGCCGGGTGCGCCGGCCATGCCGGGGCGGTCACGAGGTTGCCGTCGGTATGGGCCTGGTCCACCGGGATGTCGGCGTACTTGCCGCCGGCCAGCCGCACTTCCGGCGCGCAGGCCGGGTAGGCCGAGCAGGTGCGTCCTTCCAGCACGCCCGCGGCGGCCAGCAGTTGCGCGCCGTGGCAGACCGCGGCGATCGGCTTGCCGGCGCCGGCGAAGTGGCGCACGATCTCCAGCACGCGCTCGTTCAGGCGCAGGTATTCGGGGGCGCGCCCGCCCGGGATCACCAGCGCATCGTAGGCGGCGGGATCGACCTCGGCGAAGGTCGCGTTGAGCGCGAAGTTGTGGCCGCGTTTCTCGCTGTAGGTCTGGTCGCCCTCGAAATCATGGATGGCGGTCGCGCAGCTCGCGCCGGCCTTCTTGTCCGGGCAGACCGCGTGCACCGTGTGGCCGACCATCTGGAGCGCCTGGAACGGCACCATCGTTTCGTAGTCCTCGGCGTAGTCGCCGACCAGCATCAAGATCTTTTTTGCCATCGCGGTCTCCTGTATGGTTACGGGTGCCCGGCGGGGCGCACGCGCGGACGGACCGCGCGCCCGGCCCGCCCGGCGCGAGCCCATTGTGTTGCCGTTCGCGGCCGCCCGGGTAGTAACCCATTACCGCATCCTGTTCCGTATCCTGTCCCGCAGCCTGTTCCGCACCCCTCCGGCATCCGGCCACCGCGGCCGGCCTGCCGGGCCGGCAGGCCGCACCAACGAGTTCCCATGCCCAATACCACCATCCAGTCGTCCGCCCTCGGCCACGTCACCGAATACCTGCGCGAGCGGATCCGCACCGTGCCCGACTGGCCGCAGCCCGGCGTGATGTTCCGCGACATCACCCCGCTGCTGCAGGACCCCAAGACCCTGCGCGTGCTGATCGACGTCTTCGTCCACCGCTACATGGACGCCCGCCTGGACCTGGTCGCCGGCATCGACGCGCGCGGCTTCATCCTCGGCGCGATCGTCGCCTACGAGCTCAACCTCGGCTTCGTGCCGATCCGCAAGAAGGGCAAGCTGCCGTTCCAGACCGTGTCCGAGGAATACGAGCTCGAATACGGCAGCGCCACCGTCGAGATCCACGCCGACGCCTGCAAGCCCGGCGACCGCGTGCTGCTGATCGACGACCTGATCGCCACCGGCGGCACCATGATGGCCGGGCGCAAGCTGCTCGAGCGCCTGGGCGCCACCGTGGTGGAGGGCGCGGCCATCGTCGACCTGCCCGAGCTGGGCGGCTCGCGCCTGCTGCTCGACAGCGGGCTGCCGCTGTTTACCGTGTGCCGCTTCGACGGGCACTGAAGCCGGGCGCGCGCCTGAATCAATCACCGGAGCCTCTGCCATGCCGGATCTGCTGCTGTTCCTCGTCACCTCGGTCGCCATCACGCTGGCGCCCGGGCCCGACAACCTCCAGGTGCTGGCGCGCGGCATGGCGCAGGGGCGCCGCGCCGGCGTGGTGGCGGCGCTCGGCTTCGCCTCGGGCTGCCTGTTCCACACCGTGGTGGCCGCGGTCGGGCTGGCGGCGGTGCTGCGCTCCTCGCCGCTGGCGTTCCAGTGCATCAAGTTCGCCGGCGCGGCCTACCTGATCTGGATCGGCATCCAGGCGCTGCGCTCGCGCGGCGCGCTCGGCCGGGGCGCCGACGCGCCGGCGGTGCCGCTGGCGCGGGTGTTCCGCCAGAGCGTGCTGGCCAACCTGATGAACCCCAAGGTGACGCTGTTCTTCCTGGTGTTCCTGCCGCAGTTCGTGCGCGCCGACGCCGCCCACGCGGGCTGGCAGATGCTGCTGCTGGGCCTGGTCTTCATGCTGCAGACGGCGGTGGTGTTCTCGCTGTTCGGGCTGTTCGCGGGCGTGCTGGGCGACTGGCTCCGGCACCGGCCGCGCGCGGGCCGCTGGCTCGACCGCGTGGCCGGCGCCATCTTCGTGGCGCTCGGCGTCAAGGTCGCGCTGCCGGCCTGAACGCGCGCGGGCGGCCCGGCGCCGCCGCGTTGCGCCGCGTGCCCACGCCCTGTCCGCCCCCCGTCCGCGGCGTTGCCCGCCCATGCGTGGCGGCGCATAATGCCCTCTTGACAACGATACGATGGCCGGGCGGCACCTTGCGCCGGCATTTGCATCAGCTCCGGCATCAGCGCCGCGCCCGGCCCCGCGTCCGGCCCCGCGTCTTCCGGCTCCTGCATCTGCCCTCGCAACGGCGGTACCGGTCACAGAAGGGCAGACCATGGGCGTTCTACTTCATTTGCTTTCCGGCGTGGCGCTGCTGGTGTGGGGCACCAACATCGTCAAGGTGGGCATCCTGCGCGTGTACGGCGCCAACCTGCGCCACGTGCTCTCCTCCAGCATCGCCAACCGCTTCACGGCGTTCGCCGCCGGCCTCGGCGTGACCGGGCTGGTACAGAGCAGCAACGCCACCGCGGTGATCGTCAGCTCCTTCGTCGGCCAGGGCCTGATCGCCGTGGCGCCGGCGCTGGCCATCATGCTGGGCGCCAACGTGGGCACCGCGGTGATGGTGCAGGTGTTCTCGCTGGACCTGTCGTGGCTGTCGCCGCTGCTGATCTTCGTCGGCGTGATCCTGCACCTGAGCTGGAAGGGCAACAAGCCCGGCCACGTCGGCCGCGTGCTGATCGGCCTGGGGCTCATCACGCTGGCGCTCGAGCTGATCTCCATCGCCACCCGGCCGGTGGTGCAGGCCGCCGGCGTCAAGGTGCTGTTCGGCACGCTGACCGGCGACCCCACGCTGGACATGCTGGTCGGCGCCTTCCTCACCATCCTGTGCTATTCCAGCCTGGCGGTGGTGCTGTTCTGCGGCGCGCTGGCCTCGGCCGGCGTGGTCTCGCTGCACGTGGCGATGGCGCTGGTGCTGGGCGCCAATCTCGGCTCCGGCATCTCCGCGCTGCTCACCACCTCGGGCAACAACCAGCCCGGCAAGCGCGTCACGCTGGGCAACCTGCTGTCGCGCCTGCTCGGCTGCGTGATCGCGCTGCCGCTGCTGGGACAGGCCGAGCGCCTGCTCGCGCTGCTCGACGCCGACCCGCAGCGGCTGGTGGTCAACTTCCACCTGCTCTTCAACGTGGCGCTGGCGGTGCTGCTGCTGGGCGCCACCGGCCCGCTCGCGCGCCTGTGCGAAGCGGTGCTGCCGGGACGCAACACCGGCGACAGCCAGGTCACGCCGCGCCACCTCGACGCCGCGGCGCTGACCACGCCCACGCTGGCGCTGTCCAACGCCGCGCGCGAAGTGCTGCGCATCGGCGACCGCATCGAGCAGATGCTCGACAACATGCTGCGCGTGCTGCGCACCAACGACGCCAAGCTGGCCACCGCCACCTGCCGCATCGACGACGAGGTCGACGACCTCTACACCGCGATCAAGCTCTACCTCACCCAGATCAGCCTGGAAGCGCTGGACGAGCGCGACGGCCGCCGCTGGACCGAGATCATCTCGCTCACCATCAACCTCGAGCATGCCGGCGACATCATCGAGCGCATCCTGCTCGACGCGCGCGAGAAAAAGATCGCCCACAACCTGGCGTTCTCGGAAGCGGGCATGGAGGAAATCGCGCAGATGCACGCGCGCGTGGTGGCGAACCTGCGGCTGGGGTTGTCGGTGTTCCTCTCCGGCGACCTCAAGAGCGCGCAGCAGCTCATGAGCGAGAAAGCCACCTTCCGCGAACTGGAGCGCCGGTTCGCGCGCAACCACCTGCAGCGCATTGCGGTGCAGACCGCGGAGAGCATCGAGACCAGCTCGCTGCATCTCGACATCATCAGCAATCTCAAGCGGCTCAATTCGCTGTTCTGCGCCACGGCGTATCCGGTGCTGGAGGAAGCGGGGGTGCTGAATCGGAGCCGGATGAAGGAGGATGATGGGGAGCCGCCGGTGGGGGTGGTGTCTTCGGCGGGGGTTTGAGGTTGATGGGGGGGAAGGTTTAACGTCAACTGCCTAACGTCAACTGCTTAACGTCAACTGCTTAAAGTCAAAGTCAAAAGCTTAAAGTCAAAGGCTTTCGCTCCCCCGGAGCGACCTACTTTCTTTTCCCCGAAAAGAAAGTAGGCAAAGAAAGCGGGCTGCCTGGCCGGCAGGGGCAGAAACGTTGGGGTTTCTCTTGTTGGTGGTTTCGTCGTGGGGCCTGTAGTTCTGCTGGCATCCTGCCGTTACCGGTTCGGCTGGCCACGATCTGGCTGGCGGTATGGGTTGCGGGGTCAGACCTATGATGACGGGCGCACTGCTGGTTCGGGCATCTGCCGTTACCGGTTTTGGCGGTCACGGCGTAGCACCGGCACTGGTTTCGTGGTGGGCGTGGTGGACCGGGGCGCGGATGTCGGCGGGGTACTCTCGCGCCGGAGCCACCGCGCCCACCACGAAACCAGTGTCGATCCCATGACGCGCCCATTCGCCCTGGTCGCGGCAGCAGCCTGAAGGGCCTGGGCCAACGCCATCATGCAGCGCCACCACGAATCCAATTTCGTTTGCGACGCCGCAGGCAAGCAAACCGGTAGCGTCAGCAGCCTCATCGAAGCCAACGCCCGCACCACGAAACCAGCACCAGCCATAAAGTCTGAGCGCCCAGCCCCCCCTGCAAGGGGTCTGCTTTCTTTGGTTACTTTCTTTTCAGACAAAAGAAAGTGACTGGCAGCCCCGCGCAGCGGGGATGTCATACGGCCTTTGGGTTCAAGCACCAAAACCGCCCGAGCCTCAAGGCCCACAACAGCCCGGACAAGGATCCCTCACCCCTTCGCCAACAACGGCGCCAAATACTTCCCCGTAAAACTAGCCCGACTCTTCGCCACCGTCTCCGGCGTCCCCTTGGCAATCACCTGTCCGCCGCCGGCGCCACCCTCCGGCCCCATGTCGAGCAGCCAGTCGGCGGTCTTGATGACGTCCAGGTTGTGTTCGATGATGACCACCGTATTCCCCTGGTCGCGCAGCTTGTGGATGACCTTGAGCAGCAGTTCGATGTCGTGGAAATGCAAGCCGGTGGTGGGCTCGTCGAGGATGTAGAGCGTGCGGCCGGTGTCGCGCTTGGACAGTTCCAGCGAGAGCTTCACGCGCTGCGCTTCGCCGCCGGACAGCGTGGTGGCGGACTGCCCCAGGCGGATATAGCCCAGGCCCACGTCGAGCAGCGTCTTGAGCTTGCGCCGCACCACCGGCACGGCGCTGAAGAACTCGTGCGCCTGCTCCACGGTCATGTCCAGCGTTTCGTGGATGTTCTTGCCCTTGTAGAGCACCTCCAGCGTCTCGCGGTTGTAGCGTTTGCCGTGGCACACGTCGCACGGCACGTACACGTCCGGCAGGAAGTGCATTTCCACCTTGAGCACGCCGTCGCCCTGGCAGGCTTCGCAGCGCCCGCCCTTGACGTTGAACGAGAAGCGGCCCGGGTCGTAGCCGCGTTCCTTGGCGGCGGGCACGCCGGCGAACAGTTCGCGGATCGGCGTGAACAGGCCGGTGTAGGTGGCGGGGTTGGAGCGCGGGGTGCGGCCGATCGGGCTCTGGTCGACGTTGATGACCTTGTCGAAGTGTTCCAGCCCCTCGATGCGGTCGTGCGGCGCGGGCTCGGCCGTGGAGCCGTACAGGTGGCGCGCCACCGCGTGGTAGAGCGTGTCGTTGATCAGCGTGGACTTGCCCGAGCCGGACACGCCGGTCACGCAGGTCAGCAGGCCCACCGGGATCTCCGCGCTGACGTTGCGCAGGTTGTTGCCGGTGGCGTTGACGATGCGCAGCAGCTTGTCGTCGTCGGGCGCGGTGCGCGTGGGCGGCACCTCGATGCGGCGCGCGCCGGACATGTACTGCCCGGTCAGCGAGTTGGGCGACTGCTCGATCTGCGCCGGCGTGCCCTCGGCCACGATCATGCCGCCGTGCACGCCCGCGCCGGGGCCGATGTCGACCACGTAGTCGCTGGCGCGGATCATGTCCTCGTCGTGCTCCACCACCAGCACCGAGTTGCCGATGTCGCGCAGGTGCTTGAGCGTGCCGATCAGGCGGTCGTTGTCGCGCTGGTGCAGGCCGATCGACGGCTCGTCGAGCACGTACATCACGCCGGTCAGGCCCGAGCCGATCTGCGAGGCCAGGCGGATGCGCTGCGCCTCGCCGCCCGAGAGCGTGTCCGCGCTGCGCTCGAGCGAGAGATAGTCCAGCCCGACGTTGTTGAGGAAGTTCAGCCGCGCGGTGATTTCCTTGACGATCTTGTCGGCGATCTCGCGCTTGGCGCCGTGCATGTCGAGCGTGAGGAAGTACGTCAGCGCGTCGCGCAGCGGCCAGCCGTTGATCTCGAAGATGGCGCGCGCCTGGTCGTTCTCGCCGAGCTTGACGTGGCGCGCCTCGGTGCGCAGCCGCGTGCCGTGGCAGGCCGGGCAGGCCTGGTTGTTCTGGTACTTGGCCAGTTCCTCGCGCACCGCGACCGAGTCGGTCTCGCGGTAGCGCCGCTCCAGGTTGGGGATGATGCCCTCGAAAGCGTGCTCGCGCACCGTGGTGCGGCCGCGCTCGTTCATGTAGGTGAACGGGATCTCCACCTCGCCCGAGCCGTGCAGCACCACCTCCTGCACCTCGGCCGGCAGGTCCTCGAAGGCCGTTTCCAGTTCGAAGTCGTAGTAGGCCGCCAGGCTTTGCAGCATCTGGAAGTAGAACTGGTTGCGGCGGTCCCAGCCCTTGATCGCGCCCGAGGCCAGCGACAGGTTGGGGAAGGCCACCACGCGCTTGGGATCGAAGAAGGTGATCTGGCCCAGGCCGTCGCAGCTCGGGCAGGCGCCCATCGGGTTGTTGAACGAGAACAGGCGCGGCTCGAGCTCCTGCAGCGAGTACGAGCAGATCGGGCAGGCGAACTTGGAGCTGAACACGTGCTCCTGGCCGCTGTCGATCTCCAGCGCCACGGCGCGGCCGTCGGCCAGCCGCAGCGCGGTCTCGAACGATTCCGCCAGGCGCTGCTTGATGTCGGCGCGCACCTTGACGCGGTCGACCACCACGTCGATCGAATGCTTCTCGGTCTTCTTCAGCTTGGGCAGCGCGTCCACCTCGTAGACCACCGCCGGCGCCTCGTGCGTGGTGCCGCCGCCCGAGCGGATGCGGAAACGCACGAAACCCTGCGCCTGCATGGTGTCGAACAGGTCGGAGTGCTCGCCCTTGCGGTTGGCCACCACCGGCGCCAGGATCATCAGCTTGGTGTCTTCCGGCAGCGCCAGCGCCGCGTCCACCATCTGCGACACGCTCTGCGCCTGCAGCGCCAGGTTGTGGTCGGGGCAGTAGGGCGTGCCGGCGCGCGCGAACAGCAGGCGCAGGTAGTCGTGGATCTCGGTGACGGTGCCGACCGTGGAGCGGGGGTTGTGGCTGGTTGCCTTCTGTTCGATGGAGATCGCGGGCGACAGGCCCTCGATCAGGTCCACGTCGGGCTTCTCCATCAGTTGCAGGAACTGGCGCGCGTAGGCCGACAGCGACTCCACGTAGCGGCGCTGGCCCTCCGCGTACAGGGTGTCGAAGGCCAGCGACGACTTGCCCGAACCGGACAGCCCGGTGATCACGATCAGCTTGTTGCGCGGCAGGTCGAGATTGATGTTCTTCAGGTTGTGGGTACGGGCACCACGGATTCTGATTTCTTCCATATACCGATTGTCTTCGCCAGGCGGGGCCGCCGGTCAGGTCGACAGGCCGGTCTCACGGAATTTCCAAGAAAAAAGCATGCCAGGCGCGGCTCCGGCGGCCCGCCCCGGGCCGCGCGGCGCCCGTTGCGGCGCCCGAAGCGCGGCGAAGCAAACCTGTTAATATACCGAACTTCGGTTTCCGGGGTTGCCAGCCCCTGTCCGGCAGCACCTGCGGGAGGCCTTTTTTGCGGGTTTGCCACGGGTTTGCGCGGTGCCCCCGAGGCGTTCCAGCAGTGTCCCTGCAGGGGGCCGCGGCGGCGCTCCGGACGGTGCCTCCGGTGAGGCCGCGCGGCAGCCTGGCGCGCGGCGCGCGCATCCGGCACGCCGCGCGGGCCGGTCCGGCAACCAGTCTCGGAAATTCCCACGATCGCAATGTCGTCGATCCATAGCTCCTCCCAAGATGCGGCCAAGGCCGACGATTCCAAGGCCGACGGCGCCAGCGCGCCGGCCGCCGGGCGCGACCGCATGACCCGCATGGAACTGCGGGCCAGCATCTCGCTCGCCAGCATCTTCGCGCTGCGCATGCTCGGCCTGTTCCTGATCCTGCCGGTGTTCGCCGAATACGCGGCCGGGCTGCCCGACGGGCACGACGCCCAGCGCGTGGGCCTGGCGATGGGCATCTACGGCCTGATGCAGGCCTTCCTCCATATCCCGCTGGGCTGGCTGTCCGACCGCGTCGGCCGCAAGCCGGTCATGGTCGCCGGGCTGCTGCTGTTCGTCGCCGGCGGGCTGGTGGCGGCGAACGCGGACACGCTCAACGGCATCATCGCCGGGCGCGCGCTGCAGGGCATGGGCGCGATCTCCGCGGCCATCACCGCCTGCATCGCCGACCTGACCCGCGAGCAGCACCGCACCAAGGCGATGGCCCTGGTCGGCGGCAGCATCGGCCTGACTTTCGCGCTGTCGCTGGTGATCGCCTCGCCGCTGCTGCACGGCATCGGCATGCCCGGCATCTTCACGCTGATGTCGGTGCTCGGCGTGCTCGCCATCCTGGTCACGCTGTTCCTGGTGCCCGCGCCGCCGCCGCCGCATCCGGTGCGCATGCCGTTCCGCGCGGTGCTGGCCAACCCCGACCTGCTGCGGCTCAACGTGGGCGTGCTTGCGCTGCACGCCTCCCAGGTCGCCATGTTCATGGTGGTGCCGGCCATGCTCAGCGACGCCGGCATGCCGCTGGACCAGCACTGGAAGGTCTACCTGCCGGTGGTGCTGGTGTCCTTCGTGCTGATGCTCGGGCCGATGATGGCCGCCGAGCGCTACGGCAAGGTGCGTCCCGTGCTGCTGTGCGCGGTCGGGCTGATGACCGCCGTGCAGCTGCTGTTCGCCGCCGTGCACGGCCTGTGGGGCATCGTCGCGGTGCTGCTGCTGTTCTTCGTCGCCTTCAACGTGCTCGAAGCCATGCAGCCCTCGCTGGTGTCGCGCTACGCTGCCGCCGCGCGCGGAGCCGCGCTCGGCGTGTACAACACCACCCAGGCGCTGGGCCTGTTCCTCGGCGGCGCGGCCGGCGGCTGGCTGCTCAAGCACGAAGGCCGCAGCGCCGTGTTCCTCGGCTGTGCGGTGGTGCTGCTCCTCTGGCTTATAATCGCCTGGAACATGAAGTCGCCCCCGGCGCGGAAAAGCAGTGCGCCGGCCGTCGCCGCCTGAAGCCGGCGGCAACGCCGGCGATGACGGAGGTGGGCCCGCAAGGGTTTCCCGCATCACTTATTAACGCTTTTCGCCGCAATTTGGCGTTAGCATGACCGCGCGCCCGACTCAATGGCCGGGGGCGCGTTATTCGTTTACGCGCATTTTTTTCCAGCGCATTTGTTTGCGCATCAGTCAAGGCATCGCCACGCCGCTTGCAGCAGAGGGCGTGGCCCTGGGAGAACACTCACATGGCATCGATCAATAAAGTCATCCTCGTCGGCAACCTGGGCGCGGACCCCGAAACCCGCTACATGCCCAGCGGCGACGCCGTGACCAACATCCGCCTGGCGACCACCGACCGCTACAAGGACAAGCAGAGCGGCGAGTTCAAGGAAGCCACCGAGTGGCACCGCATCGCCTTCTTCGGCAAGCTGGCCGAGATCGCCGGCCAGTACCTGAAGAAGGGCTCGCAGGTCTATATCGAAGGGCGCATCCGCACCCGCAAGTGGACCGACCAGTCCGGCGCGGAAAAATACAGCACCGAAATCGTCGCCGATCAGATGCAGATGCTGGGCTCGCGCCAGGGCATGGGCGGCGGTGGCGGCGGTGACGACATGGGCGGCGGCTACGGCGGCGGCCGCGAGTCGAGCGGCGGTGGCGGCGGCGGCGGTGGCTATGGCGCGCGCGGCGGCCAGGCTGCCGGCGGTGGCGGTGGCCAGCAGGGCGGCGGCGCGGCGCGGCGTCCGCAGCCGGCGCCGTCGAACGGCTTCGAGGACATGGACGACGATATTCCGTTCTGAGGCCTCGTAAAGTAAATGTGTCAAGATCAGCCCCGCCGAAAGCGGGGCTTTTTCTTTTTAATCAATGACTTATGTGGCAGTGAGATACGTC
>Ga0255334_1000872_pt1 | contig 17779 bp, 21 predicted proteins | sample EtOH5_35cm_T3_12_FD_202080 | JGI IMG/M metagenome (GOLD analysis project Ga0255334, IMG submission 202080) | Sandy soil microbial communities from University of British Columbia, Vancouver, Canada - EtOH5_35cm_T3_129 | ecosystem: Engineered > Artificial ecosystem > Sand microcosm > Unclassified ...
GGTCCGGCAGGCACGGGTTCGTCGGGCACGACGAGGCCTGGGACGCCCGCGGTGACGCAGACGCGGATGCCGCTGCCCGACCGCCGTGACCCGATCGCGCAGGTGGAGCGCACGGCCCTCGAGGTGCTGCTCCAGGTGCCGCAGCTGGTCCCGGTGGACGCCGGCCTGGCCGCCGACGCCTTCGCCATCCCCGCCTACCGCGCGGTGCACGAGGCGATCGGCGCGGCCGGCGGGCTCGTCGAGGCGCGCGCGGCGGTCGAGGCGGCCGGAGGCCTCGCCACCGGCTGGGTGGGCCGCGTGCTGGAGGAGGCCGCCGAGCCCGTGCGGCCCCTGGTGACGGAGCTCGCGGTGGCGCCGCTGCCCGAGGACCGGCCCGACGCGGTGGCCGACTACGTGCGCGGCGTGATCCGGCGGCTCGCCGAGATCGGGTACACGCGGCAGATCGCCGAGCTGCGCGGCCGGCTCCAGCGGATGCCCGACGACGACCCGCTGTACGGCGCGACGTTCGCCGACCTCGTGGCCCTGGAGGGCCGGCGCAGGACGGTGCGGGAGAGCGCCTGACCTTGCGTCGTGTCGGTGCCCGTGCCTACGGTGGTCTGGGTGCAGCACTCGGACGCGGAGCTGATCGAGGGCAGCCCGGAGTGGGAGTACGTGCCCGAGCTCGCCATCGCGCCCGACGAGCCGCTGGTGGCCAAGCACTTCGGAGACTCGTTCGAGGACACCACGCTGGAGTCGGTCCTCGCGGCCCGGGGCGTCGGGAGCCTCGTCGTCGCCCACACCAACCTCTACTGGCACTACCAGGAGGCGCCGGGCCGCACCGCGGGGACGGTGACGACGGCGGAGGTCGACTTCAGCCGATAGCGCCTGACCCGAGTGCGGTGTGCACGGCGAGCCCGACGACGATCGTCGCACCGACGATCGCGGTCCAGCGCCGGCCGTTCGGTCCCGTCAGCGCCCGGCCCGCGCCGTGGCCGGCCGTCGCGACGACGAGCTGCCACGCGGCGGAGGCGGCGAACGCGCCGACGACGAAGGCGGCGCGTCCGGCCGTCGAAGTGACCATGCCGGCCGGCCAACCGGTGGTGAGAGCGGCGAAGTAGACCACCGTCGTCGGGTTGACCACGGTGAGGGCGACGAACGTGGCGTAGGCGCGCAGCGGGGTGGTGGCCTGATCCGCCCATGTGGCGGCGATCACCGGCGCGGCTGCGCTTGTCGCGCCTGCTGCGGCGTCATCGGCAGTCGACGCAACCAGTGTCCGCGGCTGCTGCCACGCCGGGCGTAGCAACGCGACGGCGATCGCGACGAGCACCACGGCGGAGACCCAGCGCAGGGGAGTGCGCCACGCGACGAGGACCGGCGCGAGCAGCGCTCCGAACAGCAGCGCGACCGTGGCGTAGACGCCGTCGACGGTCGCGGCGCCGAGGCCGGCGGCCGCGCCGGCGCGCCAGCCCCGCTGGGCGGACAGGAGGGCGATGAGCGTGGTGATCGCCCCCACGGGCATCGCGACGCCGAGACCGGCGGCGACGCCGGCCAGCAACGCCCCGGTCACGGCAGGTGGCTGGCTCGCGCCTCCGGACGGGCGACCTGCTGCTGGCCGCGCGCCGAGGAGGCGGCAGCGGTCAGGGTCCAGGTCGCGGTGATGGTCATGTCCCGCAGGGTGCCAGGCCGCGTCGCACGACGGCAACCGCCTCTCGACCCGAGCGGCCTCATCTTCCGCACCGCCCGACGACAACCGCCTCCCGACCGAGGTGCCTCATCCGCCCCGCCGCCCGAGGTACACGGTGTACGTGAAGGCTCGGCCGTCACGCTCGACATCGAGGGTGACGGCTTCCGTCGCGTCGGCGACGGCTGCAAGCTCCTCGGCCAGTTCCGGTGACGGGTCGGCGGACCAGAACGCCACCATCCCGCCGGATACCAGCGCTCGGACGGCCGCGGCGAGGAACTGCCTCCGGTACACCTCGGTGTTGCGCTCGTGGATGAGGAAGCCCGGGCCGTTGTCGACGTCGAGCAGCACGGCGTCGAGCCGACCGTGGGGGAGCGCGGGGACCACGTCCAGCACGTCGCCGACGGTCACCGAGAGGCGCGGGTCGTCGAGGAGCCCGGCGATCGGCGGCACGAGCCCCTCGCGCGCCCACTCGACGAGCGGAGCATGCAGCTCGACCACCTCGACGTGGCTGACGCGAGGGTCGGCCAGCAGGGCGCGTGCGGTGAAGCCGAGCCCAAGGCCGCCGACGAGCACATGCAGGTCCGTCCCGGCGAGCCGGTCGAGCGCGAGGGTGGCGAGCGCCCGCTCGGTGGCGGTGTGCACGGTGTCCATGGCGAAGGCGCCGTTGACGATGAGCTCGGTGACGTCCCCGCGCCGCGCGAGGGCGATCTCGCCCCGCTCGTCGGACGCCCGCGCGACGACCGTCCGGGGCTCAGGCTCGTCGGGCGCCCTGGCATCTGAACGCACCTGGTAAGGATGGCACCCGCCTGCGGAGACCGAAAACCCGCGGACTGCTGGGGATGCAGAGGGGCTCCCGAGCAGACGCGCTGCTCAGGAGCCTGGAAGCTCCCCCCGACTGGACTCGAAGATCAGGCAGCGGTAGTTCCGCCTCACGGGCGGCACGCCGGCCGGCGCCGCCCACCTCGCGGCCCGCCAGCTCGCCAACGACATGGTGACCGTCCTCGGAATGGTGCGTTCCGTGCTCGCGGCGCCGCTCCCGGAGGGCGAGGGCATCGAGTTCATCTTCCGCCACCGACATGGCCGTGACGATCCGCGAGGAGGTGAGTGCTCCGGCGTGCGAGTCCGTGTCGAGGCGGATCTTGCCACCGCGGGCTGGGCCCAACTTCGCCCTGCTTCGAAGGCTGCCGCCACTGTCCGAACCGCGACGACCGCGGCGTCTCCGCCGTTGCAGAAGTTCCGTGGGGCACGACTTGAGTGGGACGTCGCTTGAGTGAGACGTCGCGGTCGTGGTCATCGTTACGTACGCTACCTGCAAGACGTCACGTTTCCGCTATAGTTTGGTGACATGAGTCCGACGGCAGCCGCAGCGATCCGGGAAGCCCCGGAGCGCTCGTTCGTGCGCGTGGACTCCCTTCCCGGTACCCGGGCGGCGGCGCGCAAGGCGGCCTCCCGCGCGGCGGCGGACCGGGTATTGGTCCCGGTCCGCCGGGGGCTCTACTACCGGGGCGTGCCGACTCGCTACGGCATGACGACACCGCGACCCGAGGACGTGGTGCGCGAGGTGTTCGGCGACCGGGGGATCGGACCTGCGGGGTTCTCGGCCGCCCGCGCGTGGGGTGTCACGACGCAGGTCCCGCCTGTGCTGACGATCGCCGTCCCCTACGCCACGGAGCCGATTCGTGGTGTCAAGCAGGTGACGCGGCGCAACCTCTGGCGCCGTGATCTGACCGGCCTTGAGGTCGCCCTCCTCGAGGTACTGCGCGATCCGGGCGTGCTCGTCGAGGCCGGCTGGTCGGTGCTCGTCGGGCGCGTCCGTGATGCGGTGCGCGACGGCCGCGTGCGGTTCGACGCCGTCTCGGGGGCCGCGTCCCGGGAGCACAACGCCTCGGTGAGGAAGCACTTCGCCCGGCTCTGCCATGATCTGGAGGCGAGGCGATGAGCCCGCGGTTGCGCGACCACCCGGACGACCTCGCGGCCTTGGTGGCCGCCGTCTCATCGGCTTCCGGAATCGTCGAGGCCTACGTCGAGAAGGACTTCTGGGCCACGGAGGTGCTGCGGGCGGCAGCCGCTGCAAGGACCGTGCCACTCGTGGCGGGAGGCGTCGCAGCCGTTGCGTTCCTGTTCAAGGGCGGCACCAGCTTGAGTCGCGTCTTCCACATCACCGAGCGATTCTCCGAGGACATCGACCTCCTCGCCGTCTTTCCCGAGGGCGCGTCGCTCAAGGCGCGGCACAACGTGCTCAAGCAGGTCGACGCCGACGTGACCGCCCATCTCCACAGGCCAGGTGAGGTGGTCCCCGGCTCGTCCGACACCGGCGTGAAGCGATACACGGCCTACCGCTACCCGACCGACCGGTCGGACGTGCTGTTGCGCGAAGGCGTGCTCCTCGAGCTCGGCAGCCGGGGCGGCACCCACCCGGCCGGCCGTCACCCGTACACGTCCATGGTGGCCGAGCACGCCATCGGCACGTTCGGCGACTCCGTAGGCACCTGGGAGGAGTTCGCGCCCTTCGAGGTGCTCACACTCGCACCCGAGCGCACGCTGCTCGAGAAGCTCGCCGGATTGCACGCGATGGCCACATTGGGGCAGACGGGCCGGCTGCTCAAGGCTGGGCGTCACTTCTACGACGTCTACCGCCTCCTCGGGGACACGACGACCTACGCGGCGCTGGTCGAGCTCGGGTCCGACGGCGTGGCGGCCCTCGTCGCGGACATCGATGAGCACAGTCGTGCGGCCGGGTTCCCATTGGCGCCGCGCCCCGCCGGCGGGTACGCCGTCGGCGCGGCGTTCGACGACTCGGGGGAGATGGCGGACGTGGTCTCGGCCGCGTACCGCGGCGCAACCCAGCTCATCTACGGTGCCGTTCCCACGATCGGCGAGATCCGCGAGCGCGTCAGGTCGTCGGCCGCGCTCCTGTGAACGACCCGATCGGGTCCCCCCTCATGGCGCGCCAGTGCTCGTGTCAGTTGATCGCGTTCGTCGGTGCGCAGGTAGCCGCGTGCGTGGCCGTTGTCGAGGGCCCGGCGTAGCAGGTAGGTCGGGGTGCCGTAGGTGATGCACTGGCCGATCACGGTCGCCACGGTCGCCGTCGGGACCTCCCGCCGCCACCCGAACTGCCCCGGCCAATCCTCGTAGTAGTGGACGGCGGATCCCTCCCGCCGGCCCGCCGCAGCCGGCGGTGCTTGGCCACGGTGATGTGGATGACGTTCGGCTGGGCAGGGCGCTGGCGGTGATGCGCGTGCTTGGGCTTCAGCTCGACGTGCTCAGCTCGCCGGTGACCGTCGTCGACACCCAGAACGGCAGCGTGTCGTTCACTGTCGTGATGCGACCGAGCGGCCGCCCGTTCTTCGTGCCGACACATCTCTGGACGCTGGATCCCACGCGCGCGAGCGCGACCGGCACGCTTCCGTGCAGCGTCTACTGGTCAGGTGGGGACGCGTCGCTCGACCTGTCCGACGAACGCGATCGCCGGCTGGCATACCTGATCCTCCTCTCCTCACCGAGGCTCCGCCGCAGGTCATGATCGAGTACCTCGACGGTGACCTGCTGAGTCAGATGTGGGACCAGATGCTTGCTCCGCCTGACATCCGTGAGGCCTGGCAGCCCGTCATCGACGACTTCCGTGAGACCCGAGCGGCGTAGTGGCAGACAGCGGCTTCATCTCGGCGTTCCAGCGCGAGGTCGCGCGGGCGTTCTTCGCGATGCCTGAGTCGCGCGGGTTCCTGCTTGCCGGCGGTGCGCGCACTGATTGCGGTCGGCGTCGTCGAGCGGGTGACCGACGACCTGGACTTCTTCGCGCCGCACTCACGGCCCGACGTGCCCGCCACCGCGACCGTCACACACTCCCGCGCAGCGTCTACTGGTCCGGCGGAGACGCTTCATCTGACCTGTCCGATGATCCGGGGGTGTACCACTGTCCACTCACATCCTTCGCTGGACGGACTTCCGGTGCCTTGACAGCGCAACCGCGCGGTTGCTCGGCGGGACGTTGGGTTCGGGGAGCGACCAGCCGCGGCCCGTCGTCGTCGAACGCGACGCGGCGCAGGTGCATCTGGCGCTTGGTGTGCTGCTGGTCCCAGGCGTGGAACGCGATGATGTCGTGCCCGTTTGGGTCGACGGTGAACGAGTTGTGTCCTGGGCCGCTGAGCCCGTTCGTGTCGCTGACGAGGAGCCGTGCGCTGTTCGGGGCGTGCGTCCATGGACCGAGCGGGTGGGGTGCGCTTGCCCAGGCGACGGCGTAGCCGGTGCCTGTCCACGCCCCTCCCGAGTACGTGAGCCAGTACCGTCCCCGGCGGCGAACGACAGCGGGGCCCTCCAGGGTGTGCCAGTCGAGGATCCGGCCGTACATGAGCCGGCCACGTTCGTAGATCTGCCAGTCTGCCGACGGTGCCAGGACCTCCATGGGCGGGCCAACGAGAGTCGGCCCTTCGAAGCGCGCGACCGCCAGGTGGGTTCCCGCTCGCGCCGCATCGAGGACGTCGCGGGCGAAGAAGAGGTACCGGGACCCGTCCTCGTCGGTGAACGGGTGGGGGTCGATGGCGAACCGCTCCGTCGGCGTGAGGTTCGCTCCGGCGTCGACGTAGGGCCCGGTCGGTGAGTCGGCGACGGCGGCCCGGATGTGGTGGCCGTCGATCCCGTGGCCCGCCGAGTAGTACATCCACCACCGACCGTCGGCGACGGTAAGCTCCGGGGCCCAGTACGCGTCGAAGTAGGGGTCGGCGAGGCGCTCGAGGACCGGGCCGTGCGGCGTCCAGGTCAGGAGGTCGCCGGAGGTCAGGCACTCGAACACCCGCCCCGAGCCACCACCCGTTGGATCCGTGCCGACGGCGACGTAGCTGCCGTCGTCGAGGCGCAGGACGAACGGGTCGGCGAAGTAGCCGTCGTACGCCGGGGTCATCGCCCGCTCGCCAGGATCCGGTAGAGGTCGCTCGCAGCGGTAGGGATGCGAGCGAGCCCCGTCTCGTCGGGCTCCACGCGCAGCAGACCCATGCGTCGCAGGTATGCCTCCGGGCCCGAGCCCGAGGGCGCCATGGGCGGGAGCGGCGCATACCTACGCCCGTCGCCGGCCGGGTGGGCGACGAGGAACTCCTCGACGCTCGATCCGCCCGAGGCGAACGACCAGTCGACGAAGTCGAACAGCGGCCACCAGGTCAGGCCTCGGATGTCCAGCCCCTCGTCGCGAAGGCGCGCCACCGACGCTGCCGCAGCGTGCAGCCACCTGGTCCGCACCGCGTCGTCGCCCTCGATGCTGGTCTCAGTGATCACGATCGGACGGCCGTAGGCGTCCGCGAAGTCACGCAGCACTGCCTCGAGCCCCGCCACGCCACGGTTGACGGCGACCTGCGCGGTCTGGCCGACGTGCACCACCAACGACCGCGGCGTGAGATCCGGGTAGTAGTTGACGCCGAGCAGATCCGGCGCGGACGGCCTACGGACGAGCTCGTCGAGCGCCAAGGGATCCGCGCCGTGATCGATCAGCCACTGGGCCATCGCGTGCCCAGGGTCGATGCGCCCGAGCGCTAGCTCGAGCGGCAGGCGTGCCACCGCGTCGAGGTGTTCGACCTCGTCACGCAGGTGTCCGTGGTCGGTCTCGTACAGGGCAGAGGCCTCGACGTGCACGACAACCGCGTCGGGGTTCGCCTCGCGGATCGCCCGCTCGGCCGCGGCGACGCCGAGCGCGATGCTCACGGTGACGGCCACCCAACCGTCCCACCCCGTCGCGTGGGGCGGCCAGACGCCGCGCAGACCGCTGAACGACGCGGTGGTGAGTGGCTCGTTGACGGGCGTGAAGTGGTCGACGCGGCTGCGGTAGCGCAGTGCTGCGGCTCCGGCGAACGCCGCCAGGACCTCCGGGAACTGCGGGTCGACGAAGGAGCCCTCGAGCCAGGTCGGGCAGCCGTAGTGCACGAGATCGAGGACGAGCGCCAGGCCGAGCTCTCCGGCCAGGTCCACCACGTCGTCGAGGTGGCTCCACTCGAACCGGTCCGGCGCGACGTGCACGAGGGGCCAGGAGGCGCCGTACCGCAGTGCCGTGGCTCCCAGCGACGCGGCCGCCCGCAGGTCCTCACGCCAGCGTGCGTCGTGCTGGGTCAGGGCGTGCTCGTCGAGCACCGGCCCCGGGTCGACCGGCCGCGGGTACACGCAGGTGTCCTCGATGCCCAGGGCCCAGGTCAGGCGTCCGGGCTCGAAGACCCGCGACCGCGCGCTCACTTGAGGCCCGTGGTAGCCACGCCGCGCACGAAGTACTTCTGAGCGAGGAAGAACGCGATCGCGAGCGGGAGCAGGGAGATCGTGGCCCCGGCCAGCAGGACGGCGTGGTCGGTGACGTGCTGGCCTCCGAACAGCGTCAGGCCGGCCGGCAGGGTGCGCATCTCGATCGAGCTGGTCATCACCAGCGGCCACAGCAGGTCGTTCCACAGGTTCATGAAGTGCAGCACCGCCAGGGTCGCTAGGGCCGGCTTGGCCAGCGGGAGGATGATACGGGCGTAGATCCGCAGGTGACCGGCGCCGTCGATGCGTGCCGCCTCGTCGAGCTCGCGCGGGATCGACTGGAAGAACTGTCGGAGCATGAAGATGCCGAAGGCGCTGGTCGCCCTGGGGATGATGAGCCCCTGGTAAGTGTTCAGCCAGCCGAGGTCGAACAGGATCATGAACACCGGGACGAGGGTGATCTGGACCGGCACCATGAGCGTGGCGATGACGAGCCAGAACGCCAGGTTCTGCCCGCGGAACCGCAGTCGGGACAGGGCATAGGCGGCCATCGAGTCGAACAGCAGGCACAGCACCGTCGTCACGCCGGCGAACACGAATGTGTTGAGCACCAGGCGCAGGAACGGCAGCTCCTTCCAGATCTCCTGATACCCGTGCAGGGTCCACGTCTCCGGCCAGATTCGCGCGGGGTTGGCGAAGAGGTCGGCCTCCGGGCGGAAGCTGCCGCCGAGCATCCACAGGAACGGGACGAGGGCGATGACGGCGCCGAGCAGCACCGCGAGCCAGACGATCCCCCGGCCTAGTCGGACGGCCGGTGAGCGGTCAGTCGACATCGTTGTACCTGAAGAGCCGGAGCTGCAGCGCCGAGATGAGCATGATCACGAGGAACAACGCCCAGGCGACGGCCGAGCCGTACCCGAAGTCGAAGTTCTGGAACGACTGCCGGTACATGAACGTGACGAGCGTCTCCGTGGAGAACAGCGGGCCGCCGGCAGTCATCGCGTAGATGAGGTCGAACGCCTGCAGCGACTGGATGGTGAGGATCACGGCGGCGAACAGCAACGCCGGTCGGATGGACGGGAGGGTCACGTACCGCACCTGCTGCCACGCCCCCGCGCCGTCGAGCCTGGCCGCCTCGTACAGGTGCTCGGGCACCCCCTGCAGGCCAGCGAGCAGCAGGATCATGGTGAATCCGAGGTTCTTCCAGATCCCGACGGCGATGATCGTCGGGAGCGCGACGCCGGGGTCGCGCAGCCAGGCCACCGGTTGGAGGCCCAGGGCCTGCCAAATGCCGGCCACCAGCCCGATGTCCGGGTCGAGCATGAAGCGCCAGACGATGCCGATGACCGACAGCGCAACGACGGTCGGGAAGAAGTAGACCGACCGCAGGACCTTCGTGAAGCGTGTGGTGCGCCGCAGCCAGTAGGCGACGAGGAAGCCGAGCACGAGCAGCGCCACGACGGACACGACGGTGAACACCAGGGTGACGCGCAGCGCGTTGGCGAACTGCGGGTCCGACAGCAGGCGCCGGTAGTTGTCGAGGCCCACCCAGGGCTGCTCCTTCGCACCGACCCGCCACGCGTGGAGGCTCATCCACAGCGACTGGAAAATCGGCATGATGATGAAGACGCCCAGGATGAGAGCGCTGGGCAGCAGGAACGCCACGGCCGGCTGGAGTCGCCGTCGGCGGCGCGCGGGCGGCGCATCGGCGTCGAGCGCTGGCAGGGTGGCGGATCTCAAACTCATCGTCGTCCGATCACGAGTGTCCCCGAGGGCCGCGGCCGGGGCGACGGTCGCGGCCCTCGGGGTGGACGGAAGGCGCCGGTCAGCCCTGGCAGCCGGTCAGGGCGTTGATCGCCTTCGCGGCGTCCGCGGCCTTGGACGCGACGTCTGCGCCTCGGGTGATCTCACCGATCAGCGGGACGTAGACGTCGGAGTCCACCTTGGTCGCGTTCGGCACGCCCGGCAGGTACAGACGCGCGTCGGGCAGGGCTGAGGCGAAGGACTGGACGACGGCATTCGCGGCGAGCTCCGGGTCGTCGGCCATGTCGGTGCGCACCGGCGGGAAGCCCGAGGCGAGCGCGAACTGGCGCTGCGCGTCCTTGCCCGTCCACCAGGCAAGGAACGCTGCCGCGGCGTCGGGGTTCTCTGTTCCGTTACCGATCATCAGGGGAACCGTCGAGGCGAGCGTCACCGGGCCCGCCGAACCCACAGGGATGGACGCGACGCCGAAGTTGACACCGGCCTCGGTGTAGGAGCCGGCGGCCCACGGGCCGTTGATCTCCATCGCCGCCTTGCCTGCGGCGAACAGCGAGTCCGCCTCGGCGCCCGTCAACCCCACGGGGCTGATCTGCTCGTTCAAGACCAGGTCGGCCCACTGATTCAGACCGGCGACGCTGGCGTCGGAGTCGATGAGGGCGCAGTTGTCCTCGCCGACGATGTCACCACCGTCCATCCACTGCAGGACCGGCCACATCTGGATGGTCTCGTGGTCGGCGAGGGCGAGGCCGTAGACGCCGTTGGCGGCGTCGGTGAGGGCGACCGCGTCGGCGCGGAACTCATCGGCCGTGGCGGGCGGGTCCGAGATCCCGGCCGCCGCGAACAGGTCCTTGTTGTAGTACAGCTGCAGCGTGGCGACGTTGGCCGGAACGGCGTACAGCGAGCCATCCACCGTGAAGACCTTGATCGCCGCGGGGGCGAGGTTCACGGTGTCGATCTGGTCGGCGGCGGACCCCGCGTACGGGTCAAGGGCGAGAGCAGAACCGTTCTTGACGTACTCCGCCACGACGTTCGGGTCGAAGTTGGGGGTCGCCAGATCAGGCGCCTGCCCGGTTCCCCACGCGGCGGGCAGCGTCTGTGCGATCGAGTCCCATGGCTGGACGTTCATTGTCACCTGGATGCTCGGGTGGCTGTCGTTGAAGGTCTTCACCAGGCCCTCGTAAGCGCTGCGGTCGCCTCCGGTGAACCCGGTCCACAAGGTCAGCTCGACCGTCTGCTCCGGCGCGGACGAGCCGGTCTGGTCGCTCGACGAGGCACCGGGCGCGGGGTTGTCTCCCCCGGACCCGCAGGCGGCGAGGGCAAGGATGCCGGCGGCAGCCAACGCTGCGCCGGAGCGGCGAAACTTCATGGGTATCTCTCCTTTGAGGGTGGGGCGTACATGACTGTCAGCTCTGGGCGGGCGAGGGACACCCGCACGAGGTGCGGACGACCAGCTCGATCGGGAGCAGCACATGGGGTCGATCCGGCTCGTGGCCGTCGAGGAGGTCGAAGAGCTCCGACGCGGCCCGTCGGCCGAGCTGCTCGGCCGGGACCCCGATCGTGGTGATGCCCGGCGAGGTGACCCTGGCCAGTCCGAAGTCGTCGTAGCCGATGAGCCCGAGGTAGGCGGGGATGTCGAGTCCGGCGGCGGACAGCTCACGCATCAGCCCGTAGGCCATCTCGTCATTCGCGGCGAACACAGCGTCGACGTCGCCCGCGCCGTCGGCCAACAGGGTTCTCGCCGCGTCGACGCCGGAGTCCTCGCTGAAGTCGCCCTCGATCACCCTGGGCTCGGGCAGGCCGGCCTCGGCGAGCGCGCGGCGACAGCCCTCAAGCCGATCGATCGCGCTCTGATGATCGAGCGGCCCGCCCACGTGGACGACCCGCCGCGCGCCGTGCACCTCGATCATGTGCCGCGTCGCCAGCTCGCCCCCGGCGACATCGTCGACACCGACCCAGGCGGCCTCGGGAAGGCTCACGCTGCGACCGATGAGCACAACCGGGAGCCCGGATGCAACCAGGGACTCGAGGTCACGGTCCGTCGCAGCAGCGGACGCCACGATGGCACCGTCGGCCACCTGAGCGCGCAACATCCGCTCGTACGCGTTCACGCCATGCTCCGACTCGACCGACGTCGAGATGATCACCGGCGCGCCGCGCGAGTCGCTGACCTCGCTCACCCCGACGAGCAGGTGCATGAAGTACGGGTGCCCGAACACGTGCTGGCTCGTATTCGGCACCACCAGCGCGATCGATCCCGAGCGCTGCGCCCGCAGCGCGCGCCCGGCAGAGTTCGTGACGTAGCCCAACTCGGCCGCCGCCGCCTGGATCCGCTCCGTGGTCTCCTTACCGATCCGGGTGCTACCACGCAGCGCCATGGAGACCGCGGCCGGAGTAACGCCCACCGCCGCAGCCACGTCCCGAAGCGTCACGCGGCCGGACGCGGTCCTGCTGCTCGCCATGGAACCCCGCCTCCAGCTTCATCGTTGAAGCGCCGATCCGACCGTCAAAAATCAGCGTTCTGTTCGACATGCTTAAACGTTATAGCACCTTGAGGAACGAGTTTCGCACGGAGGATGCCGGCTCGTCAACACCCGACCGGGCCGCACGCGCCCGTCGCAGCGCGTGAATCCGCTCTGCTACGCGCCGGCTTGCGCACAGCCGCCCCGCGAACGCCTGTCGAGCTCGAACTCGTTCCGTCGGTCGTCCACAACTACTGACGTTGGCGGACTTCCACAGCTTCTCGCCGGCGTCAGTCCGTGGCTCAGTGATTGTGAGGACCGTCCGGAGTGTCACCCGACACTTCGGACGTCACGATGGACATGACACCCGCCCGGCTCGGTTCGGGCGTCAACCCGAACACTCTCGGCACGCTCGCCGGTTCGACACCTGGGGAGCCCCGCGATGTCGACACCCTGCTCACCCTGCTCGACCGGATCGACGCCGAGGGCTGGCAAGGCCCAACCGCCCGCGCCCTGATGGCCTACGTGCGCGAGACGATCATCCGGCTCCTGGTGATCGAGCTCGGCGTTCGCGGGGGCGCCTCATCTCAGGCAGAGGCAATGTCGGCGACGGACACCTGGGACAAGCACCACTCGGACCGCCCGCTCGTCGTGCCGCTCCCGCCCGAACCAGCCCGCCCACGCGATACCGACACTCGCCCCCACGCCGGCCCGCCGGTCCTCAGCCGCTGACCCCAGCGCCCGACGAAGGAGACAAGACGATGACCATCAGCACCGATCACGAACTGCTCACCGTCGCCGAGGCGGCCGAGCGGCTGCGCGTCACGACGAGATTGTGTGCACACCTCGACGAGCGCGTCGGGCCGGAGAAGACGGCCCTGCTGTTCCCGGCGCCCGACGGACGCAACCTCAGCCCCTCGATCCTCTACTGGTACGTCTGGCCCACCCGCCAGGCTGCCGGACGTCCGGACCTGAGGTTCCCCGACCTGCGTCACACCGGCGCCGTGCTCGCCGCCTCGACCGGCGCGACCCTCGCCGAGCTGATGGCCCGCCTGGGGCACTCCACGCCCCAGGCGGCGATGAAGTACCAGCACGCCGCCGCCGACCGGGACCGCGTGATCGCCGAGGCGCTGTCGAAGCTCGTCATCGACGCCGCGGCGGAGAACCGCGGCCAGCGGCGGGCGCAACGCGAAGCGTCGTAGTCGTCCACAACGCCGAGAGGTCGTCGAGCCAGGACGGGCTCGCTACCGGTAGAACTTCGGCGACGCGGAGCCGAGGGGCGACTCCGCGTCGCCGGAGCAAACGGGGTGCAAGAGGCCTTGCACCCCTGCTAGAGTGCAAGAAAGGTTGCAACGTTGAGGATCGTCGCGAGCGCTGGCAAGCATGGAGTCGCCGAGGACGACATCCTCCACGCCGTGGCTCACCCGCTGCGGACCTACACCGACCAGGGCGACTTCAGTCTGGTCATCGTGATCGGCCCGGCCCGCAACGTCATCGTCGTGGAAGTCGGCGCGGTGATGAGAAGGACGATCCTCGGCTGGTCCATGCGCAGCCTGCCCGGCGCAAGTACTGGCCCTGAACCGAGAGAGCGGTGACGACGATGCCGAAGGAACTGATCGACGAGGAGGCCCTTGCCCGGCTGGAGAATCTCGACCCGGACCGTGCGATCGTGCATGACCGTTCAGACGTCGCGGCGATAGCCGCAGCCGTGGCCGCACGGGACGCGGCGGATGACCAGCTGCTCGCCGCTGTGCGCGAAGCCCGCACGCGTCATGTGCCCTGGGTTCTCATCGCCAGCGCGCTGGGCGTCACCCACCAGGCGGCGCGCCAGAAGTACAGGCCGCTGACCGAGCCCGCACGGGCATAGCACCGACGACGTCCGTCTACGCCTCGGGCTCCGGACCTCGGTTCAGGTAGAGGTTCCAGCGCTCGTCGACCGGTCCAGCGGCCGGCCGTGTCGGGTCGAGGCGGGACGGGGACGACGAACGGTCGGCGACGGCCTCGTGCAGGGTTGCCAGGTCAGCGTGGTCGGTGAAGTGTTCGAGTACGTACCCGACTCGTCGGCCCGAGGCGGCCGGGAACCTCGTCGTCAACGATGCCAACGTCGTGGCGTCGAAGGCGTCGTTCTCGGCGAGCTCGATGATCACGGTCGCGCTGTTGTCGATCCCGCCTGCCAGGTCCGGGTCCGTCGCGACGTCCAGCGCTGTCACCTCCGGGGTCGACACCCGGGCGCTGCAGGCCGTCGAACTGGTCCTGCAGCAGGCGGAGCTGTTTGCCACCGGCGAAGCGGCTTGACCAAGGCCGGACCACGAACCGGTGGCCGTGCCGTAGATGTGCCACAGGGGCCACGAAGGACCCCGATGCTCACGCCGCATAGCCACGGACCTGCGGCTTTGGCTCCCCCGACTGGACTCGAACCAGTCGCAGCCACACCTTCCGGTGACTTGGTGGCGGCACGTGTTGTAGTGTCCTGACCTGCATAAAGACTGTCCAGTCGGGGTGAACCGAGGGGAACCGAAAGGAACCGGAATCACCCTCGATCTGGCACGTATCTGGCACGGCACGCCGAGGGATCGAGGGCGGCGATGGCAGGAAAGAGCGGGTTCGGCAGCATCCGCAAGCCGCCCTCCGGCCGGTACCAGGCACGGTACACAGGGCCGGACGGGCGTGAGCACAGGGCGCCGCAGACGTTCGTTGCCAAGACCCACGCGACCACCTGGCTGTCGACGCAACTGACCGCGATCTCGGCAGGCACGTGGGCCCTGGCGCCCGCCACCCCGGCGGCAGAGGATGACGACGAGCCGCTGCCGTTCGGCGAGTACGCCGACGCCTGGCTGTCCGGCCGCGACCTCAAGCCGCGCACCCGCGCCCACTACCGCGCCCTGCTCGACTCGCGGATCCTGCCGACCTTCCGCGACACGCGGCTGGCTGACATCACGCCGACCGGGGTGCGGCGTTGGCACGCCGCGATGGACGCGCGCCGCCCGACGATGCGCGCCCACGCCTACGCGCTGCTGCGCACCATCCCGGGCACGGCGGTGCAGGACGACATCATCAGCGCCAACCCGTGCCGGGTGCGCGGTGCCGGCTCGGTCAAGCGGGCCTCGACCACCAAGCTGGCGATGATCGACGAGGTCGTCGCACTGGCCGCGGCGATGCCTGCGCAGTACCGGGCGATGATCCTGCTGGCCGCCTGGTATGCGCTGCGGTACGGGGAGCTGAGTGAGCTGCGCCGCGGCGACGTCGACCTGGACGCCGGCGTGGTCCGGGTGCGCCGAGCGGTGGTGCGGGTCAAGGGCGAACCGCTGGTCGGCACGCCCAAGTCGACCGCCGGGGTCCGCGACGTGTGGATCCCGCCGCACCTGCTGCCGACGTTGCGCCAGCACATGGCCGACCACGCGGGGGAGGCCAAGGACGCGCTGTTGTTCCCCGCCAAGGACGGGCGCAACCTCAGCTCGGCCAGCATGTACTGGTACTACTGGCCGGCCCGGGAGTCGATCGGCAGACCGGACCTGCGGTTCCACGACCTGTGCCACACCGGTGCCGTGCTGGCCGCCTCGACCGGCGCGACCCTCGCCGAGCTCATGGCCCGGCTGGGCCACTCCACACCCCAGGCGGCGATGAAGTACCAGCATGCCGCCGCCGACCGCGACCGCGTGATCGCCGAGGCACTGTCGAAGCTCGTCGTCGACGCCGAGGCAGGGAACAGCGGTCGGCGGCGCGCCCAGAAGAAGGCGTCGTGATGACGCTTCCTCAAATGTTCCCGTACGGGAACATATCCGATATGGTCGGTGGCATGAGCACGATGTCGGTCACGGCGCTCGGCCGCGCGATCAGGGATGCGCGCCGGGCCCAGCACGTCACCCAGGCGCAGCTCGCGCTGCGCGCCGGCGTGGGGCGCCGGTTCGTCGTGGACCTCGAGTCCGGACACCCTCGCGCCGAGCTGGGCAAGGCGCTGACGGTGATGCGCGTGCTCGGGCTCCGGCTCGACGTGCTCAGCTCGCCGGTGACCGTTGTCGACACCAAGGACGGCACCGTCTCGTTCACCGCCGTCATACGGCCCAGCGGCCGTCCGTTCTTCGTCCCGACGCGCCTGTGGACCCTGGATCCCGGCCGTGTGACCGCGACCGTCACCTTGCCGCACAGCGTCTACTGGTCCGGCGGCGATGCCTCGTTCGACCTCTCGGACGAGCGCGACCGACAGCTGGCCTACCGGATCCTGCTCACCGAGGCGCCACCGGACGTGATGGTGGAGTTCCTCGACGGCGGGCTGCTGAGCGAGATGTGGGACCGGGTGCTCCTGCCTCCCGACGTCCGTGAGGCCTGGCAACCCGTCATCGACGACTACCGCGGGACCAGGGCCGCGTAGTGGCGGACAGCGGCTACATCTCGTCGTTTCAACGTGAGGTTGCGCTGGCGTTCTTCGCGATGCCGGAGTCACGCGGGTTCCTGCTCGTCGGCGGTGCGGCGCTGATCGCGGCCGGCGTGGTCGAGCGGGTGACCGACGACCTGGACTTCTTCGCGCCGCGTTCCCGGGCCGACGTGCCCGCCACCGAGGCGGCGTTCGAGCGGGTGTGCGACGAGCGTGGGTGGCTCGTGCAGGTGGTCATCGACTCTGCCGAGTTCGTCCGCCTGGTCGTCACCAGCGGGGACGACGAGCTGGCCGTGGACTTCGGGGTCGACGCCGACCCGCTCCTGCCACCCACGACGACGTTCCTGGGCCCAAGCATCCCCGTGGAGGAGAACGCCGGCCGCAAGACGCTCGCCCTCTTCGGCCGGTGGTTGCCGCGCGACTTTGTCGACGTCTTCGCCCTCGCCGAGCTCTTCGGCAAGCAGCGGCTCCTCGAGCTGGCCGCCGAACGGGACGCGGGCTTCGACCTCGGGTTCTTCGCACAGGCTCTCGACCAGGTCGCCACCATCAGACCCGAACGATTCCCGATCGCCCCCGACCGGGTAGCCGAGGTGGTCGCGTTCTTCACCGGCTGGGCCGAGGAGATCCGGACGCAGTTGCTCGAGCCTGGCACCGGCGAGTAGCCGGCTGCCCCGCGGTTGCGATGGGGGATGATCGAGCGGAGGAAAACATCTACACTAAGGCTACTGGTGTAGAGGAGTCCCTACCGAGGAGGTGGAGGCCGTGTCCGAGACGACTGACGAGTCGCTTGCCGCTCTGCCGGACACCTTCCGCTACTCCGACGCGCTGAAGCATGTCAGCGAGCGGCAGCTCCGGCGGCTCGTCGCCGAGGGCCGCCTCACCGCGCTCGCCCGCGGTCTCTACGCCAAGGGGGAAGAGCTCGGCGACGAGGATCTGATCGAGATCGCCGCCAAGTCGCCGCACGCAACCCTGTGCATGCTCTCGGCCCTGGCCCGGCATTGCCTGATCGACGGCATCCCGAGTGAGATCGACATCGCGATCCCGCGCGGCTCGTGGACCCCGCAGGTCACCGCGCCGGTTCGGTGGCGGCACTTCGACCCCGGCACTTTCCAGATCGGGCGAGACCAGCTCGACATCGGTGCCGGACGGATCATCGGCCTCTACTCCGCTGAGCGGTGCATTATCGACGCCTTCCGGCTGCGGCACATCGACGGCTCCGACCTGGCCAACGAGGCCCTCAAGCGTTGGCTGCGCGGCGGAGGGCAGCCCTCGCAGCTGCTCCGGATGGCCCAGCACCTCCCGCGGACGCTCACC
>Ga0255334_1000873_pt1 | contig 17762 bp, 12 predicted proteins | sample EtOH5_35cm_T3_12_FD_202080 | JGI IMG/M metagenome (GOLD analysis project Ga0255334, IMG submission 202080) | Sandy soil microbial communities from University of British Columbia, Vancouver, Canada - EtOH5_35cm_T3_129 | ecosystem: Engineered > Artificial ecosystem > Sand microcosm > Unclassified ...
GTACTGCTCCCATACGGGCTTGTCCAAGCCGTACTGCTGCATCAGAATTTTCTTCGCATCCGCCGACAGCTTCATGGATGCTTCGCCGAAAGGATTGCCGGGCAGATTCTTCATCAGAAAGAAGACCACGGTGATAATCACCCACAAGGTGACAATCATGTAAAGAAGTCGGCGAATAATGAACTTTACCATAAGGCACCACCTAAGCCAATATTATGATTCCTGCCTTTGACACGCACAAACGGCACCTTCCCGCTCGAAGCGGGCCTGGGGCCGTTGGACGGTCGCAACGAAGAATAACAGCATTTCTCCGTGCTGACAAGGATAAACGCCTGGCGGCGTCTCTCGAGACGCCAACGTTTACCACTGAAATTTCAGAAAGTATGAGCAACCTTCATACTTTCTGAAATTTTCAGGAAAACAGGCCGTTCTTAAGGTGCAAGAACGGCCCCCTTTTTTCCTGATTTATTCAGGCAGTGACTTGCTTATTTTTGTGCGTCGGCCCACTTGAGTTCCCATTCTTCGCCGAAGGAGGGGAACAGCACGCCGGTAACTTTGGTGTTCAGCGCATAGACGCTGGTGCGGAAGTACAGCGTTCCAATGGCCGAGTCGTCCACCAGCAGCTTTTCAGCTTGCACGAGGTCTTGAGCGCGTTTTGCCGGGTCGACTTCGTTCTGAGCACTGGCAATCAGCTTGTCATAGTTCGGGTTGCTGTAGTCCATCGTGTTGAAGCTGCTGGTCGTCGTCCACATGTCGAGGAAGGTCATCGGATCGTTGTAATCGGCGCCCCACAGAGCGATGATCACGTCGAAGTCCTTGTTGTCCTGGCGTTCCACGCGCAGTTCGTGCGGTACGGTGTCGGCCGAGGCAGAGGTGAGGCCCAGGTTCTGCTTCCATTGGCCGAGGATGAACTCAACGCTCTTCTTCGCAGCTTCGGAATCGTCAGCCGTCAGCTTGAAGGCCGGAAGTTCCTTCAGGCCGAGTTCCTGCAAGCCCTTCTGGAACAGTTCTTTGGCCTTCGCTGCGTCGAATGCCGGCTGAACATCGCCTGCTGTCTTGCGGAAATCGTTGTTGTTGCCGTCCTGCGTTCCGGCCGGCACTACGCCGGTGGACGGGGCAGAACCGTTGCGGAGGACGATATTGACAAGCGCCGTCCGGTCGATGGCCATCGTCAGAGCCTGACGGATGTTCTTGTTGGCGAGGAACGGAGCTTTCTTCTGTTCGTACATCAGGTAAGCGTTGGTCAGCTCATGCTTGATCTGTTGTTCCGGCTTGCCTTGATACTTGGCGACAAATTCACCACCGAGAACCGTCAGGTCGGCCTGGCCGGTTTCAAACAGGTTGACCGAGGTGGCGCGGTCCTTCACGATCGTAACCGTGAAGCCGTCCAGCTTGACGTTGGCGGCATCCCAGTATTTCGGGTTCTTGACGAATGTCAGCGATTGTTCATGCTTCCATTCCTTCAGGACGAAAGGTCCGGCTCCGCTGACTTTGTCCGGGTCTTTGCCGTAGGTATCGCCTGCGGCATCTACTGTGCTCTGTTCCTGCGGGAAGAACAGCGGGAACGCGAGCTGCTGGGTGAAGAACGCGATCGGCTTCTCCAGCTTGATTTCCAGCGTCTTGTCGTCGATGGCCTTTACGCCGAGAGCGTCCTTGGCCTTCTTGATATCGTCCGGAGTCTTGGCGGTATTGACAGCGGCCCCGCCCTTGATCCATTCCATCATGAAGGCGTAGAGCGCCTTGGTGTTCGGATCGAGCGTGCGCTTGTAGGCTTCAACGAAGTTGCTTGCTTTGACAGGAGTGCCATCGGCGAAGGTGACGCCGTCGCGCAGCTTGATCGTGTAGGTCAGGCCGTCTGCGGAGATCGTCGGCAGGTCGGCGGCGAGAGCCGGCAGCGGCTTGCCGTCCTTGTCCAAACGGTAGAGGCCTTCATTCAAGGCGTTGATCATCGTGAAAGCGGCGTTGGTCGTCGCTTTCGAGCTGTCCAGATCGGGCGGCTCAGCCGAGAAAAGGATGTTGATCGTCTTGTTGCCGGCAGCGGGAGCCGGGCTTGCGTTGTCCGAAGGCGAGGTGGACGCGGAAGCGGACGGGCTCTCGGAAGGCGAAGCGGAGCTGCCTTCATCTTTCTTGCTGCTGCAACCGGCGAATGCGCCCCCGATCAAGGTGACGGCAACCGCGGTTGTGAGAACCTTGTTGATCTTCATAAAATGCCTCCCCATAACGATATGGTTTCTCTGTACATAATTACTTCCAGACGAACCCCCGACCTAAGAACTTACCCCGGGACTGATTCTATGAAACAAATCCGTCTGTTTTCATCTGCAACTTGTTACCCATTATACAACCAGTGGTTAATAAAATCTACTGGCTGTTTCGAACGATAATTCTAATATCCCCATAAAAAAACATTTATGATAACTCCGCGTGTCAGCTTTACACCAATGCTGTATCACCGCAGTTATCCTGCCCGTTCCTGCGTGCAAAGCCGTTCACAATGCGGTAAATCACCTCAGTTACAGGAAGTATCAGCGATTTTTCCTTAGCTTTCTCCAGGATGGCTCCGCTTATCCAAGAAATCTCGGTTTCTCTTCCATTCTCCACATCCTGAAGCATAGACGAATGATTGGCAGAGGTGGCCGAGCATACCTTAACGATTTGCTCCCAAAAGTTGTCTGCGAGCCGGATACCGCACGCTTCGGCGACGGCGACTCCCTCGCGGTACAAATCCTTCATTAGTCCTAGTCTTGCTTCGGTTTGGAGCAATTCGCCGTTGGACACACGCAGGGCCGCCGTAAGCGGATTGATGACCGCATTGATGATCAGCTTTTCCCAGACGGCGGGTTGAATGTCTCGCTTGAACCCATGCGACCATTGTGCCGCTGTCAACAGAGCCGACAGCTCGCCGTATGCCGCCCAATCACCAGGAGATGGCTGCGAATCCGCCTTGCCAATAGCCGTATGCCCCGATCCGGCATGCCGGACGCGGACCGGCGATTCCCGCCTGGCTCCCTCCGTGGTGACGGCGAGCCAGATTCTCCCCACTGGCACCGCTTCCGCAAGCTTATCCACGTGTCCGAGGCCGTTCTGAAAGCAGAGCAGCCGCGCTCCGGCTTTCATCCGCTCGGCCAGTTCCAGCGCCAGCCGGGAGGTGATGTCCTTCTGCTTCACCGTCAGGAGAATCCAATCCGGCAAAAAAGCCGTCCGTCCCCCTCCGCCACTCGGCCGTTCGGAATCCTCGGCTTCGACTGGATAACGGACCGTCTCCCCCATCCCGGACGATACTTCGATGCCGTCCCGATTGATCCGCTCCGCCTGCTCCGCCGTGCGGACGCGGATTCGCAGCCGGCAGCTAGGCGCGAGCCGCGCCGCCAGCAGCAGTCCGAGCGAGCCGCCGCCTGCCACCTCGATATTCACCGGAATCATCCTTTCGTTTCTTCTATTATATAGAAGTAGCGAAAGAATAAAAGCGGGGGATCTGCCGGCAGAGCAAACTGCCCGGCAAATCCCCGCTTGCATGCGGTGTTCGCAGCCTCTATTCGATGCGCTCCAGATTGCCGTTGGCGTCCATTTTGAAGCGGGCCTTGGCTTCTTCATCTTCCTCGCTCAGGAAGGCGAGCTTGCGGGCGCGGTCCATGATCTGCAGCAGCGCTTTATAATCGTCGTTGACCACCCGGTAATCGGTCTCAACGTGGTTGACCTGCTTGCCGAGCCGTCCGTTTTCTTCTCTCAGGCGGAGCAGCTCGTCGCGGTTATCGAGAATCTCCCGCTCCATCAGCTTGGTCTGCCGAGTCAGCTCTTGAAAAGCACCTTTCAAATGGCGCAGGTAGCGGATGACCGAATCGATCGAAATCCCCTCTTCGCCGGTTCCAAAGCCCTCCGGTTTGGACAACAGGGCGTCCGCCGGCTCCATGACGGCAACCGAGCTCAGCACCGGAACGGAAGCTGTCCCCTTCTTGATATGGCTTCTCTTTTGCCGCTGCGCTTTGGCGATCTGAATGGCGGTTTCGTATTTTTTGCGCACATAGCTGTTCCAGCGAAACCCGCAAGCGGCCGCCGTACGGCCGATCCGCTCTCCCACCTCTTCGAACGCCATGAGCTGGGTGCTGCCTTCCCGAATATTACGAAGGGTAACCTCGGCTAGAATCAGGTCGTCTTCTTCAGTCCATGCATCCTGTCTGATTGCTGACATGCTAACTCCTCCTACACGTTTATAATAGCCTTCCGCAACCAATGGACGGGTATCATGCACGGGGTATCCCTTCGCATGGCGGATGAGGCGCAACTCTGCCGTTTGCTTATCTTTATGCCCATGGTAGAGTTCATAGAATCTATTTGTTACTATTCGGTATTCCCCATTTCCGGCTCTCTCATACCTGCCCTCACGCACGAACGCCCTTTTGAATAGAGTAGGTCCGCATAAAAAAGATCCCGCCCGCCGCGCTTTAACGGCCTGACAGGACCTTGTCCGGAGAAAGTGGAAATTTTATTTGCGCTGAACCGTCACCTGAACAATCGCTCATCCGGCGGCGAGAAGCAGCTGGCGCACGGCCCGATTCTGCCGGGCTTGGGGGTGAAAGCGATCGAGGCTCTGCGGGGCTTGCAGGAGATCAAATACGCCGTGCTTCAGCAAAAATCCCGCTGGTTCCACACTTCCAGTCTCGTACGCCGTTCGCGCGACCCGCCTGGATCAGAGCGCTGAAATTAATATTCGCCGTGATTGGAACTGTGCTATAATGAAATTCGTCTGTTTCATGGGACCTAATCTGTGCGAAGAGTCTATAGGAATCTTATTATTATACCGAGCCAAAGGGGAATTTTTCGGATATGAAAAGAACGATACGCTCCAGCGCCTGGGCGATGACCTTGCTTGCCCTCTCCATCGCCGCGGCGGGCTGCAACGATTCGCCCAAGTGGAAGAACGATGTGACGGCCGCCTTGACTAAGCAGGCTGAAGTGAAGCAGTACGCCTTCACCGGGGAGGCCGATCTGAATGTGGGCCTTCCGGCTCCGGCCGCCGACAGCAATGCCGCGACGGCGGTGCTCGTCTCGATGTTCAGCACCGGCAAAATCGCTTGGAGCGGCCTGTCCTCGACGGACCCGCTGCGCATGGAGGCCGAATACAAGCTGACGCCCGGCGGCTCCTCCGCCTCCTTCACCTTGCCGGTGATCTTCAAGGATAACCTCATCTACATGAGCATTCCGCTGCTGAACAAGCCCGGGGAATATTTCTCGTTCAACCTTGCGGGGTCGGGCGGAGCAGCGGAAAGCCAAGCGGCATCCGACGCCGGAAGCCTGAAGAACGTCAACCAGGCCATGTCCGATTCGGTGAAGCAGCTGGTCGGCGATTTCGACCCCAAATGGTTCAAGAAAGACAAAAAAACTGCCCAGCTGAAAGACGGCGGCGAAGCGACCGTGATCCGCGTGCCCGTGACCGAGAAGAACAAAGACGCTGTGACCGAAAAGCTGCAGGCCAAGCTGCCGGCTGTCCTGGACGGCTGGAAGGCAAGCGGCATCCTCACCGCCGCTCAAGCCGGCGGGCTGAAGGCGGGAGTGGCCGGCTCCTGGAGGGTGACGGGCGGCGAGCTTGCCTTCACTCTCGACCAGGCAGGCTTCGTCCGCCAGGAAACGGTAAATATCGATTATCGCACCGCGGCCGAAGCGGACCGGCATGTCCACTACACCCAGTCCTACGACGGCATCAATCAGCCGCCCGCTTTCAAGAAGGACACGCCCAAATCCGTCCGCCCCTTTGCAGAGGTCCTGCAGCTGCTGCAAACCCAAAAAGGCGGCAAGTAAGCTTGGCGCGGACAGCCTTCCCGGGCTCTCCTGCCGCAGCATAGCCTGCCACACCGGCCTCCTGCCGCAGCATAGCCTGCCGTACCGCCTCCTGCCGCAGCATAGCCTCTTGCAGTCGCAAAGCCTACGCCCCCTGCCGCCAATCCAAGCCTTTCAGATGCGCGAGTTTGTGCTGCTCATTAACCGTCGCAAAGCCTACGCCCCCTGCCGCCAATCCAAGCCTCCGGCCCCGCGTCGGGGGCTTTTGCAAATCAAAAAGTATATAAATGTTGCTCTTGAGAAGATGATCTGAAAGGCAAGGGCCGCACGAAGACTCCTCCCAAGCAGTCCCGTTTCATGCGTCTGAGACCGAAACCGATATAGAGGTAAAAATGCCCGTTATTCTGAGACCAACAAGCTGTTGCGGCCAAACAACGGTAAAAATTACCGCTAATTTACCATGGCGATATAGATTTGCCGGGATTTGCAACAATAGCGGTAAAAACTCCCTCTATTTTGGTACCCAACAAGCTACTGGGCCAAATAGCGGTAAAAATTCCTGCTATTTCTACAGGGTGGTCACGGATGGGTCGGAGTTCCGGTTCTAGCCTTGCGCAAGATCTGGCAATCCGCCAAAAAACCTAATTTTGTGCAGGCTTGAATGCGGAGGTGTCGTGAGGCTGTCGTGAGGCTGGAGCTGAACGAGTGCCGGGGTGGTCTGCGTGTCCGGCTTTCGTTTGCCGATTTCGTGCAGAATGTTGGTGGGGTAAGAGGGCGCCGTCAAGCACTGATTTTGAGGTTGAACCAATGCTGCTGCATCCTTTCTGAAATTTCATCGGTAAACGTCTGGCGTCATCAGGACGCCGATAGTCGTTTATCCTAAGCTCTGCTCTCGCCCGCGCGAGCCGGTCGCTGAAAACGAAAGAGGTCTGTTCCCGCCCGGAGATTCGTATTATAGTGAGAGAAAGAGACAAGACAAGTGTTCTCACAAGTGTTCTCCAAGGGGGAGAAGGAATGAAGAGACTGTCCCGGCTGCTGTATGCGGCCTATCTGACCGCTTTCCTTTCCTTGAGCGGAATGTCGGCCGCCCATGCCGAGCTCAATCTGGATGAAACCCGGGACCTGCTGCAAAAAAGCCTCACCGTCACGCAGATCGATACGGAGATCGCCCGGATCGAAACGGAACAGGCGAAGGTCTCCGCATCCATCCTCGCTGCCGAAGCCGGGATGAAAGAGCAGGAAGCGCAGGTCGCGAAGACCCGGGAGCGCTTGGGCCAAGTGCTGCGAGCCTATTACAAGGGCGAGCGGGATTCGCTTTGGCTCGCGCTTTTTCGCGCCAAATCCTTTTCGCAGCTGCTCTCGTTCTACGATTATCTGAGTTACCTGTACCGCAGCGACCGGATCGCCCTGGTCGGCTATCGCGACGAATATGCCAAGCTGCAGGAATCGCACCGCAAGCTGGAGCTCACGCAGATGGAGCTGGCCAACCTGAAAGCCGAATTCGTCCGCCAGCGGGACCGGATGATGGCGCTGCAAGCGGAGATCGACAAGAAGCTGCAGGAGCATCCGGACGTCGCCGCCGCGCTCGCGCAGCAGATGTCCGCCGTTCAGACGAGCTGGAAGGAGAAGGGGCTGCCGCTCTTCCAGCAATATTTCAACGCCATGTCGGACGCCATGCAGAAGCTCCCGGAGAAGATCATCGGCAGCAAGGAGAAACGCTATATCAAGGGCACGGTCCTGGAGATCAGCGACGCAGATTTGACGGCCATGCTTCGCGCGGAGAAGAGCGAGCTGACCCATCTCGCACTGATCTTCCAGGACGGGCATTTTGAGGCCAAAAGTAAGGAAGGCGATGTGGAAGCCTCCATCGTCGGCCATTATACCGTCGAGGAGAATCCCAATCGCCTTCAATTCCATGTCGACAAGCTGGAATACAACGGCTTTCAGCTCGATGAGACGACGAGCCGCTCCCTGGAAAAGACCTATGACATGAGCTTCGCGCCGGGTCTCGTCCTGCCGATGCTCTATGCCAAGGAAGTAACGACGGACGCCGGCGTCCTGTTGATCCGCTTCCAGATTAAGTTCTGAGCGGTCTATTGATAGATCTTGGCCAGCTCCTTGACGAACTGATCCAGATTCAGCTTGCCGGCGGACAGCTCGCCGAGCTTCCCGACGGCGGCCGCCGATCTAGAAGCGGCGTCGATGGAGAAGGGCTGCGCCCGGCCCTCCTGGACGAGCCAGGCATAGGACTTGAATTTCTCTTCGCTCGTCAGCGGAGCCGTCGCGTAGCTGCTGAGCAGTACCGGAAGCATGCCGGTGTCCGTCCACTCGCGTGACTCGGCGTCGGCCCTGGTGACGGCCTTCACCCATTCCATGGCCGTCGCCGTGTTCCCGGAGCGGGAGGACAGGCAATAGCTCCGGCCCTTGAGCCAGGAGCCGGTGCCGGTCTTCCCGCCTCCCGGCATCGGCAGGCTGGACAGCTCCACCCCGCTGAGGGAATGAAGCCGATACTCGGAAACGGTCGTCACCAGCCCGGCCAGCTTGCCCTCGGCCAGAAGCTTCCAGGGATCCCAAGCCTCGGACGGACTCGGATAATTCGCGCGGAAGAGAGCGGGGTCCCATTCTTCCTTTTGCGGCACGAAGAAAGCCTGAAGCGCTTTGCGGACGGCCGGCTCGGCCGCCAGCCTAAGCGGGCTCGAATCCTCCGGAAGAACATCGATAAAGGCGGTGAAGACGGACATCAAGGACATATAATCCTGAGGATTGAAATAGATTCCGTAGCTCCCCTTCCCGGGGTCCATCAGCTTCTTGTTCCATTGGATCAGCTCTTCTCCCGTCGACGGCCCCTTCGTCCATCCGTTCGCCTCGGCCGTATGCCGGTTCCAGACCAAGATGTAAGGATCGATTTCCTTGGGAACGCCCCACAGGTAGCCGTTCCACTTCACCTGATCGAGGACGGCGGGCAAATACTGGGTCTGCTTGTCCGTCGTGAAGAATTCGCTGACCGGATACAGAAAGCCGAGCGCGGCGAATTCCTGCACCCAGCCGTTATCGAGCAGCATCAAATCAGGGCTCGCGCCGAACTGGCCGGCCTTCTTCCAAGCGGCGTACCGGTCCGCCGCCGGCACGTTTTCCAGCTGCACCCGGATGCCGTTATGCGTTCGCATAAACTCGTCCGTCAAGGAGTTAAGCGTGTTCCATTCCTCGGTTCCGAGCGAAACGGAGACACGCAATTGGATTTTGTCCTCGCCCGTCTCCTTTTGGCCCTGCGGAGCCGCTCCTTCCTCCTCCGTTCCCGCCGGCTTGACCGCCCTCTTGTCCTTCGTTCCGGCAAATTGAACGGCGACCAGGATCGACAAGCCGAGCACCATTATGAGCACGAGCAGGCCTTTGCGCTTGTTCAAACGAAAGCTCTCCTTTGCTGCAACGATTCCGCCCTTTTTCCTGTTTTCTCTCATTTTTCTTTATCATAGCATTAATGCTCGGATATCGGCTACGGTAACCTTTTCAAGCGGATGCCGCGCGTCTGTCGACGCGAAAAAAAACCTCCTTCCGCCGGCCGAACCGGGGAAGGAGGCGAATAAATGTGCTGCTGAGCGCACGCTACAGCAGGTCCGCGGCCAGTTGGGCCAGGCCGGAGCGCTCGCCCTTTTCCAAAGTGATGTGGCCGCTGATGGCTTGATCCTTGAAGCGCTCCACCACATGCGTGAGCCCGTTGCTGCTCGCGTCCAGGTAGGGATGGTCGATCTGCGCCGGATCGCCCAAGAGCACGATCTTGCTGCCCTCACCCACCCGCGAGACGATCGTCTTCACTTCGTGGCGGGACAGGTTCTGCGCCTCGTCGATGATGATGAACTGGCCGGGAATCGAGCGTCCGCGAATATAGGTCAGGGCTTCCACCTGAATGCTGCCCATGCCGGCGAGGATCTTGTCGATATCTCCGGCCTTCTTGGTATCGAACAAATATTCCAGATTGTCGTAGATCGGCTGCATCCACGGGCGCAGCTTCTCGTCCTTCTCACCTGGCAGATAGCCGATGTCCTTGCCCATCGGTACGACGGGGCGGGCGATCAGAAGCTTCTTGTAGCGGTGTTCGTCCTCCGTCTTCAGGAGCCCCGCCGCCAGGGTGAGCAAGGTTTTGCCCGTTCCGGCCTTGCCGGTCAGCGTGACCAGCGGGATGTCGTCGTTGAGGAGAAGCTCCAACGCCATCCGCTGCTGGGCGTTGCGGGCGCCGATACCCCACACCGAGTCGTTGCTGAGGTAAAGCGGCTCCAGCTTCTTTCCCTCCCGGTCCACCTTGAGCAGAGCCGATTTGGTGGTGCCGAGCTCATCCCTCAGAATGACGAACTCGTGGGGATTCAGCTTTGTGCGCAGGTTCAACGCCGAGACGGACAGCTTGCGGAAGGAATAGAATTCGTCGATGACGGACGGATGAACCATCAGCGTAACGCAGCCGGTGTAAAACTCCGAAGCCGTGGAGACGAGATGGTCGGACAGGTAATCCTCGGAGCGGATGCCGAGAACGTCCGCCTTGACCCGCACCAGAGTATCCTTGCTGACTAGCACGACCGGCCTCGGCTCGGGTTTTTCTTTTTCCTCCAGGTGGTAATTGAGGGCGACGGCCAGGATCAGATTGTCATTGTTCAGCTCCCCGAAGGTATCCTGAAGCTTCTGGAAGCTCTTGTGGTTGAGCTCAACCTTTAGCATTCCGCCGCCCGGGAGCTGTACGCCGTCGTGCAGCTTGCCGTCGGAGCGGAAGCCGTCGAGAAAGCGGGACACCCGGCGAGCATTGCGGCCGATTTCATCCGCGAGCCGTTTCTTCGAGTCGATCTCTTGAAGCACGACGGCCGGAATGATGACTTCATTTTCCTGAAAGGAGAACAGGGCATTCGGATCATGCAGGAGAACGTTGGTATCCAGTATGAAGATTTTTTTCATCCGTGACCACTCCCGTCTCATGTCGCTGTAGGTGAAGCCTGTATCGATATCCCTGCCGGTACATAGGATGGCGGCGCTCCGGTCAGACTAGAGGAAAACCCACATCCATATCCGAAGGGAAGATCGCTATGAAAGCCATGCGCATATGTCTCATTTCCGTCCTGGCCTTGAGTCTGACTGCCGCCACGGCTTGCACGAACGCTAGCAAGAAGGAAGGAATGAAAGCGGCAAGCCAGGTGAAGCAGTCCGGCGAGCATACCGGACGGGCGATGGAATACAGCCTGCCCGATACCAACAAGACCTATCCGCTGAACAATGCGAAGGCGACTCATCTGGCCAATCTGGCCAAAAGCGTGCCGAGCGTGCAGAACGCCTACTGCCTGAGCCTCGGCAATCTGGCGATCGTCGGCATCGACGTTCCCGCCAATCTCGAGCGTTCCCGGATCGATACGATCAAGTACACGGTGGCGGAAGCCTTGAAAAAGGACCCGCAGGGAGTGAGCGCGCTCGTCACCGCCGACATCGATCTCGCCCAGAGCATCCGCGACATCAGCGCCAAGGTGCAAAACGGGCATCCGGTCGCTGCCTTCGCCGATGAGCTCGGCGACATTCTCGGCCGGCTGATCCCGCAGCTGCCTCAGGATACCCATTCGCAGGATCAAGCCGGCAGCGAGCTGCCGAATCCTTCCGGCGAAGCGAAGGGCAAGGGGGCGACACAGCTGCAGGGGACCTCGAAGGGACCGGGGGAAGCCGCTAAAGGCGCTTGAAGCGGACGGCGCGGAGCTGCAAGGCGCGAGCTGCAAACAGACACGGGCTGCAAGGCGCGAGCTGCAAACAGACACGGGCTGCAAGGCGCGGGCTGCTGGCGACCCGGCAAGCTGAAGCGGCTCCGCCGTCCTCCTCTCAGAAAGAGGGCGTTTCGTTCAAAAAAAGCCTGGCTCGGCAGAGCTAGGCTTTTTTCATGGCGGCAAAAACCTGGTCATCCAGCTTGCTTGCCGCGCGTTCGTCATAGGTTTTCTCATAGGCCGGCTCCACCGTGACCCGGGAGCCGTAAAACAGTCCATCCCGGACGGCTGCAATCTCCACATCGACACAAGCCAGCTTAAGCGGCAAATCCGCCAGTTGGTCCTGAACCACCCGGGCCGCTCCGTAGATGACATTGACCCGGCCGGCTCCGAAGAAGGTCGCCGTGACCTGCGGCTCGGCCGCAATGTTGGCGAGAATGCTCGATTTCCGATCGATGGCAAAGCGGAGTCTTCCCGGCTCGGGAGCGTACACCCAGGAGATGGAACTGGTGTGCGGGCCTCCGCGCTCCGCATCGACGGTTGAGAGCAGAATCAGTTTTTCTCTCTGCAGGAGCTGGAACAGTTGCTCGGATAATGCGGTCGGTATTTCCGCCATAGGCATGAACGCCTCCTCGTCTCGCGCAATATGTCCTTCACCACCAGTATATCACAACAAACGGCGGACGAACCAATGCTAATGTACGCTATCAACCTTTATCGTATGATTGGGTGCCGGCGTCAATCGGTATTCCAACAGCTTCATTCGTCTCCCTCCAGGGCTCCGCTCGCTCCAATAGTTTGCTTATTCATATGCCGGCGCTCACCTGTTGATGAAAAAGGAACAGCGGGCTCATGAGCCACTGCTCCTCTTGACTATACCAAGCAGGCCGCTTTGTCTTACGCCTCGGCCATCTTGCGGTGCTTCTCGGCGCGCGCTCGCTCGTTCTTGTCGAGAATCTTCTTGCGCATGCGGATCGACTTCGGGGTGATTTCGCAGTATTCATCGTCGTTCAGGTATTCCAGCGCCTGCTCCAGGGAGTAGATGCGCGGCACCTTCATGGTGACCGTGCCTTCCTTGGTGGCGGAGCGGACGTTGGTCAGCTGCTTCTCCTTGCAGATGTTGACGATGATGTCGTTGTCGCGGGTGTGCTCGCCGACGACCATGCCTTCGTAAACCTCGGTGCCCGGCTGAACGAACAGGATGCCGCGGTCTTCCACCGACAGCATGCCGTACAGCGTGGAGACGCCGGATTCACTCGACACGAGCACGCCCTGATGGCGGCCGCCGACGTTGCCGCCGAGGAGCGGACCGTAGCTGTCGAAGGCGTGGTTCATGATGCCGTAGCCGCGGGTCAGGGTCAGGAAGTGCGTGCGATACCCGATCAGGCCGCGGGCAGGGATGAGGAATTCCAGACGAACTTGCCCGTTGCCGTTCGAGACCATGTTCACCATCTCGGCCTTGCGGGTGCCGAGGCTCTCCATGACATTGCCCATGCTGTCTTCCGGAATGTCGATGATCAGGCGTTCGATCGGCTCCATCTTCTGGCCGTCGATCTCCTTGACGATGACCTCCGGCTTGGAAACCTGCATCTCGAAGCCTTCCCGGCGCATGTTCTCGATGAGGATGCCGAGGTGAAGCTCGCCGCGGCCCGACACCGTGAAGGCGTCCGGGCTGTCTGTCTCCTCAACGCGCAAGCTGACGTCCGTCTCCAGCTCGCTCATGAGGCGCTCGCGCAGCTTGCGCGAGGTGACCCATTTGCCTTCCTGGCCGGCGAACGGGCTGTTGTTGACGAGGAAGGTCATCTGCATGGTCGGCTCGTCGATCTTGAGCACCGGCAGCGCTTCGGGATTAGCCGGATCGGCGATGGTCTCGCCGATGTTGATGTCCTTGATGCCGGAGATGGCAACGATGTCGCCGGCGACGGCGGCGTCGATCTCGATCCGCTTGAGGCCCTGGAAGCCGAGCAGCTTGTCGATCCGCGCCTGCTTGATGCCGCCTTCGCGGGTCATGACGGCGACGGTCTGTCCCTGCCGCACCGTTCCCCGGTTGATCCGGCCGATGGCGATCCGGCCCTGGTATTCGTTGTAGTCCATCAAGGTGACGAGGAACTGCAGCGGTTCATCCGGGTTCTCCGTCGGATGGGGAATGTGATCGAGAACCGTCTCGTAGAGAGCTTCCATGTTGGTACCCTGCTCATCCGGGCTCAGGCTGGACGTGCCCTGGAGCGCCGAGGCGTACACCACCGGGAATTCCAGCTGCTCGTCGTCGGCTTCCAGCTCGATGAAGAGGTCGAGCACTTCGTCCACGACTTCCGCCGGGCGGGCGTTCGGACGGTCGATCTTGTTGACCACGACGATCGGCTTCAGCTTCTGCTCCAGAGCTTTGCGGAGCACGAACTTGGTCTGCGGCATGCAGCCCTCAAAGGCGTCGACGACCAGGAGAACCCCGTCGACCATCTTCATGATCCGTTCCACTTCTCCGCCGAAGTCGGCGTGTCCCGGGGTGTCGACGATGTTGATCAGATTGCCTTTATAGTGAATGGCGGTGTTTTTGGCAAGGATCGTGATGCCTCTCTCCCGCTCCAGATCGTTCGAATCGAGAGCCCGCTCCTGCACCTGCTCGTTCTCGCGAAACGTGCCCGATTGCTGCAGCAGCTTGTCGACGAGAGTCGTCTTTCCGTGGTCAACGTGTGCGATGATTGCGATATTGCGGATGGTATCTCTTGCTTGCATAAATGATTGATCCTTTCTGGTTGGGAATGGCCACAAAAGAAGCGCCGGATCATCCCGACGCCTGAACATTACACTACATATTACTTCATTATTGATGAAAATGCAATGAAAAGAAAAAAATCGCTACAAGCGGCGGAAGCGCAGAGCAGCGAAAACAACGGCGGCGGCGAGCAGGATGAAGCAGAACAGGATCAGGTTGGTGCTGAAGATCGCCAAGATCAGACAGACCGCGGAAACGGCGGCCAGAACGAGCGCGATCGGCTGTGCCTTCTCCCATCCGAGGCCGCGGCCCCAGGCCGCCCATTCGTACAGGCCGACGGCGATGCCGAACAGGAAGAAGGGCCAGAGCACATGCAGGATCCCCCACCCGAACAGCTCGCAGAGAATGAACAGGACCGAATCGATCACGAGCATCCCGGCGGGCAAGAGTACAGCGGCGATCCATCTGCCGCGGAAATAGCCATAGTGAAGCCAGAGACCGAGACCGAGCAGCAGGAACGGCCAGAGAACGCTGAACAGGAACCCGATGACCCCGAGCTTTCCCAGCACCAGAATCAGGATGACGGCGAGAAGTACGACAAGGGCAGGCAATTTTTTGGCATTTCGCATGAAGCGGCCTCCAACGCAAAGGTTCGGAGAGCGGCCTCGCGGCCGACTCGCCTTATACTCTCCCAGTTTACCCGAAAACGGAGGGAATATCTAGGAGCGGACCTTTACAATTCGCTCGGAGCCTTCCGGTAAGCGCGGGGAGTGAGGCCGGTTCTCTCGCGGAACAGCCGCAGAAAATAGCCCTTGTCCTGATAGCCGGCCGCCTCCGCCACCTCACCGACCGAAAGGCGGGTGGTTCGCAGCAGCTCCTTGCTCTTCTCGATGCGCAGGTTCTGCACGTAGCGGTTGAAGGTGATGCCGGTCGTCTGCCGGAACCGGCGGTGGAAGTGGCGCTCGCTGAGCCCCGCGGCCGCGGCCGCCTGCGCCGCGGTGAGCGGAGCGGCGAACCGCCCTTCAATATAATGCAGCGCATCGTTCATCGGCTTGTCGTGCGGCACCGGTTCCCCTTGGCGGCGGGTTCCCGCCCAGGCGCGGCTGCGCTCCAGCTCGACCATCAGCGTCACGAGCAGGCTGGCCAGCCGCGCGGTGCAGCCCGGCTTGCGCTGCTCGTACTCCTCGTGCGCTTCGGCCATGATCGCGCGAATCCGGCCCGAAGGGTCGCGGAACTGCAACCATTCCCTCTCGGCTCCAGGAATCAGCCCGAACCAGGCGAGGGCCGAACGAAGCTCGCAGACGCCGGGCACCTGCCGCAGCGACTCCGCCGATTCCTCGGGCCGGTAAAGAAAATTGTAGACGACGAGAGAAGCCGCTTCCGGCGAGCGGGGGCGGAACACATGGGAAGTCCCGATCGGCAGCAGGAACAGGTCTCCCTGCCCGACCGGTATGCGGACGTCCTCCACATATTGAGTGCCGCTTCCCTCGGCGATATAGCAGATCTCCATAAACTCATGGGTATGATAGTGCAGCTCGAAGGATTCGGATACGCGGTTCACATAGAACGGGCACGTCCCGTCAAAAAACAGCTGCGAAGACTCGACCTCCACCGGCTTGCGGACCATCCGCGGGCCCCCCATTGTGCAAATTTCAAAAATTCACCGGTAAACGTCTGGCATCCGAAAGTTCACCGGTAAACGTCTGGCGTTCGAAAGACGCGATAGGCGTTTATCCTTGCCGCAATGTCAGGATACCCTTTCTTTTTGGCGGGATCAACCCTTTCTCCGCCGGCTGGGAGCGCTAAACTAAAAGGGAAGCCAACCGCTGATCATGGAGGATGAATACGATGACAATATCGGTCGAAAGGGAAAAAGATTGGAGCGCCTCATGGATTTGGGGCGGCTCCCAGGCAAGCCCCCGCAATGAATGGCGCTGCTTCCGCCGCAGCTTCGAGTGGGGGGAAGCGGCTGCCGTTCCTGCGCTCCTCCGCATCTGCGCAGATTCTCGCTATGTTCTCTATGTGAACGGGAAGTGGGTCGGCCGCGGGCCGGTTCGTTCCTGGCCGAAGCAACCGTTTTACGATACGTATGAGATCGGCCATCTGCTCAAGCCGGACGCGGTCAATTCCATTGCCGTACTCGTCCTGCATTTCGGGGTCGCCAACTTCTACCATCTGCGCAGCCGCGGCGGCCTGATCGCCGAGCTTTCAATCGACGGGAAACCGGTCTTCGGGACTGATGATGCCTGGAAGACCTCTCCTCTCGGCGGACAGCAGCCCAATTCCACGCGGATGAGCTGCCAGCAGAGCTTCGCCGAGGTCATCGACGCCCGACAGCTGGACGCGGATTGGACGGAACCCGGCTACGCGGACAGCACTTGGCCGGCTGCCTATGTGCTGCCCGCCGGCGAGCTGCCCTGGGGAAGGCTCGTTCCCCGGGACATACCCTTCCTGACGGAGGAAAAATGCTATCCCGCGGCCGTGCGCTCGCAGCGCCTGGTAAAGCCGGTATCCTTCACGGCCGCGATGGATCTGCGCAGCCAGTTCGTGCCGGACAGCGTGAACCATGCCAATCCTGTGCAATACTGCGGCTATCTTGCCACCGTTTTGCGTCTGGCCGAGACCGGTGACATCACCATCGGCTTTCCTGCCGGTGCGCCCACCGAGCGCCTGTATGTGGACGGAGTCTTGCATACGGAATGGTCAGGGGTGCAACCGGAACGGTACTACCGGTTTCATCTCGAGGCCGGCGAGCATCTCCTGCTGCTGGATATGACTGCGACTGATCATGGGGGAAGCTTCCATCTGTCCGCAGATAGCCGGATTCCGTTCACTTTCCGTTCCCCCCTGGACGGGAAAGGGGCGGTTCCTTTCGTGACCGTCGGACCTTTTGACTCCAATCAGCAGATCGATCACCACCCGGACAAACCGGTCCTTTCCACCGATCATCCCGTCTTTCTCAGGCTCCGCTCGGCCGAGCAAGCGGAAGAGCTGCGCTCGGCGGAGGAATGGATTCATCCGCTGGACAGCCGGCTTTACACCGAGGAGGATGTGTTCGGGGCATGCGTATGGGTGAGGGAGGCTATTCCGGCAAAAGTGAACGCCTCCCTGCACAACGCGATTCTGCCCGTGCCCGAACCCGCTGTCATCGCTCTCGGCGAGACGGAGGATTGCGAGCTCATCCTCGATCTCGGCAAAGAACGCTCCGGCTTCGTCGGCTTCGAGGTGGATGCGCCGGAGGGCACGGTTCTCGATTTTTATGTAGTGGAGTACATCGAAGGTGATTACATTCAGCATACCTACGGACTGGACAATACGTTCCGCTACATTTGCCGGGAAGGCCGGCAAGCGTACCTCTCCCCGGTGCGGCGCGGGTTCCGCTACCTGATCCTGACGGTGCGCGGGAAGAAGGCGGAGCGCCCGGTGCGGCTGCATGAGGTGTATCTCAACCAGAGCACTTACCCGGTTGCCGAGATCGGTGAGTTCGCCTCTTCGGATGCTCTCCTGAACAGCATCTGGGAGATCAGCCGCCACACGACCCGCTTGTGCAT
>Ga0255334_1000874_pt1 | contig 17757 bp, 12 predicted proteins | sample EtOH5_35cm_T3_12_FD_202080 | JGI IMG/M metagenome (GOLD analysis project Ga0255334, IMG submission 202080) | Sandy soil microbial communities from University of British Columbia, Vancouver, Canada - EtOH5_35cm_T3_129 | ecosystem: Engineered > Artificial ecosystem > Sand microcosm > Unclassified ...
GCTGATCTCGGTCAGCGTCTTCTCCCGGTCGGTGCCGGCAACGCGGAATTTTCCGCCCTCGAATTCGATGTCCTCGAGGCTCGCCTCCAGCAGATGGGCCGCGATCTTGCGGCCCTTCAGCACGATCTTATCCATCGCCTTGACCATGGCCGAACCGCCCACCGCCAGCGACCGGCTGCCATAGGTGCCCATCCCGAAGGGGATTTTGGCGGTGTCGCCATGGACCACGTCGATCTGGTCCAGCGGCACCCCCATGCGGTCGGCGATGAGCTGGGCGAAGGTGGTCTCATGCCCCTGGCCATGGCTGTGGGTGCCGGTGAAGACGGTGATGCTGCCGGTCGGGTGCACCCGGATATTGGCGACCTCGTAGAGCCCTGCCCGCGCGCCCAACTGCCCCACGACATGGCTGGGGGCAATGCCGCAGGCCTCGACATAGGTGGAGATGCCGATGCCGCGCAGCCTGCCGCGGGCGGCGGCAGCGCTGCGGCGGGCCTCGAAACCGGCCCAGTCCGAGGCTGCGAGCGCCATGTCGAGCGTCGATTGGTAGTCGCCGCTGTCATATTCCAGCGCGACCGGCGTCCGGTAGGGGAAGGCATCCGCCGGGATGAAGTTCCGGCGCCGCAGTTCGATGCGGTCGAGACCGGTCGCCCGGGCCGCGACATCCACCAGCCGTTCCAGCAGGAAGGTCGCCTCCGGCCGCCCGGCGCCGCGATAGGCATCGACGGCGACGGTATTGGTGAAGACGCCCTTCACCTCGGCGTAGATGGCGGGCGTCGCGTAGCAGCCCGCCAGCAGCGTCGCGTAGAGATAGGTCGGCACCGCCGGCGCGAAGGTGGACAGATAGGCGCCCATGTTGGCGAGGGTCTGCACCCGCAGGCCCAGAAACTTGCCCTCCTTGTCCAGGGCAAGCTCGGCGCGGCTGACATGGTCGCGGCCATGCGCGTCGGAGATGAAAGCCTCGGTGCGGTCGCAGGTCCATTTCACGGGACGCTTGACCCGGGGGGCGGCCCAGGTGACGGCGGCCTCCTCGGCGTAGTGGAAGATCTTGGAGCCGAAGCCGCCGCCGACATCGGGCGCCACCACGCGCAACCGGGATTCGGGAATGTTCAGCACAAAGGCGCCCATCAGCAGCCGGATCACATGCGGGTTCTGGCTGGTGGTGTGCAGCGTGTGCTCGCCACTGGTCGGGTCGAACTCGCCGATCGCCGCGCGCGGCTCCATGGCATTGGGCACCAGGCGGCTGTTCATCAGGTCGAAGGTGACGACATGGGCGGCGCCGGCGAAGGCGGCATCGGTCACCGCCTTGTCGCCGATATGCCAGTCGAAGGAGGTATTGCCCGCCACCCCCGCATGCACCTCGGCCGCCCCGGGCGCCACGGCATCGGTGACGGTCGCGACCGCAGGCAGCGGCGTGTAGCTGACCTGGATGGCATCGGCCGCATCCCGCGCCTGGGCGCGCGTCTCGGCGATCACCATGGCAACCGGATCGCCGACATGGCGGACGCGGTCATGCGCCAGCACCGGATGCGGCGGCTCGGCCATCGGAGAGCCGTCCTTGTTCTTCACCCCCCAGCCGCAGGGGATGCCGCCGATGCCGGAGGCCTTGATGTCCGCCCCGGTGAAGATGGCGACCACCCCCGGCATGGCACGCGCCGCCGTGGTCTCGACGGCATCGATGCGGGCATGGGGATGCGGGCTGCGCAGGAAGACGGCATGCCCCTGCCCCGGCCGGTTCATGTCATCGGTGTAGCGGCCGAGGCCGGAGAGGAAGCGCAGATCCTCCTTGCGCCTCACGCTCGCGCCGATGCCCTCGAATGGTGCGATCGCATTCATGCGACTTCTCCCGATTTTATTGTTTATTTATTGGTTCTTGGACGCGGCAGGCACCTTGGGTGGTCAGGCGTCGGGTGGTCAGGCGGCGGCGCGCAGAATCTCCGTGCGCTTGCCGTGCATCACATCAGCCGCGGCGGCGATCGCCTTGACGATATTGTGGTAGCCCGTGCAGCGGCAGATATTGCCTTCCAGCCCTTCGCGGATCTCATGCTCGGTCAGGCCCTGCGGGTTCTTCTGCACGAGGTCGATGGCGCTCATCACCATGCCCGGCGTGCAAAAGCCGCATTGCAGCGCGTGGTATTCGCGAAAAGCCTCCTGCATCGGATGCAGCGTGCCATCGGCGGCGGCCAGGCCCTCGATGGTGGTGACCGAGGTGCCATCGGCCTGCAGCGCGAGTGTGGTGCAGGATTTCACGCTCTGACCATCGATATGCACGACGCAGGCGCCGCACTGGCTGGTGTCGCAGCCGACATGCGTCCCGGTCAGGCGCAGCGTCTCGCGCAGCATCTCGACCAGGAGGGTACGGCCCTCGACCTCGGCCGTATGTTGGGTTCCATTCACCGTGAGCGTGACTTGCGGCATGTGATGCCTCCCAGATGCCTTGGGGCGGCCGGTCCGGCCGCGCCATACCGGGGGAAGGTTGCCCCGCCCTCCGCTTCCGTCAAGCGGGGGCGGGCCTGTTGCCGCCGGTGTGTCAGGCCGCTTGGACCGCCACCCCGCCCAGCAGCGGGTTCTGCGCCCGCGGCAGGTCATGCAGGTGGCAGGCGGCGACATGCCCCTGCCCGGTCGGCTGCAGCAGCGGCTCATCCACCCGGCAGCGGTCGAAGGCATAGGGGCAGCGGGTATGGAAGCGGCAGCCCTTGGGCGGGTTGATCGGGCTCGGCACATCGCCGGTCAGGATTTTCCGCGTCCGCGCCTGGCCGGGGATCGGCACCGGCACGGCCGAGAGCAGCGCCTCGGTGTAGGGGTGCATGGGGGCCGAGAACAGGCTGCGCTTGCCCGCGACCTCGACGATCTTGCCGAGATACATGACCGCGACCCGATGCGTCATATGCTCGACGATCGCGAGGTCATGGCTGATGAACAGCATGGCCAGGCCGAGCTCCTTCTGCAGATCCTGCAGCAGGTTCACGATCTGCGCCTTCACCGAGACGTCCAGCGCCGAGACCGCCTCGTCGCAGACGATCAGATCGGGTTCGGCGGCCAGCGCCCGGGCGATGCCGATGCGCTGGCGCTGCCCGCCGCTGAATTCATGCGGCCAGCGGTTGATGGCGTCCCGCGACAGCCGGACAGTGTCCATCAGCTTGACCAGCCGCGCCTCCAGATCCGCCGAATCCTTGGCCATGCCGAAGTTGCGGATCGGTTCGGCCAGGATGTCGCGCACCCGCATGCGCGGGTTCAGGCTACTGAACGGGTCCTGGAACACCACCTGCATGCGCTGCCGCAAGGGCCGCATGGAGGCGGCCGGCAGGGTGTCGATCCGCTGCCCATCCAGCACCACCTGCCCCGCGGTGATCGGGAACAGCTGCAGCACGGCGCGGCCGACAGTGGATTTGCCGCAGCCGGATTCCCCGACCAGCGACAAGGTCTCGCCCTTGTCGATGGAGAAGGAAATCCCGTCCACCGCATGCACCCGGGCGGTGACCGCGCCGAACAGACCGCCGCGGATCGGGAAATGCTTCTTCAGGTCATCGACCTGCAACAGGGGGATGCTCATGCGGCAACAGCCTCCACGGGGGCGTAGTGGCAGGCCGCGACATGGCCCTCGGCCTTGAGTTCCAGGGCGGGGGCGATTTTATGGCAGACCTCGGTCGCCATGAAGCAGCGGCCGGCGAAGACGCAGCCCTCGATCTTGTGTTTCAGGCTCGGCACCAGCCCGGGGATTTCCGAAAGCCGGGTGCTCTCCCCGGTCAGGGAGGAGCCGAGCTTCGGCACCGCGCCCAGCAGCCCCTGGGTATAGGGGTGGCGCGGATGGGCGAAGAGGTCGGCGACGCGGGCTTCCTCGACCTTGCGGCCGGCGTACATGACAACCACCCGTTCGGCGACCTCGGCGACCACGCCGAGGTCATGGGTGATCAGCACGATCGCCGCCCCGACGCGCTGCTTGAGGTCGCGCATCAGATCCAGGATCTGCGCCTGGATGGTCACGTCCAGCGCCGTGGTCGGCTCGTCGGCGATGAGCAGTTTCGGATTGCAGGCGAGCGCGATGGCGATCATCACGCGCTGGCGCATGCCGCCCGAAAGCTGGTGCGGATAGTCCTTGACCCGGGTTTCCGGGCTCGGGATGCCGACCAAAGTCAGCATCTCGACCGCCTTCTGCTCGGCGGCATCGGCCGAAAGCCCCTGGTGCAGCCGCAGCGTCTCGCCGATCTGGCGGCCCACCGACAGCACCGGGTTCAGGCTGGTCATCGGCTCCTGGAAGATCATGCTGATCTCATTGCCGCGGATTTTCCGCATCTCGCGGTCCGACAGATCCAGCAGGTTCCGGCCCAAAAAGTTGATCTTGCCGGCGATCCTGCCCGGGGGTTCGGGGATCAGCCGCAGGATCGACATCGCGGTCACGGACTTGCCGCAGCCGCTTTCGCCGACGATCGCCAGCGTCTCGCCGGCATTGACGTGGAAGGAGACCCCGTCGACGGCACGGTTGATGCCGTCGGGGGTGCGGAAATGCGTCTGCAGCTGCTCGACACTCAGCAGGGGTTCGCCGCTCACAGGCTTTTCGCCATGCGCGGGTCGAGGATGTCGCGCAACCCGTCACCGACGAGGTTGATGGCGAGCACCGTGACCGAGAGGAAGACCGCGGGGAAGAAGACGATATAGGGCTTCACCTGCCACAACGCCCGGCCCTCGGCCATGATGTTGCCCCAGGAGGGCACGGTCGGCGGCGTGCCCGCGCCGATGAAGGAGAGGATGGATTCCGTGATCATGGCCGCCGCGCAGATATAGGTCGCCTGCACCGTCAAGGGCGCCAGCGTGTTGGGAAGGATGTGGCGGAGCAGGATCCGCCCGGTGCGGGTGCCCGAGGCGACCGCGGCCTCGACATAGGGCTGTTCGCGCAAGGACAGCACGACGCCGCGCACGAGGCGGGAGACGCGCGGGACCTCGGCGATGCTGATTGCGATGATGACGTTCTGCACGCTGCCGCGGGTCAGCGCCATCAGCGCGATCGCGAGCAGGATCGGCGGGATCGACATCATACCGTCCATGATCCGCATCACCACCGCATCGACCTGGCGAAAGAAGCCCGAGACGAGGCCGATCGCAAGCCCGACCGCCGAGGACAGCGCCGCGACGGCGACACCCACCACCAGCGAGACCCGCGCCCCGTAGAGCACGCGCGAATAGACGTCGCGCCCCAGCATGTCGGTGCCGAACCACCAGCGCGCCGCGGGTTCGCGGGTGCGCATGGCCGGCGCCAGCGCCGTCGGATCCTTGGTCCAGAGATAGGGCGCGAAGACCGCGATGAAGACCATGAGCAGCAGCAGCCCGGCGCCGATGGCGATGGTCGGGTTGCGGCGGAGGAAGCCGATGAAGCCGCGCCGGGGCTTCACGGGCGGCAGCACATCGGGCATCGGGACGGCGGCATGCACCGTGGCGGCGCTGACCCCCGGCCGGTCGGCTGTGAAGGCGCTCAATAGCGTATCCTCGGATCAAAGAACGTGTAGCTGAGGTCGATGACCAGGTTCACCAGCACGTAGACGAAGGAGAAGAGCAGCACGACGCCCTGGATCACCGGGTAGTCGCGCCGCAGGATCGCATCCACGGTCAGCCGGCCGAGGCCGGGGATGGCGAAGACGCTTTCGGTCACCACGGCACCGCCGATCAGCAGCGCGATGCCGATGCCGACGACGGTGACGATCGGTACCGCCGCGTTCTTCAGCGCATGCACGAACAGGATGGTGACTTGCCCCGCCCCCTTGGCCCGCGCGGTGCGGATATAATCCTGGCTCAGCACCTCCAGCATCGTCGCCCGGGTGATGCGGGCGATCAGCGCGATATACACGCCGCCGAGCGCGATGGCCGGAAGGATGAGGTTCTGGAACCAGGGCCCGATGCCGCGTTCGAACGGCGTGTAGCCCTGCACCGGCAGCCAATCGAGTTCCAGCGCGAAAATATAGGCAAGCAGATAGCCGACCACGAAGACCGGGACGGAGAAGCCGAGCACGGCAAACCCCATCACCGCCCGATCGATGATCGTCCCCTGTTTCCAGGCGGCGACCACCCCCATCGGCACCGCGATGCCTATGGCCAGGATCAGGGTCACGACCATCAGCGACAAGGTCGGCTCGATCCGCTGCTCGATCATGCGGCTGACCGGCAGGTTGGTGAAGATCGAGGTCCCGAGATCGCCATGCAGGATGTCCCACACCCAGGTGCCGAACCGCACGAGATAGGGGCGGTCCAGCCCCAGGCTCGCACGGATCCGCTCGACATCCTGCGGCGTTGCCTGATCGCCCGCGATGATGGCCGCGGGGTCACCCGGGGCGAGGTAGAGAAGCGAGAACACGAACAACGCCACCACCGCCATGACGGGAATGGTGGCGAGCACGCGTCGGATGACATAGGCCCACATATCAGGTGCCGTCCCTTATCAGGTCTTGCTGACGCCCCAGAAGAAGGGCAGCGGCCCCTTCCGGATCCCGGTGACGTTGCGCCGCCAGGAGGTGTAGGAGAGGAAGAAACCGGTCGGCGCATAGACGACGTCGGTCATGGCCGCGGTATTGACCTTGTCCATCGCCGCCTTCTCGGCCGCAGGGCTGGCGGCTTCATACCATTCCGCGATCCCCGCCTCGACCCCGGTCGAGGTCGGCCAGCCGAACCAGGCGTTCTCGCCGGTGCCGCGCAGCGCGTTGTAGGCGGCCGGATTCACGCAATCGGCGCCGGCGTGCCAGGTATGGAACATGCTCCAGCCGCCCTGGCCCGGGGGGCTCTTGATGGCGCGGCGCTGGCCGGTGGTGCCCCAGTCGGTGGCAACGAAATCGACGTTCATACCCATGCGCTTCAGCAGATCGGCGGTGACATCGCCCATCGCCTTGGTGATGGACTGGTCCTGCGCGACGATGCAGGTCACGGGCTGGTTGGCATAGCCTGCCTCGGCCAGCAGGCGCTTGGCGCCGTCGAGGTCGCGCGGCCCCTTCAGGATATCGCCGCCGGCCTCGGTGTAGGAGGCGGTGCCGGGGGTGAAGAAGCTCGGCAGCGCCTTCCACAAATTGGTGTCGTCGCCGACCAGGGCGCGCATGTAGTCTTCCTGGCTCATGGCCATCATCACCGCGCGCCGCACCCGCACATCGTTGAACGGGGCGTGCAGGTGGTTCATGCGGAAGCTGCCGATATTGCCGAGCGGATCGGCGATATCGACCATCAGGTTGCGGTTCCGGCGCAGCACCGGCACGAGGTCGGGGATGGGATTCTCCCACCAGTCGATCTCGCCATTCTGCAGCGCGGAGGAGGCGGTCGCGGGATCGGGCATCACCACCCATTCGACGCGATCGACCAGGATGTTCTTGGCCCCGGCCAGCCAGCTCGTCGGCTCCTGGCGCGAGACATAGCCATCAAACTTCTGGAACACCGCCTTGGCGCCGGGAACCCATTCGTCCTTCAGGAAACGCATCGGGCCGGAGCCGACGTATTCGCTGATCTGCTGGAAGGCGTTGGTGGCGGCGATGCGCTCGGGCATGATGAAGCACATCGGCGTGCTGTTCTTGCCCAGGGCAAAGCGCATCTTCGGGAAGGGCCGCTTCAGCGACCAGCGGAAGCTGCGGTCATCGACCGCGACCAACTCGTTCTGGATCATCGCCAGCATCTGGCCCATCGGGTCGCGCGGCGCCCAGCGGGCGATGGAGGCGACGACATCCTTGGCCAGGACCGGGGTATTGTCGTGGAACATCAGCCCCGGGCGCAGGCGGAATTCCCAGACCAGCCCATCGGCGGAGACCTGGTCGGCCTCGACCATCTGCATCTGGGGCTCAAGCTTGTCGTCCACGCCATAGAGCGTGTCCCAGACCGCCGCCGCGGCGTTGCGCACGACATATTGCGTGCCCCAGATCGGGTCGAAATTCGCCAGATTCGCCTGCGGCACGAAGCGCAGGGTGCGCGCCGCCGCGCCCTGGGACAGCGCGGGCGCGGAGAACCCAGCCCCCGCCGCAATGGTGCCGGCGCCGATACCAGCCTTGAGCAGCGACCTGCGGTCCATTCGCACTCTCCTATTTTATGTTATTGAAGCCTCTCGAGACGGCAGCTTGCCGCATCTCCGGGCCACGCGACAGCGTCATCCTGGCCGGCAGGCCGGTTCCACCTCATGTTCGGCAATCCCTGTGCCAGCCCCGCGGGGCCTTCGGCACAGGGCTGCCGGATCGGGACATCAGCTCTTGCCGATATTCCAGAACACCGTCGCCGGGGCGCGGAATACCCCGGTCAGGTTCTTCCGCCAGGCCGAGGGCTGCCAGTAGAAGCCCAAGGGGATATAGGCCATGACCTCCATCGCCCGGCGGTTCAACTGCTCGGCGATATGCTTGCTTTCGGCCGGGTCACCGGTCTCGACCCAGGCACCGCGCAGACGCTCGATTTCCGGGTCATCCGGCCAGCCGAACCAGGCATTGGCGCCATTGGCGCGCAGAAAAAGGTTGAACACTGGCAGGCTGAGCGATTGGCCGGAGGAGGTGGTGTGGAACACGCTCCAGCCGCCCTTCTCCACCGGCTCCTTGCTGGCGCGGCGCTGAATGACGGTGCCCCAGTCGGCCGAGACCAGTTCCACGTTCATCCCGATGCGCTGCAACAGATCGGCGGTGACCAGGGACAGCGCATTGATCTGCGGGTAGTCGCTGGGCGCGATCAGCACGACCTTCTCGCCCTTGTAGCCCGCCGCGACCAGCGCGGCCTTGGCGCGTTCGACGCTGTGCACCTTCAGTATCTCGCTGCCCGCCTCATTGGCGAGCGCAGTACCGCAGGTGAAGACGCCCTCGCACACGCCCCAGGCATCGGGATCCGTGCCGGCCACCGCGGTTAGATAGTCGCGCTGATCCACCGCCATCGCCACCGCCCGGCGGATCGCCGGGTTGTCGAAAGGCGGGTGCAAGGTGTTGAAGCGGCAGACGCCATAGGTGCCATCGAGCAGCCGTTGCTGCACCACGAGATCGCGCGACCGGCGCAGCATCGGCGTCAGGTCATGCAGCGGGTATTCCCAATAGTCCTGCTCGCCCTGGACCATCGCATTGGCGGCGGTGGCGGGATCGGAGATCACCGTCCATTCCACGCGTTCGATCTTCGGCGCGCGGCCGCCGGCCAGGCCATCGACGACGCCCGCCCGCGGCACGTAGCCGTCATGCCTGGCCCAGACCGCCTTCTGGCCCGGGTTCCATTCATCGGTGACGAAGCGGAAGGGGCCCGAGCCGACCGGGTCGCGGATCTGCTGGAAGGGGTCGGTCTGGGCGATGCGCTCCGGCATCACGAAACAGGGGAACTGCGTCTGGCCAAGGGCCGCCGTGAGCAGCGGCACCGGACGGTGCAGGCGGAAACGGAACTTGCGGTCGTCCAGCGCCTCCACCTCGGCGACGCTCGGCGCCAACACCTGCATGAAGGGATCGCGCCGCGCCCAACGCCTGATGGAGGCGACCGCATCCTTGGCCAAGACCTTCTCACCGTCGTGGAACAGCAGGCCCGGGCGCAAGGTGAAGGTCCAGGACAGGCGATCCTGCGCGACCTCCCAGCCTTCGACCATCTGCGGCTGGATCGCGCCGCTGGCATCCTGCGCGCACAGCTGGTCGTAGGTGAGGAAGGCGTGGTTGCGGGTGACCACCGCAGTCGTCCAGACCGGATCGAGGCTGGTGAGGTTGGCCTGCGGGATCACCCGCAGGACCTTGTCGGCCCCCTGGGCCAAGGCAGGCGCTGCGGGCAATGCTGCGGCGGCCACAAGGCCGGCAAGTTGACGACGGCCGATCATGCTCGGCGAATCCCCCAGAATAGGGCCAGACCGCTGACGCGATCGACCAGGTTGCTGCGAAGAGCGGTCAGCGAGGTATAGGCGCCGACCGGAATATACGGGACCTCGTCCATCGCCACGGTCTGGATCTCCCGGGCGATGGCTTTTTGGGCGTCCAGGTCCGGTGCCACGAACCAGGCGTCGCGCAACTCCTCCAGCCGCGGAATCGTCGGCCAGCCGACCCAGGCCGAGGCGCCATTGCCGCGCAGCGGAAAATGCGCCGAAGGATCAACGAAATCGAATGAGGAAAAGGAGGTGAAGAGCACGCTCCAGCCGCCCTTGTCCACCGGCTCCTTGGAGGTCCGCCGCTGCACCACCGTGCCCCAGTCGGAAAAAGCGGCGTCCAGGTTGAAGCCGAGCCGCTTGAACAGATCCGCGCCGACCTGCGTCATCGCCGAAGGCGCCAGGATGTCGGTCGGCCCGATCAGCCGCATCGGCTGGTCGGTATAGCCGGCCTCACGCATCAGGGCCTTGGCACGGTCGAGGCTGCGCGGCCCGGTCAAAGCCTCCAGCCCCGCGGTACTGGCCAGCGGCGTGCCAGGGGTGAACATGCCGACGCCGGTGGTGTAAAGGCTGGGATCGGGGCCGACGATCGCGCTCATGAAATCGGACTGATCGATCGCCGGCAGCAGCGCCTGGCGCAGCTTCTTGTCATCGAACGGCGCGTTCAGATGGTTGAAGCGCAGCACGCCGGTCAGCGGCAGCGGATCGATCGCCGAGATGGTGACGTTGCGGTTGCGCCGCAGCAGGGTCTGGATTTCCGGCGGCGGCTGCTCGTACCAGTCGATCTCGCCCTGCTGCAACGCCGCGGCGGCGGTCGCGGCATCGGTGATAATCTGCAGTTCCACGCGGTCGAAATGCACGATCTTCGGCCCGGCGGTCAGGCTCGGCGTGCCGTTCGGCACCGGCACATAGGCCGTGTTCTTCGCATAGGCGACCAGGCTGCCGGAATTGAATTCCTCGGGCAGAAAGCGGAACGGGCCGCTGCCCACGACCTCGCGGATCTGGGTGAAGGCATCGGTCTTGGCCAGGCGTTCCGGCATGATGAAGGGCGGGCTGTTGGAGACCTGCGCCAGGGACGAGAACAGCAGCGGGAACGGTGCCTTCAGCCGGAAGCGCAGGCGCTTGTCGTCCAGCGCCTCCAGCGCCTCAACGAAGGTTGCAAGCTTCTGGCCGGAGGGGCTGCGGCGCATCCAACGGGTCAGGCTGGTGGTGCAATCGACCGCCCGCACCGGCTCGCCATCATGGAAGCGCAGGCCGTCGCGCAGGGTGATGGTCACGCTGCGGCCGCCATTCTCCGAGACATGGCCCGCGGCCATCTGCGGCTGCGGCTCAAAATCGGCGTTCATCCCGTACAGGGTGTCGAACACCATATAGCCGTGGTTGCGGGTGATATTGGCAGTGGTCCAGATCGGGTCCACGCTGGTCAGATTGGCCTGCGGCACCATCTTCAGGACGCGGTTCTGCGCCGGCTGCGCGATCGCCGCGGCCGGTATCGCGGCCGCGGCCGCAACCCCTTTCAGAACATCACGACGACGCATCGCCTGTCTCCCGTTTTCGTACTGGGAGGAAAACAGGTGTGACCAGCCGGGGCAAGCCGATCCGGGGGGCTATCGGGCCATCCCGGACCGGTTAAGACCAGATGGCAGGCAGGGCATGCTCAGCCGCGTTGCACGTTCCAGAACAGCGGCAGCCCTTTCAGCACCCCGCTGATGCCGCGGCGATAGGCGGTCGCCTGGAAATACTGCCCGAGCGGCAGGTAGGGCACGTCCTGGAAGGCCTGCAGCTGGACCTCGCGCGCCACCGCCTGCTGCGCAGCCAGATTCGGCGCCTCCAGCCACTTGTTGCGCAGTTCCTCGAGCTTCGGCGCGGTCGGCCAGCCGAACCAGGCCTGCTGCCCGGTGCCGCGTAGGGACTGGTGCACCGCCGGGTTGAACATGTCGATGCCGGCGAAGAAGGTGAAGAACACGCTCCAGCCGCCCTTGGCCGCCGGCTCCTTGCTCGCGCGGCGCTGCACCACGCTGCCCCAGTCGGTGGAGATGTATTCCACATTCATCCCCGCCTGCTTGAACATGTCGTTGCCGACCTGGGCCAGCGCCGAGAGGCTCGGGAAGTCGGAGGCGGCGATCAGCGTGATCTGCTCGCCATTGTAGCCGGCGGCGGCAAGCTCGCGCTTGACCTTGTCCATGTCGCGCGGGCTGGTGATCGCCTCCAGCCCCGCATCCGAGGCCATGGGCGTGCCCGGCGGGAAAAAGCCGACGCCGTCGCGGAACAGGCTGCGATCGGTGCCGATCACCGCGGTCATGTAGTCCGACTGGTTGACCGCACCGAGCAGCGCGCGGCGGATCGCCGCATTGTCAAAGGGCGGATGCAGCTGGTTGAAGCGGCAGAGCGCCATCAGCCCGGTCGGGTCCGGGATCTCCATCAGCACATTGCGGTTGCGCCGCAGCACCGGCTGCAGATCGGCGGTCGGCTGTTCCCACCAGTCCATCTCGCCGTTCTGCAAGGCATTGGCGGCGGTGGAGGCATCCGGGATCACATGCCATTCGACCCGGTCGAAATGCGCGACCTTGGGCCCCGCGGTCCAGGAGGGCGTGCCCTCCGTCCGCGGCACGTATTTGTCGAAACGCTCATAGACGATGCGGCTGCCCGGCACGCGCTCATTGGCGACGAAGGAGAAGGGGCCGCTGCCCATCACCTCGCGCAGCGGGGTCGCGGGGTCGGTGCCGGCCAGGCGTTCCGGCATCATGAAGCAGACCGGCGTCGAGGGCTTGGCCAGCGCATCGAACAGCAGCGGGAACGGCCGCTTCAGCTTGAACACGATCCTGCGGTCATCGGGCGCCGAAAGCTCGTCGGTCAGCGACATCAGCACCTGGCCGAGCCCGTCGCGCGCCGCCCAGCGGCGCAGCGAGGCGACGCAATCCTTGGCCAGCACCGGCGTGCCGTCGTGGAACAGCAGGCCGGGGCGCAGGGTGATGGTGACGAGCTTGCCATCCTGCTCGACGGTATGGCCTTCGGCCATCTGCGGCTGCGGCTTGTAGTCGGCGTCGATGCCGTAAAGCGTGTCGTAGACCATATAGGCGTGGTGCCGCGTGACATAGGCGGTGGTCACGATCGGGTCCAGCACAGCCAGATCGGATTGCGGAATGAACTTCAGCACGCGGCTGGCGGCCGGTTGCGCGATGGCGAAGTTCGGCAGGGCGGCCGCGGCGCTCACGGCAGCGGCGCCGGTCAGAAGGTGTCGGCGATGCATGGCGGGTCTCCCGATCGGTCAGGCCGCATCCTGCCTCGGCGGCGGCGGCACGCAAGGGGTTACGACGTTACCGCAGGTCACGCGTTGAAGCGAAACGCCGCATCCTCCGGCGCCGCGGGGGTTTCGGCCGGCGCCTCGGGCATCGCGGCGGCGGCACCGGGGGCGGCTGAAGGGGTCGCGGCAGGCGGCTGGGCCTGCTTCATCTTCGCTTCGATCTGCTGCAGCAGCGCGAGCAGCCCCTTCGTCACCACCGGAAGTTGCACCAGCGGCACCAGCAGCACGCCGCTGGGCAGCGCCGTGCCATCGCCCCCCGCCTGGCCAAGGGTGATGCGCGCGACGCCATGCGTCACATGCGCCTCGACGATACCGTCGGCGAAGAGGCTGGGCAGCGATGCGGCAGTCATGACGAAGCACGCATGGGCTGGTCCCTCATTGCTCGCGGAAGGCACGGTGGAAGGAGTCCAGCACCGGCTGCGCCATATAGCGCAGGAAGCTGCGGGTGCCGACCTGCACCTGCGCCTCGACCGGCATGCCCGGCACCAGTGTGACGCCGGGCAGCGCGCGCAGCTGCTCCGGCTCGATCAGGATCAGCACGCGATAATAGGTCGCGCGGCTGCGTTCGTCGAAGGTGGCATCGGCCGCGACCTGGATCACATGGCCGTGCAGATAGGGCACCAGCCGCTGCTTGAAGGCCGGCAGCCGCACCTCCGCCCGCAGCCCCGCATAGACCACGTCGATGTCATTGGGCTGCAGTTGCACCTCGGCGATCAGGCGGTCATGGGCGGGAACCAGCTCCATCATCGTCTCGCCGGCGCGGACCACGGCGCCGATGTTGAAGACCTTCATGCCGATCACCGTCCCCTCCACCGGGGCGGTGATGTCGCGGCGGGTCGCGATGTCCCGGGCATTGCTCAGCCGCCCCTCGGCCTCGTTCAGCCGGGTGCGGATGTCGCTGAGCTCGGTCGCCGTCTCCTGCAGGCGCTGGTCCTCGATCTGCCGGATCTGGCGGCGCGCCTCGAGCATCGCCGCCGCGGCGCGCTCGCCATCGGCATGGGCGGAGGCCATGCGCGCCTCCTGCTCGGTGGCGCTGCGCTGCACCTGCAGCAGCCGCGGCCGCTGGATCAGGCCTTGCGCGGCCAGGGGCGCGATCTCGCGCTCCTCGGCGCGGAAGGAACGGAGCTGGGTCTCGGCCGAGGCGAGCTGGCTCTCGGCCGCCATGCGGGCCGCATCCTGCTGCGCGGCGCGGGCCTCGGCCACCTGGATCTGGGAGAGCAGCGAGGCGCGCCGGGCCTCGAACAACAGGCGCTGGCCGGCCACCGCCGCCATGGCGCCGGCATCGGTGGCGGCGAGCAGGTCTGCGGGAAAGGCGATCGCCCCCGCCCCGGCCAGTTCGGAGCGCGCCCGCGCATCCTGCGCCAGCAGTGCCCAGCGGGCGGCGCGCATGGCCTCGAGGTTGGCGGCCGATTGCGCGTCATCCAGGCGCAGCAGGACCTGGCCCTCCGCGACATGATCGCCGTCATGGACCAGGATTTCGCCGACGATCCCGCCCTCCAGGTGCTGGATGCTGCGGCGGCTGAATTCGGCCCGGATGCTGCCCGGGGCGATCGCCGCCTCGGCCAGCGGCACGAAGGCCGACCAGGCGGCAAAACCGCCGAAGAAGACCAGGATCACCACCGCGCCGAATATGGTGGCGGCCGTGGTGCGCGGCCGCACCGAACCCAGCACGATATCCGGCCGCAAGGGGCCGGTGATCGCCGGCAGGCGCTGCGCGGCCTCGGCAAGGGGCGGCGGGGTCATGTCACGGTGGCCGGGGCGGCGGGGTCCAGGCGCCGCGGCGCCGCCGCCTGGGCATCCGCTTCGGCCGGGCGCGGCGGGGTCATCAGCCGTTTCAGCACCTCGGCGCGGGGGCCGAACAGCTCGGCGGCGCCCTCGCGCAGCAGCAGCACCTTGTCCACCCCCTGCACCAGCGTCGGGCGATGGCTGACCAGCACGATGGTGGTGCCCTGCGCCTTCAGCCGCTGCAGCGAGGCGACCAGCACCGCCTCGGCATCGCCGTCGAGGTTGCTGTTGGGCTCGTCCAGAACCACGAATTTCGGCGCGCCGAACAGCGCCCGGGCCAGCCCGATCAGCTGCCGCTGGCCGCCCGAAAGATGCTGCCCGCCCTCCCCGATCTCGGTGTCGTAGCCCGCGGGCAGGCGGAGGATCATCTCGTGGCAGCCGGCCAGGGTCGCGGCGGCATAGACGTCATCGGGCGTCGCCTGCCCCATGCGGGCGATGTTGCGAAAGACGCTGCCGTCGAACAGCTCCACATCCTGCGGCAGATAGCCGAGGTGGCGTCCGAAATCCTCCCGCAGCCAGCTGTGCACATCGGCGCCATCCAGCCGCACCGTGCCGGTCGTGGGCGCCATGACCCCGATCAGCAGCCGGATCAGCGTGGTCTTGCCGGCGGCCGAGGGGCCGATCACCGCCAGGCTTTCGCCCGGCGCCAGGGCGAAGGCGACGTGCTTGATGATCGGCATCGCCATCCCCGGCAGGCCGAAGGTCACCCGCTCGACCGAGAGCGCGCCGAGCGGCGGCGGTAGCGGCAGCCCCGGCGGCCGCAGCCGCGGCATGGCAAGGAAGACGGAAAGCCGCCGGAAGGCCTGGCGCGCCGAGACCAGCCCTTTCCAGCCACCGATCAGCTGTTCCACCGGCGCCAGCGCCCGGCCCATGATGATGGAGCCGGCGATCGAGGCGCCCGAGGTCAGCGCCTGCGACAGCACCAGGTAGCAGCCTACCCCCAGGATCGCGATCTGCACCGAAAGCCGGATGAAGCGGGTCAGCGCCAGCAGCAGGGCGGCGCGGTCGGCGGCGGCGGCCTGGGGCGGGATGGTCTCGGCCACCGCCTCCCGCCAGCGGCGCAGCACCGCGGGGCCCATGCCCATGCTGTCGATCACCTCGGCATTGCGGCCGATCGCATCGGCGCGGCGCTGGCTGGCCATGGCCGCGGTATTGGCCTGGCGCAGCAGGCCGGAGGTCACGATCTCGTTGAACAGCGTCAGCAGGAACAGCAGCGCCGCCCCGGCCAGCGCGATGCCGCCCAGCTGCGGATGCAGCAGGAAGATCACTCCGAGGTAGATCGGCACCCAGGGCACGTCATACAGCGCCAGCGCCGCCGCCGAACCGAGCCAGCCGCGGCAGACCGCGAGGTCGCGCAGCACCTCCATCCGGTACGGGCGGCCGCGCAGCTGCGCCTCGATGGCGCGGGAAAAGCCTTCCGGGGCGACGCGCTGCTCGATCCAGGCGGCGAGGCGCTGCATGATCAGCGACCGCACCGCCTCCAGCAACGCCAGCACCAGGATCGCCAGCAGCGCGATGGCGGTGAGGTAATAGAGGGTGTCCAGGCTGCGGGTCGCCAGGACCCGGTCGAAGATCTGCATCATGTAGAGGCTGACGGTCAGCTGCAGCAGGTTCACCACCCCGCTGAACAGCCCCACCGTCCAGAACTGCCGCCGGCAGGCGACGATCGCGGCGGCGAGCACCGAATCCCGCGCCGCGCCGGCATGGGGCGCAGGCATCATCGGCCGCCCCCTGCAGGGTCGGCGGCCGTGGCGCGAAGGGGGTCAGGCGAAACCATGGCGTGCCGGTGATCCGCTCCCGCACGGAGAATCCGTGCCCGGCCCGAATCTACCGGCCAAGCCTGACGGAGCGGTGAAGACCGGCGGCCCTTACGGGGGGACGATCACCTCCCGCGCGGGCCCCACCGCCAGATAGGCGAGGCGCTTCATCTCCCGCCGCCCCCGGGTCACGGTGTCGAGGATCAGCCCGCAGGCCATCGACAGGCTGCCCAGGATCCAGAGCCCGACCACCGCCATCAGGGTCGGCATCCGCGGCACCAGCCCGGTATCGAGGTAGGTGCCGAGCACCGGCACGAACAGCACCGCGCCGAGCCCGACCAGCACCGCTGCAATGAGGCCGAAGAAGGCCAGCGGCCGCTCCCGCTTCACGAGGCCGGCGATGCTGCGCAGGATGCGCCAGCCGTCGCGGAAGGTGGAAAGCTTGGATAGCGACCCCGGCGGGCGTTCGCGATAGGCGGTGGCGATCTCGCCGACCGGCAGGCGCAGCTCCAGCGCATGGACGGTGAATTCCGTCTCCGTCTCGAAGCCTTCGGCCAGGGCGGGGAAGGATTTGGCGAAACGGCGGGAAAACACCCGGTAGCCCGAGAGCATGTCGGAAATCCGGTCCCCGAAGACGGCCGCGACCAGCCCCGTCAGCACCTTGTTGCCGAAGACATGGCCCGGCCGATAGGCGGCCCCTGCCCCGGCCGGAGCGGTGACCCGCACCCCGGTCACCATGTCCAGCCGCTCCTCGAGCAGCATTCGTACCATGGCCGGGGCGGCGGACGGATCATAGGTGTCGTCGCCATCGACCAGCACGAAGACATCGGCCTCGACATCGGCGAGCATGCGGCGGACGACATTGCCCTTGCCCTGCTGCGGCTCCCGCCGGACCACCGCGCCGGCGGCCCGCGCGGCGGCGATGGTGCCATCGGTGCTGTTGTTGTCGTAGACGAAGACCGTGGCCCCCGGCAGCGCCGCGGAAAAACCGGCGACGACGCGGCCGATCGCCGCTTCCTCATTGTGGCAGGGCACGAGCACCGCGATGCGCGGCGCGATGGCATGGGGATCGTTCATGGGCGCGGCGGTGCCTCCGT
>Ga0255334_1000876_pt1 | contig 17719 bp, 12 predicted proteins | sample EtOH5_35cm_T3_12_FD_202080 | JGI IMG/M metagenome (GOLD analysis project Ga0255334, IMG submission 202080) | Sandy soil microbial communities from University of British Columbia, Vancouver, Canada - EtOH5_35cm_T3_129 | ecosystem: Engineered > Artificial ecosystem > Sand microcosm > Unclassified ...
TTTCGCGACTACCACTCCACCACGCACGAGAACGCGAGAATCAACCCGGCGGTCGAGACCGTGTCCGGCCTGGCGACGGTCACGCCCTACGCCGGGCTTCCCTCGCTGCACCTGGCTCACAACGCCGTCGCACTCGACCCGGCCGGCTTCTGGTTCCGCAGCTTCGAGTACGCGGTGGAGCGCGAGCGCGGTCTGGACTTCACCGAAGACCTCTTCAGCCCTTGCGCACTGACGTTCGAGCTGGGCGCGCGCAAGCCGGCGACCGTCATCGCCTCCACCGAAGTACGCGACGCCGCGAGTGCCGCAGCCCTTCGCCGCGCCGAGATCGCGCGCCGCCAATCCATCCGTGCCGCCGCGCCGGTGAAGAATCCGCTGGTCGAAGATCTCTGCGCCGCCGCCGACCAGTACCTGGTGGCCCGCGGCCAGCAGTCCACCGTAATCGCCGGTTATCCCTGGTTCAGCGACTGGGGACGCGACACCATGATCGCCCTGCCTGGCCTCACATTGACCACCGGCCGGCCTGAAGTGGCGCGCGGCATCCTGCTCACCTTCGCGCAGCACGTGGACCAGGGCATGCTGCCCAACCGTTTTCCCGACGCCGGCGAGCAGCCCGAGTACAACACCGTCGACGCCACCCTCTGGTTCTTCGAGGCGGTGCGCTCCTATCTCCAGCACACCGGCGACTACGACTTCGTCCGCGAGCATCTGTACGCCGTGCTCACGGACATCCTGGGCTGGCATTTCCGCGGCACGCGCCACGGCATCAAGGTGGACCCCAGTGGCCTGCTGGCTTCGGGCGAGCCTGGGGTGCAACTCACCTGGATGGACGCCAAGATCGGCGACTGGGTGGTGACGCCGCGCCACGGCAAGCCGGTGGAAATCCAGGCCCTCTGGTACAACGCGCTCTGCGTCATGGAGGAACTGGCGCGGAAGTTCGACGATCATGCCGGCGAGAACCGCTACAAGGCCGCCGCCGCCATGGCGCGCTGGAGCTTCAACCGCCTCTTCTGGAACGAGCAAGCCGGATGCCTCTACGACGTGGTCAACGGCGGCCTACCCGACGGCTCACTCCGTCCCAATCAGATCCTCGCCGTCAGCCTGCATCACAGCATGCTTGCCCCCGAGCGAGCGCGCGCCGTGGTGGACGTGGTGGAGCGCGAGTTGCTCACTCCCTTCGGCCTGCGCACCCTCTCCCAGAGCGACCCGCGCTACGCCCCGCATTACCAGGGCGACGCCCGTTCCCGCGATTCGGTCTATCACCAGGGCACCGTGTGGCCCTGGCTCATGGGCCCGTTCCTCAGCGCCTACAGGAAGGTGCACTCACCCCGGGCAGCGCGGCCGAAGATGAAGGCCTGGCTGGAGAATTTTTCCCAGCACCTGAGTGAGGCCGGGCTGGGGCAGGTTTCTGAGATCTTCGACGCAGCTCCGCCCTACACTCCCCGCGGCTGCTATGCCCAGGCCTGGAGCGTAGCGGAGTTGCTGCGGGCCGCCTGCGAGGACCTGTATTGCGCTTCCCGGCCCCAGAGGGTCGGAGCCGCGGCCGCTCGCACGGTGGCCGCGCAAGAGGTCACGGCACCTTAGCCGGGCGACTGTTGGCTGGGAGCTAGCTCCTGCTTGCCACGAACCAGAACCATTCGAATCCGGGGCGTTCTGCCGCGGAGCCGTACTTCTAGACTCCGCTAATTCAGGAAACCGCTGGAAAAGATGGTCGGGGAGAGAGGATTTGAACCTTTCACCCCGCCCGCAACCCGTTGATTCGGTTGGCCGAGTTTTCGTCGTTTTCGTAGGTTATTGATTCGAAATGGTGAGTCTTGTGCCCAAGTTGTGCCCAAAATCCTCAAGGAGGTCGGAGGAGCTGACCGGCTCCTGAAGAACGCATGTTTTGTCATCACCACCCAAAGTGACGATGGTCACTGATTACCCTCTGCAAACGCTCTATTCATGTGGGTGTGGGGACGCCAATGTCACATACACAGAGCGAAGACGTGCATTTGACCATGCCGCGGGGAGAGCTGTTTGGACAGATGCCTGGGGAGGCGCTAGAGCAGCTGGGGAGGATCACGGTGCGGCAGCGTTATCCCGCCAAGTCGGTGCTGTTCCGCGAGGGAAAGCCCGCCAGCGGGGTCTTTCTGGTATGCTCCGGCCGGGTCAAGCTCTCCCTCCATTGCTCACACGGCAGGAGCTTGGTGGTGCGGTTCGTCGGTCCCGGAGAGCCCCTGGGGCTGGGGGCCACCATCTCGGCGCGGCCCTATGAGCTCACGGCCGAAGCCACCGCCCCCTGCGAGGTGTGCTTCCTGCCCCGCAAGCAATTCCTCCAGTTCCTGGCCGATTACCCCAGCGTCTCCATGGAGTTGGTGAAGCTGCTTTGCCGGGACGTGGACGGGGCCTACGAGCGGGTGCGTTCGTTGCGGCAACGCTAGGCCCGGTCCGCCCTGGAACCGGGACCCCCGCCTCATTCCTGTCCGATTCGTCTTGTGATGCCGAGCAAACGGTGGTGTGATCATTAACCCTAGCCCTGTTCAGGCTTCCTAAGCGCAATCTGCTACCCAGCTTAGGGCCGCCTATCGGTCCTGCCTAGGCCTCGTGACGGTCGTCATATCCAAGTGTGACGGCTATCACAGCAGTCAAAAGAACACCCCTTCAGAATGCGCTCGCTATTTGCTGAGTTTTGCTACAAACGTCTTCTATAGCTGCTGTTGAACTTCTTTACTGCGAAGAGGGCAATTGGCCCAAGCGAGGGAGGATCGATGCCGCACCTGACGAGGTGGAAGCTGCCCTGGTTGGCGGTTGTTCTACTACTACCCTTGCTTCTGGCCGCTGGTCTGCCCTTAGCCGGCAGAGCGGCGGGACAGGAGTCCACGCCAGAGAAGCCCGCGGCGCCTCCGGCCGCACCCAAGGCGGCTGCCCCGACTGGCGACTATGTGGGCACCGACACCTGCGTCACCTGCCATGACGACGAGCAGCGGCGCTTCAAGAACACCGTCATGGGCAAGACTTTTGCCCACCCCAGGACTCCGCTCGAGGCCCAGGGCTGCGAGGCGTGCCATGGCCCGGGCAAAGGTCACGTCGAGGCCGGCGGCGGCAAGGACACAATCCCCATCCGCTTCGGCAGGGATTCTAAGAACTCCGTCGATGAACAGAACAGCGCCTGCCTGGCCTGCCATGCGCGGGGCAATCGGCTTTTCTGGAAGGGTAGCCCCCATCAATCCCGCAGCATGGCCTGCGTGGACTGCCACCAGGTGAAGCAGGAGGTCCACCGGACGCTCTCCTCCGAGAACCGCTACGAAGCTCCGCTGACCGAGAACACGGCGGTCAAGAAGCCCCAGCCGGAGCTTTGCCTGCAGTGCCACCAGATGCGGCGCGCGCAATTGCAGCGCTCCTCACACATGCCGTTCCGGGAAGGCAAGGTGACCTGCACCAGTTGCCACAATCCCCACGGGAGCCCCAACCCCAAGCAGCTATTGAAGAGCACCACCAACGAGGTCTGCTGGAGCTGCCACACCGAGCGCCGCGGCCCCTTCCTCTGGGAGCACCCCCCGGTGGCGGAGAACTGCATGAACTGCCATGAGGCCCACGGCAGCAGCAATGCGCAGTTGCTGAAGGTGCGCATGCCTCGCGTCTGCGAGACCTGCCACGTCGCCAGCCGTCACCCCAGCACACCGCAACCCCTGAATTCCGTCAGGAATTTCAACCGGGCCTGCACCAATTGCCACGTGGCCATTCACGGATCGAACCACCCCTCGGGGCAGTTTTTCAATCGTTAGGAAGGAGACAGGACGATGAAGAGAATCACGAACCAGAGTCGGTGGTGGTTGCTGCTCGCCCTATGGCTCGCCCCGGTGGTGGCGTTCGGGCAGGAACAGAAGCCCGAGCATGGAACCATCGAGTTCGGGTTCCGTCACATCTGGGGTGATGTGTATGGCCGTCCCGACCTTCCTTTCAAGCCGGATTGGGAGACCTCAAGGTTCAACGAGTATCGCGACCTGAAGAGCGGCGTCTACATTCGTAGTTTCCGCAGCCATCTTGACAACATATTCAATTCGCGCTTCTACGTGACCCTGCAATCGCAGAAATCGTTTTATGACGACCAGAGTTACCTGGCGAGCTTCGGCCAGTACGGCAAGTTCAAGCTCCAGTTCCGCTATGAAGAAACGCCTCACATCTTCAGCAACACCACCCGCACTGTCTATACCCGGGTGCAGCCGGGGGTGTTCACCGTCAACCCGGCGCTGCGGACCACGCTGCAAGCCACCTCGGCCGCCAACATCCCGGCGGTGTCCCTGGCCCAGGTGGACACCATGGCCTTCATTACTCCTCGTCTCAAGCGCAAGATCGGCATCGGACAGTTCAGCTATAACCCCACCGCGGATTGGAACCTCTTCTTTCTGTTCTCGCGCGAGAACATGGTCGGCCTGCGGCCCATCGGATTCCTCTTCGCCAGCTCGCCGAGCGCCAGCGCGACCAGCGGCTTCGGCGCCGAGGCCCCCGAGCCCATCGATTACTTCACCAACGTGATCGGTGTGGGGACCGAGTATGGCAAGAAGGACCAGGGCTTCCAGGTCTCTTACACGCGGTCCTGGTTCGAGAACAACATCACCAGCCTGACCGTCGACAACCCCTACCGCACCACGGACTGTGTGGCCGCGGTCACTCCCCTCTTGTGCACCAACGCAACCCAGGGTCCGGCCACCGGGGTGATGGATCTGTACCCCAGCAACAGCGCCGATTACCTGACCTTTGCCGGGGCCGTCGACTTGGGCAAGTATTTCCGCCTGATGGCCAGCATCAGCCCGGGCTGGCTGCGCCAGAATGACCCCTTCCTGCCCTACACCAGCAACACCGTACGCCTCGCCCAGACCGGGCCCTTGCCCGCTGCCAGTCTGGACGGGCAGAAGCAGACTCTCGCCATGAACTACACCCTGATCGCCACCCCGGTGAAAAAGGTCCAGATCAAGGCGGCATACCGTCAATACGACTACAACAACCACACTCCCATTTTCAGTGACGACCCCGCCGACAACCCCGACTTTCCCGGCTTCACTCCGGTAGTGGGAGATTTCGGCGCGCCCGGCTCGGACGACAACGTACACCGCGCGACCAGCTACAGCCGGAAGACCTTCGAACTGACCGGCAACTGGTACTTCGCCAAGCGCAGCTCATTGAAAGTCGGTTACGAAGGGGAGTGGCTGGATCGTACACGTCGGGACGCACCGCACTCGCGGGAGAACTCCTTCCTCGCCGCCCTCGACCTGAGCCCGAACAAGGATTTCCTGTTCCGGGTCTCCTATCGGCACTCCGACCGGAAACCCGACAGCTACGAGGACCCGGATTCGGACGGGGTTCCTTGCGATACCGCGACGCTGGCGGCCGCCCGGGCCGCCTTCGAGTTCCCGGATATCCACCCTTGTGCCCGGAGATTCGATGAGGCCGCCATGCTGCGTGACCGCGGCGACGTCCTGGTGGAGTACAGTCCCTGGGACAAGCTGACGCTTTCCGGCACCTTCAGCACCACCCAGGACGATTACAACCGGAAAGGCGGCACCAACAGCGCGGCCCCGCTGAATTTCCTTACCGGCTCAAGCGCCACCCTCTATCCCTATTACCACTACGGAGTGCTCAAGGACCTTTCCTACAACTACACGTTCGACGCGAACTATGCCATCCGGCCGGAGGTCTCGGTATTCGCCGAGTACTCCCACGAGAAGTATCACCGGACCATGGCTTCGCGCTACCGCGCGCCGGAAAGCACGACCCTCTCCGCCAATCCCAACGGTTGCGGCATCAGCAGCAACGGCCTTGCCTTCCAGGGCCCCTGCGACAGCTCCAACAACGATTGGTATAGCGCCGCTCGGGATTTCGTCGACGTCTGGTCCACGGGACTGGACCTCTTCCTGAAGAAGAAGGTCTACTTGACGACCTACTACTCGCTGTCCGCAGTCAAGGGCCACGTCTTCAACCGGGCGTTGGGAACGGAACCAGCCAATTTCCTGAGCCAGCCCACGCGCCGCGACGGGACCGACACGGGCGTCGCCCCCGAGGACCGCTTCGTGATGACCACCACCTCTTCCGCCACGGACTATCCTGAAACGGTGAACCGCTCGCACGAGGTGACCGTCATCTTCAAGTACAAGCTGAAGAACAACATCATGCCGCGGGTGGAATACACCTTCCAGCAGTATGACTACAAGGACTACCAAACCTCGCCCATGACGCCTTACATGGGTTGCGTGGCAGCCACGGGAGTGCCGGCAGCAGGCGGCGCGGGCGGTTCCCCGTCCATCGCGCCCGTGGTTGCCCCGGGCTGCCCGGTCTTTGGTCCGACCGCCGCCTCGTCCATCCCCAGCGCCTTTTATCCATACTTCCTGGTGGGTGACAATAGCGCCGCCCGATACTACTTCTTGGGCGCAGATCAGCCGTCGTACAGGACGCATCGGATTGCGGCCGGAATTCAGTACACGTTCTAGCTTGCTTGCAGGCCAGGCGCCTGGAGTGCGCGGTGTGCCATTCCGCGGACGGCTCCGGGGACAGCGCGATGGGCAAGAGTCCGGCCAGGACGATGCCTCCTGGCGACGGGTACAGACCGTTGCGGCGAGGACTCAGGAGTGGGTCGCCGGCATGTAGGAATTGACCCGCTCCGTAACCTCGGAAATCCCGTGCTCCCGTCCTTCCTGTACCTCCCAGATGGAGACGATGGGGAAGAACCGCGTGAAGAGCATATACAGGAAAATGAAAGTGGCGCAGAAAGCCAGCGTGATCACGATCTCGATCAGCGTAGGCAGGTAGGCCCCCTTGGGCCACGGCAGCCGGGGCTCCGAGAGTGTCGGCACCACGATGGTGAAACGCTCCAGCCACATGCCAATCTGGATGGAGATCGAGGCAATCACCGTTCCGGTGACCGTGCGGGTGCGCGCGCGCGCTAGGATGGACACCGGGATGACGAAGCAGGTCACCAGCATCGTCCAGAACGCGGGCGCGTATCGGCCGGTCAGCTTGGAATAGAAAACTACCAGGTGCGTGGGATCGTTCCCATAGAAGGTCGTCAGGTATTCCGCAAAGGTGAAATAAAACCAGAGCAGCGCCATGACGAGAAGCAGCAACCCAAGGTTGTTGAAGTGCACGGGCTTCAGGTAAGCGTCGAGGAAGTAGATGCGGCGGATGAGGGCCATCGCGATGATGATGGCGGCGATGCCGGAGAAGATCGCGCCCACCACGAAGTACGGGCCAAATATGGCCGAGTGCCACATCGGCTGGACCGTCATCGCGAACACCCAGGAAACGACGGTGTGGACGGAGACGGCGATGGGGATCACGACCACGGCCATGACCGCGATGGCGCGGTTGAGAATCTTCTTCTGCCGCTCGGTGCCGCTCCACCCCAGCGCCAGCGCGCGGTAGAAGCGATGGAATCGCCCGGCGTGGTCGCGCAACAGGGCAATGTCGGGAATGAGCGGCAGGTAGAGGTAGAGGGTGCTGGCGGCCAGGTACACGCTGATGCTGCAAACGTCCCACAACAGGGGCGAGCGGAAGTTCGGCGTTCGCAGGACGTTGAGCATGCGGTCGGGCCGTCCCAGATCCATGATGATGCTGCCGACGCCGAAGAACAGCACCAGCACCGTGATCACTTCCGCAGCGCGCGTGATGGAGCGCCGCCACTCCGCGTGACACAGCCGCAGGATCGCGGAAATCAGCGTCCCGGCGTGGCTGATGCCGATGAAGAAGACGAAGTTGGTGATGTACACGCCCCAGTAGACGGGGACGTTCATCCCGGTCGTGCCCAGACCATACCGGAGCTGGATCGACCAGGCGATCAAGCCGAACGAGGTGATTCCCAGCAACGCCATTGCCAGGTAATAGAAAGACGGCCGGGTCGCGGTGATGGGCCGCAGCAGCGCCTCGTCCTCGGGCGCCATCGGCAGCAGGGGACGAGAATCCTCTTCGATTCGTGCGGACAGGTTTGGAATCGCACTACTCGCCACCGTGCCACTCTCCTTTTGCGAGATAGATGACCTTGGGCTTCGTTCCCAGTTCCTCGAGCAGGCGGAAGGCACGCGGACTGCGCGCCTGGCGGGAGACTGCGCTGGTCTCGTCGGCGAGGTCTCCGAAATACATGGCACCGGCCGGGCAGACCTCGACGCAGGCCGGGAGGTAGTCGCCTTCCGCCAGCGGTCGGTTCTCCGCCCGCGCTATTTCTTTGGCGCGCTGCAACCGGTGATGGCACAAGGTGCACTTTTCGACCACGCCTTTGGGGCGCACGGAAACGTCGGGATTCAGCGCCTGATTCAGGTCGCCGGGAAATTCCGGGCGGTACCAGTTGAAGCCGCGGCGCGTGTAAGGGCAGGCGTTGGTGCAGTAGCGACACCCGATACAGCGCGCAAAGGTCTGGCGCACCGTGCCTTCGGCGTTGATGTCGGTGGCGCCGACCGGACAGACGCGGATGCAGGGCGGCTCGTCGCAATGGACGCAGGGCACGGGTAGCAGGCGCAGGCGGAAAGCAGGATACTCGCCCTCCGGCTCCGCGAGAATGCTGAGCCAGGCGAGGATGCGTCCGCGCGCCGCCTCGCTGGGCTCGACGCACGGAACATTGTTCTCGCTCTGGCAGGCGACGACGCACGCCTGGCAGGCGGTGCATTTCGCAAGATCAATCACCATTCCCCAGCGCGGCATGCGTCAGCTCCTGTAGATCCGAACAAAGGTGTCGCCGGTCCGGGCAATCCCCGCGACCGGCTCGGGGACCGCCTCGACCAGGGCGAGCGGGTTGGCGCCGCGGCGCGCCCAATCGGGCCCCTGGCTCTGACCCAATCCGAGCGGCAGGTGCACCACCCCCGGACGCGCGCCGCCATACAGCCGCGCGGTAGCGGGCACGCGTCCGCGCCGCGACTCCACCCAGATCTTGTCGCCGTTCGCGATGCCGAGGCGCGCTGCCGTTTGCGGATTGATCTCCAGCCAGCTTTCCCAGTGGGCGTAGAGATGCTCGCCGGCGATCTGCTCAAGATAGGGCAGGTGCGCTCCTTCGGCGCCGACAAAAGGCAAGACTTCGACCGGAATCAGCAGCAGCGGATAGTCAGCGGAGGGTTGGGGAAGTTTTCGCTGATGCGGGAGGCAGAGCGCATCGTCCCCGGGAGCAAGCCCATTAGCGGGCGCGAATGCGGGATGCGAGTCCGCCCAGTCGCGCAGCACCTGCGAGTAGAACTCGAAGCGTCCGGAGGGCGTGCGACAGACGCGCTGCCACTCGCCGAAGTAGTAGGTCGGCTCCCACCAGCCCCCCTTCTCCTGCATCTGGGCCCACAACTCATCCGCGGTGGAAAAGGTCGGCGCCCACCAGCCCGACGCCTGCAGGAGCCGGTCCCAGGCCTGCTCGACCGCAGGGGCAAACACCGCGCCCGTTTCGGCGGAGAAAATACGGTCCACCTCGTGGCGGAGGTACTGCTGAAAATCGGCGTGCGGCAGCGCGGCCGCGACTTCCCCGCCCAGGGCCGCAGCGATCGCAAGCACCGCGTCGGCTGGATCACGGCTCTCATAGCGCGGCTTGACCACCGGCGCGGCCACGGCCTCCACCCGATAGGCGAAGCTGTCAGGAGCCGACCCGTGCTGCCATCGCTCGAGACCGGCGGCAGCCGGTAGCACGAGGTCGGCGGCGGCAGAACTTTCGTTGGCGAAGGTGCTGAAGCTGACAATGAATGGAACTGCCTGGAATGCACGCTTAAGAGCGTCGTGGGTCGGTTCCGTGAAGAGCGGATCCACCTCGTGCAGGATCAGCATCTCTAGGCCGTAGGGCTGGCGCGATGCGATGGAAGCAGCAAGCGCGGAAAGGTCGTATCCGGGGAATGGGTGCGCCGCGGCGGTGGAATCGATGGCCGGGCGGCTGGGCGCCGGCTTCCCCACTCCCGGCTCCACGTCTGGCGGGACGAGCACGCCGCCGGAGACGTCGATGCTGCCGACGAGCGCATTCAAGCTATGGACGGCCATCGCGGCGTAGGGATCGCCGGCAAGCCGGCTGTTCTGCACGTCGCCGATGGCAATGGCGGGGCGATGACGGGCGAACTCACGCGCCACGCGCAGGATGACTTCGGGCGCAAGCCCGGTAGTCTCGGCGACGCGATTGAGCCCATATTCGCCGAGAACCAGGGTACGGAACCCCATATGCGTGTTGCCGCCGGCATCGTTCCAGTCATTGAAACCAAAGGTGTGTTCGCGGACGAAGTCGTCGTCGAACAGGCGCTCGGTGATGAGCACGTAGGCGATGCCGAGCGCCAGGGTCGCCTCCGTGCCGGGACGAAGTGCCAGCCACTCGTCCGCGTGCGCGGCCGTAGGCGACAAGCGGGATTCCGCCTGCACAAACTTGGTACTGCGTCCGCTGTCCGGGTCGCGCCAGCGGCCGAAGGCGCGCATGATGCTGACCGGCGAGGACCAGCCCTCCAGTAGGTCCACGCCAAAGCTCAGCACATAGCGGGAGTTTTCCAGATCGTAGGCGGGCAGTTGCGAGATGCCTTGCTGGAGGAAGACGGCGGTCTGAAGCGCGTCGCTCCCCGAACTGAGGCGCAAGTAATTGGCGGAGCCGTAGGCATGCAGGAATTCGCGGAAGAGGCGCCCCCGCAGGTCGCGGCGGCGGCGGTCCAGCACGGCGACGGTGTGGGCGCGGCCGGAGCTCCGCAGGTCGCGCAGTCGCGTCGTCATCAGCGCCATGGCTTCGTCCCAAGAGATGGCCTTCCATTCCGGTTTCTCACGCGTCCCGATGTTGCGCGCGGGCCGACGCAGACGATCGGGGTGATATAGCGCCTGCAGACCGGCGATGCCTTTCGGGCAGAGGCCGCCCTGGTTGACCGGATGCAGGCTGTTGCCCTGGATGTGTACGGCACGGTCTCCGACCAGGCGGACGCGCAGGCCGCAGGCCGCCGGGCAAAGTGAACAGATCCCGGTTTTCCAGCTCTCCGGCCCGCCGGGCACGCGTGGTGGCGGCGGAGCGAGAAGGTCATCGAGCTCGCCCAAAGCGCTGGGCACGCCACCGGCGAGGGCCAGCCCGGCGATGCTGCCGGCGCCGAGCTGAAGAAAGCCACGACGAGTGACGGGGAGCTTCATGGCGCGCCTCCCGTCCGCTTCGGGGGCTTATTCCGGCGCAGGAATTCCAGGAGATCCGCGATCTCACCGTGCCGGAAGAAAGGCCAGTCGATGTTCTGCTGATGCATGCGTTCGAGCATCGCCGGTCCGTGGTTCCACAGACCGGTGGCGAGGGTGGCCGGCGAGGCGTGCGCCCAGGCGGAGAGGTCAGGCCCCGGACCTTGCGCCTGGTGACACAGGCTGCATCCCTTCTCCTGGAAGAGCGAGGCGCCGCGTTGCGCATTGCCGCGCAGCTCGAAATAACGTTCGCTGAAAAGATAGGCGATCAGGTCGGCCATCTCCGCGTTGGTGAACTGGCGCTGCCGGACCTGAGCCTGTTCCATCGTGCCCCACATGGTCGGGCCGTGGTTCCACATCGAGGCGGCAAACTGACCGAGCGTGCGCGGTAACGCGCTGCTGCCCAGGTCCGGTGCGCGCCTGCCTCCCGTTCCCCCACCTACCGAATGGCAAGAGATGCAACCCTTGGTCTTGAACACGGCGCGTCCTGCCTCCGGGTTTGCCGGCCGCAGGTATACCTTCTTGCGATCGCCGGGAGCGAGCTTGCGCACGTATGCGATCAGGTCAGCTACGTCGCTGCCCTCGAACACGGGCCACTGGATGCCGCGCTGCGCCATGGTGGCGCGCATCGCCGGGCCGTGGTTCCACATGGTCTGGATCCAGCTCACGGGATTGCGATACTGGGTCCAGCGTTCGAGGTCGGGGCCGGTACGGCCTCCCTGTCGACCCACCGCGTGGCAGGTCAGGCAGCGCTTCTCGAGGATGAGGCGGTGGCCGCGCTCTGCGTCGCCGGGAACGTCGAGCGACCGGACGGAGTACAGGAACGCAAACAGGTCCTGCATCTCCGTCTCGCTGAAGCGAGGCGATGCCACCTTGGTGGCGCTCATCCGCTCCCACATCGTCGGCGCGTGGTTCCACATGGTCGCCAGCAGATCGTCGGCGCTCATGTGGTCGCCAGGAGCGCGCGCCAGGTCGGGAGCGCTGCGGCCTCCCTCTCCCAGCACGGAATGGCACTTCGCGCAGCCCTTGGCGAAGAAGACACTCATCCCGGCCTTGGGATTGCCGGGGATGAAGTACCCAGCGCGCTCCTGGGCCGCGGCGGCGGAAGCAGTGAACAGCACCGCGAGGAGCAGCGCCCGTTGCCGCGCGCCGCGGCCAGGCAATACGAGATTGGGCCTAACGGTGGCAGTCATTGCATCCGGTCCCTGCTTCACTGCGGCGATGACAGTCCAGGCATTGCTGCATCCTAGCCGCCCAGAATGGGCGCGTCGGCGGCGACGTCGCTTCCGCCATGCGGCCGTGACAGGTCGCACACTCCAGCCGGGCGATCTGCACGTGGCGGCGATGTGAGAAATAGATGTCGGGCGGAAGGCGCAGGAGCTGGCTCCAGTGCAGGCTGCCTCCCTCGGCGGCGACGCGACGCAGCTTGGCTTCTTCCGGCGAATTGCCGAGCGCCTCGGCGTGGCACGTCATGCAGGTTTCGAGGTCGGGGAGGGTCGCGTGGGCGGAGCTCTGCGCGCCTGTGTGGCAGTCGGCGCAGTCAATCCCGCTGCTCACATGCTTGGCGTGATTGAAGGCGATGGGCTGCGCGCCGGCCCGCGAGGCGGCCACCCGGGGAAATACCACGCCGCCCACCAGCAGGCCGAGAAGAGCGCCGGAAGCCCAAAAAGGTACGGACTGCAGCCGCCGTGGAATGGCTGCCCAAGACATCATTCGGCATCCTTGCCCGTGACATTGAGGAATGCAGTCAGGTCGGCGATATCGCCGGCCTGGAGCGTGGGCCACGACTTTCCAAGCTGCGCCGCGTTCTTGCGCATCTCCGGACCGTGCTGCCAGACCACGGTGGCCAGAGTGATGGAGGAGTACGACCGGCCCCGGACGCGCAACGCCGGCGCCAGGCCGGAACCCTCGGCGCCGGCGCCGTGACAGCCGGCACAGCCGCGGGCACCGAACAAAGCCCGCCCCTTCTGCGCCGATCCGGGCGGATCGAAGTAGCGGATGCTATACAGATACGCGATCAAGTCGGCCATCTCACCCGCCTCGAAGGTGGGGCGCGGGATGTTCCGTCCTTGCATCACCCGCCACATCTCGGGGGAGTGGTTCCACATGGCCGCGGCAAACTGCACGATCGTTGTCGGCGCCCTCGAGCCCGGGCCCAAGGTGGGAGCGGCGCCCGGAGTGCCGTCGACGCTGTGGCACTGGGCGCAGCCTTTGGCCTCAAAGATGGCGTGACCCCGGTCGGCATCGGCGGGGAGCAGTTTGTACTCTCGCCGTACCGCGGTGCTGACGGAGCGCACGTAGGCAAGCAGGTCGTTCATCTCGCTGCCTTCAAAGCGCGGCCACGCGACCTTCATGGAACGCATGCGCACCTCCATCTGCGGGGCATGGTTCCACATGGTCTGCGTCCAAGTGATGGGCGTGTCGGCGCCCACTGAGGTGAGGTCGGGACCGATCTTGGGGCCTTGGCCGTTGACCCCGTGACACTGGCTGCAGCCGCGCTCGGTAAAGACCTTGCGACCCGCCATTGGGCTCCCCGGTTCGTCGAGATAGCGCGTGACATAAAGGAAGGCGAGCAGGTCGGACACGTCCTTCTCGTCAAGTTGCGGCCGGGGCAGCTTCTCGGCATCCATGCGTTCCCACATGGCGGGCGCATGGTTCCACATCGCCGCGACCAAGTCATCGATTGTCTGCTTGTGCTCCAAAGTGGAGGAGAGGCTGGGCCCGATCCGGCCGCCCTCCCCGTAGATGGCATGACAGTGTTGGCAGCCTCGCTGCTGGAAGAGCTGGGCACCGCGCGTGGGGTCGCCGGTGACAAAGCTGGTAAAGCGGCGACGGACAACGTCACGCCGCCAAGCAATGGCCGCTAGGAGCAGACCGATCGCCACCAGCGCCAGCACCAGCCAGACCACGAATTGTTTTCTCCCCTGCACCTGGCATCACTGATGCGCATATTTCAACGGAGTGTGCGCATGTACGCCGATCGTCTTGCGCTTCGCGTAGTCGAAGGGTTGGAAGAAGGGGCTCTTGGGGTTGTGACACGTCTTGCACAGTTGTTCGTCGGGCACGACCAGCCCGGCAGCGACCAGCTGCGCACGCTTGTATTCCTTGTTCTGAATGCTCATCAGCTCGGGCTTCAGATAGCCGCGCCCGGCACCATGGCAGACTTCGCACTGCACGCCCACCAGGTTCGGCGTTTTCTCAACGCTCTCGAAACCGCCGGGCTTGCCGTATCCGGTCGTGTGACAAGGAAGGCACGTAGCATCCTTGGTGTAGTCGCGCGCCGGGTCGAGCTTTTTCGCTTTCTTTTGCTCGGCAGCCACTCCCGGTTTCAGCAGATCAAAAGCATTAGCCATCTTGGTCGGTTTCCAGCTCTTGGATTGCGGCAAGTGGCAGACCTTGCAGCGAGTTTCGCCCACGTACTGCGCGGCCGCGGCAAGGGTTAAGAGCGGCATCAGCATGATGGTGAAACCCAACCATCGCCAGGGCAGGCGAAGATGCGCGAGGAGCGTCTGAGTAGTCATGGCACAGTGGCTCCCTGCACGCGGACGGCCAAAGCGGACGCGCCCCCGCCGTCTCACGGGGCAGCGCGAAGTACCGTGCTTTCAACAGCGAAGCGAGAACGCGGGCAGGGCGCGGGTCGCGGGCGGCGGAAAGGCCGTGTCGGAGAATCCGACAGAGTCAGGGAAGCTGACGCTCAGTTCTGCCCGGCGTATTCGCGAATCTTGCGATGCAGGGTGTCGCGGGAAATGCCGAGGACCGCGGCGGCGCGCGTGCGATTCCCCTTGCACACTCGCAAGGCGTTCTCGATCGCTTTGCGCTCAAGCTCGTCGAGCGTCTGCACGCTGGCGGCCAGCGGTTCTCCGTTGCCGCTCTCGTCGCCGCGCGCCAGCAGCGGCCGAAGGTCCCGCTCGGTGATCACGCAAGGGTCGGCGCTCGAAGTAGCGACGATGTTTTCCAGGATATTCTCGAGTTCGCGCACGTTTCCGGGAAAGCGATAACGCAGCAGCAGGTCGAGCGCCGGCCGCGTGAGCTCCAGTTGGCGGTTATAGCGGTTCTCCAAACGCCTCAGATTATGCTGGGCGAGCGCAATCACGTCCTCCAGCCGCGCGCGCAACGGCGGGATCTCAATGGTCAGCGTCGCGATGCGGTAGTACAGATCCTCGCGCAGGTAGGTGGAGCGTATCTGGGCGAGCGGCCGGTTGGTCGCAGCCACGATGCGGACGTCTACATGTGTCGGGCGGGCGCTGCCCACCGGGCGCAGTTCGCCCTCCTGCAGGATGCGCAATAGCTTGACCTGCGCCTCCTTGGGCATCTCGCCGATCTCGTCGAGGAAAACGGTGCCACCGTTGGCAGCGGCGAACACCCCTGGAGCATCGGCGTAAGCGCCCGTATAGGCGCCGCGGCGGACGCCAAACAGTTCGCTCTCGACCAGTTCTCGGGGTAGCGCGCCGCAGTTGACCGGCACGAACGGCCCGTGGACGCGGTTGCTGGCACCGTGAATCGCGCGTGCCAGCATCTCCTTGCCCGTGCCGGTCTCGCCGAGAATGAGGACGGCGGCGTCGCTCATGGCCGCGTGCCGCGCTGTCTCGACCACCCGCTGCATGGGCGCGGAGACGAACACAAACGCCTCGAAGGGAGGGCAGCAGGTGCGCAGCCCGACCTCGAGCTGCGCCACCCGCGATCGCAGCTCGAACAGCTCCATCAGGCGCGCAATCTTCGCGCGCACCGTCTGGCGCTCGAAGGGCTTGGTGATGTAGTCCTCGGCGCCACGCTTCACCGCATCCACCGCGGTGTCAATGGTGCCGTAGCCCGTCATCACAATGACGGCGAGGTCGCGGTTCTTAGCATGCAGCCGCTCCATGAGTTCCAGGCCGTCACTCGGGGGGATGATCAGGTCCACGAGCGCGATGCTGTAGCGCCCGCTGTCATGCACTTGAAGCGCCTCCTCTGCCGAGGTGGCGATGCCGACGCAGTATCCCTCGTCCCGCAGGAAGTCGCCGAGGGTACGCGCCAGGCCGATGTCATCGTCCACTACCAGGATGCCGCACGATTCGCAAGCGCCGTTATTCATTGCAGGCTCCGCGATGCCGCTGGACAAGTGGGCAGCCGCACGGCGACCGTCGTGCCTCGTCCGGGCTGGCTCGACATGTCGATGGCCCCTCCGTACTGCAACACGATATTCCGCGCCATGGTCAGACCGAGCCCGGTGCCCTTGCCAAGTGGCTTGGTGGTGAAGAAGGGTTCGAAGACGCGAGGCAGGTCGTCGGGAGTCACCCCGGACCCATCGTCGCGGACCGCCACCTCGACGAACTCGCCGTCCAGCGGTCTGCAGCCGATTTGCACCGTGCCTTGCGCTTGCACCGCATCGAGCGCGTTGCTGAGGAGGATGAGGAATAGGGTCTCGAGCTGGTTGCGCTCGGCCAGCACCCAGACGCGTTCTTCCTTCCCGGCCCCATTTTCGACCACGATGCGCGCCCGCTTCCCCATCGCCGTTGGCGACAGGAAGCCGACGACCGTGCGAATCATCTGTTCGACCGGCTGGGGGCTGCGCTCGGCGGGCGGACGGCGGCTGAAATCGAGCAGGGACTGCACGAAATGGCGGCAAAATTCAAGGCCCTGTTCGAATTCAACCAGGTCCGCCGCGCAGCCGTTCGTGTGCTGCCGCTGGCGCATCATCTGCACGCGCAGCAGCATCGCCGCCAGCGGCGAGTTCAGGTGGTGCGCTGTGCCCGCCGCCATCTTGCCGATCACCCGCAGACGCTCCATCTCGACCAGCTGTTCGCGCATGCGCACCTTGTCCCGGATGTCTTCGGCGACCTCGAGCACGACCAGGCGGCCCTCTCCGGCGTAGGGCAGGAGCGTCAACTGCACCGGAAACAGCGACCTATCTTTCGATTGTCGCGTGGTTTCCAACTCGATGCGCTCGCCGCTCAGGACCTGGTCCACCCGGGCGCGGTGCCGCTCCAGCTCTCGCGCCGGCACACACGGCAGCGGCCGGCCGAGGACCTGTTCCCGACTCCAGCCATAGAGGCGCTCGGCGGCGGCATTCCACTCCGAGACGGAAAGGTCGCTGTCGTAAAGCACGACGGCACCGGGCGACGCTTCCAGCAGCCCGTGGTAATGCTCGCGCGAACGCCGCAACTCGTCCTCGCTTTGCCGCCGCTGCCGCAGCACAAACCACGCCGCCCAGACCGCCAGCAGCAGTGACGAGGCGATCCCGCGGGTGATGTAGAGATAATGTAAAGTGAGGTAATCGGCATCGCGGAAGAAACGGTTCTCGACCAGCTCCCAGCAGGCGAAGACGAGTGCCACCATGGTGATGCTGGAGAGCACCAGCGTGGCCCAGAACCAGCGGCGCTGGGCGGCCTCGGTCACACGGCGATACTATTCCACCTGCGCGAACCCGCTGTGACATGAGTCACTAGGGTGTGTGATAAAGAGGGATGAACCTCGTAGATGGGGCGGCGAGCCCCAGCCGCCTGGCCTGGCGCTGCAGGCGCTGGGACTCTCCTGGTTCAGCCTTCACCCGGCTGACTGCCGCATCGCGTTCACTACCAACCAGATCGCCTGCGATTAGGCCCGGGTCGTCGAGAGTTGCAGTTGGGCG
>Ga0255334_1000877_pt1 | contig 17710 bp, 22 predicted proteins | sample EtOH5_35cm_T3_12_FD_202080 | JGI IMG/M metagenome (GOLD analysis project Ga0255334, IMG submission 202080) | Sandy soil microbial communities from University of British Columbia, Vancouver, Canada - EtOH5_35cm_T3_129 | ecosystem: Engineered > Artificial ecosystem > Sand microcosm > Unclassified ...
CCCCAGCGCGCCACCCGGAGCTGGCGCACGACCTCCCCCGCCGCGTCCGGGCGGTCGACGACGAGTCGCACGCCGTTCGTCGGTGCCAGGTTCCAGGAGGGGCGCAGCAGGCGGGCCTCGTCGGCGACGGTGGCGATCGCGAACTCGTCGGCCAGCTGCTGATCCTCGCGGAACGAGGCGTACCGCCCGCACACACCCCCAAGACTGCCATCCGCCGCGCACGCCGGTGCGAACACTGCGGGCCGGATCTCCCGTCCGGTCCTTCCACCTGTCATGAGGGAGAGCCATGAACATCTTCAAGCACACCGGGCGGCTCGTGTCGTCCGGCATCGCTGCTGCGCTTCTCGTCGCCGCTCCGACGGCCGCGAGTGCGCACGACGCCGGCCGGCACGGGTCCGGGAACGACGACCTCGTGCTCGTCCAGACCGCGGAGGCGGACGGCAACGCGATCGTCGTCTACGAGCGCACGCGCGAAGGAGGCCTGCTCGAGAAGGGCCGGTATCCGACGGGCGGCAACGGCGGAACTCTCGACGGCGCCGTGGCCGACCAGCTCGCGTCGCAGGGTTCGCTGACGTACGACCCTTCCACGCGGCTGCTCTATGCCGTCAACTCGGGCAGCGACACCATCACGGTGTTCTCGGTGCGCGACGACCGGCTGGTCACCCGGCAGGTCGTCGGATCGGGGGGTGAGTTCCCGGTCAGCGTCACCGCCAAGGGCGGTCTCGTCTACGTCCTCAACGCCCGCGGTGGTGGCTCGCTGCAGGGCTTCGTCCAGATCGCAGGCCGGCTGACAGCGGTGCCCGCGTGGCATCGCGAGCTCGGCTTCGACCAGGCCGCGACCCCCGAGTTCATCAGCACTCCCGCGGCGGTCGCCTTCACGCCCGACGGCAGCAAGCTCGTCGTCTCGACCAAGGGGGCCGGGAACAGCGTGCTCGTGTTCCCGCTCGGCTTCTCCGGGCCGTCGGCCGCTCCGGTGGTCAACACCGGCGTGGGCGCCGTGCCGTTCGGGTTCGTCTTCGACCGGTTCGGCAACCTCGTCCTGACCGAGGCCGGCCCAGGCGCCGTCTCGACCTACCGCGTCCTGCCGAACGGCACGTTGCGGAACCTCGACTCGGAGGTGACCGGTGGTGCCGCGGTGTGCTGGGTCGTGGGCGCGAACGGGGCGTTCTACGTCTCGAACACCGGGAGCGACACCGTCTCGACCTACACCGAGGAGGGTTCGGGCAACCTGTCCAGGGTCGGGGACGTGCCGACCGGCGCGGGGCCCGTCGACTCGGCGGTCTCGCAGGACGGCCAGTACCTCTACGTGCAGACCGGAGGTGACGGCGGCCTCGACGTGTTCCGCATCGGCCCGCGCGGGTCGCTGACGAAGACCTCGACCGTCTCCGTGCCCGGCGGGCTCGGTGGTGAGGGGATCGTCGCCCTCTGACGTCGCCCGGTCGTCCCGGCAGTCTCGGGACGACGAAGGCGGCCGGCCCCGGGGTGGGTAGCTCCCCGGGACCGGCCGCCCGACGACCGACGTGGGTGGTGGTCCGTCAGCCCGCGGTCCGCTGCTCGCGGGCGCGGACCGCGTCGAGCGACGTGCCGTAGTACGCGGCGGTCATGAGGGCCTTCGTGTCGTCGCCGAGCGTCGCGGCGATCTGCTGGAACCGCTCCGGGGCCACGTAGTGCTCGTACATGGGCCACGAGGTCAGCTTGGTGGGGATGCGGCCGTTGTAGCGGATCACGTGGGGGAGCAGCGTGGCGTTGGTCCGGCCGTGCACCAGGTGGTACGTCGAGCCGACGACGTGCGCCATCGCGTGCACGATGCCGAGGAACGCGTTGCCGAACGCCATGCCCGCGATCGTGCCCGCGTTGTGCATCTTCTCCCGCGCGTCCTTGGTCGCCGGGTCGGCCGGCTCGCCGTTCACCGACTGCGCCAGGTTGTCGAAGATCAGGCGGATCGCCTGCAGCGCCATGGCGTCGGTGAAGTCGTTGGCGTAGACGGCGACGAACGCCTCGGTGGCGTGCGTCAGGGCGTCGAAGCCGGAGTCCGCCGCCGGCGAGCGCGGCATCCTCGCGGTGAGGACCGGGTCGATGATCGCGACGCTGGGGGTCAGCGCGTAGTCGGCCAGCGGGTACTTCTTGCCGGCGTCCGGGTCGCTGATCACGGCGAACGGCGTCACCTCGGCGCCCGTGCCGCTCGTCGTCGGGCAGACCAGCTGCGCCAGCTCGCCGAGCACGGGGAACGTGAAGGCGCGCTTGCGCACGTCGAAGAACTTCTGTTCACTCGTTGTTGCGTGTCCGGGATGGGGTTCAGGCGGCACCGTCGAGGTCGACCTTCCCGGTGGCGCGCCATTCGAGGATGCCTTCGTCCATGGCGATGGCGTCGAAGCCCTGCTCGCGTAGCTGGTGGGCGGCTTGGCGGGCGAGGCGGCAGAGCTCTCCGCGGCAGTAGAGGACGACGGGACGGTCGGTGGGGATCTGGCCGGTGCGCTCGGTCAGATCGACCAGGGGGATGGAGAGGGCGCCGGGGAAGTGTCCATCGGCGAACTCCTGGGCTGGGCGCACGTCGACCACCGTCATGGCGGGGGTGACGGCGGCCGGGTCGATCGTCGGGGCGCTGGATGTCCCGTCGGCGTCGGTCAGGTACAGGTGCAGGGTGTCGCGCAGCTGTGGTGAGCGGGCCAGGCCGACGCGCTCGGCGGCGACGAACAGCTCGGCCACGTCGTCGCCGGCCAGGCGGTAGTGGATCGTGGTGCGTTCTCGGCGGGTGCGTACCAGGCCTGCTGTCTTGAGGGTCTGGAGGTGTGCCGAGGTCGTGGTCAATGCCATCCCGGACATGCGGGCCAGGTCCTCCACGGAGTGCTCGCCCTGGGCGAGCAGCTCGACCAGTTCCAGGCGGCGGCCGTTGCCCAGCGCCTTCACCAGCGTGGCGAGGACGTCGAAGACGTCGGCCTTCGTCGTGTTCCCGAACTTCATGGAATAGAGGATACGGTGGGCGCCGTGACGAGGGTGCTGATGGTGGTCAACGGCGCGGCGTACGGGTCGGACGCGACGTACAACGCGGTGCGCCTGGCCGGCACGCTGGCCAAGCTGGAGGCGGTGGACGTGACGGTGTTCCTCATGGGCGACGGGGTGACGGCGGCGATCGGCGGGCAGCAGACCCCGGACGGGTACTACAAGCTCGACCGAATGCTCGCCGGCGTGGCACGCGCCGGGGGTCGGGTGCTGTGCTGTGGGACCTGTTTGGATGCGCGTGGGATCGCCGAGGCGATGCTGCTGCCCGGGGCGCGGCGCTCGTCGCTGGAGGAGCTGGCCGACGCCACCTTGGCCGCCGACAAGGTTCTGGTGTTCTGATGGGCGCCCCGGGCACACCCCACCCGGGTCTGGTGGGCCGGCCGGCCTACCTGGACTACAACGCCACCACGCCGGTCGACCCGGCGGTGCTGGAGGCGATGCTGCCCTACCTGGCCACGGAGTTCGGCAACCCGTCCAGCGCCCACGCCTACGGGGCGGCCGCTCACGACGCCGTCGGCCGGGCCCGCGTCCAGGTCGCGGCCCTGGTGGGCGCGCCGGCCGGGTCGTCGTTGGTGTTCACCGGCAGCGGGTCGGAGGCTGATGCGCTGGCGATCTGCGGCGCCGTGCTCGCCTCGCTCCGGGGGCGCCGATGGGCGCACGTGATCACGCAGGCTACCGAGCACCCGGCCGTCCTGGCGGCGTGCGAGGATCTGCGCGACCTGCATGACGTGCGCGTCACTGTGCTGCCGGTGGACGCGACCGGGGTGGTCGACCCGCAGGCCGTCGAGGACGCGATCACGCCGGAAACGGTCCTGGTGTCGGTGATGCACGCGAACAACGAGACCGGCACCATCCAGCCGATCCCTGAGATCGCTCGGATCGCGCACGAGCGGAGTGTGCTGGTGCACACCGACGCGGCGCAGTCGGTCGGCAAGATCACGGTGAACGTCGCCGCCCTGGGGGTGGACCTGCTGACCGTCGTCGGGCACAAGGCCTACGCACCCAAAGGCGTCGCCGCCCTGTACGTCGCTGCCGGGGTGACGCTGCGGCCCGTGGTCGGCGGCGGCGGTCAGGAGGGCGGCCTGCGGGCCGGCAGCGAGAACGTGCCCTACGCCGTCGGCCTGGGACGTGCCGCCGAGCTGGCCGGCGCAGCACTGGCCGCCGGAGAGACCGCCCGGCTGGCGGTGCTGCGCGACCGGCTTCACGTCCGGCTGGACGACCTGCTGCCCGGCCGAGTGCACCTCAACGGCCATCCCACCGACCGGCTGCCCAATACCCTGAACATCAGCATCGACGGTGCCCGGGCATTGAGCGTCCTGGACCGGCTCGACGCTGTCGCCGCGTCAGCGGGATCGGCTTGTCACTCCGGCCAGGACAAGCCCTCCCCGGTGCTGACCGCGATGGGCCTTCCGCACGAACGGGCCGTGACCGCGCTGCGGCTGTCGCTCGGGCGGTGGTCGACGAGCGCGGAGGTCGACCAGGCCGCCGAACACATCGCCGCCGTCGTTGACATCACCAGCTGATGGACGCCGAGCGGCCGGTGCGGCTTGGACTGCGGGAGAACGCAGCGCAGTTCAGGCTCCGGTCGCCGTCTACGCCCTCGTCGGCGGCATGGTCGGCCAGCAGCAGACCACCTTGCCCCTACGTACCGAGCAGACGTTCCACCTGAGCGGGTACGCATCCATCGCCACCAACTACTTCGTCGGAGCCTTTGTCGCCCGACCGGTTCGGCCGCAGGCCCGTCCTGGTCGTCGGGTGGCTGCTCGCCCTTCCGCCAACGGGGCAACGTCGGTGCCGAGCGATCGATCAGCGGGCCACCTCCTCCGGTGCTTCGGGAGCTGGATGAGGTCCACGTGGTCCCAGCGCGGAGGCCGACCCGTCGTCACGGGACCTAGTGCCTATGTGAAGTTCGTAACAAAGACGTATTCCGGACACACAGTCGGGTGCGCGTCGAGATGGCCGCGTGGCGCGCTCCGTCATCCGGGTGAGGAGTTCCCGTGAGCGTTCGAACACCGATGACCCTCGCCACCGTCGAGGCGACGCGTGGCCTGCGCGCGGCGCTCGCGCTCGGACCGGCCGGGGTGGTGGCGACGGTCAAGGACTCCGGCATCAAAGGCCGCGGCGGGGCCGGGTTTCCGACCGGACGCAAGTGGGAGCTCGCCGCGGCGACCCCCGCGGCGGACGGCAACCGGTACGTCGTCTGCAACGCCGACGAGGGAGAGCCCAGCACGTTCAAGGACCGCGTGCTGCTCACCGAGCTGCCCGACCTGGTGTTCGAGGGCATGACGATCGCCGGCTTCGCCATCGGCTCCCACCAGGGGATCTGCTACCTGCGGGGCGAGTACGTCTACCTGCTCGAGGGCCTGGAGCGGGTGCTGGCACGCAGGCGTGCCGACCACCTCCTCGGGGAGGACGTCCTCGGCAGCGGCTTCTCGTTCGACATCCGCATCCACCTCGGTTCGGGCTCGTACGTCGTCGGCGAGGAGACCGCGCTGATCGAGAGCCTGGAAGGCCGGCGGGGCGAGGCCCGCAGCAAGCCGCCGTTCCCGGTCGTCGTGGGCCTCTACGGGGCCCCGACGGTGGTGAACAACGTCGAGACCTTCGCGTGGGCCGCCGCGATTCTCGCGAAGGGCGCCGACTGGTTCGCGGCGATCGGCACCGACCACTCCACCGGACCGAAGCTGTTGTCCGTCTCGGGAGACGTCGCCCGGCCCGGGGTGTACGAGTTCCCGTTCGGCGTCACCATCGCCGAGGTGCTGACGGCCGCCGGCGGCGGGGACGCCCGAGCGGTCATCGTCGGGGGTGCGTCCGGGACGTGCGTCCCGGCGGGTGACTTCTCCCGGGCGATCAGCTACGAGGACGTCGCCACCGGCGGTGCGGTCATCGTGCTCGGACCGTGGCGCGACCTGCTGGAGGTCGCCGAGAACCTCCAGAGGTTCTTCGTCGACGAGTCGTGCGGGCAGTGCACGCCGTGCCGGGTCGGCAGCCTCAAGCTGCTCGAAGGCATCCAGCGGCTGCGCCGCGGCGAGGGCACGCTCGGGCTCGTGCAGGACCTCGTCAGCCTTGGCGGCACCATGCAGATCGCGTCCAAGTGCGGTCTCGGGCAAGCCGCACCGAACGTGTTCCTGTCGATGGTCACGAACTTCGAGGCCGAGATCCTCGGCCACATCCCGGTCGGGTCCCGGTGAAGGGAACACGGCGATGAACGCCACGGCCAGCACCCCGTTACGAACCGTCACCGTCGTCGTCGACGGTCACCGCGTCGACGTGCCCGAGGGCTCGACGATCCTCGAGGCCGCGCGCCTGGCCGGGCGACGCATCCCGACCCTGTGCCACCACCCGGACCTGCCGGACGTCGGCGTCTGCCGGATCTGCGTCGTCGAGGTCGAGGGTCAGCACGCCCTCCAGGCGGCTTGCGCCTACCCGATCACGACGCCCATCGAGATCCACACCTACAGCCGGCGTGTGCGCCACGCCCGCCAGACCATCGTCGACCTCATGCTCGCCGAGCACTACGGCACGTGCCAGACGTGCGGCCGCAACGGCGCCTGTGAGCTGCAGGACCTCGCCGCCGAGTACGGCTCGGACCGGTACCCGTTCGGCCGCCGCACCGAGCCGACCCGATCGTTCGATCTGCTGGGCCCCGCGGTCGTCCGCGACATGAACAAGTGCGTGCACTGCCTGCGCTGCATCCGCACGTGCGCACAGGTCCAGGGGGTCGGCGCCCTTGGGGTGATCGGCCGTGGCGACTCCACGACGATGTCGCCGTACCTCATGCTCCCAGTTGCCGAGGTCGTCTGCCTCAGCTGCGGGCAGTGCATCAACCGGTGTCCCACGGGCGCGCTGCAGGAGCACGACGACACCGAGGCGGTGTGGCGGGCGATCGAGGACCCGACGAAGCACGTGGTGATCCAGACCGCGCCGGCACCCCGCGCCGCCATCGGCGAGGAGTTCGGCCTGCCCGCCGGTACGCCGGTGACGTGGCAGCTCAACACCGCGCTGCGAGAGGTCGGCTTCGACAAGGTGTTCGACACCAACTTCGCGGCCGACCTGACGGTCATCGAGGAGGGCACCGAGCTGGTGCTGCGCCTCTACGAGAACCTCGTGCTCGGCGACAACACCCGCCCGCTGCCGCAGTTCACCAGCTGCAGCCCGGGGTGGATCACGTACCTCGAGCACAAGCAGCCGGACATGCTGGCCCACCTGTCGAGCTGCAAGAGCCCGCAGCAGATGTTCGGCTCGCTGCTGAAGACCTGGTACGCCCGCCGTGCCGGGATCGACCCGGCGGACGTGGTGAGCGTCTCGCTCATGCCCTGCACCGCCAAGAAGTTCGAGGCGAGCCGGCCCGAGATGGACGCCTCCGGGTTCCGGGACGTGGACGTCTCGCTCACCACCCGCGAGCTCGCGCGGATGATCCGCGAGTGCGGCATCCGGCTCTCCGACCTGCCGGACAGCGACTTCGACGACCCCTTCGGCACCGCGTCCGGGTCCGGGGTCATCTTCGGGGCGACGGGCGGCGTGATGGAGGCCGCGCTCCGCACGGTCCTCGAGCTGGTCACCGGCACACCGGTGGAGACCCTCTTCAGCCACGCCGACATCCAGCCCGTGCGCGGCTTCGAGGACACCCGCTACGCCGAGATCACCATCCCCACGGCGGGCCCCGTGCCGCCGCTGCTGGCGCACCTCGTGCCGGACTGGTCGTGGCTCGAGGGCGTGACGCTCAGGGTCGGCGTGGTGCACGGCACTGGCAACGCCGCGAAGGTCCTGGCCGACATCGCGGCGGGAGGCCGCTTCAGCGAGTGCCACTTCATCGAGTTCATGGCGTGCCCCGGCGGCTGCCTCGGTGGAGGTGGCCAGCCGGTGCCCACGAGCGTCGACATCCGCGCGGCGCGCGCCCGGGCGATCTACGCCGAGGACGCGCGCTACGGCGAGACCGGCCGCGTCCGCAAGAGCCACACCAATCCCGCTGTGCTGCGCCTGTACGACGAGCTCCTCACGGACGGCCCGTGCGGCGAGACCAGTCACCACCTGCTTCACACGCACTACACGCCGCGCGGCACCTTCATCACCGCGAGCACCGGGGAGGTACGGCGATGACCGGCATCCCGGCCGACGTCGCCGCCCACCACGCGGACCTCCTGGCCGCGATCGACGCGCTCGTCGCCGAGCACGGCACCCAGCGCCGCGCGCTCATCCCGATCCTCCAGGCGCTGCGCGCACAGCACCGGCAGATCGGTGACGTCGCGATGCAGATGGTGGCGGACCGGCTCGGCATCACTCCGGTCGAGGTGCAGGGCGTGGTGACCTTCTACCACTTCCTCGGCACGGAGCCGACCGGCCTGCACACCATGCACGTGTGCCGCACGCTCTCCTGCGCGATGGCCGGTATGCACGCGATCGCCGCCCGCCTGGAGCGCGAGACCGGCATCTCCTTCGGCGAGACCACGCCGGACGGCGCGCTCACGCTCGCCTGGGTGAACTGCATCGGCATGTGCGACCAGGCTCCGGCGATCCTCCTGGACCGCGAAGCCATCGGCCGCGTCACGCCGGACGAGGCGTGCCGCATCGCCCAGGCGCTCAGGGCCGAGGGCGGGTCTGTCGGATGAACGTCACGGCGTGTCGCTGGCCGGTCCGGTCAACATCCCCGCTTCGCGACGCGCAGCTGGCGGACGATCTCGCCCTCCCGGTCGGGGCGGTCGACGGCGACGCGCACGCCGTCGGTGGGCGCGACGTTCGGGGGCAGCAGGCGCACGTCGTCGGCGACGGTCGCGATCGCGAACTCGTCGGCCGGCTGCTGATCCCCACGGAACGAGGTGTAACGGCCGCACATGCCGTCCAGAGTGCGACCCGAACGCGACCCCCGGAGTTCTGCGACATCCGGGTCATGATCCGTGGCCGCGGCGTCGCAGAAGCGCGCCCGCGGTCGGGGCGACCTCCCGGGCGAAGGCCTCCGTCGCGTTGGTGAGCAGCTCGTCGACCGACGCGGCGGTCTCGGCCTTGACGGCGGTCGCCGCGGGCTTGCCCGCACGCTGGGTGGTGCGCGTTGCGGTGGTGGTCACCGTGTCGGGCTCCCGCCTCGGGGATCGGGCTAGGTTTCGAGGCGTGGCGCACCTCGTCTGGGACTGGAACGGCACGCTGCTCGACGATGTCGCGCTCGTGGTCGCGGCGACCAACGCGACCCTCGTCCGGCTCGGCGGCCGCGCGGTGAGCATCGAGGAGCACCGGCGCGACTTCGGCCGGCCGGTGGCCGCGTACTACGCGCGCGTGCTGGGGCGGGCGGTGGGGGACGACGAGTTCGCGCGGCTCGACGAGGTGTTCCACGCCGCATACCGCGCGGGGCTCGACGAGGCCACGCTGGCCCGCGACGCGCGCGACGCGATGGCGGCGTGGGGCGGCACGCAGTCGCTGCTGTCGATGTTCTTCCACGACGACCTGACGGTGCTGGTGCGCCGGCACGGGCTCGAGGCGGTGCTGGCGCGGGTCGACGGGCTGCGCGCCGTGGTCGGCGGCGGGCCCAAGGCGCCGCACCTGGCCGCCCATCTCGCGGCGGTCGGCGTCGCGCCGGGAGCGGCCGTGCTGATCGGCGACACCGTCGACGACGCGGAGGCCGCACGCTCGGTCGGCGCCGCCGTGGTGCTGTACAACGGCGGCATCACGGACGAGGCCCGGCTCGCCGCGACGGGGGCGCCGGTCGCGGCGACGCTCGTCGAGGCGGTCGCGCTCGCGGCGACGCTCGTCGGGGCGGTGACCTAGCCCGCCGGTGGGCCGAGCGGGTGGGACGAACGCCCGTTGCCTCGCGGATCGACCCCCGTAGCGTCGAAGACGTCGTGATCCCGCAGCGCGGTGAAGGGGCGGCTCGGTGGGCAAGGGTGCTGCCGGACGGTGGTCCGGCGTCCGGGTCGGTCCCGGGCTGGGCGAGGTCGCCCTCGTGGTGGCGGCCTCGGGCAGTCTCATGCTCGTGTCGGCGCTGGTCGCGGTGACGCAGACCGTCTGGGTGCTCGATGTCGTCGGCGGGTCGGACGCGGGCGTCGTGCCGGGCCGCCGGATGGTGGCCAACCTGGTCTGGGCGGCGGGTGTCGCCGGCGCGCTCGTCGCGCTCGGGCTGCACCGCCACCGGGTCGCACGGCAGGTGACGGACGTCCTGCTCGCCGGCATGGTCGCGGCGCTGCTGCGGCTCGCGGCGCACGTGGCGCTGGGTGTCCACCCGCTCGCGCCCCACGACTCCTGGCTGCTCCAGCTCGGCGCCGGGCTGCCGATGGCGTGGCTCGCGGGTGGGCTCGCGGTCGCCTCGCTCTGGGTGCTCCGCCGCGTGCGGGGCGACGCCGCCGAGACCGTGCGCAGCGCCCTGGAACGGGCGGAGGCGATGCGGGCTCTCGAGGACGAGGAGGTGCGGGTCCGCCGTGAGGTCGCCGAGGGCCTGCACGGCACGGCGCAGCAGCGACTCGTGCTCGTCGTCGCCGGCCTGGACCGGCTGCTCGCGGACGCCGACGGCACCGCCGAGCTCGCAACCCTGGCGGTGCTGCGGGACCTGAGGGAGAAGGTGGAGACGGTGCGAGGCGGTGACATCCGGAAGGCGAGCCGCCTGCTGTACCCCTACCAGATCGAGGTGGGCCTGGTGCCGGCGGTGCGCTCGATGCTCGACGAGGTGCCGGCTGCGGTGCGTACCCAGCTGACGGTCGACCCGGGCGTGCGGGCGCTCGACGGGCCCGGCGACTGCCAGTTCACGCGAGGGGAGCGGCTGCTCGTCGCGCGCGTGGTCGAGGAGGCGCTGGGCAACGCGCTGCGGCACGGCCGCGCGAGCGCGGTCGAGGTGACGATCGAGCGGGACGGTTGCGAGGTCGTCGCGACGGTTCGCGACGACGGGTGCGGGTTCGACGAGCCCACCCCGTCCGGCTCGGGCCTCGCCCGCCTCTCCGAGCGGCTGCGGCTGGTCGGGGGAGAGCTCACGGCGCGTCCGGCGGCGGGCGGCGGGGTCGTGGTGCGCGCCCGGCTCCTGATCACGGCCCTCCAGGCCGGCGCGGGCGAGGGCCGGCTGCGGGCCTGACCCCGCCCACCAGCCGCGGCATCAGCCGCCGAACGCCTCCGGCACCGCGGCCCTGACCTTGGCCGGGGCGTCCTCCCAGCCCTCGACGGCGACGCACGGCACGCCCGTGGCGATCACCGGGTAGTCGTTGCCGCCCTCGTCGAGCCGGTCGCCGAAGAACACGGCCTGCTCGGGCGCCAGCGCAAGGCGGGCGAGCAGCTTGTTGACGCCGTAGGCCTTGTCGATGCCGGCCCGCGTGATGTCCACGGACGTCGAGCCCCCGGAACGGACCTCGAGGTCCGGCAGCAGCTGTGCCGCATAGGCGCGCAAGGCCTCCTTCTTCTCGCCCGTGGGGTCCCAGGCCTTCTTGGCGTCGACGGGCGCCTCCTGGCCGAGGGCCGAGAAGGTCACCTGCGAGCCGCGCAGCTCGATGCGCTCGCCCCAGGTGTCCTCCTCCCACAGGCCGAGCGCGCGGGCGCCCTCCTCGAGAACCTCCGCGGCGCGCGACTGCTCCTCGCGGGTCAGCGGCTCGTTGTAGACCTCCTCCCAGCCGGAGGTCCCGTGGACCAGGTAGCGCGTGCCGCACGTCGGCAGCACGTGGATGCGGGCGAGCGCCTCCTGGTCGTCGATCGAGGACAGCAGCTGGGTGTCGAACTGCTCGAACCGGCCCCCGGAGATCACGGCGACGTCCGCGACGCGGGTCAAGGACACGAGCATGTCCACGATCGACGGGTGGACCCGGGACTTGGACGGGGCCAACGTGTCGTCGAGGTCGAAGATGGCGAGTGCGTAGGTCACTCCCCCATTGTCCCTGGTCCGGGCTGCGAACCGTCCCACCCCGCGGCCGGCGACCGCTGGAGGCGTCTGCCGCCCCGGGGTCGAATGGTCGGCATGCGGCTCCTCGTGCCGGGCGGTTGGGCGTGGCTCGGGCGGACGGTGGCCGGGCACGCCGCGGCGCGCGGCCACGCGGCGACGTGCCTCGCGCGCGGCGAGGCGGGCCGGGTCCCCGCGGGCGCGGGCTTCGTGCGTGCGGACCGGGACGGCCAGGACGCGTACGACGAGGTCGCGGCCCACCCTTGGGACGTGGAGGTGGACGTCGCGCGCCAGCCGGGGCGCGTCCGGCGGGCCGTCGCGGTGCTGGCGCCCGTGGCGCCCACGCGAGCCAGCGCAAGGCCGGCAGGACGAGGACGCGCCGCTGCTGCCCCCGCTCACCGCGGACGTGATGGACTCGATGGAGCGGTACGGCGAGGCGAAGGTCGCGTGCGAGCAGGCGGTGGCGGCGGCGTTCGGGCCGGCGCGCACGCTCGTCGCGCGCGCCGGGCTGATCGGCGGGCCGGGGGACTCCTCGGGCCGGTCGGGGTACTGGCCGTGGCGGTTCGCTCGCCGGTCGCACCTGAACGGGGCCGTCCTGGTGCCCGACGAGCCCACGCCGCCGGCCGCCGTGATCGACGTGCGCCGCCGACCTGGGGGTGGTGGGTCCGACGAAGGAGGACGACCATGGGCACGTTCTGGTACGCCGACAGCGGCTTCGGGATGTTCGACACGAACCTTCGCTACCTGCAGCTCGCGAGCGAGGCAGCGCTCGCCGCGGGCCAGGGTTTCGCCCTCGAGATCCAGGACAGCGGCCACCTCCGGACCCTGTACCTCAGCCCGGGCGTCGCGCTCGAGTTCCAGTACGACGCGCCCCAGCCGCCCGAGATCGATGCGGCGCTCTGCCGGACCTTCGAGGGCCGGGCGCGGGCGGGCGAGACCTTGCAGTGGTACCCGCACGGGCCCCGCGCGGACCCGCACCGGGACGTCGAGATCTGAGCCCTGGCCGCCACCTCTGTCCGTCCCCGGAGTGCCGCAGGTCTACTACGTCGGGCTCCTCGCCGGAGGCAACGACATGGACCTCCTGCGTGCCACCGGCGTGGGCCGTGACGTCAACCGCCACCACTACACCCCGGCCGAGACCGCGACCGCGCTGGCACGGCCCGTCGTCGCGGCAACGCTCGACGGCCTGCGGCTGCGGCGCGACCACCCGGCATTCGCCGGGACGTGCACGTGGATGCTCGACGGCTCCACGGGCACCATTCGTTGGGACGACGGGCCGCACACGGCCACGCTCTCGTTCGACGTACGCGACGCCACGTTCGAGGTGCGCGCGACCCCGGCGGGGGACTGCCCGACGGGCGTCACCTGGGAGGGTTTCGCGATCTAGCGGGGCACGTACTGTCACTTACTAGAAAAGTGATAGTAGGCTGGTGGTGTGCTGGCAGTTGCCTTCCCCGCGGTCGGCCATGAGGACCACACCTGGGTTGCCGAGAACGACGGCATGGCGTCCCGTGCCGCGATGGCGGCCGCGTCCGGCCGGTACCAGTCGGTCGTCACACCCCGGATCGCTGATGTGACGCTGTCGCTCCCGGCGGACCTGGCCGGCGACGTCGAGGAGGCCGCCGCCGCCCTGTCCCGGTTCGACGAGCACGCGCGCTCTACGCTCGGAGCCGCTTCGCCGGCCCTCGGTCCGATGAACTCGGTCCTTCTGCGCACCGAGTCCTCCTCGTCGTCCCAGATCGAGAACCTCACCGTCGGTGCCCGCCAGCTCGCCCTGGCGGAGATCGGCCAGTCGACGTCGCTGAACGCGCAGACGGTCGTCGGCAACGTCCGGGCCATGGAGGCTGCCCTCGCGCTGGCGGATCGCCTCGACGAGGACGCGATCTGCACGATGCAGGCAGAGCTGATCGGCCGCCAGCGCGGCTTTGAGGCGCACGCCGGCCACTACCGGTCCCAGCTGGTGTGGGTGGGGAGCAGCCGTATCACCCCGCGCGGAGCCGTCCATGTCGCGCCGCAGCCGGAACTGGTCCCCGCCGCGATGGCCGACCTGGTGGCGTTCATACGGCGCGAAGACCTCCCGGTGCTGGTCCAGGCCGGGATCGCCCACGCCCAGTTCGAGACCATCCACCCCTTCACCGACGGCAACGGCCGCACCGGGCGCGCCCTCGTGCACGCCCTGCTTCGCGCCAAGGGCGTTGTCGTCAACGCGACGGCACCGGTGTCGGCCGGCCTGCTCACCACCACCGACGCCTACTTGGACGCCCTCGGTGCCTACCGAGCCGGTGATGCCCGCCCGATCGTCGAGCGGTTCACGGACGCCTCGCGCTTCGCGGCCACCTCCGGCGCGCGGCTCGTCGACGACCTGGCGACCCAGCTCGCGCAGTCGCGAGCGAGCCTGGCCGGGTTGCGACCCCAGGCCGCCGGGTGGCAGATCCTGCCCCACCTGATCGCTCACCCGGTGCTCAACGCGGCGCTTGTCAAGGACGTCCTCCACGTCAACGACGCGACCGCCCAGCGCGCCCTCGCCCAGCTGGCCCGGTCCGGCGTCGTCGACGAGCGCACCGGCATGCACCGCAACCGGGTATGGGAGCACGCGGGGATCCTTGCGGTTCTCGACGCCTACGCGCAGAGCCTGCACCGTCGCTGAGCGCCCTGTCGTCGCGCCCACGCAGGGGGCGCAGCGGAAGGCGTCGTGATCGTCCACAACGCAGAAGGGTCTTCGAGCCCGGACAGGCCCGCTACCGGTGGAACCTCGGGGACACGGAGCCGATCGACGACTCCGGCCGCCGGAGCCGACGGGTGTGCAATATGTCTTGCATCCTGCTGCAGTGCAAGGAAGGTTGCGGCGTCGAGGATCGTAGCGAGCGCTCGCAAGCACGGAGTCGCCGCCGACGACGATCCTCGGGTGCCGCGGTGCCCGATCTCAACGGGAGAGCCTGCGCACCGTCTACGAGAAGGCGCGCGTGGCCGCGGGCCGGCCCGACCTGCGGTTCTACGGCGGCGATGGCGATGCGCTACCAGCAGGTGGCCGAGGGGCGGGACGTCGCCCTGGCCGAGCGGATGTCCGGGCTGGTGCTGTAGGCGCGCTCGATCGCATCTCGGGGCCCCAGAGCGGGCCGCGGTCCTCGATAGTGGGCGTCGATCTCTCCCTCGCCTGGTCTCGGGCCGATACCCTCGTGTGAGACGAGGGGAGGGATATGGGCAGCGCACGTACAGTGTCCGCCGCGCTGGCGGCACACCGCGACCAGGTGGTCGCCGCGGTTGCTGCGGCGGGCGGAACTCATGTGAGGGTCTTCGGGTCCGTCGCCCGGGGCCAGGACCGCGCGGACTGCGATGTCGACCTGCTCGTCACCCTCCCGAAGGGCATCGACCTGTTCGAGCTGGTCGCACTCGAGCAGCAGCTCGAAGACCTGCTCGGCGTGCCGGTCGACATCATCGATGACCGGTCCCGCGGGGCGGTGTTCGAGCGGGCGCTGCGCGAGGCAGTCGCCCTGTGACCACCGAGGAGCCGGCCGACCGGTCCGAGCGGTGGGCGCCTGGTATTCGGCAAGCGCCCGACCGAGACGCGAGTACCGACCGGGACGCCGACACCCTCGCCGACCTTCGGGAGTTCGCTGCGGCGGCGGCTGACATCGTGGCTCACGGGCGTGAGGCCTTCGACGCCCCCACCGCGGACGGGCGGATCCTCCGCTACGCGGCCCGGACCGTGGTCGTCAACGTGTCGACTGCCGCCGATCGGTTCACCGACGGGTTCCGCGCCGCGCGCCCTGACATCGCGTGGCGTGCGATCCGAGGCGCGCGCAACCGCATCGCCCACGACTACCGAGGCGTCAACGACGAGATCGTCTGGACCACGCCGGCACGTTCCGTCCCCGAGATGCTGGCGCAATTGACCCCTGGCCAGGCGTAGGCCGAGACGACACGCAGGTCCTGGTCATCGGCGTGCCTCCAAGGCCGCGGTCAGTCGGGCGACGTCGTCACGGCGTACGGCTCCGGTGCGTGCACCGCGATCGATGGCCTGCCGCAGCAGGTAGGTCGGGGTTCCGTACTCGAGGCACTGCTCGATCGCGGTGGTCGGGGTGACGATGCGCATCAGGTGCCACCAGGTGACCTGTCGGGGTTCCAGGCGTTGGGTGTGGACGGCGTAGCGGTCGTTGTCGGCGCGCCGGATGCGGCGCGGAGCGGGGATCGTCACGTGATGGCGCGCGGGGTTGACGTCGCTGATCTCGTGCAGCGCCAGCGCCGTCTCGTGGCTGAGCGCGCGTCCACGGGCGACGAGGTTGTCGACCGCGCCCGCGCTCAGTCCGAGATCCTCGAGCGCCTGCTGGCGGGTGACCAGGCCGTTCTGTGCCGCCATCATCCCCCCAGCCGCTGCCGTATCGCCTTCATCGGAAGAATGAGGTGGAGCACCTCGAGCGGGGATTGCACGAAGTCGCCGTTTGCGAGGTAGAACGCACGCGCATCGTCGTCCCGGCAGTGGATGAGCAGCGCGGCCGAGCCGGCGCTCTGGCTCAGTGAGTAGGCGCGCTCGAGCGCGTCGCGGAGCAATGCGGCGCCGACTCCCTGCCGCTGTGCCGACCGGTCGACCGCGAGTCGTGCGAGAAGAAGACACGGCGTCTGCGACGGGCGGTATTTTTGCAGTCTCTCGGGAAGATCGACCGTGGCGTAGGCGGACATCGCGACGGCGTAGTACCCGAGTACCACGCCGTCGCGAACGGTGACGTACGTCACCGCGTTGTTTGCCTGCTGGTTCTCCCACGCGAAGCGGCGGAGCCAGTCGTCCAGCTCCGCCGCTCCGCTCTCGAAGCCCTCGCGCTGGTCATCTCTTTGGAGCCGCCGCGGAGGCTGGAGAATGCCGTCGGTCATCGCGCCTTCGGCGTGAAAGGCTGACCGAACGGCGACGGCCGCGACCACAGCTTCTCGAACTTCTCCGTCGACTCCAGCGGCGCATCGAGCAGCTTCACGAACTCGTCGTACTGCTCCGGCGTCCCGGTGAACCACCGACGCTCCGCCAGGATGCGCTCGGCGTGCTCCACCGCCGAGGTGAGTATGAAGTCGGTCATCGTGCGGTCTGTTGCGGTAGCAGCTTGGTGAAGGATCGCCTCTTGGCGCTCCGTGGCTCGCACTTCGATGCGCTGACTCTTGGCCGCACGCGTCGTCGTTGCCATCATGGCCTCCTCGAACGTCGTACGGACAGCGTACGGATGAGGATGCGGCGCGTCAATCCGTCCGGATCCGAGAACTCACCCTCCTGTAGCCAACCGAGCCGAAACCATCCCGCGCAGCCCACGCACCGTCGACGACGCCGTCGACGACGCGAACGGCTCCCGCTAGGTCGGCAACTCCCGCCACCAGCGTCGACCTGATGGCTAAGGTCACCGCCGTGTCGGTGGGGACGACGAAGGTCGCTGCCGCCCTGCTACTGCTGCGGATCGTCGAGCCGCAGGAGATTGCCCGATCTTCGGTGTAACTGCTGGTCAGGCGGTTGTTAGTCCTCGACGGTGATTCTGCCGTCGAAGGTGATGGCGAAGGCGTTGGGGGAGGCGGCCGCGGGCTCGGACCGCTCGCCGGTATCGGGCGTTGATCGACTCGATCGCGCTGGTGGTGCAGATGACCTTGCGGATCTCCACGTCGTAGTCCAGGAACGGGATGAACTCGGTCCACGCCGTGCGCCAGCAGCGCACCGCCGCCGGGTACTTGTCGGCCCATCGTTCGGCGAAGTCGGCGAACCGGGCCTCGGCCGCTGCGGCGTGCGGTGCGGTGGGGGCACCGCACGCTTGCGGGGGAGAGACGGGCTTGAGGTCGCGGACCATCGCCTCGCGGTCCTGCCGGTCGGCGAACCGCAGCGTGGCCCGGATCAGGCGGACCACCTAG
>Ga0255334_1000878_pt1 | contig 17709 bp, 15 predicted proteins | sample EtOH5_35cm_T3_12_FD_202080 | JGI IMG/M metagenome (GOLD analysis project Ga0255334, IMG submission 202080) | Sandy soil microbial communities from University of British Columbia, Vancouver, Canada - EtOH5_35cm_T3_129 | ecosystem: Engineered > Artificial ecosystem > Sand microcosm > Unclassified ...
GCAATCCCAGTTCGGGACCGCGCAACGCATGCGCGAGGCGCTGAACGGGCGCCCGCTCAAGGAGCGCACGCAGGGCCAGTACAACCGGGTGATCGAGGCCTACTGGCGCGTCTATCGCTACTCTCCCGCCTCTCCTCGAGCCAACGAGAGCCTGCTGGCCGTAGCCGAGCTGATGGCCGAGGAAGGCCGCGTGCTGGGCAAGGACACCTACTTCGAAAAAGCCATCGAGCAGTACCGCTTCCTGCGCCGGGAGTACCCGGGCAGCCCTCACCGCTTCGAAGCCCTGTTCACCATGGGGCAGATCTACTGGGAGGACTTACAGCAGCCCCAGCAGGCCACGGCCAGCTTCCAGGAGTTCCTGAAGAGCTATCCCAACCACCGCCTGGCGGAGCAGGCCAAGCAGGCCTTGGCTGAGATCCAGAAGCAAGCCAAGGCCCCCAGGAAAGCCCCGGCCACAGCCAAACCGGAGAAGAAGGACGAGTCCAGGGGCAAGCCGGAGCCCAAGGCAGTCGCCGCGGACGCAGGTCTCTCGCAACCGGAGGCGCGTAGCGGGAGGCCGCTGGTCACCAGCATCCGGCACTGGTCCACGCCCGACTACACGCGGGTGGCCATCGACCTGGAGAACGAAGTGCAGTACGAGGCAGGGCGCATCGCCGAACCTGACCGCATCTTCTTCGACCTGCACGACACCAAGCTGGCCTCGGAGCTGGTGGGCAAGACCTTCGACGTGGAAGACGGCTTCCTGAAGCGGATCCGGGTGGCCCAGTACCAGCCGGGGATGACCCGGGTGGTGCTGGAGGTCCAGGACCTGGCGGAGTACTCGGCCTTCCTACTGCCCAACCCCTATCGGCTGATTGTGGACATCCACGGCAAGACGCCCGCGACGACGGTGACGGCAGCCAAAGAGAAGCCCGCCCCGGCAGCGACCAAGCCCGAAGCTGGGAGCACGCGGGAGGGCGCCAAGGCCTCCAAGAGCGGGGCTGCACCCTCACCGGCGGAGGTAGCGAAGAAGGCGGAGCCGGAGCGGCCGGAGCCGGCGCCGGGCACGGAAAAAGAGGTGAAGGCGACGGCGAAGCCCACCAGCGGCCCCACCTTTGAAGCGGTGGCGCCGCGCGGGGAAACACTGCGCAAGACGCAGCCGCCTTCGGTCGGTCGCGAGGCACGTCCCACGGCCTCCGGGGAGCACTCGCTGGTGCGGGCGCTGGGACTGAAGATCGGGCGCATCGTCATCGATCCCGGCCACGGCGGGCATGACACCGGCACCATCGGCAACGGCGGCTACACGGAAAAGGAGCTGGTGCTGGACGTCTCGCTGCGGCTGGGCAAGCTGCTCGAGAACAAGATGGGCGCGGAGGTGGTGTACACGCGCAACGACGACACCTTCATCCCCCTGGAGAGCCGGACGGCGGTGGCCAATCAGAACCAGGCCGACCTGTTCCTCTCCATCCACGCCAACTCCAGCCGCGACCGAGGGGCGCGCGGGGTGGAGACCTACTACCTGAACTTCACCTCCTCCGAGGACGCGCTGGAAGTGGCGGCGCGCGAGAACGCCGTTTCGGAGAAGTCCATCCACGAGCTGCAGGACCTGGTGAAGAAGATCGCGCTCAAGGACAAGATCGAGGAGTCGCGCGAGTTCGCCTCCGAGGTGCAGAGCGCCCTCTATGCCGGCATCTCCAAGAAGAACGCCGGACTGCGCAACCGGGGAGTGAAAAAGGCGCCGTTCGTGGTATTGATCGGGGCCAACATGCCCTCCATCCTGGCCGAGATCTCCTTCCTCTCGAATGCCGCGGACGAGCGCAAGCTGCGGACGCCGGAATACCGCCAGAAGGTCGCCGAAGCCATTTACAAGGGCGTGGCCAAGTACGTGGACGGGCTGAGCGGCATCAGCCTGGCTTCCAAGTCCCCCAAGTCCGAGAAGGACTCTCGCCAGTAGCCCGCCCTTCCGCTTCCCCGCCCCGGCGTAGAATCTTTCCAGGAGGGGTGGTTGTCTAATGCAGGCAGGAGGAACAGCCTCCCAGGGATGAAGACCGTGCGAAATGTCGCGCTGGCGATGATTGCTCTGGCGGGACTGGCGGCGGCGCAGGAAGGCTCGGCGCTGCTGCCGGCGGAGTTCTCGGGCTGGCGCAAGTCCGCGGCCAGCCGGGTGAGCACGGAGGCCGCCGCCGCCGAGCCGGCGCACGCCGCCGTGTTGCGGGAGTTCGATTTCACCGATTTCGAAGAAGCCTCCTACACCCGCGGCGACCGCAAGATCCAGGTGCGGGCGGCGCGCTTCAGGGACGCCACCGGCGCCTTTGCCGCCTTCAGCTTCTACCAGCAGCCCCAGATGCAGGCCGAGTCCATCGGCGACCAGGCGCTCTCCAGCGGCAGCCGGGTCTTGTTCTACCGCGGCCACGTCCTGGTGGAGGCGAAGCTCGACCGGGTGACGGCGATGTCGGCAGCCGATCTGCGCCAGTTGGCCGCGAACCTGCCCCTGCCGGCGCCGCATGCCTCCCGTCCTCCCAACCTCCCCGCCTACCTGCCGGCCGAGGCTCGCGAGCCCTCTTCCAGCCGGTTTGTTCTGGGCCCTGCCGGTCTGAGGGCAGTGGGGGCGCCCCTGCCGCCGGAGGTCCTCGACTTCAGCCGCAACCCCGAGATTGCGCTGGCCACTTACCGGACCCGCCAGGGCCGGGCCACGCTGATGGTGATCGCCTATCCCACGCCACAGATCGCGGCCGAGCGGCTGCGGGCTGTGACTGCCTATCGTCCGCCGCCGGCCGAGGGCGCCGCGGAGACCGGACTGGCCTTTATGGCCAAGCGCAGCGGGCCGCTGCTGGCGGTTGTGGCCGGAGAGGTCTCCACCGAGGAAGCCAAGGCCCTGCTCAGCCAGGTGAACTACGACGCGGATGTCACTTGGAACGAGCGTACCCTCACGGCTCGGGATAACATCGGCAACCTGGTCATCGCCGTCTTCACCCTCATCGGCGTCCTCCTGCTGTTTACGCTGGTCGTCGGCATCTCCTTCGGCGGCTTGCGCATCCTGGCCAAACGGTTCTTCCCCGACCGCGTCTTCGACCGCGCCAAGGATGTGGAAATCATCCAGCTTCACCTGCACGACTGACCCAGGGCACTCCGGCTTCTAAACCTTTCCACTGCATTGGTTTGCGCTGCGAAACGGTATCGACAATGACACTTTTTGTCACCGGGGTAACTGGTTGGAGTAATTTGTTAAGTTATTGAAAACACAGACATTTATTATAGAAAAACTACTTGACACCCCACGAGCCGCCCTCATAAGATTTCTCCAGAAAGTTTTGACGGAACGCTTTCCGTTGGAACTATTCTCCCTAGAAAAGGGCCGTCCGGTTTCCGGGCGGCCTTTTTGATTTTGCGGCGAGAAATCAAACACCAGCGGACTTCGGATGACAAGCGGGTCAACGGAGACGAAGGGAGCGGGAGGCGTTGCCTGCAACTGCTCTATTCGTAACGCAGCGCGTCGACAGGGTCCAGCTTGGAGGCCTGCACGGCGGGATAGATGCCGAAGAACAGTCCGACGCTCATGGCCACGAGCACGCCGGCGACGACGGCCCAGAGAGGCACGGCGGAGGGCAGGTTGGGCAACAGGCGGTTGATGAGGAAGCTGATGGCAGCGCCCATCATCACGCCGATGACGCCGCCGGAGCCGGTGAGGGTCATGGCCTCGGTGAGGAACTGGAAGATGATGTCGCGGCGCCGGGCGCCCAGGGCCTTGCGCACGCCGATCTCGCGGGTGCGCTCGGTCACCGACATGAGCATGATGTTCATCACGCCCACGCCGCCCACCAGCAGGCCGATGGAGCTGATGGCGATGGTCAGCAGAGCGACGTTGGCGGTGATCTCACGGAACTGGTTGGCGATGCGCTCGGCGCTGGAGATGCCGAAGGTGTCGGGCTGGTCCATGAGAACGCGGCGGCGCTGGCGTAGCAGCCCGCGGATCTCGTCCTCGGCAGCGTCTTTGCGGCCGGGATAGGCGAGGGCGGCGATGAAGTGCTCGTCGTCGTTGGGGTTGTGTTTGCGGTAGGTGCGGTAGGGGACCAGCGCCTGCACGTCGGACCCTTCCCCGCGCAGGATGTTGCCCTTGCGCTTCTCCAGCACCCCCACCACCTGGTAGGAATGGCCGCTGATGAGGATGGTCTTCCCCAGGGCGTCTTCGCCGGGAAAGAGGGCGCGGTCGAGGTCGTATCCGATGACCACCACCTCGGCGCGGTGCAGGTCCTCGGCGTCGGAGTAGAAGCGACCCTTGGCGATGCGCGCCTCCTCCACCTGCTCGTAGGAAGGCAGGGTGCCGACGTAGTTCACGTCACTGACCCGGCCCTGGTAGCGGGCCTCGGGGATAGGGCGCGGTCCCTGGCCGACGCGGGGGAAAACCTGCACCGCGACGTTCTTCACCGCCGGGCAAAACTCCTTGATGGCCAGGCCGTCCTCCAGGGTGAGGGGCTTGCGGCGGCGCTCCTCCGCGCTCAACCGCCCGAAGTGGATGCCGGGCTGGAACTTGAAGATGAATAAAGTGTTGGAGCCGAACTGCTCGAGGGATTCCTGGACGTCGCGGTCCAGGCCCACCAGGATGGAGCCCACGGCGATGACCGCGGTGACCCCGATCACCACTCCCAGCACGGTCAGGAAGGAGCGCACCTTGTGGCTGCGCAGGGTGTCGAGCGCCATCAGCGAGTTCTCGCCCAGATGAAAGCGGATCATGGGTGAAGCTTCCTCTCAGGTCTCATAGCGCAGGGCTTCGATGGGATCCAGCTCCGCGGCGCGGCGAGCCGGGTAGATACCAAAGAACAGGCCGACAGCGGTGGAAACGGCCAGGGAGACGAGGACGGCGGAGAGGGGGATGACCATGGGGACGGCGGTAGTGGCGCCGACCAGGGCGGAAAGGCCAGCGGCGATCAGCACCCCGACGACCCCGCCGATGCCGGAGAGCACCGACGACTCCACCAGGAACTGCAGCAGGATGTCGCGCTTGCGGGCGCCCAGGGACTTGCGGATGCCGATCTCGCGGGTGCGCTCGGTGACGCTGGTGAGCATGACGTTCATGATGACCACGCCGCCGATGACCAGAAAGACGGAGACCACGCCCACCATGGTGGAGGCGATGGCGGCAGTGAGCTGCTTCCACAGGTCCATGACGGTGGAGGCGGAGAAGATGCCGAAGCTGTCCTCCTCGCCGGGGGCGAGGTGGCGGCGGCCGCGCATCAGGGTGCGGGCCTCCTCCTGGGTGCGCAGCGTCCAATCCGGTCCGCGCGATTGGATGTTGATGGCCATGCTCCGCGGGTTGGAACCGTAGATCTTCAGCAGGGTCTGGATGGGCATATAGACGAAGTTGTCCTGGCTCTGGCCCAGGACGGTGCCCATGGGTTTGGCGACGCCCACCACCTCAAAGGGACGGCCGTCGATGAGCAGAGTCTGGCCGATGGGGTCTACGCCGGGAAAGAGGCGCTTGGCCACGTCGGCGCCGATGAAAGTGATCTGGGAGCGGTGGGCGTCGTCGGGATCGGTGATATAACGGCCGCTGGCCGGCTCCTCCACGTCCATCTCGCCAATGTTGGCCGTGACCCCGCGCACGTCGATATCCTCCATGCTCTCGTTGCCGAACTTGACGGTCCCGTTGCGGCGGCTTTCCAATCCCACGCGCAGGGGCAGCTCCATGTTGTCGCGCAGGGCTTCGTAGTCCTCCCAGGTGACCTGGCGGTTGCGGCGCAGCGCCTTCACGAACTCCTTGCGGTCGGGGATGATGCCGAACTGGGTCACCAGGAAGACGTTGGCGCCCATGTTGGCCACCCGGTCGGCGATGTAGCGGTTGGTGCCCTCGATGAGCGCCACCACCAGGATGAGCGTGGAGACGGAGAGAATGATGCCCAGCAGCGTGAGGAAGGTGCGCAGCTTGTGGGCGCGGATGGTCTCCAGCGCGATGCGCGTGGGCTCCTTGAGTGGCAGGCCTTTCCGCAGGCTGGGAGAGCGCATATGGATACCCATACGAAGGATACGTCGGAACGGTTCGCCGGGACAGCCCCTTGCGGTTGGACGCCCCTGCGTGCCATAGGACAGCAGGACTCGCCGCCTGGGAAGTCGGGCCCCGTCGCGCTCCCCAGGGGCCAAAACCCGCCTCGGGCGTTGACCTGGCCTCGGTCGCGGCGCTAGGATGGCCCCCTCCGTGGGGTCCATCCCCTCCGAGGCGCGAACCGCCATGAAGCAGCAGGACACCATCAGCCTGGTATTGCAGTCGAAGGGCAGCCAGGTGTTCTCTGTCGAGCCGGAAGCTTCCGTCCATGAAGCGGTGGAGCAGATGGCGGAAAAGAAGGTGGGCGCGCTGCTGGTAGTCTCCGGCGGCAAGATCAAGGGCGTGCTCTCGGAGCGCGATTGCGCCCGCAAGATCATCCTGACGGGCCGGTCCTCGAAAGAGACCAAGGTGCGCGAGATCATGACCAGCCAGGTCATTTCCGCATCGCCCAGCGACACGGTGGATGAATGCATGCACGTGATGACCGACCACCGCATCCGTCACCTCCCGGTGGTGGAGAAGGACCGGGCGGTGGGCATGCTCTCCATCGGCGACCTGGTGAAGTGGATCATCTCTGCCCAGGAAGCCACCATCGACAACCTGCACAACTACATCGCCGGGAAGTATCCGGCGTAGTTCGTCTCTCAACCCGTGACCCCCGAAGTGTTTCGACGGGAGATCCCTCACTGGGCGTCGTGAGAATGCCTTGGATCCGCGTCGTAGTGTCGATCGGGTAGGGGTCCTTCGACTCGGCCCATCGTCCGCTGCGGCGGACTCGGGCCTCGCTCAGGATGACAGACGAGCGGTGCGGGCTGTGGCGTCAGCTTTACGGCTCCCCAGAGCGGCATTAGAATCGAAGTGTCCCTTCCCGCGTGAGCCGACGTAGCTCAGTTGGTAGAGCAGTCGATTCGTAATCGACAGGTCATCGGTTCAAGTCCGATCGTCGGCTCCAGTTTTTGAAGCCCCCTAGCGCCAGTACCTTCCGCACAGGAGCAACCCTCCGGCAACCCTTACCCGACCGGGCTCAGCAACATGGGGGCCCCCAGCCGGTGGCCATACTGCGGGCGGTAGCGCTCGGTGTTGTAGAGGGATGCAACGTCCACGCGCCGCGGGCCCAAGCTGGGATCGGGCAAGGTAGTGTGGGTGTAGCAGCCGCTCTGGATGGCGACCATTCCCTGGGTGACTCCGTCGGCGACCAGGTCCAGCGCGAGGTTGGCGAAGGTGGTGGCGACGAGCTGGTCCACCGAATCGGGATCGCCGCTGCGCAGGTCATAGGTGAGGTCGCTGGTCATGGTGTCCTCGCCGGTGCGGCGCTTGAGCTCCGCGGCCAGGGCGTGGCCGATATCCACCTTCTTGCGGTGCCCGTAGGCATCGGATTCCCCGAAATCGGCCACCTCCTGCCCCTGCCACACCGCGCCTTCCGAAACCACCACCATGGAATAGTTGCTGGGATTCTTGCGCTTGTCCTCCGTGAGCAGGGCGCACAGGCGCTCCAAGTCGAAGGGATGTTCCGGGATGAGGCAGCGGGTCGAAGTCACATAGCCGGTATAGAGAGAGGTGAAGCCGGAGTCGCGGCCGAAGATGCGGAACACGCCGATGCGCTCGTGGGACCCCAGGGTGGTGCGCTGGCGCGTGATCAGGTCCTTGGCGCGGGTGATGGCGGTGGAAAAGCCGATGCAGTACTCGGTGCCGCGCACGTCGTTGTCCATGGTCTTGGGGATTGCGATGAGCGGCACCCCGGCGTCGCGCAGTACCGTGGCAAAGCTCAGGGTGTCGTCGCCCCCGATCACGATCAGGCAGGAGATGCCCAGGCGCTCCAGGTTGCGCAGCACGACAGGGGTGAAGTCGCAGGTGTCTTTGCCGGCTCCCAGCTTGTCGAGTTCGCCGGGAGCGAGGTGGGAGGGCGCTTTGGACCGCTTGACCTTCACCGGGTTGGTGCGCGAGGTGTGCAGGATGGTGCCGCCGCTGCGGTCGATGGTGCGGGTGCTCTCCCGCGTGAGCAGGACCAGGTAGTTTGGATCCAGGCCCTTGGCCGGGTCCACGTGCGTCAGGCCTTCCCAGCCCTTGCGGATGCCGATGACCTGCCTGCCCATCTCGCTGGCGCGGTACACGGCAGCCCGGATGACCGAGTTCAGGCCGGGGACATCGCCGCCGCCCGTCAGAATACCGATGGTGCCTTTGACTGATTGCATTGCCTTCTTAATATACTTCCACCGGCAGTGCGATTGCCGGGCCCCGCCGACTGCTGGGATGCGCGTTCCCCCTAACTTGCACAATAACTTGGGCAAACGCCGCGGTACGCGTTTTCCTCAGAAGTTCCCTATTGGTCAACAGTTTGCGCTTGCCAAGTGGGGCGACAGTTTTCATAATCGTCAACAGCCGTAACGCAACACTCGTACCCAGTGGAACGATATCAACGAACGGACGTCCTGCGCATCCTTCGCATCACGGTGCGCCAGCTTGCCGGCTGGGAAAAGGCCGGGCTGGTGGCCGTCGCCGAGAGCTATTCCTTTTTTGACCTCCTGCAACTGAAAAAGCTGCGCGACCTGAGCGCCAAAAAGGTGCGCCCGGCGGTGATCCGGGAGTCGCTCCAGGCCATGCAGCGCCAGGTGGCGGGGATGGAGAATCCCCTGATGGAATCGGGGACGTTCTCCACCAAGAGCCGGGTGGCGTTCCGCCACAGCGGGCGCTCCATGGAACCGATCGCCGGACAGTTCGTGATGGACTTCGCGCCTGGCGACAATCTGGTGGCCGCCAAGATCAAGTACATGCGCCCGGCGGAGACGGCCGAGGAGCTGTTCCTCAAGGGCGTGGGGCTGGAGGAGGACCCGACCACGCAGGCGGAGGCCATCGAGTGCTATCGCCAGGCGCTGGAGCTGGAACCGGAGCACGCCGCCGCCCACATCAACCTGGGCACGCTCTATTACAACCATCAGGATTACGCCCAGGCGGAGAAGCACTACCGGCACGCCACCGCCGCCGACACGCGCTACGCGCTCGCCTACTTCGATCTGGGCAACGTGCTGGATGAAACGGGGCGGCTGCCGGAAGCAGTGCGCGCCTACCGCCAGGCCATCACGCTGGCGCCCACTTACGCCGACGCTCACTACAACCTGGCCCTGGCCTACGAGAAGATGGGGCAGCAGCGCAAGGCGCTGGAGCACTGGCAGGCGTACGTCCGGTTGGACACGCGCGGCCCCTGGGCGGTGCACGCCCGCAATCAGATCCAGAAGATCCTCGACAGCGATCCGTTGCAGGTGGTCTTCCGCAAAGCGCGCTCCTAGCCCGCCGTTTGCGGTGCTACAATCCCTTTTTTCTGCAGGTTCGCCCGACTTTTACTACCATTGAAGGGACCTCATGACTGAGACCGTGGCACAACGACCCTCCGGCGCTCCGCCTCTGGTGGCGCTGAGCGAAGACGAAGTCCTGTTCCGCGACAATATCCATCAGTTCGCCGAAGAGAAGATCCGCCCCCGCTCCCGCGAGATGGACGAAAAGGGCGTCTTCGACGCCGAACTCATCCAGCAGTTCTTCCAGTTGGGCTTGATGGGCATCGAGGTGCCGGAGGAGTTCGGCGGCGGCGGCGGCAGCTTCTTCGAAGCCATCCTGGCGGTGGAGGAGACCTCGCGCGTGGACGCCTCGGCCGGCGTGGTGGTGGACGTGCAGAACACGCTGGTGAACAACGCTCTGCTGCGTTGGGCCAATCCCGAGCAGAAGCGCCGTTACCTGCCCAAGATGGCTTCCGAGATGGTGGGGGCCTACGCGCTGAGCGAAGCGGCTTCGGGCTCGGACGCTTTCGCGCTGCAGACCCGTGCCCAGCTTCAGGGCGAACACTACGTCCTCAACGGCCGCAAGCTGTGGATCACCAACGGCAAGGAGGCGGGGCTGTTCGTGCTGTTCGCCACGCTCGACCCGGCGGCCGGCTATAAAGGCATCACCGCCTTCCTGGTGGAGAAGAATTCCCCGGGCTTCAGCGTGGGCAAGAAAGAGGACAAGCTGGGCATCCGCGCCTCCTCTACGTGCGAGCTCATCCTCGAAGATTGCAAAGTGCCCAGGGAGAACGTGTTGGGCGAGGCGGGCAAGGGCTACAAGATCGCTATCGAAACACTGAACGAGGGGCGCATCGGCATCGGGGCGCAGATGGTGGGCGTGGCGCGCGGCGCCTGGGAGTGCGCCGCCAGGTACGCGCAGGAGCGCAAGCAGTTCGGCAAGGCCATCGCCGACTTCCAGGGAGTGCAGTTCCAACTGGCGCAGATGGCCACCGAGATCGAGGCGGCGCGCATGATGGTGTACAACGCCGCCCGCATGAAGGATGCCGGGATGAACTTCGTGAAGGAAGCTGCCATGACCAAGCTCTTCTGCTCCCAGGTGGCCGAACGCGTGACCTCGCTGGCGGTGGAGATCTATGGCGGCTACGGCTTCACCAAGGACTACCCGGTGGAGAAGTACTGGCGCGACTCGAAGATCGGCAAGATTTACGAAGGCACATCGAACATGCAGTTGCAGACCATCGCCAAACTGGTGCTGGGCGGGAAATGAGGCCATGGATATGGAGAACGACCGCCGACAGTTCCTGCGCATTCAGGTGCCGGCCGAATCCGAGGCCCTCGACGAGCAAGGCAAGAAACTGGGACGGGTGGAAGAAGCCGGCGGGGGTGGCCTGCGCATCCGGCTGGAAGCGGACGGGAAGCCCCCGGCTGCGGGAAGCCGCCTGAAGATCACGGTGGTGGAGCCTGGAACCAATAACGTCATCCACACCGCCAGTGTGCTGGTGCGCTACTGTGATGGCGCCACCCTGGGGCTGGAGTTCGTAGCCGAGGGCGCGCCACCCGCCTAGCGGGGCAGTGGCTGCATCCGGTTTTCCCTTGTTCCAGGCGTCTGTCCTCCAATAGAATGAATGACTTGGGGGACGTGCTTTTCCGCTCGGGAAGGAGCCTCCTTGTCTCAGGATCCAGTTCGTGAGCTGCAGGATTTGAAGGCGGTTCACGAATTCTACGCAGCCATCCTGGAAAAGCAGCTGGGCCATCCGGTCCCGACGCCCGCAGAGATCAACCATCCCAAGCTCAAGCCTGAAGCCATGGTCGAGGCCATCAACGCGCTCAAGCGGTGGCTGAACCTGCTGGACCTGGCGATCACGCCGCCCATGGTGCGCGACAGCCTGCCCGCCTCCTCGTCGAAGAAGATCCCGGAGGCCCTGCTCCGCTATTACACGTTCAAGAATTCGCATACCCTGCTCGACCGCGACAAAACCGATTCCGTCTGCACCTACCTGTACCGCCATCCCGCCCCGGAGACCGGGCGCACACCTCCCACGGGACCCACCGAAATCCACCGGCCCATCACCGAGCAAGGAACCGGGTTCGAGAACGAGATCAACCTCATCCTGGGAGGCCTGGAGCCGCTGCCCTTGCCGGAGCAATATCACAACCTGCTGCGCGAGTTCGACTTCATCCAGGAAGAGGTGGATGACATCGACCACTTCGATGAGCTGATGGATTCAGGCGTGGGGGAGCGGGTGCGGGGGATCAAGGAGTCGATGGGCGACATCTTCTATCACCCGCGGGCGCTGGCCACGCTCGCCGCCTACAACAACTTCTTCGGGAACCACTTTGACGTGCTGTTCCGGGAGGCGGCGCAACAGATCAAGACCTTTGCCGCCAAGGTGCAGGAAGAGGGCGGGAGCATCATGAGCCGGGTGGATGGCGACGTCATCGTGAAGCACCTGACCGAGGTGGAAGAGTCGCACATCATGAAGCAGGAGTACGGGCGCGCCAAGGAGAATTTCCGTAAGGTGTCTAAGCTCAAGAAGGCAGTGGACACGCGGCGCTTGGGACGGGGCAGCTCGGCCCCCAGCTCGCCGGCGGAGGTCTCGCTCAAGTCCATGTCCCGTCCTGCGCCCAAGCCCAAGGAGCCCAAACCCCTGCCGCTGGAATCGCTGGCTGAGGCCCCGGTGTTCACCGGGGGCAACGCCATCGAGGATGCCAAGACGCTGAGCACTCTGGAGTCCATCCGCAGCTTCGTGCGGGCGGCGCAGGCCAACTGGAACATCGTTCCCATCCGCAACGGGAACGTGGCCCTGAGCTCGGCGGAAGTCGATGCCTTCCGCGCCGATACCCACACCGAGAAGAGCTTCCGCGGCGATTACGCCACGCTGCTGACGCAAGCGGTGGCCATCTACGTGCGCATGACCACGGAGCTGGAGGACTACACTGCCAAGCGGGATTCCGCCTATCTGTGGAAACCGCATGCCGACGCGCTCACCTACCTCATCTCGGCGGCGGGACGCGTGCTTTCCAATGCCAATACTGTGTTGGCGGTGGCCGAGCAGCGCGGGCTGGTGGATAAGGCCAAGGCCATGCAGGCCTCCTTGGACCGGATGAAGGCCCAGACGGCGGTGGTGGCCAAGGCGTTGCAGAGCTGACGGGCATCCGTACAGCCCCCCACCCGACATGAGAACCAGGAAGAGAAACGGGGTGAATCCAGTAGTACTTGGATCCTTGCACTTGGCTGTCCTGCTGGCGCTGCTGGCCGTTCCCCTGCCTCTCGCAGGCCAGGCCCCGGCTTCCGATCCGAGCGAGCCCCAACTGGCCGGCACTCCCGACCATCCTGAGCTAAAGTACGCTGTGGCGCACGGCCACCACGTGGGGTGGTGCTTCGGCTACTTGTACATCTCGCACGAGGGCGTGCGTTATGAGGTGGTCAGCCCGGAGAGCGATAAGGCCCATGCCCTCACACTGCAGCGTTCCGACATTCTGAGCGCGGGCGAATGGCGCGGCCCCTTCGGCGCAGGTCCGCGCAACTGGTTCTCTTTCAAAGTGAGCAAGGGGGGGCAGCTCTCCTTCAAGCACATCCGCGTGCAGAACCTGGAGATGGGGCAGCTGGCGCGCGACGAAGGCTTGCCCTACGCCGATCTAGTGGAGGGCTACGACCGCTTCGATGCGGTGCTGGCCCAGGTACGGGAACGAGAGGTGCGGCTGCACCCACCGCCTCCTAAACCTCCGGTCATCAGCCTGACTGAACCTGCCGGCGCCGACACTGGCAAAAACGTGGAGGCCCTTGGCCCCGCGCTGCGGGTGCGCGGGGTAGCGGCGCAGGCCAGTGGCCTGAGCGCGGTCGCGGTCAACGGGCTGCCGGCGTCGCTGAGGGTGCTGACCTCGCAGACTGTCGAGTTCGAGGTCGCAAGCCTTCCGCTGAACCCGGGCACCAACAGCGTCCTGGTGCTGGCCACGGCGAGCGACCAGACGCAAGCGCAGCTCAGCTTTCAGGTCACCCGCCCCGAAGTTCGCATCCTGGAGCCGGCGTCGACCAGGTTTGAAACCTCAGACGCCACGGTCAAGGTGCGCGGCCAGGCCATCGGCTTCCATGGAGTGGAGAAGGCCGAGGTCGCCGGAACTGCGGCCACCCTGGTTCAGCGCGACGATGGCAGCGTGGAGTTCATTGCCGCGGCCGTCCCCGTCGCCCTGGGGGCGAACGCCCTGGCCGGCTCGGTCACCGGAGCCAACGGCGCACGTGAGCAGTTCCGCGTGGACGTGAAGCGGGTCGAGCCTCCGGGCCCGCCACCCCTCACGCTTGCCGAGGTGGAGAACGCGCTGCAGAATGGTCTCTCCAAGGACAAGGTGGCTTCACTGGTCACCAAGTTCGGCGTGGACTTCACGCTCACCGACGAGAACGAGAGCCGGCTGCGCGCCGCCGGCGCGGATAGCGACTTGCTGCTGGTAATCGCCAAGGCCAAAAAGTAATCCATCGAAAGGAGTCGCCATCTCGTGGATACAGCCGCGCATGCCCTCTGGGCTACCCTGGTCGCCGACCAGATGGCGCGCCACTCGAGCACGCTGGCCGGGAGCAGTCATGCCGAGTTCCTGGCCGCTTGCGCCGCCCTCTCCCTCGCCCCCGACTTTTGCTATCACCTGCCCTTCCTTGCCTACTACACCGCGAAGATGGGGGGGCCACAGGTCCAGGCGCGGGACTTTCGCAGCGACGTCCGCAACATCTTCTACCTGCGCTTGGGCGACGACCAGCCGCCGCCGGCGTGGATCATGCGTGTCTACTTCTTCTCCCACAGCTTTCTGTTTCTGACGGTGACGTGGGGCCTGTTGTTCTGGGTCTGGCCGGCCGTGGCGCTGCCATTTCTGGTGGGCTGGGGCTCACACCTGGTGGCGGACCTCATCAGCCACCGTGACGAGTACTCGCTGAGGCCGCTTTACCCGCTGTGGGGACGCGCCGTCCCCGGCTTTGTCAGTTGGTACTACAGTCGTCGGTTCAACCTGATGAACTACGGGACCCTCGCGCTGGCGGCCACAGTGCTGTACGGCGGAATCGCGTGGCGATGAGAGGATGCTGGTAGGCGCGGCAGGAATCGAACCTGCAACCCCCGGCTTAGAAGGCCGGTGCTCTATCCGTTTGAGCTACGCGCCCGTTTCTCTATTCTAGAGGTCCTTCGCTCCGCTCAGGATTTCGCCAGCGGGCTCAGACGCCCGCTAACCGGCCCAACTTAGAAGGCCGGTGCTCTATCCGTTTGAGCTACGCGCCCATCTCCCTATTGTAAGAGCTAGCCGGCCGCGGCGGCTCTGCGTTGCGCGGCCGAGAGCTGCAAGAGCGCATTCTCCACCACCTTGAGCGCGATGGCCCAGCGCTGGCGCGCTTCCGCTTCGTCGTCGCCATAGCCGTACAAATACAACGTCACGCAGAAGCCCGTTTCGGAGACGTCCGGATCCGGCGCGTCCAGGTCATGGTAGTAACAGCGGCGGACCACCAGCTCGGCGGCGGCGGGAATCTCCGGCACCCGGCGCAGCAGGCGCGAGATAGAGTCGGCCAGCTCCTGGTGACTCTGCAGCGACATCCGCGGCCGCATTTCGGTGAAGATCAGGTCGACGTAGGAGCCGAACTTCCAGGGCGCGCCGTAGATGCTCTCCTGCTCGGTCATTTTGTCGGAGAGCCAGGTGTCGCACTTCGCGGTCTCCAAAATGGAGTAGCTGGAGTTGATCGATGCCAGGAACTCGCCCAGCTCGCGGTTGTTGTACGCTTCCGCGACGTTCAGCAGCAGCTCGGGACGACGCCGCAGATCGTAGTAGCGGACTTCCCCCTCGGGCGAGGACCAGGGGACTTCCAGGCAATCGTCCTGCGCACCCAGCTCGACGCTGACCTCAGCCTGCATGGGAAGCTCTTTCCCCCTACCCTCACACCCCGCGGGGCACGTCCCGGACGGACGACCCGATGGCTGTTATGAGAACACTTTTCCCCGGAAAAGCCTAGACGCAGCGGCTAGAGGGCAGAGAAGAACTCGACCAGGCGGCGCTCCGCCCAGCGCCCGTCGTAGCCATTGGCGGCGGCCAGGAAGGCGCAGTGGCCGCCGGCGGAGGTCTCGACCAGCCGGACCTGCGGATTGCCCCGCAGCTTGGCGCGCGTTTCCGGGGTGAGGGGGACAAAGGGGTCGTCCTGAGAGTGCAGGATGAGGGTGGGCCGGGCAATACGCTCTATCACATTCGAGGCGCTGGAGCGGGCGTAGTAGTCGTCGGCGCCGGTGAAGCCGCAGTAGCGCGCTGTCACCTGGTCGTCGAAGGCACGCACGCTGCCCAGGCGTCGCAGGCCCTGCGTCTCGTAGCATCCGGGAAACAGGCGAGCTTTGGCGCGCAGGCGGCGCTTCAGGCCCCAAAGGAAGTTCCACTCGTAGAGGCGGTTGCCGGGACGATGCAGCGCGTCAGCGCAGGCGGCCAGGTCGATGGCGGGCGAGACCGCGGCCAGCGCGCGCACCTCCGCCGGCGCTTCCCCGCCCCACTCTCCCGCCAGCTTGAGGGTGATGTTCCCGCCCATGGAAAATCCAGCCAGGAAGATGCGCGGGAGCTTATCCTCGGCGATCAGTTCGCGCACCACCGCGCCCAGATCGGAGGAAAGCCCGGAGTGGTAGAGCGTGGGCGCGAGGCGCTCGGTGCCGCCGCAGTTGCGCATGTTCATGCGGACCACGTTCATGCCCGCCGCCCAGGCCTTGCTCGCGGTGCCCAGGATGTACTGCCCGGCGCTCGAGCCTTCGAGGCCGTGCAGCAGGACCAGGGCCGGAGCGGAACGGCGGTCCGCCTGCCAGTGGCAGTGGCACAGGACCTGGACATCCGCCACACCCGCCTCCACATTGAAAAGGCGCGCCTCGGCCGGCGGGAGCGAGTTGCGGCGGGGCAGCAGCGCAGCCGCCAGCGTCTGCGCGTGCCCGCCGCCCAGGAAGGCGCGAGGGACGAAGGCATCGCCGGGTTCGCCGGGTCCGCTGGGTCTGCTAGTATTCTCCTGCGGCATTTCTCAGGAGAATACTAACGGGAGCCGGTCGCTTATGCCCATCTTTGAATACATCTGCAAGGAATGCGGCCACCGCTTCGAGGCCCTGGTAATGGGCTCCAAGAGGGCCGAGTGCCCGTCCTGCCAGAGCGGCAAGCTCCAGCAACAGCTCTCTACCTTCGCCGTCGGGCCCAACAAGACCTCTTCTCCCCGCCCCTCTGCCGGCCCCTGCGGAAGCTGCGGCGACCCCCGCGGCCCGGGCTCCTGCTCGATGAACTAGCTGACTGGGGATCGAAGGAAAGGCTGGGGTGGGTGGTGGGATTCGAACCCACGACAGCCGGAGCCACAGTCCGGAGTTCTACCCCTGAACTACACCCACCGTATCCGCTAATTATAACAAGGGCTTAGAAGCGAGGCCCTGCGACCTATACAACCCAGAGTGACCAGGGTCACAGACTGGGATGCTCCCTGGGCGCACTCTGTGGTTGGGGAGAACCGGGAGTGAAGGCTGGCGGGAACGCGGTTGAGGAGGTCTGAGTTTATGGTACGCAAAACGTTTCTGTTGTGGGGCCTGCTGGTGGCCTTGGCCATCCTGGCGGCCGCCCAAAAACCCGTGGTCAAGAAGGGGCCCGCCCCGGAGACTTCGCCCGCCTCGGGGAGGGAAATGTATGTGAGCTACTGCGCTTCCTGCCACGGAACCACGGGCAAGGGGAATGGCCCCGCGGCCACCGCGCTCAAGGTTCCGCCGCCGGACCTCACCATCCTGAGCCGGCGGAACCAGGCGAAGTTCCCTGCCGCCCACGTTTACCAGGTCATCAAAGGGGACGCGGCGATGGCGGCGCACGGTTCCAAGGAAATGCCAGTCTGGGGTCCGGTGTTTAGCTCCATGAGCAAGGGCGATCAGGCCATGGTGCAGATGCGGATCAGCAACCTGACCAAGTACATCGAGTCACTGCAGGTGAAGTAGCCGGCCAGCGATCACCGGCCCAGCCGATCCGGGGAATTCCTGCCCCAACTGTGTCTGCGGGAGGGGCGGTCTCCTGCCCGGAGGGCGATCGGCTAGTTCCTCCCCATGCCGACGTACTGAAAGCCGATGGCGCGGAGGCGGTTGGCGTCGAGCAGGTTCTTGGTATCGACAATGAGAGGGCGGCGGACCAGGCGGCGGAGCTTGTCGAAGTCGAGCGCGCGGAACTCGGGCCAGCCGGTGCCCACTACGATGGCGTCCACGCCCTCGGCGGCGTCGTAGGCGGAATCGAAGCAGCGCACGGCGCTATCCAGTTCGCCACGGGCGTCGGGGATGGCCACCGGGTCGTAGGCGCGCACCTTCGCGCCCTTGGAGAGCAGGCGCTTGGCCAGCAGCATGGAAGAGGACGCGGCCACCGAGTTGGTGTTGGGTTTGAAGGCCAGACCGAGGATGGCGATCTCCTTGCCCA